>Ga0209756_1000050_pt1 | contig 110380 bp, 126 predicted proteins | sample ETNvirenome_6_85_FD_184071 | JGI IMG/M metagenome (GOLD analysis project Ga0209756, IMG submission 184071) | Marine viral communities from the Pacific Ocean - ETNP_6_85 (SPAdes) (version 3) | ecosystem: Environmental > Aquatic > Marine > Oceanic | place: Pacific Ocean | collected 2013-06-19 | reverse complement strand
AAGACTGTGGCCACCGCCTGTTGGCTTGTTCTTCCTTTTTTTAGTTGTTCCAAACAGATTTGAACTGCTGACCCCTACATTATCAGTGTAGTGCTCTAACCAACTGAGCTATGGAACAATAAAAAAAATAATGAATTGCTATCAGGATTGAATCTTAGTTTCGCATACATTAGGTAATTAATCTAATAGTTATTCTCAAGACTACCAACTTAATGGTACTATCATTATTTTTGTGTACCTGGTGGGAATCGAACCTACAATCCCCTGATTAAAAGTCAGGTGCCTTACCATTTGGCCACAGATACATTTTGTTATTTTCGTGGTACTAATAGGAATCGAACCTATCCAAGTCCCAGATTTTCAGTCTAGCGCTCTACCTACTGAGCTATAGTACCAACGTTGGGTATAATATGGGAATCGAACCCATTCTTCCAGAATCACAATCTGGTGTCCTAACCGATTAGACGAATCATACCATTTAAAAATTAGTCGAGATTGCAGGATTCGAACCTACGGCTTCTACATCCCAAATGTAGCACTCTGGCCTGACTGAGCTAAATCTCGTTTTTCAATGAACTTTGAGCCGAAAGAGGGAATCGAACCCACAACCTGTTGATTACAAATCAACTGCTCTAGCCAATTGAGCTATTTCGGCAATTTTGCGTCCTTGGTAGGGTTCGAACCTACGACATCTTGATTAACAGTCAAGCGCTCTAACCAACTGAGCTACAAAGACATTTTTGTTGACCTATAAGGATTCGAACCTCAAACGACAGTACCAAAAACTGTTGTGTTACCAATTACACCATAGGTCAATTTAAAAACAAACACATAATAGTCCTGCAGAACCACTACTTCCATATTTAACCCCTTACCGTTATCTGCGTTAGCAGGTGGGATTTTACACAACTATAGGACTGTCGTTGTAAAATATTTCTGTTTGAAACAAAACACATAATTGGGTGTCATCTCCAATTACTTCCATATATAATGTATTCATCACGTGCGACCATACATTAACTCTACTACTGCCATCCGTAGTAAAGGTGGAATGACTAAGTTCCACATACTTCTGTTTGTTTTTTATTTCAAATAACTTTTTCTTAAAATGAGAGGCTTCGGTCTCCAGTTATTCCCCAGCTTGGGAGACTCCACGAATGGCTGGGCAAGATGTCTATTCAGCAACCTCTCTAATAGACCCACGATTCTTTATTGTACTCCGAGTGAGATTCGAACTCACACTACCAAGAACCTAAACCTTGTGCCTCTGCCAATTGGGCTACCGGAGTGTTTATAACTTTTTCTTAAAATTCGGATTTTTACAGATACTATCAACCTTTACTATATTTGAAGGGAGTCTTTTCATCCGATGACTCTGTTTGTGGTGGATATTGGAATCGAACCAATGTTTCTACTGTAAATAGTGTACTACCTATATACTAACTCTAAAGTGAAAGGAATCGAACCTTTCTTTTCTAAATCGTAGTGTCCTGCCCTATAGACGAATCCACCTTTTTATTTTTAAGAACTTTCTCTTTTCATCTCTCCCCAATCACCCAACATTATAAAGATACGATTTTATGATTGAATTTCCAAATTTAAAATGTTAAGATTTTGTTAAAGTTTTAACCTTATTACTTATTTTATATAATCAATTTTTCCATCCTTCCATTCTCCAATCTTTTCTACACTACCCACCTTACCACACTTTCTAATAGTCGTTACATAAACCTCATCCATATATTTATAAAGGTCACCAGTGGTGGATAATACCGTTGCATATATGTTATACTCATTCTTATACTTTGAGTCTTGTTTCAGAGACTTCATACATACGAATGTTGTTGTACCACAGCCTCTTTGGTATTTTTTGAAAACATCACCACATTTAATCTCAACCATATTAACTTTCATAATTCAATTTTTATATTTTTAAGAACAACTCCCCCAACCAACCCAACAATATAAAGATACGATTTTTTGATTGAATTTCCAAATAAAAAGTGTTAAGATTTTGTTAAAGTTTTAACTAATATTTATTCCGAATTTTCCTAAATCTGATTTTTTTATAGAGATGATTTTTGACCACCCATTATCATTAACGAACTTAATAATAAGAAAACCATCATCACCACCAAGATTAGTAGCATCTATAATTTCAACTCCTTTCATAATTTTTAATTTTTTTCTATAACCCATGTAAAGTAATCATCTTCAATGGTGTAACAAGATTTCATAGAGAACAGGTTTTCAAGACTTTCCTCTAAATTTTCAACCTCATCATATTTTTCTGAAAAGAAATCATAGTTGATTAGTTCATCTGCAACTTCTTCAATTGTTATATTCGTAGGGTTACTATTGAGACTTTTTACACCACCCATTAATAACGTTAAATTGTAATTTTCCATATTTTTTAATTTTTATTTATATAATTTTATTATTTTTTTACCTTCCGTTCTCCTTGCCTTTTTAGAGAGTTTTTTAAGAATCTCAGTTTTTTCGGTTCTACTCTTCCCATTTCTACTACCACCCATGCCGTTTTTAACTTTATAATTCATAACTTTTATATTTTAATGATTATCAATCTCACCACCTCAACAACCTTACAATATAAAGATACGAAAATCTGGTTAAAAAACCAAATTTAAAATGTTAATATTTTGTTAAAGTTTTAAAAAAGGTTTACCAGAAGGTGGGTTGTTGTTTATCCGATACCAGTTCAATGGTGGATATAGCTGTTCCATAAAAGATTTTATGAATCAGACGAGCTTCTTCGAGCGAATCAGCATGAATAATTTTAGTAGAATTTATTATGTATTTCATAATTATTTTTTTGAATCAAATCTCTTAGTTATAGTATATCCACTATAACATATTAGAACTAAAAAACAAAATTCTAATACAATATTATATGTGCTGTAAAAACCTAATATAGATATTAAAATACACATAATTAAATACCTATTTTGGAAAATAAATTCACTGTTTTTTTCTGTGTTCATAACTACTTTTTTATTTTGTTAAGTTTATATAAGTATACTTAAATATTAAAAATTATCTATTTTAATGTAAATGAAATCCTCTGGGTTGATTTTTTCACCTTGTTTTATTATTTCATAGTGTAAATGACAACCAGTACTATAACCCGTACTTCCTACTTTACCAATAGGTGCAACATCTGTAACGTATTGACCTTTTTTTACCAATATTTTACTTAGATGGGCGTATACTGTTTGGTAACCGTTATTGTGATTTATTACTACACATTTACCGTATCCCCCTTTCCTTCTAGCTTCCATAATGATACCTGCGGCTGTAGAGTAAACCGTATCCCTATAACATCCTTTCAAATCTAAACCTTCATGGAATTTTCCACGTTTACTAATAGGATGTACCCTAATACCAAAATCACTACTAATAGCAAGACTGTCTAACGGACAACCAAACGGTATGTAATTATTAAATTGTTGTATAGCAGAATCTCTTACATTTATTTCAATACGGAGTGAATCTACATAGTCCTTACTATATAGTTTCTGATACTCTTTTTTATTTTTATAATTCAGCACTATACCTATAAAAAATAAAGTTATGACAAATAATGTAATATATGTAGTGTTATTCTTCATTATACTTAAATATACAAAAAAAGACTTGGATTTCCAAGTCTTTAGTGTTTTATTTTTTATTTATTTTATTTATTAAATATATAAGTCCAACTCTTTTTCTAACTCAGTTTTATTAACATTCTTAAATTTGGTCAAAGCCTTTTTCAATGCAACTTCATAGTTCCCACCACCATCTGGGTCTTTATCCATTAGTTGTAAAACCATTTTGGCAGCAGGACTTTTTTGTGCTTCATTTACTGATTCTTTTTTTGAAAATCTATTAACTCTATTAAGAGCCAATGGGGATATCCATTTTATCTTAGCATTAGCCAATTGTTTCAAACCTTTTAATGATAAACTATCTAATAAGTCTGTTATCCTTTCATATGTTGGTTTAGCAGGGTCAATACTATTGATTGTAGCATATCCTTTTCGTAGTGTATCCAATTGTTGTTTAGAAAATTTAACTTGTTTCTTTGCTTCGTTTACTGATTCAATAACCGCCTTATACTTTAAATTACGTTGGGTAAATTTATAATTCTTTTTACCTTTTTGTCCCGAATCTGGTAGTTCAATATCAACTTTAGCAGTTATTGTTATATCACCAAGACCTTTACCCAATTTTGTTTTGATATTTGAAATTTTACTAACTATGTGTTTATTACCCTTGATTGAATCTACTACACGCCTGAATAATTTTTTTTGTAAATAATCATCACCATCAACATATTTACTCATTTGTATGGCTCTCCAAATATTTTTTTCAAGTACTGCAAATGCGTTTTCATTTACTGATTCACCAAATGCCGATTTATGGAATGTAAGTCCTTGTTCGTTTGTTGAGTCTTTTTCTGTAGCATCATCAATGAACTGTTCGTAATCAATAGTATTACGTTTAGTATCAAAATATTTTTTGGAATCCAATCCTAACTTTTTACTTACTTTCATAATTACTTTTGCAACGGTAGCCATATGGTCTGACTTCCTCATTGCCTTATCTATCATATTTTGGTACTTTTTATCTTCATTTACTGATTCACTCATATCAACAATAGTTGCTGCCATGTTACCCATTGCCAATGTTACACTACCATCTCTTTGGTATAGATAATATTTTACACCCTTTGGATTATCAACTCTCTTTAGTATTATTCTTTCAACTTTAGCCTTACCAACTTTTGTCTTTCCTTTTGATACTACAAACGTAGTTTCATGTCCTCTTTGAATTGATGAATCATATTTGATTGTTATTTTATCACCTTTTTTGAGTTTGTCGTAAATCTTAAATTTGGCATCTTTACTCATAGCTTCGTTTACTGATTCGTCTGTTGGGTCTCTTAATGGCTCATCCAATTTAAAGGATTTATTTAAATGAGAATAAAATCTAACTTCTTCCCCTTTAGAACCTTTCATTGCAACTAAGTACATACCCTTTTTAGGTATTTCTGGAGCGACAATCCTACCTTTTGCTCCTTTTTTAACTACGTTACCATCACCGAAATAATCAAATGGTTTACCAATCCATTTAATTTTATGGTCTTGATATATTTGTTCAACACTTGGGAATTTTGATTCGTTTACTGATTCTGATTTGACACCCATTAACTTAGTTAATTTTTTGAAGTCATCATCACTACCAACTATTCGATGTGTTCTACCAGAGAAACCGGGCATCTTTTCACTTACCCTATGGAAACTAATAGTTCCACCACCTTTTACATCCACTGCGAAATCTCCCATTCCTAAGTGTTTTAATTTACCACCTTTTTTAGAAAGGTTTATAAAGTCAGTATCTACATAGTATGTATTACCTTTTTTAGTTGATTTGGCTTCGGTTACTGATTCTTTTATACGAACACCCGATGGTGGTACTGATACTACCTTGTCACCAATTTGTACCTGTACAATCTCCCTTCTGGTTTTTTTAGACCTAACTACATGAACTAAAATTCCAGATTTACCTTTATGTGGGCCTTTAGTTATTTCAACAGATTTACTAGCTTCGGTTACTGATTCTTTTGGCTGCTTCCATTTATTCCATGCACCCTTTTTTACTTTATAATCAAATTCTTTTTTATGAACTTTAACATCCTTACCACTTTTATATTCTATTCCGATGTAATTACCTTGTGCATATTTAACAATGAATGGTTCGTCATAACGTGTATCATAAAACCAAGTACCAACTAAACGTGTTGCTTCATTTACTGATTCTCTTTGACCAGATAGAAATTTTCCAACTTGTTTACCTAATTTCTCAAATTCCCCACGAGAATACTTTAGATTTTTCTTCTTTAGAATTTGAATCATCAATGTTCTAGCAGTGTCTATATCTTTGTATTTTGATAGACCAGTTACACCTGCAATCATTCCGCCTGACGCTTGGTCGCGTACAAACTTTAACATACTTTCATTTAATTTCATATTTTCCTTTATTGATTCTTCTACTTCTTTTTTATTGAAGTGAGTACGGTAAATGTTATTTAGTAGTTTTTTATCTTTTGCATCAAGTTTATTAGCTAACATCTTTCTCCAACCCGGTTTACGTTTTTTTGCATAATCAATAACTTCAGGGTCGGTTTTTAACTTATCAACAATAGTCTTAACCTTACGATTCTTTAATATTTTTTTGAATTTGTCTATTAGAAATCGTGACCTTGAACCTTTACCGAATGTCAATTCTGCAGGTGTATCGGCAATATCCACTACTGAAAATAAAATATATCCAAGAAGTGTATATATTAACCATGAAAACCCAATTGCTTCATTAACTGATTCTTTTTTTAACCTACTCTTTTCTCGTCTACCTCTATTTTTAGATTCGGCTTCAAATCCTACAATCTTACCACCTTTGTGAGATGCATCTTTACCATCACCATTTCCGTAAGTACCTTTATCTCTATTGTATTTATTTAATTCAGCTCTGTACTTTTTAGCTTTTTTGGATTTTCCGTATTTAGCATATTCTTTCTTGTAATCTCTTTTAGTTTCTTCGTTTGTTGATTCATCTAACTCATCCTTTGTGAATTGTACTAATAGTTTGATGTTAACATCATTTAAATTACGTGAAATTGGTAATGAAGTTATGTATCCCTTGATATTATCAACATTGTATCCCTTTTTCTTTTTACCCCGTAAGACACGTGCTATGTTCCGTGCTGCACTTTTTAAAAACCGCTCGTTTCTATTTACTGATTCTTTAAGTGGGTTTTCGCTATATTCTTTACCCTTTTTGAATTTCCATCCATCTTTTTTATCAAGAGTACCTATTGTGGAATGACCTGGTGTACCTCTTGTTACTGTAATTTTGATACTTACAAATCCCTTTTGTTTAGCAAGTTTTACAACCATTGAAAGTAAGTTATCAAAGTTATCAACACTAAATACTTGTGTATGTACCGCCTCTGGTTTTTTACGTTTCCAAAACAATACTTTGAAATCTTCTTTTTTACCTTCATTTACTGATTCTGCATATGGTTCTTTAACATCAATGTTACCTTTATTTAGTAAGGTCTTTAATATACCAAGTTGATTTGGATGAATCTTAGGCATGTCCTTTCTTGCTGGAGCTCCACTTGGTGGTCGTTTTGATTGTATCATTTTTAATCGTTTCTCAATAGTTTTTTCACCAATTGATTCAAACCATTTGATAGATTTTTCTTTATTGTAAAATTTAGAATCCATGTTCTTACCATCATAGATTGCAGCCGTAACATCATCCATCGTTGCTTTGAATATGTTTATGTCACCACCAGATGGAGCGACACCTCTTCTATTTTTCATAGCGTCACCAACCGCTCTCAATACGGGTACTAAATCACCAATCACTAAATCAGACTGAACACCACCAACTTTAGCCGATGGGTTATTGAATGTAGTTGCTGCATATCTGTGGTGACCATCTAAGATATAGTTATCTTTTGATATAACTGCTCCTAAATCACCACCTTCAACACCATTCACTGCTAACCCCAACGCCTTTCCTAAGTATATTGCATCTTGTGATGGTTTTAGTTGTGATACTGATATTGATACTGGTTTTGTGGAGACTACATCATCGGTTTTATCCCCATCATAGTTTCCTTTTTTTAGAAATCCTTTTTTACTACCTAATGGATTTGGAAATTCAGATGGGTCTATTTGTGTTGTTGGTAAATCTTCATTTACTGATTCTCTGAATTTTTTTGGTATTTCTATTGTAAATTCGTGTTCCTCAGTATAAGCACTATCGTGTATAGCACTACCGTAAATTACATCTTTGATAGCATCAACCCCAATGCTAGACAATGTATAATCAGAACCATATACTCGTTTAACATAATCGTGAGTATAGTTAAATACATCATCACTTGGTCTTACTATCTTTGACATACCCAATGATTTTTTTGCCTTTTTAAACAATTTTTGAATAGTAGATTTGATACCTTCATTTACTGATTCCAACTGTTCTTCCATTGGTTTGTTTAAATCAATAGTTTTAGGAGCATTTTTCTGTATCCAACTATGTAATATTATTTTCCATCTTGATTCGGGTACTATACCACCACCTTGTTTTTTAATTGGTAACGACACAAATCCACGAACTACGAACTTTTGGTCGGGGTCACTTTTAATTGGTCTTGCTTTGATAACATCACCTTTCGTGTTTTTTCTTCTTTGTGTTTTCAAGGTATCCCCAACTCTCCACATAACCGTATTTTTTCTATTGTTTAGTATTACATCAATTCTACCATTTATACCTTTTGGTAATGATTTTGTTAACATACTCCATATAGTTTCTGTAGCACCCTCGTGGGTTAGTAGTAAGATATCCTCGGGTACTACTCGGTCTCTTGTTTTGTTTTGTTCTATCGCGGTTACATAATTAGTTAATACCCAAACAAGATGAATATTTTTAGAGTCATATCCAGCGGCTACCAATGGGTTAATGAGTTCTTTTACTCTTCCAATATTTTGAGCAGTCATATCAAATAATAAATTTGGTAGAGTTTCTTTGTTACTCTTACCTTGTAACATATTAAATAACCATCGGTGTTTAAGGCCCATTGAATCAACTATGTAATGTAATGATGATACATTATCGGAATTTTTCATATTTGCAGAAATGTCTGCTATACTCATACCTTTGTTTAGTACGTGTTTTTTAATATGTGCATCTTCTCTTGGTTTTAAGTTCTTACCATATTGTTTATACCAAGAATCTACCGATATCTTACCCATCTGTTCTAACTTACCAAGTTGTTTTTTCATCTCATCAACATCGCGTATTCTAAAACTTGATGAATCAATAAAGTTATTAATTGCAAATCCTTTACCACTTCCTGCTCCACCTGCCATAAATACTACTTGTCCGTATGGAGCTCTGTTAGAAAATGTGATTAGTTTTTCATCAAGTTGTTCTTCATTTACTGATTCGTCTGTGTAGATGTATTTATGTTCTTTACCATCTGGGTCTTTTTTGGTAATCTCACCATCTTTGTGTAGTTTTGCCATTTCGGCTTTAGTGAACTTGATATCTTGTTCTTTTAATTGCTTGTGTATTTCACTTCGTATGAACTCTGTTATTTTCATTTACTTTGTCCTTTTATATGGGAATATCTTATTTAATTTCTCTTGTCGTTCTGAGCAACCACAATCATCTTTACCAAGTTTATTGGCTATTGTCTTTGCCAACTTATCCAACTTAACGGCAGATGTTAGTTTTGCGATATCATCTCCTAAACCTTTTGACTTTGCCATATTAACTCTCGGTTTTTAAATTGAGACCTTCACCTCTCATATTTTCTAATAGGTAAAGTATAATCTCTTCATCGGATTCCTTAACCACACATTGACCGGCATTATGCACAATATTTGCAATTGATAATGCTTGGGTGTATGGATAGTTTAAATACCTTTGAATAACATCTATAACGTGTTCAAAGGTATTCACATCATCATCTAATATAAATAGTTTCATATTCAAGAAACGGATTTTAGTTTATTTATTTTTTTTTGTAGTTTTTTTATCAAATCGGTAAGTTCTTCTAAAGAGCAAATTTCTGCTTCAAGTGGGTTTTCATTTTCATCAACAACATATACAATCCACCCACTAAGAGTCTTCACTTCCGGTGATAGTTGTTTTGCTAATATTCTCATTTGTTTTCTCCAAACCTTTTATCATTTCACTGAGTTTAGAACACTTCTCATAATGTTCTATGTCTGTAAAATATTCTATTAGTAGTTTGAGAAGTTCCATCTTCATATCGTAATTAAAGTCCTTTCTCCAAGAAAACTCCCCATCACTAATAATGTCATATGCTATACGCATTACTTTTTTTTCGTAATCCATTTGTTATAAATATTATTTTAAATTTAATGAATGATTTTATTTATATATTCTTGTACAGATTCTTTGATATAATCCGTATGTTCTTTGACCAATACCGTTTTTATCCTTACATTGGGATATTTACTCTTTAATCTATTGACTGCATCTATATTCTTACGTGAGTCATCCATGAATGCAACATCTGTATATCCTTTCTTAATGTGTTTCTCAATCCAATCAGATTTATCCTTTGGATTATTACTACCCAATGCAACAACATACACATCCAACCCAAGGTCTTTGAAATATTTTCTAATTGGGAATGCGAGTGCCCTTGCAGTTAGAATCGTTACTTTCTTACTTGGATTGTCCAACATTCGTTTAAGTAAGTTGAAGTTCTTTTTGATTAGTTTAGGTTTATTCAACATTTTGTTGAAATCCCTAAAATCAAAGGTATCCCCCCTTTTTGGTTTGTAGACTGCATACCCACCTGGTTCTAATTTAGATTCAGTACCATCTTTGTGTTTTACATAGATATAAGATACTGTTGTGGCAAGTGTGTCATCAAAATCAAACACTCTTAAAACCTTACCTTCTAATATAGTTAATTTTTTACTCATCATTTTCTCCTTCTAATATAAATATACAAAAAAAGGTTCGGAAATCCAAACCTTTTAAGATAAAAATACAACCATCTCACTTTTGATTATATGTTTAGTATTGGATTTCGTGTTTTAAAGTCATCCTTTCTCATTATAGTTTTAGCTATTATTCTATTACTACGTACCATAAATGGAATGTTTATCTTTGTGCGATTATCTTTAGCGACTATCTGTTGATATTTTTCCAAAAATTCTAAAAACTTCTTTTTATTTCTAGCCAATCTCTTAAAGAATCCAGTTAACTCCGCATCTGATATTTCTTTTTTATTTCGTGGGTCATTTACCCTATCAAAAAAATGTTTATCTGTAAGAACAATATCAACGCCGAGTTTAGAATCTGCAAAATTATCAATCTTTTGTAGACTATCCATTGATATCTCTTTCAATAATCTAAAAGTTACCACCTTTTTACCATTGATTGTCGGCATTCCATGCTCATCCGTACCTATTGATTTAACAACTACTTTTTTATTTTTGAATCTACCCGTCAGAATAGTATCACCAACCTTAACTGATATGTTGATGTCCTCTCTTATCTTTTTAATTTCTTGCTTTATTAGTTTTTGAATTTTAGACTTTACTGATTTGGATATCATATCACCTTCCATTAAATCCTTTGATTTTTAAAACGGATGCTTGTGTTAATCTATCTCGTCTTTGTTTTTCCAATTTGAATTGTCTTAAACCCTCAGTCATATTTTCGTTGTATATTTCTCTGTTTTTTGGAACTGAAATCCAATCTTTCCAACCGTATTCTCTAATTCTAGCCATTTTGTTTATATTTAATTGTTTTAATGTTTACAACACTTTGTAGTTTTTTCTTGTTTTACATCCTTAGTACATTTTGATGATGTTGTACATGATGTAATAAAACCAAGTAATAATACAGTGATTAATATTTTCATAAATTACCTTTTATATAAATATGTTAATCTTTTTTATCAATTGTAGATGCATGTTTAACACCCATTATTGTACCTACTATTGAAAATGCATTTGTAAGTAGTATACCCGTTAGATTACTCCACGTACTACCAATTACTTGGGTTTCAACATCTGCAACAATTGCAACTAAGTACATTATAGTAGTCACAATACCAACACCTACAATAACAAAAAGGGCGACATTTACAATGTTACCCATCAACTCGGTTTGTGTTTTCTTTTGTAATAGTGATAGGTCAGTTTCGGCAATTTCCTTCGCCATCTCAGCTTCATCTCTCAATTGTTCGGCCTCATCTTTCAATCTATGAGCTTCGTCTTTTGACAAATGTAGGTCTTCAAATGCAGATTTGAGTTCTTGATTTTTTTTCTGAACATCCTTGGTGATTGCCAATCTCTTTCTACGTGTTTCTTTATCTTTGTCTACACAAGTTTTTATATACTGATTAAACTCATCATTATCAGATGTAATTAGTTTCAGTATATTTCCCTCTAAATAGACCTTTTTGGTTTTGGCTATCTCAAGTAATAAATCTCGTGTATGTTTTGTAACTTTAACCATTTATTTTTATCTGTAAACTTTGAATGGCGCACTTCTTTTTTGGTATCCCTCGTAATCTTTTCTAAATTCTTCCAACCTCGGTTCTATATCATCCGATTTAATCATCCAAAATTGAGCTCCTGCATCACGTGCTTTCTCTATTTCTACTTCATCTTGAGATGATGATATTATACCAATCACAACACCATTTCCATATTCATAATTTATTTTTTTTGTAAGTTCAATTCCATCAAACGAACTTCCAATTATATTCAAATCAACAAATACACATTCGGGTCTTTCGTTATTAGGGTCATTCGGAAACCACTCTTTAAATCTTCTATTTGCTTCATCCGAAGAGTGTATTGCCTGAAGTGACAATGTTATATCTAATAGTGAACATGCATCTTCAAAAACTAAGTGGAATAAATCTTCATCATCCACCAACATTAGCGTATCTATCATAATTTTATACTTAACTTTGTACCGAAATCGGTTTTTTCACAAGATATTGAAAACCCATGCTCCTTTAAGATTAAGGTGCATATATTCAGCCCCAATCCACTGCCAGATTCTTTCTGACCTTCCTTTCTCACATATGGTTTTGCAAATTCAAAAAATTCTTCATTGGTCATTCCACGACCATTGTCCTCAATAAATATGTAGTTATCGTACAAACCGAATGAATTTTTCTCTTGGTCTGATGTTATTCTTACCCATTTTGTATCAGAATCGTTGTATCTCAATCCATTCCGTATTAAATTATCAATTGCAGTACAAAATAATGATGGATTTACTTCTGCTTTTGGTAACCAGTCTATCTTTACCTTGTCACAATAGGATGTTCTTTTGAGATAGCATTTTAATAATTCGTGTAATTGAAACTTTTCTGTTTCAAGTTTTGCCCCTTCTTTTACCAAATTAGTAAACTCAAATACCCCTTTATATACTTCCTGTGTATGTGTTAACCCTTCAGATATTAGTTTTAATGGTTTGTCAATCTTTAATTCTTTAATTTTCTTCTCCCCAAGTCGTCTTTTTAACGATTTTAGACCTCTTGGGATGTATGTGTTGATACCACTGTGCATATCGTGTCTTAATATCTTGGCAGCATGTTCTAAATATACATTTTTATCATGTATTTCTTCAAATGCCTTGAATTTTTCTGTATTATCTTGTGCAAGTTTTAATATTTTTACTACATTTCTACGACCTTTGTCAAATATTGGAACATATGTTCCCATAATATAAACATCACCACCATATTTATTAATTCTATGATAATTGCCTTGTTTAGATTCCCCATTTCTTAAATCATTCCAAAAATTTTTGTAAGTTTCGGTATCTGCCATACCAGGTGGTAGTAATATAGAATGATGTTTACCTATCATATCATTACCATAATGAAATGCATCCATAAACTTTTTATTTATAGATATAACATGACCATCGGGGCAAAATTCTATTACAGCATTAGTCCTATCGATGGCAGACATTCTGAGTCTTAATGTTTCAGCTTCGTACTTGTTTCTAAAGGCATCTCTTCTGTTTCTAGCCATTATATATTTAACAGAAAACAGTAAGGTAGGTATCATTATTAAAAAACAAATTAATTCAACTAAATCTGCATTGAACAAAGAACTAATACTCTTACCACCTATTCCAAATGTAGAAATAGTTTTGGAACATAGATATATCCAAAATGATAGTATTGAAATCGTTATACATACTGTATTTAATAGTTCTTTAACTGCACGACTCATTGTGTACCTTTATAAACTAACTAACATATCGATAAGTTCATCTTGTGGGAACATATCAAATTTATCCTTTCGTGTGTTAGTATGAGTTAATAAACCTTTTACTTTACCATAAAAAGCATCTTCGTTGAATTCAAATGCAGCATGGCCACCTTTTTTATGTATCCATTCAACTAACCCTTTATGTATATCAATATTGTCTCTCTCTGCAATCCACAATATCCATTTTTTAAGTTGATTTATTTGTTCGTCTGAGTAACGATGCCATTCAACGTATCCTCTAAATGGTTTTTTTAATTTGGTTATTTGTGATTCTGCTACTGTAGTTCCTGCGTATGTTTTACCATTCTTTATGTATCCAAAATTACATACTTCTATACCAACTGAATGTGTATGCATATGTCGTGACCCATTCTTACCTAAGTGCCATCCATAACCACCCTCTGGTATACATTGTATCATTTGACCATCGTACCTACTGTCATTACCTTTTACAGACTGACCACCCATCACAAATTCAGTAGCAACTTTGCCTCTGCTATCTCTACCCCAAGAATCTACTATTGGTTTGGGTTTGTGCCATCCTGCTGTATGGTGTATGAAACAATATTCTTTACTCGTGGGGCCTGTCATATATTCGTCTGATGGTAGGAAGTATTTTTCAATTGTTAAACCGTTTTCTGTGGTGTATATCTTTTCAGAATTATCCGTTGATGCAATTCCCATGGCATCCCAAGTCTTTGGCCCGACTATACCATCTGCGGTTAATCCGTTGGTTACCTGCCAATTCTTGACTGAAGCTTCAGTACCACTACCGAATATACCATCTGCAGATAAACCTAAAAATTGTTGTAGTACTTTTACATCGTCACCACGACTACCTTTTTTTAAAACCATGTATTCAACTCCTATTTATCTTGGATATAACATTTCTATTTGCAAAGTAAAATGAAAATTAGTTTTGTAATCTTCAAGTATTTTTAAAACTGTTTCTTTGTCTAAGTCTATCACCATTTTTTGTAAATACGTAAAACACCATTTTTCAAACTCAGCCCCACTTAGAAAATATCTGTGGCGGTTGTCTTCATCATCTAAAAAAAATACGTGATAAATGTGATATTTGTCAACTTTGTAATCAATTACTGTTAAATCTTCAATGTTTAAGCGGTTATTCATAAGCTATCCTTTTAATAAAGTTTAGCGTAACCTTCCTTTACAAGTGTTTCGTTAACATTTTTCCATTCTGAATCGTCATTTTGGATATATAATTCACCCAAATAACGACCATACTTACCAGTCTTATCTTTTATGGTTTTTAAAACTACTGACTTACCTTCTAATAAGTCAATTAGGGCTTGTTTGGATTTTAACCCCTCTGGTCTCTCAACCCCTCGTACTTCAGGTGTGTCAATTCCATACAAACGTATCTTAACACCTTTCCCATCTGAACCTTTCCATATATGTCCAAATCCTAAGTCTATATTTACTCTGATAGTATCACCATCATAAATACTAACTACTTCTATATTATATGTGTATTTAGTTATCATCTTTTATATTTTGTATATTCAGTCTGAATAATTATCTTAGGTTTATACCAATCGGGTGTTCTATCAATTACACCAGACCACTCTCCTTTTTTCTTATCTAATCTCAGTATAAGTTTTAATTCCCCTAAATTCATCAAAACTTGACTAGTTGTAGATAATTTATTAGTATCTCTATATGGAGACGCCCAAGATGGTACGTTTGAATAATGTTTACTGAGTCTATTCAATATTTCATAATCAGTTTTTATGCCTTTTAATTCTTTGTGACTTATAGTGTGTCTCATTTTAGAAGAAGTATAATCCCTCCCCTTAGTATATCCCGAATCTGGATAAGAATAACCATGATTTGTTCTTATATGGTCGTATTTTTTGTTTAATCTTTTTACTATTGGTAAATGTTTTGAAGTCATTTCAATAGAAAAAGAATGTTTTGGGTTTGCTATAAATGTATGACCTTTTACCCCAACATCTAATTCATCACTCCCTTTGTAATACATTAAAGACTTTATGGCTTCTGAAAGTTTTGATTTTGCTAACGCGATTCTGATTTTCTGACCATCAGCGGAAGGTTGTCCCGTTTTCTTAGCTATTTTCTTCTCGTTCTCATCTCTATTTACAAGTAACGCGGTATTAACTATCCCGATTCCATGTTCATTTAACCCTTCTGACCAGTCAGTATCTTCATCGTGGATATATACTATTTCTGTATCATCAACTAATTCTCTGATAACTGTCATGTTTGTGTTATATGTTCTGTCTCTATTTTTAGCTAAACAAACACAGCCGTCATCAAGTACTTTATGAACCGCAATACATTCATTTAGATAATCATTACTGTATATGTCTTTTAGTTTTATCAAGTTTATTTTCCGTACATTCTTTTAATTATCACGCCACCTTTCTTTAATTTTCTTTTATAATAACCATCCTCGGTATGGGCGATGAATTTATGACCTACCATTTTCTCAATTTTCTTTTTATCTAAAATAATTGGTACACCCCTCGCTATCATAATGTCATTCATTTTTTTACTTGCTTCTAAACTGTACCCATCTGACTTAACCATTTTTACAACCTTCTTTATTACTAATGATTTACTTAAACTCTCACCATCGGTTGCTAATAACTTTACTCTACTACCTCGTGTAAATATAAATGCATCTGGCATAGGGTCTTTGTCTATATCAATCAACATTACTACTTCATAACCACTTTTTAGTTCGGATGCACTATATGCAGATAAATCCATACCTTCTGCTGAGTATACGGCTTTATACATTCTGAATAACTCTTCCATTATTTTATCGTCAATTGATGACAATTTTTGTTTTATCCATTTTTTCTTTGGGTGATTGTCTAAATCATAGTCCTCTTTCAGTTGAGTTCTTAACCTTTTGATTTGTTCAATCATGAGTTTTCTGTTTTTTTCTATACTCATTGTTTTCCTATTTATTTAAAATCAAAGTTGAACCATGCAGGTGCACCCGACTCCGTACGGGCTTCAAGTTTAATTTTAGAACCATCTGAAAATATAAAAGTCAATTTAGAACCCTTGTTGGTTTGATTGAAATCCGATATGGTTTTACCTTTCATTTTATTCATGTCTCCATGGGTTGTTTTCCAATATGTTTCGGTAGCATACCTGCTGTTTTTTATCTCAGTTAAAACGAATAGTTCCAATCTTTTACCTGATTTGAAAGTTATTACAGTCGATTCTACATCTATTATTGAAAAAGATACTTCGTCTGTCACTTTCTTAACCGTTTGACCTATTGCTTTTTTTAATTCAGGGTCTATAGATACTTCATTAAGTTCACCTCTTAATCTTTTTACTTGGTTTTCCATTAGTAATCTGTTTTTTTGAATACTCATCTTTTCCTATTTTTTACCCATAAGTTTAAGGTCTTTTTCTCTTTGACTTTTAAACATCCCTATTATACCATTTAAGTGATATTTAAATTCCTTCTTTGCTTCGGCTACATGGTCTTCTAACAATTCATCAAATTCTTGTTGGATTGATTTTTTATCTATATATGCAGGGTCAACATTAGCCTTAATAGTCAAAATTAAGTCTTCCCCTGTAATCTGTTCTAAGAGCGTGAATCTATAATTTTCATTCAATTGGTCTTCCATCTCGTTCAATTGACCTTTAAGTCTTTGGATTTGTGTTTCCATTAACAATCTGTTTTTTTGAATACTCATTTTGTTTTTCCTATTTAAATTTAATCCCAATCCATACCGACAGTATCTTCATACTCTGAATAAGCAGTAATCTCTAATTCAGTTCTATCAGTAAAAACTATAGTTAAGTGGTGGTTGCTACCATCGTAATCATATTTAAAGTCTTTAACTGTTTTCCCTAAATGTTTTTTTAGTTCACGAGGGGCTTTACTTTCGTTAACTTTACCTTTTAATCTTTTTACTTGGTTTTCCATTAGTAATCTGTTTTTTTCTATGCTCATTGTTTTCCTATTTTAAATACGGTCTAACGAATATGTGTAATCACTACCTGATATAGTGACAATACATTTACTACCATCTGTAAACTCAAATGTTACTTCACCATCGTTATCATCATATACACTTTTTAATGTTTTACCTTTATGTTTTGATGTAGCACGTTTTGCGTCACCATCTTCAAATGATGTACTGAAATCATCACCTTTAACGAATATTTGAACTCCTACATTATTATGAAACCTAAACTCAATAGTATATTCATAATCTGAATATTCTTCAATAGATTTGAGTTTAGAACCATAATTACGTGTTATGTCTTTATCTGTAACTTCACCTTCATTAAGTTCACCTCTTAACCTTTTTACTTGGACTTCCATTAGTAATCTATTTTTTTCTATACTCATTGTTTTCCTATTTTATGACATCCAAGAAAATAAATGGTAGTAAATATCCACTGCTTCACCATTTTCCAAAGTAACGGAAACTACCACATCCGTGCCATCGTAATCATCTACCTCTTTTATTTTATCAACTGATTTTATAGGACTTGGTGTTTTTGCATAGTAATCACCATCAGTTTCAGCTAATTTACCAATCAACATTTTTGGAATTTTAGCTTTAACTGATTTCATAAACTTAGCTCGTGCTACACTAAAGTATTTACTACGCATGTCATTTATCGAATCTTCTATTTTTTCAAATTTAGCTATATTTTGCTCATTCAATTGACCTTTTAATCTTTTTACTTGGTTCTCCATTAGTAATCTGTTTTTTTCTATACTCATTTTGGTTTTCCTATTTATATTTATGGGGGCCATCATTTTTACCATAGTCAACACCTTCCCCACCAGTGTCATCAACAAACTCTATCATCCTACCATCTTTTAAATGGATTTCAATATTTGAATCCCAAGGTGTTTTGATTGATTTTATTACACCAGGTTTAAACTTTTGACCCGGTTGCCAATCTCCTTCATATGTTAAAGAAGCCCCACCACCTGTTGCAACCCACCATTCTTGACCATCTACTACCAACAATGCGTAGTCACCATAACCGACATCTTTAATAGATGTAATTTTCATACCTGGTTTTAATTCTGCTTCATTAAGTTCACCTCTTAACCTTTTTACTTGGGTTTCCATTAGTAATCTATTTTTTTCTATACTCATTTTGTTTTCCTATATTAAAATGGATTTGCTGGTAATGTTTTTAGATTCAAAGCACTTTTAAGAAATTGATTAGTAAAAACTAAATCAACCCATGAAATTTCACCATACGTGTTTGATTTAGCATCACCAACTTTCAGAGGTTGCTTTCCACCATCTTTAGGGATTTTATTTAAGATTTCCCCATAGCTTCTATATTTATTTTTATCCTTAAATGTTATACGGATTTTACCACCTCTGCTAGTGACTTTAGCTTCACCGGAAAATACTTTAGATACTATATCATAGTATTCACTTTGTTTATTCTTAGAATAATTTTTAACTGATGTTTCATATTCCGATTTTAACTTATCGTACTCTTTCACCAATTTTGAAATTTCTTTTTTAATTTGAATGGCGTCTTTATACTTTATCTGTGTTGCATCCAACCCCGTGGTGTCTTCATTCAATTGACCTCTCAGTCTTTTCATTTGTTCAACCATTAGGTCTCTGTTTTTTTCTATACTCATTATTTTCCTATTTTATTTACCTTAAATCCTTATTACAATACTAATATACGACAATAACACAATAAATCCAAATTTAGAGTGTTAATATTTAGTTAAAATTGTATAACACATATTATATAAATATGTATTAATTTAACTTAACGTATGAAATCGGTACAATCCATTGCCTATCAAATAAGTCTACTAATTTTACCTCTTGCTTTTTTCTGTCTACCAATGTGACTATCACCTTCTCGCCAATCGGAAGTGCTCCGTTGTGGTTCGTGAATTCCTTCAGCATTATCGTTCTTTTTCTTTCCATTTTTTTTAATTTTTTCGGTTTTAGGAAACTGTTCTTCTAATTCATCCCAGTCATAATCTTTTAAGTTCATAGCATTACCTCACTATATTTAATTTAGAAACTATATCTAAGAACTCTTCAATTGAATAGTCCTTTGCTTTTTCATCTTTAATTTTAACCAACTGAACAATATCAGTATCTTCTTTAACTGCTTTTTCCAATGCATCGAACCCTTGATTTGTCCAGAAATTCTTAAAAGATGTTTCGCCAAGTTCTAACGTTTGATAGTCTACACCATCCACATCATCATACCCACAAGGTAACTGTATATAATATACCATAACATTCTATAATTTTATTAAGTCCATCTCATATGTTCTTACATTCTCTACTCTAAACTTAAATATATCCAATTCAAATTCTCCAACTTCAATCTGGGATTCCTTCAATATATTACTAAACTCAGTTATCAAACTAAACGAGTATTTTGTAAGTTTATTAGCATCAAACTCTACAGTAATATCACATTTTTTACCTGAATTTATACGAGACTTTAAATCTATTTTTGTATTTTTTTGTTCAGAATCAATATAGTTTTTTATTTCTTCATCGGGTATATCAATCCTAATATGTGAGCACCAAGGTTCTAGCAACTTCAATATTTGTGAATTACCGTTTCTAACCTCAAACCCAATATCCCATTTTGGCGGTATTATAGGTTTCATCAATCTATCGTGTTTACAGAAATGACCCCACTTTCTAAGGAAGTTCCTCGTGGAACGTTCATTTTGTTGCAACCATTCATCAGTCTCTCTGTTCTTCATAAACACTTCACCATTAGGATTTCTTTTTGCACCATCTGCAAACCTACTACCTCTACAAGTCATATGATATACGAACCCATCCCAAGTTTGAACGAACTTATACCCATTCAATTGAAACCTATTAAATATATCCGTATCTTCTTTTGATTGTGGAGCGAAAAGTGGGTCGTGTCCGTTGATTGATGTGAAATCTTCTTTGAACAAGAACCAAGGTGCAAAGATACCCTCTGTTGTTCTTCCTTGTTTTAGAGATGGGATTTGATGTAGTAGGTCTTCTTCTAATTTCACAAACTCTTCTGGTTCGATACCGAAATCCATTAAAATCTTCTCTGGCCCATCTGGATGTAACGGTGGTTCGATTCTTGTTAACGACACTACGGTTAATGGTTTTAGGTGTTCAAGTACGGACTCCAACGCACCTGGACACAAGTACATATCGGCATGATAGATACCAACAACCTTTGTAGGAGCAACCTCGTTGATTAATGTATCATATAATATAGTATGTCCTAATCTGGTAGGGCCTTCATTACGGATTGCATGGAAATTAGGGTCTTTTTCCATAATTTCTTCACACCACGCCCACGTTCCATCGTCTGAAAAGTCGTCTGCAACGCATATGTGGGGTTCTTTACCACCGTTCTTTCTTATTGATTCATACGACCATTTAAGATACTTTAAGTTGTTTCTTGATGGCTGAATGAATGATATATCACTTTTTGTTATCATTTAAAAACTTTTTTTATTTGAATAAATAAATCATCATAATTTGATATAGAGGTATCTCGTGGGTTATCAAATATTGGATATACTTTTGCGTTTGATAACATTTTAATATAACTCGTTTCGTTTGTTAAATAACCAGGTCGTTTTTCTTTTCCATCGGGAACATACATAATAACTGGTTTACCAAAATAAGCACATAAAATACCACCACCGCCGTTTGGTGTTATAAACCCAGTAGCACCTGAAAATATTTCTAATTGTGTTTGATTATAAGATTTACTTTGTTCCATTAAATCATCTATTAAATAAACATTATCAAAATATTTACATAATTCATAATCATTAATTATACCTATACCATCAACATTGGCATTTAAGTCCATACCGATAGATAAAGTCCGTTGCTCGTTCTGGTCTATAGTGAACTCTGTATTTTTGGGTCTTTTATAGACTACAATATACCCATTTTCTTTCAAATAACCAAATATATCATGTAATATTTTTATATCAAAAGACCTATATGGTCTTTCATTTCTTCCAAATTCAATATTATATGTGTTATTTACAACCACGTATGGTTTATTAAGTATATTCTGACTATAGACTTCCTTATATGGCGGAGGTGTCCATTTAGAATAATCAAGAACTCCATTGGATGCATCACCTACCAATCCAGTAACACTTTGATTATGATGAATCCATTGATTGGGTAGATTATTTAGGCCTGCAGCATTATTATCAAGTGTTCTTGTTGTGAACTTTTCCTCAACATTATCACAAAAATAGTAAAATGGTTTCATCCCCACACTTGTTTCTACTTTGTCAAGTAAACCTTGTTTATGTAACCAATATACATATGGTACACCAAGAACTATTTCATGTGCAAATTCTGGGTTAAGTGTCACTGTCATTTTCAATAAAGTCTTTATACTGTTCGTCTAATTTATTTTTATTCTGAGCTCTCAATTCGTTGGCCTTTCTTAACCTCTTGTGATTATTTGAAAAAATATTAACATCTGGGTTTTCTTTCAATGCTTCTTTTAAATTAGCCCTATCACCCTCACCCGTTGTAATATCACAATTAATTAAATCCTCAAGAGTTTCAACAATTGTATCTATTTTGTAAGTTCTACGTTCAGATATATAATCATACTTACCACTACTAATCGTATCATTTAATAAATTACTCAATTTTGTTTTTAATTCAGTTATTACCGATTGTTGATGATTACTATTTTCAATCAAACCATCTTTTTTGAAGAAAAACAATTTGATGTTCTCAGATATCAATCTATCTAATAAAGCTGATAATGTGTCTACGTTTGTTATGTACATAATTTAATCTTCTATTCTAACGTTAGGAAAATATATCAAAAATTTATCATTACTATTATCTCTTACATTTTTGATTTTCTGTCTGATTTCTTTGTAAAAATTCCAAGCCAATGGTACAAATAAAACTTTTTTACTTTCAGGTAAATCCTCTATATATTCAATACTTCTAATAGGTGTATTACCACCAGGTGTATATAACCCTTGCTTCAAAGGATTGTCATCTATGATTACATCAGGATATACATTTGCGTAATTTAAAAATGTCATACCCTTTGCGGCCGCACCGTATCCTATAATTTCATACCCACTCTTTCTGTAGTTATTAATAGTGTGGTTATAGTCCATTATAATATTCTCCACATTATGTTTATAATAATCATATGTTTGTAATTTACAAAGGCCGCGTTCTTTTTCAACATTAATTAAATTATCTACCCATTTAGATTGAAAATCACTTGTTTTTTTCTGAAATACAAATATGTAACTGATTCCATGTATTGGTGTTTTCAATACATCAACTAATTTTAAGTTACTTCTTTTAGCTAACTCATTCATAGAATTAATATTAAAAAATGATATGTGTTCGTGATATACGGTATCAAATTGGTTGCTAACTACAAGTTCTGATTGAGATGTTTGGATATAAACTTTCCCTTCACTCGTTAGTATGTCGGAGCAGTCATTTAAAAATTTTAAAGCGTTTTCGTTATGAGCAAATACATTCTGAGCAACAATTATGTCAAATTTATTATCAAACTGAGATTTACCTTTGAAATAATCACATATTACTTTATGATTTTTACTACTTAATTTAAATAGATTTTTAGCCGGGTCAATACCCGTAGTTTTCCATCCTAATTTTTTAAACGAATCTAACTGTGAACCATCATTACATGCTATATCTAATACATGACCAGACTTGTTACTTGTTGATACATATTCTGCGAACCAATCAAAGTAATCTCTTAATGTCTTTGTCGTTCCACTTACATAAAGATAGTCCTTGAACATTATATCTGGGTTAACTATATGTGATAATTGCAGATGGTAACAATTCGTGCACAAATTAAGTTTCAGTGGAAATTTTTTTAAGTCCTCTGAGTTGTTATGATATGAATTAGCTAGTGGTTGGTCATTCAAGTTCAGCAACTCTTTTAATGAATTAGAACCACAACATATACAATCCATTTTCTCAATATGAGTAGTCATATACTTTGTCTCTTTTAGTTGTTTTAATATTATTATAGTTATCTAATATTGATTTAGATATACTCTCTACATTGTCTTTAAATTTGAATTTATACTTCATACAGAACTTAGTACTTGAAATTGAAAAATTATAACATTTAGTTTGACTTTTACTATTTGTAATATTATTAGGGTTTACATCATATTCTTTTACGGGTTTTTTAATAACACCACTAACTGAATATGCGATTTCTTCTGCAGTCATATTAAAAGATGCTAGATTGTAAATACCTCTGTTATCTTTATTACTATTTATTATGACTTCAAATGCTCTACATAAATCTCCAATACCCAAAACTGGTCTCATTATATCTTTTATGTACAATTTAATTTCACCATTTTCAATTCCACTTGAAACCATAGCATTAATCATAACATCATTTCTCATTACGGGTGAATAACCACATACTGTTCCAAATCGTAAGCCATAATATTCCACATCACTACGAGTTGCATATAAATCTATAATATGTTTTGTAATATCATATTGGTTATGTGGTTTAAAATTATAATAATTCTCCGTTACTACGTTCTCACCAACATCACCATATACACTTGAACTACTAGCGTATATAAATTTTTGATTTTTAGAAAGTTTTCCTATTAAATTTAAAAAATTAGTAACATTGTTTGTGTAAGCACTAATTAATTTACCCTCTGACATTTTTACACTTGAATGTCCTGCTAAAAGTATAACTATGTCGTGAGATTGAACAAATGATTTAGATAAATTATTGATATCAGTTACTATGGTATGTTCAGTTGGTTTATTAAACCAACACGTATCAACAAGAGTTAGTTCGTATTTATCGTTCCACTCATGCTGTAATCTTGAACCCACATAACCATTACTACCTAAAATTAAAACTTTTTTATTCTTCATACCAAAACTTCTTTATTTTTTAAATTAAATACTTTCTCTAAGGTTCTAACTACTCTACTTGTTACCACATATGGATTTAAATTACTTGATGGTCTTCTATCTTCCAAATAACCTTTCCAATCGTTTTCTACCGTATGGATTGGTATTCTAATACTTGCACCTCTATCCGATACTCCATAAGAGAACTTACTATGATGCTGTGTTTCGTGTAGGCCGGTTAATCTTTCGTGATTGTATTTACCATATACTTTCATATGTTCTTTGTGGTGTTCTCCTAATGTATCACATATTTTAGTAAATAAATGTTTACCACCAACCTCTCTCATTTGTCTTGTTGAAAAGTTGATATGACACCCAGACCCATTCCAATCACCCTTAACTGGTTTTGGATGTAATTCTATATCTAAGTCATATTTCTCAGCGTGTTTCATTAACATATAATTACCAATAATCAAATCGTCGCATGCTTTTAATGCATTTTTTTCAAATACTTGATATTCCCATTGTCCTTTTGCGACTTCCGCGTTAGTACCAGTTATACCAATATCTGATTTTATACATAAATCTAAATGTTCTTCTGATAATTGTCTACCAGATACATTTGATGTTCCAACTCCACAATAATATTTTCCTTGCTTCTCCATTTGTAAATCCCACCCTAATGGTTGTTTGGTTTTGGAATCATAAATGAAATATTCTTGTTCAAATGAAATCCAATAATCATCTACAACTGTAGAATCAAGTTGTCTTAACTCCCATCTGTTATTAGTGGTATGTGGTGTTCCATCGGCCTCAAATACTTCACATAATACAAAAAAGTGATTATCTTTACAAGGATGATTATACAACCTCTGTGGTTTTAGGATACAATCAGATTTACTACCATGTGCTTGTTTTGTTGAGCTACCATCAAATGACCAATCTGGTATTTCCTCTATGGTTGGCCAATAACTTGTATCAACCATAAACTCCATAGGATAATAATCCATTACCTTAATCTTACTTCTAATGTTTTGGACTTCATATCCATCTAACCAAATGTATTCTAATTTTATTTTCATATTTATATTTTTATTTAAAATCTTGTTAATGTATAATACCCACCAATACCAAATTTTGTTTTGGTGTTTATACTTGTATGGTTACTGTCTATATAGTTTGATTTTTTAATTACTCTAAAATCCACTGATACTCTACATTTATTTGCAAAATTAAATTTATTAATATCGTATGAATATTTTTTCACATTTTTAAATTTTTTATAAACACTGATTCTCTATAATTTTTTTTATATAACTCGTTTGTTAATATACAATTTTCTTGATAAAAATCCAAATTATTCCAAAGTTTATTAACCAATAATCGTGCGGTTTCCAAATCCCCATCATCTACTGATAAAGTTGGATGTAATATTCGTTGTGTATCTAATCCATTATAACCAACACATGGTATACCCAAATAAGAACAGTTCATAGCAAATGTTCCAGCCGCATGAGTTCTCATCATATGAATACCTAATTTTCGTTTTGATAATTCCGTAATCCAATCCTGCCACTCTAAGTAAGGTAATTGTTTGATACCCAATTCCGTTTCACCATCAATTGCTCTACCCATCTTTGGTGAATATATCTCGTCTGTAACTGAACTTGCTAACATAAAAGAGTCAAACCCACCATACCAACTCACCATATTACCACCAATTATGACACCAGTTCTATCATCGGTATGTACTTTACCAACGGAATCTTCAATCATTAAGGATGGTAATATTCTAATATCATTATGATTAGTCAACCCCTTGTAGTATTTTTTATCTTGCTCGTTATGTACAAATATTATATCTGCAGATGCCAAGTTATTAAAGTAGTGTATCTGTTTGTCTAATGTATAATCTTGAAAATACCAAAAAGGGCCCTCTTGCATTACACCAACCTTATCACAAAACTGTCTGATGTGTTCTATGTTTACACTCTGTGGATTCTTTTTAGGTGTAATAATTATTCCCAAATCATATCGTTTATTAGGCGATTGTCTTAGATTATAGTGGTCTGCTTCCAAAGCACATATCCAAGCTAAATCAGTTCTCATATTCGGGTGATTTCTTGGAACTTTACCAGTGTATCCACCTTCAGTAAAAAACGCTATTTCCATACATCTTCCCATGTAAATGATTTATATTTTGGGTTAAATAAATTTATGTAATTCTGCTCACACATCTTGTTAGCTTTTACATACCAATCATTACTACGGCGTTTTTCATTCATAGTACCATCTTTACGTTCACCATCTATATACATACGTTTTTTAGGATTGTTTCTATTATGTACTAATAGAATATTTTTAATTACATACTGTGGTATATCACCCAAAACTTTATTAGTCATCCACATGAATGCTGAATCCTCGTGTACAAAGAAAACTGATTTAGGTATATTGACACCCGATTTTATAACTTCTGATGATATTACCAATCCACATCCATTAAACTTATGTGGTGAAACGACTCTAACATCTAATTCATCTGTTTTATCATTAATTTTATTCATTTCATCTTTAGTCATTGTATATCTCAAACTCCACCATTGGTCGGGTTTAAAATCAGATGGACTATCGTAAAATGGTTTATCGGTAAAGTCTGGATGTTCTAATGGTTTCCAAGTGTTATCCCACATTTTACAAGTTCCAAAAAACGCAAGATATTTTGGTGTTTGTTTAGATTGACTCTGATGCATCATATCTAAAACTTGAAACATTTGTTTGGGTGCTAACATATCAGACTCACCCCAAATTAGCACATCAACCAAGTCACAATATTCAATATTAAAAGTTCTACGATAATCTGCTATTGTATGTAATCTATACTCAAATCGTTCATTAAGATTAAACCCATTTGATTTCAAGGACTCCATTATATCCCGCCATCGTGCAACAATTTCAATCATACCCTCACCTTCTATCGTCTCAAGGTCTTGATTGGTTACAAATGTAAAGTCAAGTATGATATCTTTATCTTTACAATAATCAATTGCATCTTTCAAGGAATCAATATATTCTTCTATTATTTCGATTTCGTACCATTGTACTAAACATCCTATTGCAAATTTAGTTTTCATATAAATGTTCATATGTTTTTTTCATCCAATACATCGACTTTTGTGAATTAACGTTGTTTGGTATCGCGTTAAATTGATAGATACCTTTAAGTACTTTTGTAAATGTCAAGTCTTCGTCAAGTATCTCTTTTCTAAATAAGTCAGCCATACAGAACTGGTAGTGTAAATATTTTGTCTCAACATCTGATAGATTTACAATATAGTTTATCAAAGGTTGGTCTGTTCCTACTCCAAAATTACTCTGCATCCAAAGTATTTTATCTCTGTTATCCACATAAAATTGTTTAAATTTATCTATCAATGGTTTATGTGATTCGTTAATAACTTGAAATCCTGCGTTGAAGTATCTATGTAATGGAAATGTATCATTAAAAATATATTTTCCATAATTTTCTAAACTTCGACATACCCAATCCATACTACCCTCCGTTACCGTTACTGTATATTTATGGTCTGTCATTTCAAAGAAGTTAGGACATTCTGGATGGATAATACAATCAGCATCTGTTAAACAGATTTGGTCATATTCAATTCCGTTTGCTTCCAACAAGTCAAATGCCCAATATCTGTAAAAGTTAGGTTTACAATACTCTGGTTTAAATATGGGTTCATCCAACACAAATAATTCACAATTATTCTTTTTACACCAACTACTCCATGATTTAATACCATATTCATATGGAGCGCTCCTATGTTCTTGACCTGGAAATGTTATCGCTGTTAAAAATACTATATTACTTTTCATAATTATGTTTTATACTGTTCCATACTTGTGTCATTAGTTTTGTTCTTTGCATCTTTTCAAATCCAGTAAAAAACCAAAGATACCCATGTTTAATAAAAAATGGAGTATTATCTTCTTTTAACTGCCAGTTATGTCCTAACATTTCTTTTCTGTGTAAGTGGGTTAACTTCCAAGTAATTGGCATATCTAAGTTTAATTCGACATTATTTTTTTGTAACCAATAATTAAATGGAGTTTGCTCTGTACCTTTCCGTACTTGTTTATCTTGTAATGTAATGAACTTATCTGAATTATTGTAATATAATTGTTTGAATGTTTCAAATAGGTTTCTATGAGATTTATTAAAAATAATAACCCCGGAATTAACATACTTGGTCATATCTAATTCAAATCCAAAAAATTCTTCATAACCTTGAACACTGTCGTAAACCCATTTTAAATTATCCAAATCATTCCAACCCACAAACCTATCATCCACTTGTTCAAATATATTCGGAGCATCCCATTTAATTATTGAAGATGCGTCTGTTAGAAATACCTTATCAGCATCTATATTTTGTTCATCTATAATATCCCAACAATGGATTGCCTTTTGCCAATTTGCTCTATGGGTATTAATATCCGTATACGGTTGTTCGAATGTAACTAACTTTACATTATTTTTATTACACCAGTATTCCCAAGATTTTTTTGAATAATCCATCCAATCAAACCCACCATACTTTGTTGACAAGTTTTCGTTTTTAATTCCTGTCCAGAATACTACATTTTGTTTCATAGTCTATTTTTTGATATACATTAAGCCAGTGTTCAATCATCTCATCCATTAACATATTAAATGAATATTTAGGTGACCACCCTAATTCATTACGTATTTTTGACGAGTCTCCTTTTAGGTATGGTAATTCCTCAGGTCTCATATATTTAGGATTCTGAATAACATATTTTTTATAATCTAATCCAAGTTTCTCAAATACATAATCACACATCTCCCTTACTGAATGTGTTTTTCCTGTTGCGACTACCCAATCACCAGGTTCATCATTCTGTAACATTAGATGCATTGCTCGTACATAATCGTAAGAATGCCCCCAATCCCGGTAGGAATCCATATTACCAAGTTCTAATTTGTCTTGTAATCCTAACTTAATTCGTGCTGCAGCTTTTACGACTTTATTAGTTACAAAATTTGACCCTCTTCTTGGTGATTCATGATTGAATAAAATTCCATTTGTAGCGTGAAGTCCATATGCGCGTCTATAATTTCTAACTATATTGTATCCAAATACTTTTGAACATCCATATGGTGATACCGGATTCATAGGTGTTGTTTCTCGTTGTGAATTATCCTCATCAACAGACAAACCAAACATTTCAGATGAACTAGCTTGGTAGAACTTAGCATTAGGACAGCTTCTTTTATACGCTTCTAATATATTAAGAACACCTATTGCATTAGTCTGTACAGTGAATTGTGGGATATCAAAACTTATCCTTACATGAGATTGTGCTGCTATGTTATATATTTCATCTGGTTGGATGTCATCTAATAATCTCTGTAAACCACCTTGGTCTAATAAATCACCATAGTATGTATTAATTTTATCAGAGATATGGTCAATTCTACTTTCTTGATGCTCTGGTGTGGAGTTTCTACGTACAATACCGTAAACCTCATAACCAAGTTCTAATAAATATTCTGCTAAATAACTACCATCTTGGCCTGCTATACCTGTAATAAATGCCTTTTTACTCATAACTATATTTTATTATTTTAATATTAGCTTAATATACTAAATTTATTCCATAAATCCTAATAAATCTTCAAAAACATATATCTGATTTTTATTTAGGTTTTTCAATTGATTTGAATATTCAATATCACCATTTGCTTGTCCACCATGAAAATTATATACACTCGTATATTCATTTACATATATAGTCTTAGGATTATATCTTTTTAATCTAATCATTAATTCTCTATCCTCGTGCATGTTACTCAAATAATACGGACTCCAATAACCCTCACCCTCATCTGCTTTTACGATAATGTCCTTAGTATGCATACAGCATAACATATCATCATATGGGCCGCCACCAGAATGAACTTGTTCTAATAAGGAATCTGATATGTCTAAATATTTTTTAGAACAAATCTGACGATGTGTTCCATTGGTAACTACATCGTGTTGTAATCTATGCATTTTTGAATAAGCTACATCTGCATTTTTGCTAATCATATTTGTATATAATAACCTAACGTGATTTGGTAATAAATAATTATCATCATCACAGTAACATATATGAGTGCCTCTTGCGTTTTTAATACCCATATTTTTTGATAATGCACCTTGATTTCTACGATGTTCTTCTTCTACTTCAAAAAATCGTATATGTGTATCATCTTTGAATTCGTCATACACATGCTTGGCATACGGACAATCGTCTGCTACTACTATATGTTCATAATAATCCACATCCATTTTCTGTATAGCTTGTATACATCTACGTAGTGTGTCTGGTCTATGTCTTGTTGCTGTTATTATCGTAACCTTTACATCCATTATATTCCGTTTAATTTATTATAAAAACTTTCGGGGTCATCTACTAATTCAGAGTACCACTTTTCACTTAATTTTTTGTTTTCTATTCCTATTTCAGTATATGATTTTTCTGGATTTTGTTGCATATCAATATATGATACATACCACGCGTCTCTTTCTTGGGTTTTACACTCACCTGGATTCTTAGAGAATCCCTTTGCATGATGATAAATAATACCATCATATATTCCAAACCAAAGTTTATGGTAATTTACTTTATTTGAACGTAACATTGGATACCAATTAACATTTAATTCTTGTAGTTGATACATACACTTACAACCCACTTCTTTGATTTTACGACCAGAGTTATTTATATAATAACACCCACTTGGAAACCATGTTAAATTATTATCTATCCAAAATTTTGGATGGCACATAAAAAAACTTTGATGTGGTGTACATTCGCCATTGTTTTCCAATCGTTTGATAGCACATACTTGATGTTTTGTGGCCTTTTCTATTGCGTAATCTACCCAGTTATCTGATATTGGCCATGCATCTCCATCTACAAATACAATCCAATCATTTTCTAAATCAGCGTGTTTAGCTACCACATTAACTAAATGGTGTAGTCTGGCCGGATGACCAATTGGGTCTTCTGTTTCTAATGATAATTCTTTAGGTACTTGTTGCTCTGCATAATACCATTTATGTTTATGTTTATCAAACTCTTCTTTAGAAACACAATCATACATTGAGTATATTCTGTAATCTTGTTTAGTATGTTTTTTAAAATGTTCTACTTGCAAGTCAATCCACTTGTCATCAAAAACGTGACACGTTATTATGTGTATCATATATTTCCTTTTTTTATAAAATTACTTTCCATTAGGAACTTTTTAAATTTATCTTCACCATATATATGTGATGTTCTTTTTATATATTCTGTATAATGGTATGCGTGTAATGGACTTCGTTTCCAGTGCCATTGTTTATTTACATCTGGTATTTTCCAATCTTCACCGTAATGTCGTATAATGTGTTTTTCTGTATTTGTTGGTTTATTTGTTGATATACCATTCCACTCAATGGGTTCAAACTCAAACTTATCATATTCATAAAATATCTCACCACCAACACATAAACACATACGGTCTGACCCTTCATTTATTATCCAAATATCAACTGGAACTTCATTTTTTATAAATGATTTTTCATAACCAAAAGAGGTGCAGCCATTCCAATCATAAAATTCATATCCTAATTCATATAATTCATCTTCATAATTTGGATTGAATTGTGATGACATTATACCCAAGTCAATATCATGGTCTGTTGATATTAAGTCATTATCTCTGTGGTAACCTAACAAAGTACCACATAAGATACAACTATCCATACCAAACTTTTTTAATACAGCTGTCACTTCTTTTAAGTTTTCAAATGCTATATTTTTAAATCTAACATCTTTGAATTTTTGTGGTGTTGCCATTATTTTTCCGCTATAAATCTAACAAGATATGGATTTTCATCAAGATATGGTGATAGGTCAATTCCTTGATTCTCGTAAAGTATATTAAAATTTAAATTATTTAATTTATTACGTAGAGTATTTATATTGACATACCTACGTTCATGATTATCATAATGTTTTTCTAATTTCATATCCTCTTCAGTACGAGTCTCAATCATAATACGACCTCCATTGTCTAAAACACCATATACCCAATTTAATAATAAATCTTCATTTTCTTCTGATATTGCATGTAGTAAAAATCTACAATATACAACGTTAATTTTTTTAAAATTTGTGTATGGTAGTGACTGAATATCCATCGTAAGAAACTTAGAGTTATATTCATTTCTTAAATTATTAATGATGGTCGCTGAACTATCTATTGATATGGTTTCGGTTACGTTTTTTTTAAAAAAAAGAGTATCTCTCCCGCGTCCACAACCCACATCAATTAATGTATCAGTTGGGTTTATATAATTCATACATAACTCAGCAAAAGTCGATGGTGTATTTTTATATGTTTTTTTTGAATAAAAAGTATTCCAATAATCGTAATTCATCTTTTAAATATTTCCATTTTTGTTAAATCGGGCCAATCACTCACTACCCATTTCTTAGGTGATGTATTAATGGCATTTTGTAATTTATCTAACCCTAATTCTGCAGTTTCTGGTGTCATATAATAATGATAACCAAATGTATCTATATTTTGATTTCGCCATGGGATATTGGGATGTCTACCATCGTAACTCATCTTTTTTAATTCAGTTGCATCAGATTTGTTGTCTAATAAAATGATACCACCCCTACCCAAACTAAGGTGTTTTCTAAATTGAAAACTTAAACACATAAACGTATTTGGCATATAACTATCTTGTTGCCAAAGGACAGCTGCATCTATTATTCGTCTATCGTCATAATTTAACGTATAATAATTTTCCCAATCCTCATTACGCCATTGTAATTCAATACCCATTTTATGGGCCAACATAGGAACTGACAAATATGTTCTTGATGGTACATTTATTTTAGTTGTATTTGTTAATCTTAAACACAATTCAATACCATGTGTACAGCTATCTACTGCAACTGCGTATGGTGAACCGAAAAACTCTGCTATTTTATTTTCGAATTGCTTTACTATCTCAAAACTCATTTTATCGCCTCTATATTTAAACTAATTAATGTACCATTTTCTTTATCCATATGGGGCCAGTATGCTTGAGAATGGTCATCATAGTGTGCATGTTCTGTGTTTCTCCAATCCCATCTTCTAATAGAATTAAATTTTGAGTTATGTAATAATTCTGAAAGGGATTTATAATCATATACCGTTTTATGGTAAATAGTATCTCCATTCATTTGCATTTTCCCATACAAAGGCCCGAGAAAGTTATCTAATGTACATTCATTTGTTTGATACAATCTACTAATAACTTCAAAATCAGGTACGGCCAATCTTAATACACCAGTTGGTTTTAGTTTATTATACCAAAGTTTGATAATATCTGATATCTGATGTCTATCAAAATATTCAATAATATGACTCGCATAAATCAAGTCAACCGAATTATCATTAAAAGGTAAATTAAATATATCGTTTGAATCCAAATGTTCATAATCACCACCATCAACATGATACCAATCTTTACCGAAATTACGCCAACCACAACCTAAATTAACTCTTACTATTTCAAAACTCATTTTATCCTTTATTTCTTAATACCACAAACTGTGGCTTTACCATATAATAATATAATTTGATTGACGCTCACCATCAACATCAGGTAATGTTTTCAGATTATCACCATGTTTATCAGTTAGTAATTTTAATTTGTTAATGGGGCCGTTACAAGTAATATAACCATGTGTTGCCCTCATTAGGATATTCTCAACATACCAACTTTGTTGTGGTTCGGTCACCTCTGTTAGAGCATAATTACTTATTAATAGGTCATAACTGTCATTAGGTACGAATGTATCTATTGAATGTGCAACTACATTCAATGTGTTTGTTTTTTTAATATAGGTGTTTTGTAACAAAGATACATCATGGAGGTCTACTATATCATACTGTTTAATTTTAAAAACATCAGTTATAATTTTAGCTTGACCGGCATAACCGCCACCAATTTCCACTATACTGTAATTATCCAATGAACCAATGAGATTAATTATATTAGATAAAACATTGATGTATTGTAGTGTTGTTGATGAACAGTTTTTAAATCCATAGTCATGTTTGATAGGAGACCCATAATTATCGTTATCCCATATTAATGGATATTCAGTAAGAAGATATGGATTATTTGCTTGTATACTTCTTAGATGACTACCACCTAATTCAAATAATCCATGTTCTAAAATAGGTGTGTAGTTTGGGTTTGATTTGAATGTATCAAACGCACTAGCATCACTCGCCGCATGTCTACATACATTCAAATAATTTTGAACTACATTACTTCTCACATTCCAATTGATTTCGTACATATTTTCTACCTTTATTAAATTGATTATATAAATTTTTTATCTAATTTTTGACCCTCATAGGGGCCGGTTTTATATTCATAAACTAAAGTATCTTCTTCTAAAATTTCATAAGTATGGCCACCATATAGTGTAAATGATGCGTCACCTGCATTTAATATGGATTCTGTGATTATGGTATCATCTATATCATAAAATATACATTTAACACTACCCCGTATGACTACCCAAGATTCTTGTGCAATTTGTTCTTTATAATGCCTTTCTTTAACTATGTGTTTATGTGGTGGAAACGTTTTACCTTTTTCCATACATAAGGTAGCGCATTGTAAAAAGTTATTTTCAGGTATAACCTCACATCTACCATTAAACTCACTAAGTCTATTTATGATATGTAATAATTTAGTCGGTTCTATTTTTGAATAGATTTTTTCCATTTAAATGATTCCTTTGTTTTGCATTTCTAAAATTATATCAGTATCCAATGTCATGTCATATTGTGGTTTATTATGTGGGTAGGTATTGGCCAATTTCCTCCATGCTGGGTTGTGAAAAACTAACTCTCTCTCAAAATTACCTTTACGAATACATTCTCCAGAGTGTATTACATAATCCGTTTCTGGTTGACCATTAGTGCCTATAATATTATATCCATCATTAATAGCACATTTAGACCCATCAAGTTCAAATTGCCATGCATTCATATTTGGTTTTAAGTATTTTAAAAAATAGTCTTTTCTCCATATAGCGTATTGAGTTGATAATCTATAATCTGTAGTTTGGGTAGTTTCGATTATCTCTATATTGTCTATCATATCGTAAAAATGATGCGGCCTACAACCTAAATCCTCACTTAATGTTATCTTACCTATATTTTGATTAGACATATATGGTAATAATTTATACAATAACTCAATATTCACTGGTTTTATCGGAGGGCAATCCTCTACAGCAAAAATAATATGAGTATCATCAATTGAATTAAAATATTCAATTAAACCATTTGACCATTTTTCAACTCCAGGGTCAGTGCCCATTGATACAAACTCCCAATTATCATTTAATTTAAAGTCTGGTGTTTTATATCCTAAAACTACCACATTCGCACTTGGCCAGAATTTTTCAAATAAAAATTGAGTTGCTTTTAAAGCATGTAAATAATTATCACATGCTGCTAAGTATACTGTAGGTGTTTCCATATATTATAATTGTAATTTTTTATGATAACTACGAGTCATACGACCAACATATGGGTCAAATACACTACCCACATCTATGTAACAATTCGTGTTATTAGTTTTCCAAAGATTATCAATAAATACATTAGTAGCCATACCTGCTGAAAAACAGTATATTTTATATTTACCATCAAATGTATTTTTAATATTTTTTAATAAATTATCACGTACATTCCAAACATTGTTGTAAGGTATCTCTATGAATTCATCTATGAATGGTAGTGATTTTAATGACTCGTTACCTATATAAACAACATACGACTCATTTAGTGCATTAATAAACGAATCTAATTTACCAGACATACTTAGTCGATGTAAAACATCAGCATCTCCCCAATTTTGATTATATTTACTTGCTTGTTCAGTTGACCACTGTATTAGACTTTGGACACCCATATCATAATCTTGTTTTGTGGCCACAATATCTTGTAATTCATCACCCAAATCATCATAGTATATGTTACCATCACAATTCTGACCAACGTGTTTGTTTACATTGAGCCACTCACCATCACCCCATCTTGAAAATGCAAATGGTATTTCATTTTTAATTCTATATAAAATTTGACTAATATTTGTTATTGGTTTCATGTATTCTTCTAAAGTAATTTTTAAATTTGAATGATATGCTCTTGAATTTTTACCTACATATGGGTCAAATACACTACCTACATCCATATAGGTATTTTTTTTACTGAATTTCCATAAATCATCAATAAATACATTAGTAGTCATTCCAGCTGAAAATAAGAATGTTTTGTGTTTATTATCAATACACTCTTTAATACGATTCAATGTGTTTTCATAATTATCCCAAACATTTTTATTTGGTATCTCTATGAATTCATCTATGAATGGTAGTGATTTTAATGATTCATTTCCAATATATACTATGTGTATAGAATCTAATAACTCATATATATAAGATAACCCTTGTCGTGCACTTAAACCATGTAAAATATCCGAATTCACCCAATTTTGTGGATATTCATCTCTCATATGTTCTAATGAATTACCATTTACATCCGCTATTGACATTCTCATATGACCCATATAATAGTCTTGTTTAGTAGATACAATTTCTTTTAATTTATCTCCCAAATCTTTATAAAATATATTACCATCTATATTTTTATTACGTTCTTTTGTATATGTATGGGTTAAATTAATCCACTCACCATCACCCCATCTTGAAAATGCAAATGGTATTTTGTCTCTTAATTTCTCACATACTTCATATAAAAAATTATTATCACTGTCTGTCCATTCCCAATTAATCATTTTACCTTTCCTTTGTATTGATTGATATGATATTCAGTTCCCTTTTCGTATTCCCTAGCTTCTTTCCAAGCAGTTAACTTTTTATGATAAATCCAAGTAGGGCCGATGATTTTAAACTGAATTCCATACTTCGATTTATATGTATTTAAAATAAATTCTTGACCACCCCATTTACCATCTTGTACTTTTAATGTGGTATCCAAAAAATCACCATTCGGTTGTTTTACTTTATAATATAATTTATCAGTAAATCCCCATAAAAATCCATGTAAATATCCATTATGATTTTTTATCCAATTTTGAGCAGTGTCAAATGTTTGAGAAATACCACCCTCATTACTTACGGGTCCGTAAACTATGTTGTTACTATATTCAGTTTTTATCACATCAATAAAATCGTTAATACTTTCGTTCCATATTAAATCATCAGCAAATCCAATTATAATTTTACAACCATCTTCAATTGCTAATTTAGTTCCAATATTCCAAGCACCGGTTACACCAGTGGCCCATTGATTTTCTATATATTTATAAGTGATTTTATCTTTTAAAGTATGATTAGAAAAATCAGTTTCTATATCCGAACCATTATCAATTATATAAATGTGATAATCACTACTAACTGAATCTTTTAATGATGTTAGATAATCGTGTATACAATTCTCAGGTCTCATTAATGATACGTGCATATTTACTACAAATCCTACTTTCATTATATATTATCTTTTATTTTAATAAATTTCTTTTTAACTGATTCATATGAATATATTTGATTTACTTTTTCAAACGCAGATTGCATAACCTCTATACGTTTATCATAATTGTTTATATATTCTGTAAATTTCTGTTCAAGAATTTCAAAACTGTTAGTAGCGGTTTCTGGAAATAATTTTGTATGTGAATCATTAACACCACCAAATTGTATAACACCCAATGTAGCACATTGTATAGTTTGTTGCCCTGTGAAAATAGGTAATGGGTCTAAATTAAAATGAAAAGTAGTCCATGGCCATTGTTTAATAAAATCATGCCATTGATTCTTACTATTTTGAGTGTGAGTTGTGACTGTTTTAATATTATACTTATTACTTATATAATTAGCAAAATTAATAGTATCTCCGCGTCTTTGCTGATTCCATACTATATCATAAATGAATATAGATTCATCTCTATCTTCCTTGTAAAAATTATCATAAACATAATCAATGTTAACTGGTTGAGGTAGAAATGAAATACCCACATTACAATTATCAACCAACTCAGGAAACAAACTTATATCACTAACGGGTACTATTACATGGTCACATTTGTTAAAAACACTCAGTCGTTGTCTCCACGCGTGTTGCCAATTCCAAGTTTCCTTTACATATCCAAATATCTGTGCATTTGGATATTTTTTTCTTAGATACTCAATCGTACATTCATTAAATCGTTTCTCAATCGATACAAAAATCACATCCAAATCTAAATCTGGTAACTCACCCCACTCTTTCCAATTTAAAAAACACCCATCAAATACGAATGGGTATCCCCAAAAACCCATAAAACATTCATTACCGATTGAATGATGGAATTGATATGGAGTATCGGGTTCAGTAAATTTGTAAGCCTTTCCATCTCGTACAACATAGGAATTTACCTTACAACTATCAACTATTAAAGCAAAATTCATATTACTTTGTTTAATTTTAAAATATTCATACTCGTGTTTGATGGAACATTACTTGGTTTTAAAACACCATTAACTGAATTAGTTATTGTTGCTAATGAATACATAGATTTTAAATTTGTACCAACATTATAAACACCTGAACATTTTTTATTTATTAGTTTAATTATTATTTTTGTTATAGTATCAACATAGTCAAAATTACCAACTTGGTCTAACCATGCAGATGGATATGGAAATGGTCTTGGTTTATGTTGACACCTCACTAAAATATAATCATTACATTTTAATTGAACATGGCCATCTCCTAATAACTTAGTGTAACCATACCAATTATTACAATGTACAGGTACATCATCTTCAGATGCATTATTATTAGAGTTTGTATATATGTAATCTGTTGATATGTGAACTAATTTAATATTATAATTATTACAAAAATCTACTAAATCCGATACGAATTTATAATTAACATTCCAATGTCGTTCTCTACTTTCCTCGTATGTATCTGTATGTGCTATACAATTAACTATTATATCTGGTATTGTATCAAGTTGTAAGGTGTCTGTTATATTTTCAATATTGAATCCGTTGTTTCTACTACGAACTTTCCAATTTGTCTGTCTTTTAAGTTCACTACCCAACAACCCATCACCTAAAATTAATACATTATTTTTCATTTTTAAAAAACTCTTTTACTTTATCACAAACATAATCAACATCATCTAAGGTCATTCCATGATGTGCACCAAGTAGAAATCCGTTGGCCATAATCGTATCTGAATTTTTAAACTCTTGTAAATATTCTCTATAAATTGGATGTCTTGTAACATTACCTGCAAAAGTAACTCGTGTTTGAATGTTCTCAGACTCCAAATATGTTAATAGTTCAAGTCGTCTTTTAGTTTGTAATGGTATTGCTAACCAATTTGGTTTTATTGAATCATCTGGTAATATTAAATCACCAACACCTTTCAGGTTCTCTAAGTACCGTTCAAAATTGGCTCTTCTAATTTTTGAAAATTTCTCAAATCGTTTCAATTGAACTAATCCAAATGCTGCATTCATTTCACAAGACTTCATATGGTAGCCTAAAACACCATATAAAAATTTATGGTCATACGGTATACCATCTACACTATGATTGAACCTGTCATCTATTATTTCAGAGTCATCACCTAACCTACCCCAATCTCTATATTGTAAACATCGTATTACGTGTTTTTTATCATTAAACATAACCATACCACCACCACCACCGGCAGTAATGACATGGGATGCATAAAAACTTGTTGTTGACACATCTGTAACAGCTGTGTTTGTTATGGTGTCTGCTGAATCTTCTATCAGAAATATATCACTACGATTGTGATTTTTCAATTCAAACTTCAATGATTCCCAATCTGGTTTGTTACCTATAAGATTAGGTAACATAATCGCCTTAGTATCATCATCTATAACTTCCATAATACGGTCAACGGTAGCACAATATGATGTTAAATCAACATCAACAAATACTGGTATATATCCTAATTGAATTATAGGCGCTAATGTTGTTGAAAATGTACATGCGGGAGTGATGATTTTACTTCCTTTTGGTAAATCTAAAGATACGATAGATAATAAACACGCCGATGAACCTGAGTTTACAAAAACACCATACTTTTTACCAAAACGTTTCGCCATTAATTGTTCGAACTTAATGGATTGTGGGCCTTGGCCACCTAACCAACCAGACCTAAGTGATTTTTCAACAGCTTTAATCTCTGCCTCACCATACGATTCAAACTTATACGGTGCATACCAAATTTTTTTCATACTATTCTACTTTTATATTGGTTAATGTTTTAAATGTATCATATAAACTTAATGCTATATGTTGAGGATTCATCATCTCTACAAATCGTTTTCTGGAATTTTTTATAATATACAAATAATTTTCGTAATTTCCTAATATTTCACTAATTTTTTCTTCTAAATCTGAATAATCGTGTTTACACGCTATATATGTAACCCCATCCTCATATACATTCGGCTTACTATCAATGTAACTCATATCAGGTTTTATCAAAATAGAACCAAACATTGCAGCTTCCAAATCTCGTGGGGCCATTTCACCATATCCAAACGGTGCTAATAATATCTTAGCACTTGATATTCTTTTGTAATATTCTTGTATTGGAACTCGTTTACCATTGTCTAATTTAGCTACATTATAATTTAGTTTATTTATAACATCCATCATTGGTTTTCTATGATTATCGTAGTGTATACTTTGGTGAAACCCATGTTCATAAACATCAACACCTTGTGGATATTGAAACATAGCAGATATATCATAAGTTTTAGGTATATTATCATACCATTGTACATTTATACCTGCAAAATGTGTACTTAACCAATTAGTACCTGATAATACTATTCTGTCAGAGTAATCGTCAAAATCCTCTAATTTATAATCACCATCACCCCAATAGTATCTACCTAAAGTTAAACCCTTTTTATACAGACTTCTATCTTTTAGTAAACTATTTTTTAAAAGTAGTAATGCATTTGATTGTTTAAAAACTTCATAAGTCCCGATTAATGATGTAGAATCTTGTCCATCTAAAATCATATAATCGCCTTTTATGTTTTCTAAAAATTCTAAGCCGTTTTCTACTGATTCTTCTAAACATAATTTTTTATTTGATATACTAGCGTGAGCTACCCATGCATAATCATATGAATCTCCATCGGTAAATTCTATACCAATCTCTCTAATGATATCTTTTGCCCGCAAGTAGGGTCTAAAAGCACATTCGTTACGGTGTTTATCTAACTCATATAATTTTATTTTAATCATATCTTGTATAAAACTCTTCTATTGAAATAAGATTTAATAGGTTTTTTCTATTATCAGATAAGTACCAAAAATCTAAATCAAATGCGTCTTTTGGTAAATTTAATATGGTTTGTTTTCCGGGTCTTATAATCCCCACACCATGGTCTGTATCTACAACTTCCATATTATAATCAGTTAATTCACCTCTTAATTTTACCCAAGCTTTCCAACAATCACCATTCCAAGCCCCCACCCCATTAGGTGCTTGTTTTCTCTGTGTTATTTCCCATTGGGGATTCATATCGTGACATACAATTGTACCTTGATTAGTAATATGATTTAAAGCATTTATTACATCTTTATAAACTTGAATATCATGATGTAATCCATCAATAAAAATAATATCATATTTAATGTCATGCCCTTTAATCAGATTAAAAAATTCATCAGATGTTATGGGATAATTAACATCGGTAGTGTTTAAAACTTCTACACCAGGGTCAACTCCATCTTTATGTTTTGCAATGATGTTACGAATACAACTTCCATCATTTACTCCAATTTCCAAGTAGTTAATATAATTAAATTTTTTTATTAAATGGTTAATGATATCAATTCTTTCCACATCCCAAAAATAACCTTGAGTTTTACATTGGTTTCTCCAGTGCTGGTATTCTTGGATTTCTTGTTCTTCTGTTTTCATAAAGTTTCGTAATACTCGTTTTGCTTTTCTTGTTTTTCAATCGTTTTTGAATGATGTAATGATAACTCTTCCATCATAGGTAAATTAGATATCGTGTTATACCCATCTAACTTTTCATGTACCTTGTTTTCCCATTTAATGTAATCTACATTTTTATAGATTCTCCATTGTGGGTCAGGCCAATTTACCCATTGGTTTTCATTAACCACCCAACCCCATTTTTGGATGTGTTCTTGGGTTAATCCCGTAACTGTATTTACTCGTGGAACTAAGATAACATCGACATCATTCATTTCAATAATCTGATGTATATTCTCCATTAGTGTTTTATGTGGTATTTCATCGGCATCTATCTGGAATATGTAATCACCCGTACATAGTGATGTTAGATAGTTTTTCCAATCTGCGAAATGACCTGTGAAATCACCACCATTTACAGTTATAGAACCACTATGACTACATATATATTCTAACACTTTTTCATCACCATTAATATTATCATACAACACGATTATCTCATCGTATAACCCTCTGTTTTCTAATAGAAACGGTATTAATTTTTGAATCTCATCTAATTCATTACAAACTGTTATTGCATAACTAATTCTCATTCTGTTCTCTCCGATTCTGGTGGTATTTTATCGTAGTTACCCCAGTTATAATTTACCACTGTTATAGATTGTATTTTATCTAAATTGAATGTTCTATATCCAGCTTTTAAGTTTTTGTCACTTTTGATTTCAGATGTGTAAAAAACTCTTGAAGATTTATCAATACGTAATTTAGCTAAATCCAATTTACGAACTCTTGTTGATTCTGCAAGTACTTCATCATGACCTTCTGCGATACTTAAAACTTTTTGTGGTGGAATATCATTAAAGGATAGTGCATGTAATTTATCCTCCCAACTTGGTTGTAATACCAATACCATATAATTTTTAACACCATCGGTCTTTTTATATCTCAACTTAACCACCATACCACGCTCTAACTTATTTTTAGTGATAAGTTTAGGGTCTCTTGTTTTTGTTAAATGAGTATTATAATAATTCATTATACTTTTTTAAGTTTTGGTAGTTTAAGTTTTGGTGGTTGATTATCTTGACCAATTTTTTTAAGTTTTGGTAGTTTTATTGCTACTGATACTGGTTGTTTGTTTATGTTGTCTATGTCTAATAAAGTACCTAACCTATCTATCATCTTATCAAATGAAAACTTGTTCTTTATGATAGCTTTATATTTATTAGATTGTTTAAGATATTTTTTGTAATTCTTCTTTACATCCAACATAAATCCTGCTGCTTCTTGATAGTCAATTGTAAACCATTTAGATTCTTTCATTAAGAATTTATCGGCAGCTGACCTATGAACATCTTCTAACTTACCACCAACGACACAATGATGGGTTTGACTTATAAAATCCATATGGCCCGACCAACCTGATACTATTACAGGTTTACCACTAACACATGCTTCTAGCAACGGTCTACCAAAACCCTCACCCCTTGTAAATGATATATGACATTTTACTTTTGGATGATTATATAATGAATTCATCTCCCAATCTGTAAGTGTTGAATGTAGTAAGTATATGTTTGGTAACTTGTCAGACTTTATACTATCCTTTATTGATTGTATCATTTTTTTGATACGAACTCTGTCAACTACCGATGTTGATGCACCACTTGTTTTTAGGATTAGAGCAGGTGGTTTTGGAGTGTCTTTGAATGTATGTAAAAATGTATCTATCAATCCACCTACATTTTTTCTATCTTGTTTGAAATCACCATTTAACCAATGACCTACAAATAGATAGCAGAACTTTTCTTTTATATTCTTAAATACCTCTGTTATGCGCGGTTCCTCTTTTACTTGGTCATTGTACACATCCAAATCAATACCTTCAAATAAAACTTCAACTGACTTTACACATTTTAACTGACCCACCAATTGGCCAGTTTGGTTGTCTTTTTTATCATATGTTGTACCATGTATTACATCTTTTGTGAATTTAGATGATACCAATGTTAAATCCATACGATTTATACCTTCCAAACATTCAGCAGGCATAATAGTAGTTTCTACACCGGCAGTTACACCTATATTAAAATCACCCACTGGTTGGAATTCGTTTGGTACTGTAATCTGAATCCATACATTAGGTTTTTGATTCATATTTTGTGTAATCACTCTAGGTAATAAATCATCATCCTCGTATGGGTCTAATGCATCCATTGGTGTATTTCCCCATTTTTGAGATAATATTTTTATATCCCAATCTGGTTTTGATTCAATTAACGCTCTTACGAAATCCCTACTACGTGCTCCATAACCGCTACGAGTTGCAATAGGACAACTAACTACACATAATTTTTTTATATCTTGCATAAAACTATCTCATTTTTTGGTTTCCAATTTTTAAATGCACCTTCCATAGATTCTACGAAAAGTCTACCCATATTTGTGGCACTCATATTTGAGTCTTTTGAGTTGGCGAAGTTCCAACCTTCCAATCCATATTCATGTCTTTGTTCTTTTGGAGTATCGTACCATTCCTTAAATCTTTCAGCAACTTCCTCATAATCACATCTATCATCAAATATGTACGGGGTTGCAGGTGAACCTTGTAAAGAACGATTTGATGGCCATACTGGTTTTACCCAATTACCCCAAGTTAAACCTTCAGGTAATTTTTTCTTGTTATGTAATGAGCCTAAATCTATGTAGTCATCTGCGGTGATAAACTCAGGTCTCACATGACCACTCCCATCGGCATATATCCACTTAAATCCACATTGGTCTTGTAGACCACCCGTTACGTTTACCACGATTGGTGTTCCTGCTTTCATTGATTCACAAGTAGCAAGTCCAAACCCTTCGTTAGATGCCATATTAACGGTTACATCTGCTAAATTATAAAGTAGATTTAACCCACTTGTATCAAATCTCATATTAGTAAATACAACATCATACTTTGGACATAAATTTGTAATTACATCTGGTAGATGTGTTCCATTGTTATCTACTTGTTGGGTATGCATTAATAAACAACATTCTTTAGCTTGGTCTTTTGTTAATTTATCACAAAATTCTTTATATGCTAATACAACATCACCTGGATTCTTTCTACGGATATTTCGGTTGTTGTATAAAATGATAAACTTTTTATTGTTTAACTTTAAAGCATCACGTAATTTATTTACTTCACTGTATTCAGGTGCACCTATTTGAATTGGATAGAATTTTTCTGATACACCATGTGGTACATATTTGATTTGCCAATCTTCGTAATCTTCTCCAAACTTTTTTATTACTCGGTTGTTTATACCATAAGTTTGTTTGGATATTCCCATCAACAAATCACAACTTGCGTAAAATGGTGCATTCCATTGTGGGTCGGGTAAATCATCCCAAATGTTGTAATAAAAAATAGGAACGTGTCTACGAATTTCATCTTCTATTTCGTATAACCACCCCCAAAAACGTGGGTCTGTGAAGTGTAGGATTGCATCAATGTTCTCCGATGCTAATAGATGGCGTATCATCTCTGGATTACCATAACCACTTACGGGTATAATTTTTACACTTGCATCTTGAACACCACTTTCTTCCGCGACAGATTGTGATAAATCAAAAAACTTACCTTCGTCTGGATGTTTAACTGCCCCACCTATCTGTATCCAATCATACTTGTGTACTGTATGTAGTACCATCTCTTTGGACATTGTTGCAATACCACTATGTAATCTTAAATCATCAGATAGTAGTAATATCTTTTTCTTTTTCTTACTCATTATATAACTTTGTTTTAAATAAATATTAAATTGAAATTAATCAATCTAAATATATTACTTTTTTATTAAATCTTTTTAGTAGTCTTTCAAAATGTTTTTGTTCTGATGGAATGATACCACCAAAATAGAATATCTTGTCTGCATGTTTAATAACACAATCGTATTGATGTAGTTTTTGAGTAGGGTGAAATGGTTTTGAATAATAAGTATCATTCATACCACTATAAAGATTTTTGTTAGTATGTGCGGGGTTATATTCTGTATAACGTAATCCAAATTCTATTGCATATTTTTTTACGTATTTCTCACAACCATCTTCATTGCCTCTACTGATTATATTTATGTTATTCCCCAATTTTACCTTTATATTAAAAATAAAATCTCTTATATTTCTAACATTTTCATATCTGGGAGAACCTATTAATGCTATGTTCATTTTACGAGAATCTATTTTTGATTTTGGTTTTCTATAGATATGTTTCGGTCTCACTTTTTTTAGGGTTTTTTTTCTAAACATTGTGTCTATTTTCTTTTGGACATTTTTCGTAATCATTTTTAAATGGACACCACTTACAATTCTTACCATTTTTACCCTTTATAGCAGGGTACTTGGACTCAAGCTTATAAGTACCATCTTCGTTAAATGAGTTTCTTATGAAGTTTTCAAAACTTTTGGTTACTTTGTTTAAAGTTACACTTCCATTGGCAGGTACGAATTGTTGAACTCGTTTCTGTGCATACATCATACCCTCAACTAACTTACGTTTTACTATAAAGTATTTTACATCAATCCTATCTAACGGATAACCATATTGTTCTGATAGATATTTTTTATATAATACCAATTGAGCAGTTTTAGTTTTATCGGTTTTTTGCCATTTGTTCCAACCTCGTGTTGATGTTTTTATATCCCAAATAACCAATTTATTTTGGTAAGTATCTTCAAATACCAAATCTAGATATCCTCTGATATATACATCATGTGTTTCAATTGCTCTAGCGTATATCGGTAATTCTATACCTACAAGATTTAATTGTCGTGTATTGAAGTAATCAACTCTATTCTTAACGATAAAATCTAAAATGTTTATACCATCTTCTAAAAACTCTTTTAATTCACCTGGTGAACTGAAATCAGAACCACACCCCTCTTTCATCTTTTTGTACTCAATCACCAAGTGTTCATACAACATCTTACCCAAATCCAATTCAGCTGCTTCGACTGCAGATTTACTGTATAATACATTTAACCATTCTTGTATGGTCTCGTGCATTGCAGTTCCAAATATTAAATGTATAGATGGGTCTTGTTTTTTGTGACCATCCATATATGTTAGTTTCCATTGATGTGGGCAGTTGGCATACATCGTATATTGTGAATATGATACTTTGGAATCCTCGTCTTTTTGTTCTCGTAATCCAAAGGTGAATATGTTACTTATTTTACTATCTTTCATGTCATATTATTTTCCCCATTTACTATTTTGCACAACTTGTGCTATCATACCATATATTGATAAGTCTTGGAATGTGTCTTGTGTCGATTCCCCAACTTCATCAGGTTGACCTAATATTACTAATTGTTTTAGTCTCTGTACTTTGTCGTTAATTCTAAACCATAGACCAGTTAGTGATAATTTAATATCATCCGGTGTTTCTAATGAAGTTCCAACCGATATGTTATGGGGCCCGTAGTTTCTTTGTTTTTTACAAAAAGTCTCGTATTGTTCAAACATTATCCGTTTGTATTCATTCATCATTACAGGGTAGTGTTTTTCACAATATTCTACTGCTGTAAGTTTACCATCCTTTTTTTTGATTATACGTTCCCCTGTATATTCAACTTTTGTTTTGGCTTCTCTAATCTTATCCATTTAACTGTCGTTTAGATTTATTTTTAAAATATTTTTCTAATGTATTCAATCTATCATCAGCATCTACCAACATATTTAAAGCGTCTTCGGCGTTGTTGTAAAAGTCACCCGTTGAATGGTCACCAATACCCACTGCATTATTTGATAATAAATCCAATGTTAGAAGAGCTTTTTTCTTGTCTGCCTCTGCAGAAGATGACAACATATCGTATAATTCTTTTTTCATTTTGATAGTACCTTTATTTCTTTGTCTGTTAAACCATACTTTTTTAGAATGCCCTTAACCTCATCCTTTGATAGTATCTCCAAATAATCTTTTACTTCACTTTGTGATACACCATACCATTGTGACAAGTAAGCCAACATATCTTTATTATATTTACTTGACTTTTTACCTTTTACGTATTTATCAAACGTTTTTTTCTTTGGTAGAAAATCCAAATATAATTTATAGACATCTCTTGCTGATAATGTACCAATAGTGTATTTTTGTAACTCATTTACGATTGGTAGTAAGTCAAGATTCATACTTAGCCATCTGTTAATAATAAATGGTGAAAATGATTTCTTATCCATCTCTGTTAGAGATTCCCAAGATTGTTTTTTCTCCTTTATACCACTTAGATGTTGGAATATGGTTTTTGCTTTTACTGTCTTACTCATTAAGGTAACATTTCTTTTGGTAAAAATCTTTCTGCTACGTTACCACATTCAGCACATCTAACTACTGGTATTGGTAATATAGATTTTTGACCATTTGGTGATTGTATTGCAGGTACTTCTTTAAACATTGTTACTTCTTCAAAAAAGATACCACCACAACTTTCACATTCAACAGTATCTAACTTTGTGGGGTCTATCTGTAATTTTGGCTGTGGTTGTTGCTCCTTACCCATACCAATAACTTTTCCTTTTTTACTCATTTTTTATCCTTTTATTTTATATCAATTAATATTTCTAATAACATTGCCATTATATTGATTTCCTTATCAACTACGGATGTATCCTTGTATTGACCATCTGCAATTTTAAGTATTGTGTTACCAACCTTTCCATTTGCATAATTATCAATCTCATCATACATAAATCTGTAAAATGGTGTGAAATCCCTAACTTTTGAGTCAGCAACTATCTTTCTTATTTTCAAAAATGATGTTTTGACATTCTCATTTGATTTTAATACAGATAGTACCTCATCCATATAATTTGCTTGAATAGTAGATATTTTATCTATTTTAAGTTCTCCACTAATTACTTGTCTTTGGCCTGCGTTTAGTACCCTACGAATATCTGGATAACCACTATTAACTAAAACCGCCAAATCTCCCATTTCATATTTAACTTCCTCCGTATCCAATATATCTTTCAGTCTAATTGCAACCTCCTTTTTAGATGGTGGTGTAATTGCAAATGTCTGACATCTACTTTGGATTGGGTCTATTATCTTCTCTACATAATTACAAGTCAAAATAAATCTTGTAGTTTTAGAAAATGTTTCCATCAAATTACGAAGTGCAGCTTGAGCGTTTGGTGTAAGATAATCTGACTCATCTAATATAACCACCTTCCACTTACGGAAACCCATAGATGATGCAAAACCTCTAATCTTATCCCTTACAGCATCAACGGAGTTTTCATCCGATGCGTTTACATACATAACATCACAATCTATTTGATTAGTAATGATTTTAGCAAGAGTAGTTTTACCAGTACCAGCTTGTCCATATAAGAGTAGATGTGGTACATCTTCGTTTTCTATATAGATTTTTACTTTTTCTAATATATGTTCGTTACCAACGTAACCATCTAATGTATCGGGTCTGTATTTTTCAACCCATAAACTATGTTCTTTATTCTGTATCATCTTTTTTAAAAGAATTTATTTGAAGTAAAATTTTCTGCCCATTTTGGGTCTCTTTTTGATTCATCTAACGGGTCGCCTTTATAGTCTACACTTCCACCATCTTGAATTATTTCTCTAACGGAATCTTTATTTTCTTCAGGTATCCAAAGTTTAGTATATTTTGAAGTTGGTGTATCCCTAACCCCTCTAGCCATACACCATTGGCGTATCCCCTCCCAGGAATTACTTTTATACAAATCTGGGTGACTATTATACAGTATGTTACGTTTATATCCATTATCATTTAAAATATGATATAACCACTCCACACCATATTTAGTTTTTGTTGTGGTTTTCTTTTTACTATTTTTCAAACAATCGGTCAAATCATTAACAAGATTATTCTTAAAAGTCTCATCATGCTTTGGTAATTCCCAATTAAATTCCTCATCTTGTGGAATATTATCTAATAGTTCTAAGAAATCTTCCTTAGATTCAAAATATAACGGGTAGTCCTCTCCTAAAACATATTCATGTGTAGGGTGTTTGAGTGCTAAACTTGGTTTTTTTAACGTGGGGCCGTCTTGTACTGATAAATTCCAAGTCATATAATTATCTACAAAACATAATGTTGCTACTGACTTTTCAATCAAAGACCTATATTGGCCACCTGATGGTAAACTTTTAACATACATCCAACTTGGCGCAGGTGAACCTGATGTTGGTTTCTTTGCTTTTTCATCTGTAACCCATACTAACCATTCATCTCTATCAAGACCTTCTGTGTATTCTATAAGTTTATTAATACCCGTACTATTATTCCATCTATGATTAAACACCAATATTTTCTTGCCAGGTGGTACTGCTACTGGTTGTGCGTCTGGGAAATCACTAACACCTAATGGAAAGTAACTCAATTTATCTTTAACAACCGATTCATTGATACCCTCAATTGTATATTGTTTTTTATCCCAATTTGATTTCATATAATCCAACGACACTGGACAGTGGAAATAAGATTTATATGAAATGTTGATAGATTCCAACTGTCTAAAAAACCCTTCTGGGTACGTATCAGTTGGTCTACTTTTAGCACAATCAACCCAGTGGAAAAAATTAAAACATTCCACAGTCATTCCATATCGAGATGATAATACCGCATTCAATACATTATACAACAATTCAGGTTGATGATTAAATATAAAATCAAAATCTTGAGCTCTGTAATTCGTTGACTTGTTCAATAATTTACCATTAAAATATGCTCTATTTGTCAATACTGATTGTGTATAGTCAAATGGTACTATGCTCACATTATCCCCCAAGTCGGGGATTGTATTATTCACAGGTGCTATAATAGTATGATGACACATTGGTAAGAACTTAATTGTCTTTACCATAACTTTGTAGTTAGAGTCAGCATGGTGTACAAATTTACTACCTCGCCACCTAACTGGTGACATTACGTGTAATATTCGTCTACCATATAATGGATGATTGTAATCACTCATATAATATTCTTATTTTATTTCGACTAAGTAATAATTAGATTTATACCCACCATTTTCAAAATAAACATGAGCTAAACCTTGACTTGAAATCTTTAAGTGAGACGCTTTAGCTCCTTTATTTGAAGATAAAATTTCTTTCAAATATTTTGCTGAAAATGAGATTGGGTCAACATCACCATCACAAGTACATCCAACTGTTATTGAAATTCTATTTGAGTTTATTTTCTGATAACCCAATACTATTTCACCTTTACCATCTTTACAACTAAATGTAAATGTATCCGATTCACTTAATGCGGATTTTGACTTAATGAATGTAGAAATAAACTCCCCATCTAATGTTATAGAAGTTTCAAATGTAGGTAACTGTTTCAAATCTGGTACAGCTGGTATTACAGACAAATCTGCTAACATATAGTTTACAGATGTATTTTTGTCAGAAAATACAAGAGATGCATCGGTTTGGTTTATTTCAATATTTGAATCTAAAACCCCCAACAGTCCTTTCAATTTTGAGGTTGTATAAATACCAAAATCACCATTAGGAAATTCTTTATTATCACTACTGACACTACCCAAGAGAGTCTTGTCATCTGATATAAAGCTTACTAATAAATTCTCATCAGTGGAATTAATTTTTACAGACTCTACCTCACCACCTAAGTTATACTTAGAGATAAAACCTTCAAATGTGTTTTTTTTCATAATTACTACTTTTAATTATTAATTTAATAATACAATATACAAAAATTTTTTTAGAATTTAAAAAATTTATCAATGTTTTTATTGTTATCTGTTCTTTTTACCATTTTATTTTTTACAACTTTGAATGGTAAATTATCGGGACTATAACCTTCTTGAATAATCCCACTTTTTGTTATTTCTACTTTCCTATCCTTTCTTGCAAAAATCCAAATTCCTCGTCCAGTTTTTGTAGTTTTATCAAATACTTGAAAGTCTTTAGAATAAGAATTCATATCAACTATTACCTCACTATGACCTGGGTCTTCAGGAAAGGATGGACTATGTGGTAATGGGAATGTCCATAATATATTTTTAGATATCCTACAAACTTCATCTACAAACTTTTTCATATGTTGCTGTGGTATATGTTCTAATGTCTCGGAACACCACACCCAATCCCATTGTTTATCTTTAAATGAAGTTCCCTCTAATATATTTTGTACATAATCCACGTTAATACCCGGTCGTATATCAATATTTTTATATTCAGCACAACGTGTCTGTAATACTCCTTTGTATGGGGCGAAACAACCACCCCCAACATCCAATATTGATTCCGCACCTCTTGGTGGTAAATATATTAAAAAGTATCTAATAACATTTTCTACATTCTTATGGGTTGATACATCCATTTTTAAATTCATAACTTATCCTTTTACTTAATATACAAAAATATTTTCTAAAATCCAAAAAATTGGGAAGCTTTTTTCAAATTAGGATTTGGTTTATCCCAACCCATTGCATTATAAAAATCGGTTATTTTATTTTCTAACTCCTTTTCCCAAATTAAGTCATAATCTATGTACCGTTTGACCAAATCCAAAATCTGTGGTGGGTCATTATACCCAGTCAAACCAGTAGTCTCTAACCCCATCTCATTATTTTTTAAATATACCCATTTAATCTTATCACCATCTTTCATCGGTTCATACTTGTACGGACATTTAAAGAATTTCAAAAGTTTATTATATGTTATGGCGGCTTTTACATGAGCAGGAGTTCCTTTTTCAAATTTACCAAGTGGATTGTTTTTTTTATCATATTGAGTTACATTTTTAATTGATGAGTTTTTTGCAATATCCACAAAATGTTGGTTTGGCATTTCCTCTTTGAATTTCAATATCTTATCGTCAATGATGTCTTTATCCACATCTTTTAGAATATCTAATAATACAGTTTTCATCACCTCTTTAAAATAAGTTGGAAAAGAACTTCGCTTTACATCCAAACCCTTAACATCTAACTTATCACAATTTACACTATTATCATTTATAATCCATTGAGCATATCTTTTCTTTGTTACCCAAAATCCACCCTTTGCTATTGTTTCTTGTTTTATATCAAATCTATGTGACTCTACATTGAAAAATTTTAATGCCATTACATCATATACCATATTGATATGGTCTTGTACTTCCTTAGCTACTGATAGAATTGCAGGTATCATTTGTTCATCTGAATTAACATCAATATTTGGGTTTCTAGCTTTTACCAATGGTGCGGCTTCATAAAATACAGAATCCGTATCTGTATACACATTATAATCTGCTTCTTTACCAATGTGTTTAACATAGTATTGGTTGGCTATCTTTTCTGTAGTTTTGATTACCGTTTGGCCAGTAAGTGTAGTTGCTTCTGCATTATCAACATCATAAAATCTGAATGATGGTAACCCCATAACTCCATACAATGAATTCAACATAATCTTTTGAACTAACTGTCGTTGATGGTAAAACTTATATAAATTATCATCACCTGCTTTACCATATTTTTTCATTAGATTTTTATACTCAACTCTCTTACTAAACCAAACATCTAAAATCTCTGGTATGATACCCACTTTATTTTTTGTGTACATTACACCATTGGATGCTATTGTTAGATTGTTGTCTACTATAAATTCAGCAAATTCTTCTGATTTCATTGGTGGTAATTCTACACCATTAGTACAACTTTGAACCACATACGAGTCAATTTGATTTTTCATATGTAATTCGGCGGAGTACCCCTTTACCTTAGCCACCTTAGTTTCGGGTGAGATATTAATAGTCATTATGATTGATGGATATAGTGATGTTAAATCCAAATCATATACCCATTTGTAAAGGCCTGGTTTAGGTTCTTTTACATATGCACCAGTAAACGTACCCTCACTATCAGACCCATCCTCATTTCTCAATCGTCTAAGAGGTTTGTTGGGCGCTACCCTTTTATTTCGTCTTAGAAAAGTTAAAATCGCTCCCTCTAACCATTTGGATGAAAATAAGAAATCTTCATAGAATACGTGTCCAGAATGACATATCGCTTGAGCAAGTTCTATGAATTTTAACTTCTTATCCATATCAACAACCAACTCAACATCCACCAAGTTATACTCAATAAATTTCTCAATATCATCTCTAAACAACTGGTCTAAATTACCTTGATATTCAATCTTACCCCTACCTAATTCTTTTTTAGCTACTGTATCCAATCTATAATTTGGTAATTCAGTATATGTGAAGTTTTTATATAACGCTATGTAATCCAATGCAGATACACCGGCTATAATATAACGTTTTCGATATTTATTCCAATGTACTCTACCAATTGGTGATATTCTGTTTGCGACTGTAGTTCCAAATAACCTCTGTATTCTATTATAAAGGTATGTAACATCAAAGAAATCAATATTCCAACCCGTTATAATTGTTGGTGATATTTCCTCCCAACTTGTTAGAAATGCTAATAGTAAGTCACCTTCATTATTAAATGAACGAACTGTTGCACCCTTTATCTTTTTATTTATTTCAGTACCAGGTGTTACTACATATACACAGTATTCATTTGTTGCGGAGTCGTGGTATGCTATTGAAGTTATATCATTTTCGGCGTCCTGCATATCAGGTAACCCACTATTCATTTCTACCTCAATATCAAAAGTAAGTGTTACGTGACCATCTGAGATTTCATCTGAATCACCATATTCATCAATTAGGAATCTGGTTACTTCATTTACATCTGATTCATATAATTTTAAATTATCTTCCTTTCTCCAAAAGTTTAATTTCTTTAACCGTTCACCATGAATGGATTCATAAGACCCGTTACCATCCTTAACGTAACCATACTTACGATATTTTTTTGTAAAATATCCTTTTTTGTCATCCCAGCAATGTATTATGTTTTGATTTTTTTCGAAATATACGTTCTGATACATTCTATGATTTTTTACTAAAAGAATCCATGATTCTTATTGTGTACTAATGTTTGTTTGCTTGTACTTGGTCTTAAATTAAAATCTATATTTTTTGTTAAGTCCTCAATGTTTTCTATACTTTCGTTAGATATAGAATATCGTGTAAACTCACAATTAGGGTCATCTTTAACACCGTTTACCAACAAGTATCTTCTTATGTATTGCCAAACTGAATTTAAACCCATATTTGGTTGTACTTGATTAGTTATTTGTTGTTTGAACTCATACCCATTCAATATACAGTACATCCACTTTAGTGCATCTTTAGGACTTTTTAAGTCAGTTCTAATACACTCTTCCATACTACTAACCAAATTCATTTCAAAAATTTCATCATAGTTTGGTATTTCCCATTCAAAACTTTTACCACTGTCACTCTCAACTTGTTTTAATAAATCTAAAAACTCATCTTTTGTTTTAAAGAAATATGGATAATCCTCACCAAGAATTTCAGTCATAATTGGGTGTTTGTAACATAATACTGGTTTGTTAAACTTCAACCCATCTTGTACTGACAAATTCCATGTTGCATAACTATCTACAAAACAAACACTACACAAACTTTCTTTTAGTAAATAACCATATTCATCAAAAGGTAATACTTCACCCGTGTACTCTTTTGGAGCTTTTGGGTCTGTACACCATATACGATATTCATCTCCCAAATCTTCTGTGTATTCTACTAAACGTTTCCACCCCGTGGATGTATTCCATCTATGATTAAATACAATTACCTTTTTATCAGGTAGATTGAATGGTTTTGGTGTTGGGAAGTTATCCGATGACAATGGAAAATAACTTGATTTACTCTTTACAAAGTCTAAATTTAATGTAGTTGATGATTCTCTATTATAGTTCTTTTTAAAATACTCACTTGATTTTGGTGTATGAAAGAAAACCTTATTACATTGGTTTATTGCTCCCAACTGATTCATATAGGAATGTGGTAGTGCGGCTGACCCTCTACTCTGTGGGCAATCAACCCAATGAAAGAATAAAAACTTATTTACTATCTCACCATACCTCTCGTCTGAAAGTGCTACCATAACATTGTATAATAATTCAGGTTGATGTACAAATACAAAATCAATATCCATTTTTTTCATAGATAATAGTTTTCTAAAACTTTTGAAATCAAAAGTTGCTCTATTACTTACTGCGTTTTTTGGATATGGGTATTTTAACAAAGTAACATTTAACCTTGTATCATCAATTGTATGATTTTCAGGTACAACAACATAGTGATGACACATTGGTAGAAACTTTATAGTTTTCTCCACGACCTTGTAATTTGAATCCGAATTGTGTTTGTACAGACTTCCCTTAAATTTCACAGTTGATAAAAAATGTAAAATTCGTCTACCATATAATTTATGTGATTGCATAACTTTTTATTTATTCATACTTTCCAAATTCACCGAAAAGTATGTGAGTCCACGTTTTATTTTTTACTATCTTACGAATATTTGATGCAGATACACCATTGTTTCTTGCAAGAACTTTTGTATTCCTATGACCGATTTTCCATAGTTTCCTAATCATTCTAACTTGATTTTCGGTAAGTTTGTGTTGTGGGTGTAGTTCTCCTTTTAATGCCATATTACTAATATACAAAATTATTATCAATTATCCAAATTATTCACTACTTTATTGTAGTTCACAACTACCACCAGCACACGCCAATTCACCAGACAAATCTGTGTTATCTTCTTCTTCTGAAATTTTAGATACATCAACAGTTGTTAATGATTTCATCATCTCATTATATTTTTCTTCTGTGATATCCTCAAATGGTGCTTGTATGTATGTTCCACCATCAAATGGTAATACTGACAATCCGTTGTAGTATTCTCTGTTAGTCCACATCCATTCACCTACGATATCCCAATCTTCTTGTTTTAGTGAAACCGTTGCAGATACATTATGAGTATTTGAACCCTTTCTATGGCCAGATTTAACCCATTCAGTAGCTACTTTTTTTATTCTACTTAAAAGTTGAAGTGCTGATTCAGTTCTTACTATAGAACCATTTGGTGCTTGTTGTGGTACTTGGATTACTGCAGTATCATGTGGTCTAAAATACTCATCCTCTACCAATTCTGGATGATTTTTTACTAAATATTGATATATTGATTCATTCTTACCCACCCTTATTCGTCTGATGTAGTAAGTATTGTGCCAAGCATGAATACCAGAAGAAGTACCCAAGACCAAAGAAGTTGTTCCGGCTGGTTTAACTGTTGTAGTTCTAGCGGCACGATTAATTCCAATAAGTTTTGCAACACGAGTATTCTCCCTTTTTACTCTGTCTGCGGCTTGTTTCATATCGTAACCCAAAACCACTCCAGATGCTATACCAGTCATTGATACACCAATTAATGCTTCTTTTTCAGTTGTTTCTCTCCAAACATCTCTCAAATAATGAAAGTTTGTATATCCCGCTTGTAGTGTTCCAATAAATGCTGCAGTCTTAACTCGTTCATTTAAATCATTCTGTGATACAATATTAGAAACATTCACTTCACATAAATTACAAAATTGATAAGGTCTAAGTGCAATTTCACAGCAAGGATTTGTTCCCCAATCCTTATCGTTATTTAAATAAATACCAGGTTCTCCTGCTCCTGATAATTCAACTCGTTTCCATAAATCCATAAAGAACTCTTTTGTAATTTTATGTCTCATTAAACACGCTGAATTGTTTGCTCTACCTCTTTGTGGATTTAACTCCCACCAATTTCCACTTTTACAAGAAATCATATCTCCATCATCAGCAGAGAATAAACTGATTAGGGCGGCTCTCCTAATACCACCTGCTAATACTGCGTCTGCAATATAACATACAATGTCGTGAGCTTCTAATGTTGTTAAACGTTCACCCGTTTCTTTTGATTCAAGTACACCCGTTATCTTAATAATACATTCTTTAAGTGGTTGAGGGCCGGGAGCTTTACCACCAGATGTAACTAACATAGCACCTTTTGGTCTAATGTCTGAAAAATCAAAATCAATTCTACTACCACCACCATTCATATATGATTTCATTAGAACTTTGATTGCATCTGCCCAACCTTCTATGGAATCACCAATTAAGAATCTACGTTTTCTTTTAGGATATGGTTTGTTAATTACTGGTAGTTTTGCAACATGATGTTTTTGTACAGAATATCCAACTCCAGTTCCACCTAATAATAAAAACATCGTTTCACTAAAACAATCAATATGGTCTATTGGTAAATATGCACAATTATAAACTCTATTTGGGGAAATCTCAATTGGTTTACCACCAAACTGCAAACTTCTCATAGATGGTAATACTTTTTTGGTATATACCATTTTATATTTTTCTTCAATCTCATCTTTTAGATTTGGGTATCGTTTTTGATGCATCTTCTTATTTCGTGTAACCAACTCTTCCCAAGTTTCTCTCCGATTTTCTTCGGGTAGATACTTAGCGTACTTCATATGAACTGTAATTTCTGATAGAATTTGATTCGATATTTCCATAGATTCCTTCCTTGTTTTTGATTGTTTGTTTTGAAGTGGTGTTTATAAATACGGATTAAAAATTAATATCCCCCTTCAATTCATTATATTTTTGTAATAAATTTTTTCTTACTAAACTCTCCCCATTGTTCATGTCTTTTTGGGTTTGTTTACCATCAATAGATTTGTCATTGTATATATCAATTCTTCCATTTGACATATTGGCTTTTGATGGTAAAGTCATCCCATCTGGACCAAATCTGTTCTTAATAACGTGCCATCTTCCCGTTCCTGCTAACTTATCTTCTATCTTTCTACTTAATGATACCACGAAGTCAGCTGTCATCAATTTTGAGAACGAACCTGCTATTTTAGTACCTGTAATAATATCATCGTCTGCGCCACTTCTATTTATTTGAGATGCTGTATATATTGGACATTCATACTCACCACCCAAACCACGTAATGATTCCATTATTTCTTCTAATTCTTCGTGTCTTTCCTTACGACTGTTACCCTTAATCAAATCTGCATAATCTAAAATTATCAAATCGGGTCTCTTGTCTTGTAAGATTAACTTATCCAAACTAGCTTTAACAGAATTTATTGACGCAGTTTTGGTTGGCCAGTACTTAATTATTAAATTACCCTTTAGGTTTTTTACTTGTCGTTCAACTTCTTCCATATTATATTTCAAATTTGGAACTGGAATTCCAGTTAGTACTGAATCGTATCGTTGACCAACATACCCCTCGTTTAATTCCAATGTATAGTGAACAACTGTCTTACCTGCTTTTACTGCAGACATTCCTACATTTATTAATGCCCAAGATTTACCAATTCCTGGTGGAGCTGCGAATATTATTAACTCACCTTTACCAAAACCACCATCAACTAACTCATCAATTGCATCCCACCCCGTAGGTACAACATTTCTTACAGTTGATTCATACCGTTCTGTAATGTGAGTTTTATATTCGTGTCCAATATCAGTATTTTGACCTGCTTTCATAGCATTGTCAATCTTAGATTTTATAACATCAAACTTACCTGCTTCTAAAAGAGTAACAGACTCTAATATAGCATGTTTAACCTCTTGGTTTTTGCAAAACTGTAACGTTTGTTCTTTAACAAAATCTAAATCATCTGATTCCAATCCATTCCAAACTTGTTTAAGGTTGTCAACTACTGATAACTTTAAGACATCCCTTTGTATCTTGTCAGACTCAAGTTTGAATACATCAAGTGTTGGTAATTTCTCATAACCATCAAAGTAAGATAATATCGTTCTTGATATCCACTCATTTGACTCAGAATCAAAATATTCTGGTTTTATGATATCATATACCGTTTGAAAGAAAACTCTGTCTGAAATCAGTGCTGAGAGTATCTTTATCTGAAACGATGTTCCAAACTTATTTCCAAATTTATCCATAAGTGTAAATATAAAAAATATTTTTCAAAAAACCAAATTATTTCTTGGTTTGTTTTGAGTAGTTGTCTAATTCAGACCAAGTATTCATTAACCAACTTTCTATGTTTTTGAAAGCGGTATATAACTTGTCCATCATAAACTCTTTTTTGAACTGAAATGAATTTAATTGATTTATAGGAGAATTGATAATGCCTCTTACATTGGATTTTATAGAAGAACCGATTTCTGGGTCTGAAAGTTGCATTAGTTTATAATTTAATTCTAATACATCTTTATTATCCAATATCTTTTTCTTTAATTTTTCGTCATCCAATTCAGATACACTTTCCATTAAGGTATTCATATCCAAGTTTTCATTCTGTAAGAACAATAACTTATTCACTAATGTTTTAGGGCCCACTCCACGAACACCTGGTATATTATCTGATTTATCACCATCAAATATTCTATAAAACACCAAGTTGTGAGATGGAACTCCAAACAGTTCTTTTACATCATCCTTGTATACCATTTTTTTCTTAGTTGGTTGGTATACTGAAATCCTATCATCTACTAATTGTAGAAAGTCTTTATCGGATGATACTATTAATACTTCTTTTTTAAATATATGTCTTGCTGCATATGCCATTACATCATCTGCTTCAACATAGTCAATGTAACACAAGTCTACTGGTAGTAAGTCCAAATATTTAATCAACAATCCAAATTGTTTTCTCATTGATTCTTGTTGGTCTTCTAAATCTTCATAACCAACCAATCTGTTTACTTTGGTTAGGCCAGTTCTACCTTCCTTGTATCCTTTATACATTTTCTTTCTACGATGTGAACCACCCTTACCATCAAAAACTACCAATACTCTTGTTGGTTTGTTTTTTCTAATGAGAGCACCGAGGGATAACAGAAATCCCGTTATCCCCCCTACGTGCTCACCATCATCGTTGAGTGTAGGAACTGCACCGAATACTCTGATGAACATATTTAATCCATCAACAATCATAACTTTATCATTCACATCACCAACTGATGTGCTTGATAGATTTTCAAACATTTTTTTGTAATTAGATTTCAACTTTGTCATCGAATTCGGTTGTGTCTATGTTAGCTGCATCGGATGCTTCTTTGTATCCTAAGATGTATGCGTCACAGATTTGTTTATACATTTGTTCCTTCACTTCAGGTCGGGTTTCCAATAGGTCTTCAAAAGTCTTGGCTTGGAATTTAAGTTCCTCACCAGATAATTCATCAACCCACGTATACCACGCCCCACCTTGTTTTACTAACTTGTATGTTTTCATCGTGTTTAACCACGAACCATACCTATCAATACCTCTATCAAAATAGATTTCAAAATCAATGGTTCTGAGTGGTGGGCCCATTCTGTTTTTAATAACTTGAACTCGTGTCTTAATACCAACAGTTTGTTCAACACCACCAACTTTAGAATTGAGTTTACCCATTTTTTTCATTCTCAATCTACAACTTGAGTGAAACCCTAAGGCCTTACCACCTGATGTAGTGTATGGGTCTCCAAACGATACACCCATTCGAACTCTTAATTGATTTGTAAATACTACTAATATTCGTTCCCTACCAATAAGATTTGTAATCTTTCTCATTGCTTTTGAAATAATAATAGCCTTTTGAGTAGCGTAACCAGCTTGGTCGTAGTCTGCAGATAATTCAACTTTTGTCGTTGCTGCTGCAACTGAATCAACTACTATTGTTACCAATCTGTCTTTGTCTGATTTCCTTACCGATTCTATTATAGAATCCATTGCATCAAAAATGTCCTCTACAGTTTCCATCGGTATGTATAATAATTTAGCCGTATCAACACCAAGTGCTTCCAAGAATTCTTGGTTGATAGCATTTTCAGTATCGATGTATACTGCCAACCCACCTTTCTTTTGTGTATTGGCTAGTGTATGTGCTGCTAATAAAGATTTTCCACTCGCTTCTAAACCCGTAACCTCTACAATTCTGCCGACTGGAAATCCACCATTTGGTCTGTTTGAGATTGCTAAGTCTAACATATCATCTCCGGTGGACACCCACTCTGTTAAATCAGTGGGTGTCTGCTCGGAGCCATCTAAGAAGTAAGCTACTTTATTGCCTTTAAATTTCTTGTTTAAATTATCAGCAAGAAGTGCCGATAATTCATCACGATTTGTTTTTTTAGACATAACTTAATTTAAATGGGTTAGATTAAAATGGTAACTCGTCAACTGTTGTTTCAGAATTTGATGTATCCTTTTCATTGAATAGAGAATCAAATGCATCTTTTACATCACCTGCTTTTGCAGTCGCAGTGTCTGTTGATGTAGTGGTAGGTGTTACCTCTGCATCTTTTTCCTCATCAACTTTTCCAGTTTCTAACCATTTTTCTAAAAATCCTTTCAACTCATCATAGGAATGTTTCTTAAACATACCTGGTAGTTCAATTTGGTCGTTTACCTTTTCAAGAATTTCCTTATCTTCACTAATAGGTGTTTGATTAGGTTTAACTCTAATGTAAGTTTCTGGAAAGTTCGTACCAAGTTCTTTGGCAGTTTTGAACTCAACTGTGATATCTCTACCACCAACTGGGTCTGTTAGGTCACCATAATCTGGGTCTGCAAAGAATCCAAGTAATTCTTTATATACAGTTTTACCAAATCCCCAAAATTTAACTCCCTCTGATTCCTCACCTCTAACGATAACGGGAACATAAGTTCTCATTTTTGGAAACAAGTCTTTTGATAAGTTCCAATCATCTCTGTTACCAGTTGCACGAAGTTGGTCAGCGAACTCTATAAGTGGGTCGGCTTCTCCAAACGTTCTTGGTGATAGAAGATTTTTACCACCAAATCCATAGTGGAAAAATAACTCAATAAAAGGGTTTGATGAATTGTGAGTGTAGGGTACAATTCGAACTTGTTGTTTACCTGGTTTTGGTTTCCACAAGTTGTCTGTTCTTTGAACCTTGTTCTGCAGGCGGTTCAGCCTGTTTCTGATTGCATCTAAGTCGATTGCCATGGTTTATCCAATTTTTAATTGTTAAGTAATATAATAGTTAAATATACGAATTATCTTTTAATTATCCAAATTTTATTTGATATTTTTAATATTTATTTTCAATTTTTAATCTGTTGATTATACTACCATCGTCATAAGTAGTTGATTCTATGTATGTTCCAACTGGATTAGGAATTGATTGACCTAATATATTATAATAAATTATTTTTTTAGGTTTGGGTGAATCGTTTCTTGAATGGCAATATATCGTATTTGATATATCTTCATCTAATTTTAATCTGTAGTAATTATCCTTATGATGTGTATAGTGGTTATACTTTAAGTCTGTTGAATATATTTCGTTTAGCGTAGTCCAATCTGAATATCCATTATTACTCCACTGCAATTCTATATCAGTTGAATCGGAAACGGATGCTAATAGTTCAATCCCATTATCTAATGTATTACAATTAAAATTATATAAATCAATAGGGAAAATTTGAGTTCGCATGCAATCTATGTTTATATAATCAATATGAACAAATTGTAATGACGTACTGCCAGATGTGCCTGTTAAGAAATCAAACGAAAATAACTGTGTATTGTTGGGAACATATACATACCACGTTCCAGTGGCAGGTACGACTACACCATTCCATGTACCATTATACCACCAAAATTGTAATTGGTCTACTAGTCTTATTGACATATCAGAAATCTCAAACTGAACGTATACAGAATCACACCCATCGTTTAAGAATTTAGTTCCATAGTTAGGTGATTCAAACGAATACCATTGTGAGTTTAAGTAATTAAATGTACAATTATAACATAAGTGAGTGACATGTGCACACATATCGGGTTGTAGTGTTACGGCCGACCATTCTCCTGGTGCTCCAATTGATACAAAATCATCAACAAGTGGATATTGTGCGGATACTACTCCAAAACAAAAAACGAGTTGTAGAGTAATTATATAACTTTTTATAATTTGTGTTAATGTTACCATATTTCTTTAATTTAATTCTATAACCTTATCAATTTTTAACTTTCCCATATTAAACCATGCTGTAGACTCTACATCCCACCCATATAAATTATCATTGTATAATGCACTATTACTAATATGGACTGCATCATATTTTTTACTAAGGGATTTCCAATCCAACCACTTATTCTCTATACTACCATGCTTTACATCTCTTGGGAATTTTTCATATACGTTTTCATAATCTCTATCACTTTTTATATGTAAGATTCTTCCACCCGTTGATTTTAAAAGTAAAGCTGATACCAATTCACCACCCCATGAAAACCCATATTTAGCAAAATCAACCCAATCAGAACCTCTCGCATTATGTGTTGAAGTCCAAAACGCCCCTTTCGGTTTATTTATATGCTCCCAGGAACTGATTCTCAATTTACCTTTGGGTATTTTAGTTAAATCTATTTTGCCGCCTTGTGGTGCAAATAATTGATTTTTAAACTCAAATAATAAATCTTTTAATTTAATCATTCATATCCTTAATTTACATCTATTATTCTAAATAACTTAGTTTTCATTACTTTATAACCATCTCCATCTGTTAATACCATAGAGTTTCTATAACCATTCCAGTCAATTTGATATGACTTATCTAAAATACCATTATTTAAATCTATAATCAATCTGTTCAATGCATTTATCGTGTACATAGTGTTAGTTTCTTTTTTTCTATGTACCATTATAGTATTTGATAGAAATCTAACATTTGCATTTGGAATTATATTGTAACTTATCACCAATTCTTTTGATGGTTCTAATTTTAATATAAAAATCTTTCTACTGAATAGGTCATATGATTCAAATATAGTTTTAAGTGTTTGTTCAAAGGACTCTTCAGTTGTAAAGCTACATAGTAGTTGTGTTTTCAATCATTGTCTCCGTATTATTGATTATAGCATTTTTAATACTCCGACACCATTAACGACATCATTACCTTGCACTGAAAACGTTAATGTGTATTTGTCACTAGACCTAAAATCAAGCTTTGTATATTCCGTTCCTTCCTCTGTTACCGAATGTAATATCCATGCAGCTATAGTCGCGTGACCTGCTCCTTGTCTTGATGATTGTACTACTATACCAGGTATGTATTTTCCATCCTTAACTATATCCATATTCATAGCCAATTTTCTTTGCTCTGTAAACTCCTTCCCGCTCTTTAAGTAGTGCCATGCAGTACCACTTGAAGGGGTTATACCATATACCTTAAATAGTGGTAATTCAGTTCGGCCGAAATACATCTCTTTTTCTAATTCTACAAAGTCATCTAAAACATTAGATACACCTCGTATGCTACCCGATTCGGATTTTAACATTGCAATGACATGCTCGTATGCCATATAGTTTACCATCAACTTGAGAACAAGAGCTCGACCCGACTCGGCTGTTAGTGTTCCTGGAACAATCGGACCCGTAGAAGTTTTTGTTTTATCTATACCATCGTCTGGTACATCTAATAATTTTTCTAATTTATCCCACTCGTCCACCGCCTTTTTTTTCAACTCATTTATTTCTTTCATTTTTCCGTCTGCCGCATCTTTTCCAACCATGGTTGAATATTCTTGATAGGAGTAACGAGGTTTACTGGCTTCGTTAAGTTGTTTTACCATTTGATTAAATCTTCCTTTCATGAAATTATCCAATGAAGGAGATGGCTTTTTGAATGTTTTTCTGAATTTTCCTAATAGAGTTTTACTAAATGAACTCACTTTACTTTTTATTTTATCAAGTATATCCACGAATGTGTCTTTAATATATTTTAAACCTTGTTTGAAATAATCCATTAAACCTTCATTAAGTAAAAATGCACTGTCACCATGTTCTATAGCTTCTATTGTTAAACGTACCCTCCACGTATCTAATGGTGCACCTAAACCATACTTTTCTTGAAAAGCTTTCTGGATTCTTCCCAGTTGAGCTCCCGATTCTGACTTTTTATTACTTATTTGATAAAATTCAACACCAGATGCCGTTGTACACTTACCTGAACTATCAAATGTAACTTTATCTTCTTCTACACTTTTAAGGAGGGCTGTTACTGATGAATTTTTAGAAAAAATAATAGTATCTGCAGTATTGTCCTTCTTACCAGGATTATCAGGTTTAATTAAAAGACCATTTGCCTTTTCGGCATCATAATACTTTTGTATACTTTTATGAATAAAGTTCCAACCTACGCAATTGTGGGCGGTTGCGAAGTTTTGAACACCCATTGCAAGTTCAAGTGCAAGAAGTACATCGGGTATACCAGATATTGAGTCTAATGCGGCTTTCCCCGCCGATTCGGCTTTTAATGCCGACTTAAAAGCAGATATTGCATCATCTAAAACTTTTTGGTTTGGAAGCTCACCGGCCGCCGTTAGGTTTTTGTAGTGTGTCTTTGGGTCAAAATATAAACCAGTACATGCGGCTGATTCAAATTCATTTTCACCCCATTTTATTTTGTATGGTGACTTTTTAGATGTTGAGTTAACAAACACATTTTTCATTTTATTACTTGAACCATGCATCTTATATACTTTACCACTAGCTTTAATATATGCAGTGAATACTTCTCCAGAACTACCAAGGTCAACATCTATAGCATCATCAGTAGGAGATACTACTATATATGGCCCTTTGGGTAATGGTACTCCATGTTTGCCCTTCACCCAGTTGACTGGGGTATTTTTTGTCCATAACATTTCTGTACCTGGTGATTTATCCCAAACAGACGCTTCAGTTAATAATGTTCCATCACTAATAATTTTACCAACTTCTACACAGAATTCTTGAAATTTGATAGTAGAGACTTCTTTTAATCTATCTTTCTCCAATTGAGTAAGTGAACCATGTTTTATATTCTTTATGGCTACAGCCTTATCACCATCTTCTTCTTCGTCAGGTGTCTCATCTTCCGTTTCTTCGGAGTCTTCCTTTTCTTCTTCTGAATCTTTGGGTTCATCACCTATAGCTTCCATAACATAATCAACCACAAAGTCATCAAAACACAAATCCTCTACAAGAACTTCTTCTAATGCTTTCATTGATTTTTCTGAGTGAGGATTTGTTAACTCACCCCTAACTTTTATCCACCATAATCTGGATATAGTTTCAATAAGATTTTTCATATAATATTTTCCTGCTTGTTTTCTATTTCAATTGGTTTCATCTCTGAATAATTATCACCAATTTCCACTTTAGATTTAAAACCATTACCTTCTATAAGTATCTTTAATTGATTTAATAAACTAAATTCTTGTGGGTGTATATCTAATAAATATGAGTCATATGTGTATAACATCAATTTTGACTTTTTATCCTTTAAAAACCCATTTATTTTGGATATAATGCGTACATTCAACTCGGTCTCTGTTGCTTGTAACATATAGTTAAATAATTTGTTGGCATTCATGTTTCTAAAGTTACCTTTTTTTAACTTTCTACCTAATGGAGTTTTAACATACCCATTACGATTAAACTCCATCCAATTCAAATCAATCCAATGTGATGTTTTTTGAAATAGTGGTATATGTAAATATTCATCTTGTACACCACCATATAATTGTCTAAATGTAATTGCTTTTGATTCATCATAAGATACTCCATACATATCGGCTAATACTTGGTGACCAGAGACCTCATTTGAAATGGGTTCTCCAACCATCTTACCAATTATTCGTGGGTGATATGCATCGTAATCAAACTGTATTAACTTGCCACCATCGAATCTTGATATAAACCTTGACCTACTACCATCCTCTTTGTTTAAGGCTGCATAGTTTACTCCATTGAATGTATTGGATGGTCTTGATGTTGTTGTATATATATTGTATTGTGAGTGTTCAAAGCCGTTGGAAGTGTATAATCCATTTTTCTCTATGTCGTGTAATGATTTTATATAGAAATTATCAAATTTCTTTGCTTCTTCTGTAATACCATTTTCACTATCATAATGCTGAAGAAACTCATCTTTTGTTTTTCTGATGGATTCTATATGTTTGCCAATCGGAATTAAATTATTTACACCTCTAACATTGTGGAATTTTCTATAAAAAAAAGAGTGACAAGGAGTTTGATTCCGTTTTAGTTGCTCGTTCACTTGTAGATACTTTATTAGGTCGGCATCATACATATAAGGAAGTTGAATCAAATTTAAGAACGACTTTTTACCAAACACAAACGCTTCCTTGAAATCAAAGGTGAGATGGTTTATATGTGTTGTATGATGGTCTGTATTTCCAATATTTACTACAAGCTCCCTGCCACTCTGTATATCATAAATATATATTAATGATAATTTATTATTAATATAGTGGGAGTGTATATCCGCCCATATAGGATGGATATACACTACTTCCATATCAACTTTTCCTTTTTCTATAAATTCTATCATTTAGATAATATACTAAATTATTTTGAATTATCCAAATTTTATACATAATCGTATGTGCAATAGTCACCCTCACAGTATTTATCTTCTTTTTGCCATTTAGGAAGTCCACATTTGCACTCTAACCCCAATTCAATCATCTCATTTTTTTCTTGTTCAAACATAGCATCGTAGATTGCTTCTCCACGTTTACCGTAACCATCCCAACCTTTAAGGTCATTTGCTGTAACTCTATCCATAACTCTTAATTTTTATATTTTATTACCAAAAAACTGCAATTTTATTTTTATTCATATAAACATACTTGTCACCAGTTAGCGGCATCCGTTCAGTACGGTAGTATTTGAACACCTCATCACCAATACGGATTTTATCTGGTTTACGACCTAATAGTTTTGTTTTCTTTGTTAGGTATTCAATACCCCAATTGTACTTTTTAATTTTGAAATCTTTTTTAATGAAAATCTCCATAATTTTTTAATTTTTAATATCCAACAAAATTTATTTTAACACAATCTGAAACTATACCTTGTGTAACTGCATACCCCCATTCATCATTCAACCAATAGTTTGGAACTCGTTCCAATTCGTTTATACAACCTTCGTATAAATCTTGGATGTCATATCCCTCACCATATTTAATACCACCACATAAATCCATCAATTCATTGAGTTTATCCCAATCTGTGTTTATGTAAGCAGTTTTAATTTGGATTTTAATCTCCGTTTTCATTTGGTCAGCAACCCCATTATTCCATTCATACATTTCATTTGACCAAGGTTTTGTTACTTGTGGTTTTTTCATAATTTTTCTAATTTTTATATAGTTCCAAATCCAACAGATTTTTCACTTGTTATTTCAAATTCAAACTTGGATGATAAGTCCATAGCATGAGCATTTTCAGTTAAGAACTTTTCAACATTTTTCTCAACTGGTCTATGAACCTCAAGTCCACTTGATAATGGGTATGAAATTCCTCTATCTATGATTTGTATTCCAACTTTAATAATTTCTTTCATTTTTTAATTTTTAATTATTTTATTAAATTTCTAATGTATTCAATCATACCATTTTCTGTCACCCACATCGTTTCATCATCGTGACCAATGAAACCTTTCTTAACACAAGAACTAACTGCACCAGCCAACTGACCTTTGGTCATATCAACATCACATTCCTCAATCAACCATATTGGGTTGTCAACAATTTCATCATCTTGGTAGTCAGATTTAATAACAGCTTTTAAAACTTGTAATTCTAATTCGGTCATATTCATTTTTTTCAATTTTTATATTTTTTAAGTCATTCTCCCCTCATCAACCCTACAATATAAAGATACGATAATTGTATGAAAATTCCAAATTTAAAGTGTTAAGATTTTGTTAAAGTTTTAATTTAAACAAAAATGTACATTATTTATTATATCTGACATACACTCTGATTTTTCTACAATTTGTAAAAACCTATCAAGTTTGGTTTGGTAGAACTCATCTATTTCAGCATATACCAGCAGATTGTCAAGGAAGTCTCTTATAACGTGGGTTATGTTATTTCTACTAACAGTCTTTCCATAATGTTCATATTCTTCAAATAAATCCTCTAATGCGAGTATTACTGCAGTGGTATGACACATTCCATCATTCGTTGGGAATGCGTTGTGTATAACCCCATATCCAGATACACTCATTGCGGTCTGGTATATAAGTGTTGGGTTAAATGGGAACTTAAAACTATCTTCTTTCATAATTATATTATTTAATTTAACTACTATCTCTACTATAAAATAAGAAATTTATTTGACAATTCCAAATTTTTTGGGAACTTTTTTTAAAATAAAAAACCACACCCCAAATAAATGAAGTGTGGTCGTAAGTCAGTACTTGTTTGATTACTTAATAGTATCCACAATTACACTATCTAACTCTGTAGTATCTACTTTTTGAACTGCAACTGAATCAGTACTTCTTGTGATGTGTAAAACATCCATATCAATATGCATAGATGCATCTTCACTACAAGATGTAACAGTTAATGTTGCAAACAATAATACCAATCTAATAAATTTCATAATAAATCCAATTATTTTTTTGTTTAATAAAATGTCTTAACTAATATAAGTATAATTTTTCAAATTAAAAAGAAAATTCAGTTAAATCTTTTAAATATTTTTTAAGTGCGGGAAATTCTTCTGATTTTAAGTCTCTTGTTCTTCTGTTTGTAGGTTCTATCCCAGATTCCACTATGTTTCCTGCCGAATCCAATACATCATTCATAGGGCCTGATACTTTCCATCTTAATGAAAACGTTTTATATAAGTTTTTATCCATACCATCTGGTTTGCCAATGTTTTTAATATCATCTTTATTTATTTCTATTAAAACATCCGCGGTATTTACTTTTTGAGCAAATAATCTTACCATGTACCCATTTATCCTATCTTTATCTGTTGGTTGTATGAATTTTGAATTCGGTGTTCCACTTTCGTATATAGTTATTCTTTTTATATTATCATACTCAAAGTTTTTTGCAAAGTCCACCCCAAGGTTGGATACTGATTCTAAATCAACATATGGTATTAGTATTTTTGATACACCATTAACAAATGAGGCTTGAGTGAAAACTTCACCAGTTGTATAGGTATGGTATTGACCGATGTATTCAGTTCCATCCACGAGCATCCACTGACCACCAGCGGTTTCTAATCCTTTGGTTATTTGTGCTTTTGTATAATATACTCTTTGTCTTTTATCTGCCATTTTAAAATTTTTACTTAACTTTACCTATTTTCATTACAGTAGAAATCTTGGTAGTCCACCCACCTTTACCATCAAATGAATGTTCTAGACCATCAACTAAAAATCTCATACCATCGTGATTTTTATAATTATCGGGTAATCTATCAATTGTAATTGGCTCCATAAATCCAATGTTTTCTACACCATCTAATGTTAGTCCTAATTTAAGATTAAATGGTAATGATACTTGGGTTCCTGCGTCATTACCTGCTACATCACTTTCGGTTGTAAGTAATTTTCTCATATTATCAGCTATGGAGGTTACTTTACTGTCGTCCATACCATCCCAGAGTATGGAATATTTAGCGGTTTCCCCGTAGGCCACCGATGCATTTATTAAATCATCAAGTATACTAGTTGTGTCTGGTTTGACCTTTATGTCTGGTATATTTCCATTTAGCGCTTTGAATGGCGCTATACTAACCTCACCCGCTTTTACCCGGCCTATGGTCATAGCTAACATTTTGTCTACATCCAAATCACTATCTAAACTAAAATCTTTTACTATACTATTTTCATTCAATACTGAAAATGTTTCTGGTGTTTTGTGCACTAGTTTTTGTTCAACTATAGTTTGATTAAAAATTATAAATTTATTAGGGTCATCCTCTGATTTTATAAATTGAATATCTGCTAAACCCCCCGATAATCTCCGTATATCGTTTGATAACGCACGTAAGAAAGAAAGAGTTGATGATGTTGTTGATTTATCATTGGTTTTAGTATCTTGTCCAAATACTTGGGTATAAAATAATTTAACGGCATCCATTGAAACTAATATGTTTTGTATATAGGACCCGTGGGTGGCGTCCGCCAATACAGCTGTGAAGGCTTCCGGTGCCGGGCCGAAAAGCCAAGCACCTAAAGTACCAAGGTCTCCATAGTATGCCATTTTACCCGGAAATATATATTTACGTGGGTCAGCTGAGCCATATAGTTCGGTTGGGCCACGACCGGGAACCATTGTACATTGGGTAAGTGTACCAAATTCAAATTGTTCAGATACCGTATTATCTTGTATAAATCCAATTAAAGTATTAAGTCTACAATAAAAATGGGTTGTTGTGTCTGCCAGACCGAAAACAGCGGATGGGGGTTCAGTACGGAGCATCGCGATATAGAAGTCAATGCCTATCCATGGAACTGACTTTTTTATCATCCAACCTGGGACGAGTGGAGGGAGACTGCCAACAGGACTACCCACGCCAGGTTTGAATGTGTGCGTTGCTTTAGCTAAAAGAGCTTGTGGTAATGTAGCTGGGTTGGCAGTACCTTGTCCTAACGCGTTTTTTTCATCTGTAGATAGTAGTATCGTATCACTTACTGCTTGACTTTCTATAAAAAATCCAGGTGTTAATCCTTTGATAAAACAATCAAAAGAACCATCACTACTCATAGTGAACCCAAAATTTGTTATTCTGATTTCCAACTTACCTTTTAGATTTGAGTCACCGCTATAACCCGCCCATCCATAGTCTACGAAAGCTTTCGCCCCTGGTAGAAAAAAGGACTTTTCTACTCTATCTAAGTCTAGAAGTGTATATACTTTAAATTTCACATCCACTTCTCTTAAAAATGCGTCATATAAACGCTGACCACCACGAACAGTAATTGTAGCTGATTTCAGTGTTGGTTTTAAAGTTCTTATATCGTTAGTATCACCATGAAATGCTGTTAAAAAACCACCAGAATATGATTCCCCAATTGCAGGCAGAACGCCTGAACCATCACCAAAATTATGTTCTGATGAGATGTAGAATATGGATTCGTTATCATCTTTGATAGTCCCGTTGATATCATTATTATTGTCACTACCCTTAGTTGAGGAAAGTTTGAAATATGCGTACTTTTCATAGTTCCATTTCTTGTTTCTAGTTTCTACCCAATCCCGTCGGTCTTTTAAAGTAGTTTTAACATTCGTTGTTCCTGTACTAGAAAGGTCACCGAAATTGGGGTCTAAATTTAGTGTTGCCATAATTATTTATTTAATTCATTAAACATATCAACTATTGTAATATACTCAAATGGTATTCGTAACTGTACACCAAGTGGTACTGTTAAGTCACCCTTCCCAATATTATTTGCTCTTGCGATTATCCACCATAAACTTGAGTCTTGATAGTACTGGTTTGCAAGATTATCTAATCGGTCATGTTGTTGACCTATTATATATCTATCATTTAAATTTCTTTCAATTACTGGGTATTTAACTGTTTTAAAGTATCTTTTACCACTTTTGGTATTTCTTATTTGTATATTGTTATATCTACTCATAATTATTTAATTTTTGTTTAACCATTTGTTCTGAGCTCGGCGAAATCGTAAATTTTAGCACCAGCGTGTTGCTTAACACCATCAAGTATCTGTAAACCAACTGACACATCTATACTACGTGGTAGTTCACCAATAGACTTATTTGAACCTAATGGTGATATTTCCCAAGGTACATCTGTTTTCATGGTGTAACTGAAAGATTTGAAAAATGCTAGTTTATCATTATATAAAGAACCCAATCTAAATTCTATTAAGTTACCCTTATAACCATTACCATCTGTGTAATACGAGGGCATTGTTAATGTTGATAAGTGTTCTAATTTTAACCAAATATTTTTCATTTCAATTCTTGATGTAGCGGTTACTTGAAAATTAAAACTTAATGACCTATCAAATGAATCGTACTTATATCCAGAATCAGCACGGCCACTATACTTAACCGGAGACCAACCTGGTGAAAATGTTTCTTGAATTGAACTTACAACTCCCCTAAACTGTATATATTCACCATCATTTTTAAACCATAAATGTATTAAATCATTGAGTGGAGCAGTTGAGCTTATGGGGTTGGCGTTTATCTTATCATGTCGAGTCACAGTACCTTCTGCAGAAATGGCAGCTGCTCCAGTTAACCACCATTTCTCCTTGTCAGCTCCTACGTTTCCTGGGTGGCCAAATTCAGTTCTTTTGTGATGATTGTCTGCTCTGTTGTCGGCTATCAATTTATTTTCATTTGTGGCTGATAGTAAAGTTCTGAAATCATGTGTTACTATTCCGGGTGTCAGTCGTGTATTTGGTATCTTACCGTATGCGATTGTTTCATACGCTTCTATTGGACTTGGATACATACTACCTGGTACTGTGGCCGATTTCATTGATAGTGAATTACCATGATTATCAGTTTTAACGCCATCTATATCTTCTATAATATGCTGTGTTCCACCCAACCCGAAAGATGCTAATTCATAAACATCAGTTGGTACACTGACATCATCTTTATGTGTTGCAACTTTGTGTTTGGAATGTGCTGGGCTATAGACCTTATATACATCATCCGTTTTGAATGGATTAAGTTTCTGGTTTTGAATATCTTTTTTAATATCTGGATTAGTTTCATCTACTTTATAAGTTCCATCACTTGTTGTACGTGCGACTGAGTCTGTTGTTAATCCAAAGGCACTTCTCTCATCAATATCTGTTGGAACACTAACACCATCTTTTTTACCACTAGAACCTGGGTAAACAGCATCTCTTGGACTGTATACTTTCTCATCATCATCTGTTTTGAATGGGTTTATAGGCTGATTTTTTATATCCGTAACGATATCACTTTCACTCCAACTATAAGGGTATTTACTTGGATTATGTTCATCTACTTTATTATAACCCTTATCATCTGTTCTATCCTCGGACTCTCCGGCCAAACCAAACTTCATTTTGTCGAAAATGTGGGATGGTACACTAACATCATCTTTACCTTTTGCTTTTTTGTTTCTAGAATCTGATGGACTATACACCTTAGTAGTCTCATCAGGACTCGTGCCATCATTATCATCGGGTTTGAATGGGTTTATTTTTTGTTTCCCAAACTCGTCACTGACTCCACTTGCATTCTTATCTTTTGGTACTACTTTAAATTTATCTTGTATTCCTGCTAACCCAAATGTTGGTCGGTTGTCATCTGTTATGATACCTACATCGTTCTGGTATGTATTTTCGAATATAGATGTTGAAAAAGCTTTTTTATTTTGGTTTTTATCAAATGGATTATATTTTTGTTGGTATGGTTTTTTTGAAGATTTTTCTCTCGGTGGTGCACCTGAGGGTGTACTTGTCATTCGAACGCCTTGTGTTCCCACTCCTACATGCGCGAGATTATAAACGGGTGGTGCTGTTTCAAGTGTGGTATATGGGGTGCCTGCCTCATAATTTGCAGAGTTATCTGAGGTATCGAATGCCGCGGCAAATGTATCTTCATGTCGTTTCGTTCTTGTCACCCCAATTCCATAGAATGACATCGGGCCACCAAAATAAGTTTGTGATTCGAATGGTAGGTTTTTTATACCTTTACCCTTGGCGGGTGAAACACCAGTGGCTTTCATTTCAACACCTGTGTATATTTCTTTTAATTTATCCCTCAGATTTTTGAAATTTCCTTCTTTGTCTAGGATTTTGTTGGGGAAGTATAGACTTCGGGCGTCACGTAGTGGTATTAACCCACCCCTCATCGGTTTCAACCCAATATGTTGACCACCTACTGCCATTAATAGATTTATGGGTGTCCAAATTCGACTATACTTGTTACCGAGTTGTGATAGAAATTGTCTACCTGCCCATACAATTCCTTTTGGCGACGCCATCCATTTAGCTATTCTTGCGACATCTATTCCTGCTCTTACAGTAGATGTAATTGCACCACCTCTAATGAACCCATCATCAAAAGTTACTCCTGCAATACCGAAATTATCAGGTTCTCCACCTGGTCTCTGTATACCTCTTAGGATTAGAGGATGTTTTAATAATGGTATATCGAAACCCGTATTATATGCATCATCTTTTAGATTATACTTATCATACATCTTATCCAAGAAAGATTTTGAATTTGCTTTCTGATGTAAAGTTTGTATACTGTCACTTGTTAATTCTGGTACTGTAGAGTATCCATCGGTAGTATAAGTATCGGTATAGTTAAACCTTGGCGATACCTCTGCTATATAATCAGATGATTTAAAATTTTGATAACCTGGTCTAAATTTGAAATTCCATTCTGGGAAATCGAATTTAGCCAAATTTATATCTCTATTATATAAATCTTGAATAAAGCTTGGTTCTTGTAAGTTCTGTATCCCTCTACCAACTTGTTTTAATTTTGGTTTTAACGATAGTCTTGATTCTTCTGTGGTATACCAACCATCATCACTTGGATTCAAACCAGTATATGCAGAACCAACAAGACTGTCGGTTATGGTAAACTTTAAACTAGCGTAACCAGGTCTGACACGAGTCATACCAGAGTAGAATCCACTAAATGCATGGGTTGCCCAATGTTGTCTATTGAATGGGAGACCATTAACGGGGTCGGTTTGTAAATGGAATATCCCTCTATCAAGTTTCTTTAATTCTGGTATATGTGCATCAGTAGTATAATGGTCTGTGTCACCTGTATTTAGACCCTTATATATACTACCTAATAACGGTGTATTATTAAATGTGTAGCTACCATAACCTGGTCTAAAAGTTGTAGACTGGTCTGGATTTATTATAGTGTAACTTGATACGAGATTTGCCCAATAGGTATCAAGGAAACCCGTACCATCTTGTAAATTGAATATTCCTCTATTAAGTTGTTTTAATTCTGGTATATGTGTATCTGTGGTATAGTGGTCAGTATCCCCCACGTTTAACCCCTTATATATACTACCCAATAGTGGTGCGTTGGTTAATGTCTTGTAACTACCATAACCTGGTCTAAAAGTTGTAGACTGGTCTGGATTCCCCGTAGTAGAACTCAATACTTGATATCCCCAATAGATATCAAGGAAACCTGTTCCATCTTGTAAATGAAATATTCCCCTGTCAATTTGTTTTAATTGTGGTATATGTGTATCTGTAGTATAATGGTCAGTATCACCAGGGTTTAGGCCCTTATATTTAGGCGCCATTAATGCTAAATTAGATTTAAAAATACCATAACCTGGTCTAAACATCACCCCATTCATCATTGCATAACTTGCACGAGAAAACCACTGGTGATGAAGGAATCCCGTTCCATCTTGTCCAATTAGTATACCATTTGATGGTATTGACAATTCCTTAAAAGAATTAGTAGAATATTTTATATCAGGTTGATATCTTGGTGTATCTCCCGTAAAAGAACCGACTGGTTTATATGCTTCGTAGCCCGCCGAGAACCCTAGGCCTGTGTAGGAATTACCGAAGTTTCCATATGCAGATGTTGTTGTATCAAATATAGTATTACTTGGATTTATACCAACAAATTTAGTAGCATCTACATCATTAAAGTTAGATGTAAACCCCGTTGCATGAATATCAGAAAAATAATTTACTTCACCTGGTGTTTTAGCTGTACTACTATGATTGGGGTTAAATGTAAAATCAGTTGGACAAGTTTCTCCTAAGAATCTGGTTGAATTATCAAATGCAGATGGGTCTGTCTCACCTAAAAAGTTAGATGAATTATCAAATTTAGTTGGACTAGTCTCACCTAAAAAGTTAGATGAATTATCAAATGCAGATGGGTCTGTCTCACCTAAAAAGTTAGATGAATTATCAAATTTAGTTGGACTAGTCTCACCTAAAAAGTTAGAACTATTATCAAATTTAGTTGGACTAGTCTCACCTAAAAAGTTAGATGAATTATCAAATGCAGATGGGTCTGTCTCACCTAAAAAGTTAGATGAATTATCAAACTTGTTTACTTTTGTTCCTTGTTTAGTAGGTGTCTTGTCTGATGTTTCTAAATTAGGTTTTGACTTTAACATTGAGCTCAACGGAGTTTGATTTTGTTTCTTCTTTATAGATTCACGTTGTTTATTAACCAAGGGGTCTTTCGTTGGCATTCTAAACTTTGATAAATCCGATTTTAAATCTTTTAAAGCCATTTAGTTATCTCCCATATCCAGTTGTTCGTACGCTATCTTGTTGTCTTGCTATTTTACTTATTTCAGAAACTACACGACCATCAACTGTAATCTGTATTGGTTGTGCTTGTATATCACTTCTTAATCCTTTTATTTCATTTATTAAACCACTTAGGTCTATTCCACCGCCCGTTTTACCACGCCCACTATCCTCACCACGCCCACTATCCTCACCACGCCCCCTATTATTGTTAAGTAACCCTGGTGCTGCGACTACATCATCATTAGGGGATAATTCAAATAAACCACCCTCTTTTGTTGATACTTGTGTTTTACCATCCGCGGGTGACATGATGTCTCCTGCTTTTGAAAATAATGACATACCAAATGCTACGGCCGACCCCGCTGCTGCCGCCATTAAAAGAGGCCCGATGATTGGAGTCTTCACGACAGATTTTGCAGCTTCTATGGCCATAGACCAAACACTTGCAAGCATACCCTTTTTTTCCATAGCTGCGTTTGTTGCTATAATTCCCTTACGAGCCGATAAATACCCATTTTGAATAAGTTCCCATGCTGCTTTCGCCTTGTCAGTAGTCAGTATGCCCTTCTTTCTTGCCCATATTAATCCCAACGTGCCGTAAAAAGTAATAAGGGCCGCTCCTGATTGCCTGATTATATCGTATATAAAGGTAAATGGAGTTAATAGCAAATTAACTCCATCTGCTATTACAGATAGTACATCAACAACCACATTTAATACAGGTTCGAATCCTAGAAATATTTTACCAAGTTTGTCAGCTAACCCAGCTATTTTTTCTTGCATTGATGCTTGTTCTATTGATGCTATTAATTCTTTCTTTTTTTCTTCACCTAGTGTTTTTGAGTTGTTTATCTGGTCTATAGTTGCTTTGGAAATATCCACATTCATTTCTCTTTGAAAATTAGCGTGTTCATTCATATCCATTAGTTTGTCAAGACTCAAATGCATAGCATCTGCAATTGCTTGGTTTTGGAATTCTGATTTGTTGTTTAAATCACCCATCTCTAACAGTTGTTCTTTTTGTAACCGTAAAACTTCCTCAGGTTTTCCTTCTAATTTTGCTCGTCTAATTGCATTGTTATTAATGTTAACACCCGCTACCATCATGGCTGTCATTTCTTTTTTTATTGATGATGATATTGATAATGTTCCTTCGGCAGCCGCATTTGATTCTGTTAAACTAATACCCATACTTCTAGCTAATGTTACAGCTTTAGCCATTTCCTCTACATTACCTTTAAAATTCGCTCTTAGGCTTGAGCTTAACTCAGTTATATCGTTTAATACATCTTTATATTTTACTGATGTACCAGTAAGTTCATTAAATTGATGAACTACCCCAACTACTTCTAATTGAAGGTCTCTAGCGTCCATACCAATAGACTTAGAATATACACCGAGTTCTGCGGCTTTTGCTCCAGTCATACCCATAAACTTAACGAGTTTTACTTGAGTCTTTAACATATCCTCTGAGAATTGAGCCGACATACCAGTGGCTTCTGCTAATTCTGTTTGGGCCGATAGTAACTCTTTAGATGTAACTGATATATCAGATGCCGCCATCTGTTTAAATTCATAATTCATTTCTCGTGCTACGTCTTTTGCGATTCCTAAATTTCTTGATAGTTCAGTTACTTCTTTATCAAGGTTGAATGCTTTTTTTAGGAGTACCATCGTTGCTACTATTGGCAATATAATTGGTAATAATGGTACAAGTGTTGCACCAAATGTTGCAATACTTGGTATTGCAGACTTAAATGCCGTTTTAATCGCTAGGCCTGATGACATACCTGTTGTCTTCAAGGAAAAAAACTGTGTAGTAATACCACTTAAAATAACTCCCATTTCTTCTTTCAAACTACCGAAATCTATTGATTTTGCTAACAAATCACCTATAAATGGAACTTTTTTAATTTGACTTTCCAATCCATTTAATAAACCATCCGATTTGGATTTTAACTCATCTGTTATGGTGACTCGTTTTTTCTCGTATTTAATAAGAGCTTCCATTACATCAATGTCTTTCATTAACTCCACACCTTCCTTAGACTTTATATCTACAAGTGCTCTCATCTCTAATTTATATGCGGATAAGGTTTTGAGTTGTTGGTCTTGGTTTTCTTTTTCCTTGACCATCTTAACCATCGTGTCATCACGTAATTTATTTATCTCGTCTTTGTATTCTAAATCTTCTTTTGTCAACTCCGTAAGTTCAAACTGGATATCTCTAAGAAATTCACTGTCCTTGATTTCTTTATTCCTATCCTCTTCGGCGACTTTAGCTCTTTGCTTTTCAATGGCAGCTTCTCTTTTTTTAGCATCAGCAAGTTCTTTTGCGGCTTTAACTTTTTCTGCTGCGAGTTTAGCCGCGGTTTTTTCTGCAGGCGTCAGGTTTTTCTTATTATCGTCATTTTTTTTCATTGACTATCTCTGTACTTGATTATTTTTTATATAAGGAAGAATGTTTTTTACGCTCCCTAGATGCTGCAATTAATTTTGCTAAGTCATCAGCATCCTTACCCAATTCGTCAAACTTCTTACGTAGTACGGGGTCTGTAGTAGCTAACTTTTCTATAGATTTAAGAATTTTATGTGATATTAACTTTCTTAAAAAATTCATAGTGTTCCTCACTTTAGTTTGTTATGTATATATAAATAGTAAGAGGGATTATTTTCTAATCCCCCCTTTGGTTTTTTTAACTTGTTTCTCATATGACTTCTGTTCTTGTTGTTTAAATTCAACAATTTTTTTGATATAGTATTTTCTAGCCCATATCGGCATATTGTATACATCTGAAAAAGTGAAACCTCCATTTCCATGATATATCAAGTCAAATATTTGACTATGTATTAATGGTTTGTCATCAACTTTCAGGCCAAAAAAAGTTAGTGCCCATAGGCATAGACATTTCCCTCCTTTCCCCAGTTTCTTCTGATACAAATTCAAACATCAAATCAATATCGGGTGATACTTCCTTGACATGACTTCGTATTGCACGAGAATCTACTGCGAATAACTCATTTTCAACAAAACTACTTATATATTTTTTATCAGTTTCACCATCAACGGATAGTATCATCGTTTTCAAACGAGTTGTTAATTCTTTTGATGTTTTATCCCCCAACTTCCTACTTGCTTTTGTTAGATTTTTTATTTGGCGTTTGATGTATTTTTCCTTTGATTCTGTAATTAATTGGAAAATTATCTCTCTGTTAGAATTAGGTAATGTAAATTCAAATTCATTTTTGTTTAATTCCACTTGACTTGAACCATCATATGGTTTATTTTCAAATTCAGTTAAATCAATTACCTCTTCTTGTTTTTCACCAGAGAATGGGTCGTTTATATTTACTTTATAATCTTTACCATACCCTAATATCCGTGCCGCAATCATTATTGCATTTTTATCACCCACTACTAAATCATCATACTTAATATGATGGCCATCTCCATTACTTATAATTAATGATTTTAATAGTCTATCTAAAACACTACCATCTTTGATGTATGATTGTGTAGTTAGAATATCTTCCTCCTTGGCAGTCATATACTTCATTTCAACTTTACCACTTGATAATGGATTATCGATTGAATAAACTAACCCTTTGGATGGTAATTCTACGATTTCCGTAGGGAATTTATATTCAGATACTTTTTTATGTTCGTATTGTTGGGCTGCGATACGAACCATTTCTTCATTGGACACTGGACTTTTGTAGTCATCTTGTAACTCGTTACTCATAGTTATTTTCTCCTTTTTAAAACTTATTGGTTAACCATATATAAATATGAAAATTTTTATTTATAAAACAAAAACCCCAACATAAGGTTGGGGTTTTAACTTTCAATTTATATTTAATCAATTTGAATTTAGTATTGTAGAATGGCGTAATCGTATGATAATGTAAGGTCTACTGTTGCTGCTGTATCTGCTGTACCATAATCCATATCAGAAAATGTTGCACCTGTTATGAATGAACCTTTCAATGTCCATTCCTCTACCTTATCACCAACTGGACCTAAACTGTTAAATGTTATGTCCTTTTTGTAAAAATCAGAATATCCATCTCGACCTGTTACTGATTCGTGGTGTAGTCTTACCCACTCCATTACTGCTTGTGCTGCTGAAGGAACTACTGGGTCATAAAGTGAAATTGTTACATCTGCCCAAGTACTTTTCCCTTTTACGTATCGGGATACATTTACATGGTCAATAGTTACTTTTCCAGCTGAGTAGTTTGGTCTGTTAGCCGATTTTATTAAATATGCGGGTATACCCTCTATATACATGATGAACCTATTCGCTTGTTTAGGTTCAAACGATGTAAACATTATTTCATTCGGGGTTATTAATTGTGCCATTTATATTTCTCCATTGTTGTTTCTATTCTTTATTATAAATATTATCATTTAAAAAAATATTCAACCCCTCTAATTAAAGAGAGGTTAAATACTTATATATTATTCTGGAAATGCTGCTCCAGTTGGTAATATGTTAAAGTCAAGAACAATAAACTCAGCTGTTTTCGTTGGTTGTAAGTATATCTCACCAAGTAAGATATTTCTATCTATTATGTCTGGTGTATTGTTCGATTCATCCATCACCACCTTAAATGCATATAATCCTTGTCGTTGTTGGATTGATTCTAAATAAGGATTGACAATTGATAAGAATCTGTTTCTTGTTGCTGATGAATTTTGTTCGAACACCAAGTAACGAGTAGATGATGCAATGAATTTCTTAACTGCTATCAATAATCTTCTTACGTTGATTCTATCTAATGCCGATGGTTTGGCTTGTAATGTTTTCTGTCCAAACACCGTTACACCTTGCCCTGGGAATGTTGCTATTGGATTAACTCTACCTTCGTATAAATCATCTCTTTCAGTTCTTGTTAATCTTGTTTCTGCTTTAATAACATTCGTTAAACCACCACGATTTAATCCTGCAGGCGCAAACCATTCTGCGGCTACACTATCGTTAAATGCGATAACACCTGGTAATACTACCGATGGCGGCACCCATACTGGTTTATTTTTATCTGAGTCTAAAATCTTAACCCAAGGATAGTATGTTGCTACGTAATTTGAATCAAATGCTTCAACAGCTGTTTTTGCGACTGAAATACTGTCACCCTTAGTTGATGCATCCATTACAAAGAACGCGTCTTGTCTATCTTCGCACATATCTTTAGCGAATGTTGTTACTGATGAATGTAGTCTATGGATAAGTCCTGGTATTACTAACATATTAATATCAAACTCATCTGGATTTGATATTGCGTTAATTGCTTTTCTAAATGCCACCGTTCCATCGGCAGTTGCAGATGAACAATCCCATCCTTGTGTATTTCCTTCGATTATACTTGAACCAACATATACAATTCTATGTGGTTTATATCCATCAAACCCACCTTGGAATGGTACTAAGAATTTTTTAGATTGTATTCCAGTATTTGTTGTTAAATCTATTGAACCACTATATGGGTTTGTGGATGATGGCCAATTATAACCCGCTTCTTGGGAATAATCCCCTAAGTAGAATGCTGAACCAACTGTACCTGGTGAACTATCGGAGTCGGGGGTTGGCATTAAGAACTCAAGATTATCAGTTTTTGTAAAACTGAAATCATATCCCCAATACTTTTTAGCGTTAAAATTATCATTTATTTGTTGGTTACTTACATAAGTTGGGTTTGGTGGTGTAAGGTCTGGTCCATATGGATTTACTAATGCGGCAAATCCAAATGGTACAAGTGATGTTTCTACCGCTTTATTAGTAACAAGGCTTGTCATTTCAACTCTAATATTTTTAGAATTGTTTTTATAATCACCATTGTATGTAAGTTTACCATCAGCGTCAACTGTAATGTATTCATCACCAATTACTCTTGCGATATAATTTGGTGAGTCTGGGTCTAAATTAACATTCTGCCATACTTCTACAAGATTTGGTTGAATATCTGAATCGGTTACACCTACAAATGGACTACCTTTTCTAGCTACCGGTTTGTCTTGGTCAACTCTTCTAAGTAAAACTGTAAATGAACCATATTCCGAACCTGCTACTGTTCCTGCTGCTTTAATGTCTCTAATACCGATTTTAAACTCGTAGTTTGTTGCAGTACCATGTGAAAGTGTATGGAACTTAAATAAATTAGTAACATTTCCACCAACTTTCTGTGATGTTATGTATGGTGTACTTGCTGCAGTATATGCTTTACTATAATCGATATCTTTAGTTGTCCAAGATGCTGTACTAACTGTAGCTATACTAGTAGTCGTATACACGTTTTGTGTTGTTGTTGCGGCGGAGAATGAGGATGATTGGTACGTTTGGAAGTTTGTATATATATATCCTTGTTCCGCACCTTTGGGTGAATATCCAAATATTTTAGTCCAGTAATTAACACTTGTTGGGTCTAACGATGTTGTATACGCGGTTTTAGTTATAGTTGACCCAGATAATAGTAGTCCAAAGTTTGACCCAGATGCTGGTTGGTTCTTAACACCTATCACACCAGGCTGTGAAAGCTGTGTCTGACAAAACACATCTACATCAGATGTTACATTAACTGTCGGGTGAATTATTCCTGCTAGTCTTTGTCCTTGTGAAGATGAAATTGTTAATGCAACGGGACATTCCAATGTATATCCACTTGCGCCTAATACTCTAATGATTGTTGCCGTTCCTGCATCTTCTAAATATGCTTGTGCGGTATATGGTAAATATGATTCTTCTGTCAATCCACCGAACTGTTGTTGAAAGTCTTGAAATGAATCAACTTTAGTTGGAACGAATGCAGGCCCTTTTATTGTTTGACCTATTAGTACTGCTCCAATCTCTCCTATTCCTTGTGGTAAAAATGACAAGTCCTTTTCTCGTGTAAATACACCTGGACTTACTATTCTTTCTGCCATTTATTTCTCCTATTAATTTCTATGGTTTATATGTTTATAAATACCTCTAAAAATTCAAAACGATATATTTATTTCTTAGGAGTGAATACACCTGAATCAATATCAAATTCACCCTCACCATACTTCTGTCTTAACTCTGCGGCTAATTCAACTTCTGACTCTCTTAGTTTGATATATTTTTCTTTGAGACTCTGTTTAATGCCATCGATATGTTTAAATTGGGAATTTAATAAAGTAATCTCAATTTCCACTTCACCTAATCTAGCGGTAATTTCTGAAAAATCGTCTTTAAATTTTTGGATTTTTTGAATTTCTAATTCTTCAAACTTGATAACTTGTGTTTCTGAAACTTTTTGTACTTCTGCCATTTTATTATATTTATATGGTTAAATAATCACTTTATATAAATATGTAAATATTTTTCAAAAACTATGTATCTAATTTAGTTTTATACACCACTTTTGAAAAACCAAAAGCTTTTTGAGTATTTATGGTTCGACCTACGTGTTCTGGTATGAGATATGCTTTTGCGGTTAGGGTTACATTACTCCGTACTATTCGTTCTTCACCAACGCCATTTGTTGTTTCAAAAGAATAAGATTCCCCTCTAATTTCAAATTTATATCTCTGACCGAAACACTTACCTTGAAAGTATATTACTTGTTCTACTAATTTATTTAAGTCTTGCATAAAATCACACCAAATAATTACATCATATGATATATTTACATAATCAGGTGTATCAACTACATATCGCTCTTGTACTGGTTTTTGGTCTATTAGTTGTGAGAATGCATCGTACTTATTTTCTTGACTATATTTCTTTACAAATACTCGTGATGTATCTTCGTCTGTTAGAACTTTTAGTTTTGCTAAATCTGTATTTACATCTAATGAATTTCTTTTGAAAGTTATTAGTGGTGTAATTATCTTACCATTCTTATCTCTTATATACCCTTGTTTTTGAGCAGATACCCAATTTTCTGGTGATGCATATAAAACTGGAACAGTTATGAATTTACCATCTTCTTTTATTGTTGGTTTAACATCCTTCTCTAAAAAATCTTTGAATGCTAAATCAATATCATATATTCCAACTGAAAGATTTTTTACATCATCATTTTTTCTACTTATTTGTTTAGCTTTGTTCAACTTGGGGTCATCTGAAAATGAACTTTGGGTTCTTTTCAAATCAACTTTATCATCTCTATCAATTCTAAATTTCCTAGCCATATTATATTCCCATTGGTAAATCGTTATTATCTTTGTTGATACCAACTCTAAAGTCATCTTTTAGTTTTAACTGACTTCTTCTTGCAACGTGAGTTGATACTGTTATTGATACATTATATCCTTGTGTATCACCACCATCCCAAGTATCTGGATTTTTACCTGCAAAGAATTGATTTTCTAAATCTGAATCTACTATGTGGTGTTCATCATTCCATTCAATTACATCACCAATTTCTGGAAATATATTTTTATCCACCAATGTATCTCGTAGGAATGCAAAGGTTACTGTTCTGTTATATGATGTACCAAACTCGTCAAATGTTTCTTCAGACTCGTTCCTTGTGATTAATGATGGCATTTTAACTGGGTTGTAATATACCTTATCTTTACCTTCACCATAAAGGTTAATATTACTCTCGTCTATTATCACCTTGTAATAATAAATTTCAGTATCGATTATATCATTAATTAGTTCTTTATTTACGTGTCTAAATAACGATGCATCTCTATGTCCACCAAATAATGCCATTTTCTTATCCTATATAAATTGCTCTTGGTACTTTATTTAATGTTGATTCCATTGCATCAGACTCTTCTTGTTGAGCTTGGAGTAATGCCTTTCTTGATGTTGCTTCTAAATTTTCTCTCAATTCAGTTATTAAAATTTCTTTTTCAGTTGCAGCTTCTGCTCTCAAATCCGAACCGTCTAATGTAACATCTGCGTTTGGTATTGGTATTGATGAAAACTTAGCTCGTACTGCGCCTAACATTTCTTTTGCCAATGCTAACGTGTATTTCTGTATCCACCTCTTCCCAACGTGATTTATCTGTTTGTATATAATTCTATCAAACGGTGCATTTGAGAAATCTGAAATACCATATGACACTATTGGATTACTTCTATCTTCCAATTTAATATAATGAAAATGAATTTTATTACCATTGTCTGCAGTTAACGGTTGTGGAAATATTCGTATTCTATTATTTTGTATGTGAAATCCGTATTGTGATTTTCTCATCATATCATTAAATTCAATTGCTTGAACTCTAAGTAAGTCATCATAAAGAGGTTGCATCATAAATGTTACACCTGGTGAATAATTACCAAATCCAAACGTATCTAACATTTGGTCTGAACTAACACCACTTCCCACGAATGGGTCAAAATATCGTGTCATTGCAGGTGGTGCAAAATGTAAAACTTTTTTTACCTCTATATTATCAGTTCCAGGCGTACCACTTTCAAATGATACAGTTGATGAATCACTCAAATCGTAAACTTGCTGACCTGCTGTTAAAGTAAATGAACCCGTATAATAAGTTACTCTACCACCACTTCCAGCTTCACTACCATAATCTTTAGCAAGTGATACTAATCCACCAAGATTGGCATTCAATTCCGTTTGTGATAAGTTTGAACTTGTCGAATGTCCTTTTAGATTTAAAAGGTTTTCTCTTATATTGAATTGATTTACTTGTGATGAATATTCAGTAATTCCTTCCTCAAAACAAGCAAAGAAGTTTATATCTTGTAGTTCTATATCAACAATTGGATATCCCATACGCTTGGCACACCATGATGCTACTTTTTCAATATCATCAATAAAGTCTGTATCTGTGTCATAGTATCCGAATGGGGTGTCACCTGCCCAAAAGGATGATGAACCCGGCCATATTGGAATATTTACTGCCATTTAAGTCTCCGTTTTATAATAAATATGTAGGAAGTTTATTTAACTATGTATTATGTGAATCTTGGTAGTAATGCATTGTAATTTTGTAGTACTTCTGATGCTGATAATTCTTTGTTGTATATTTTTACTACTGCAATTTTACCACTTGCATAGTCTACATTAGCATACCTTCCAATATATACAGGTTGAGGTAGATTTTCCATAGCGGTATATGTACCTGAATCTGCACGTGTTACACTTTGTACTACACCGTTTATGTAAATATTCATCCCGATGTTAGCAGAAGTACCACCACTACCATCATAGGTTGCAACTAAGTTTAACCACTGACCTTGCAAGGATGTTAAGGCCGATGTTTCAGCATATTCATAAGCACTAGCACTCTCGTCAAGTACAGTGATACGTAGTTTGTCAGCACCAGTAGTTAGGAAATACCATTCACTCAAACCCGAACCAAAAGCACTATGTACTTTCTGTATTAGTCTAAATTTAGTTGCGTCTGTCATATTAACCCATGCTGATATACTAAAAGGTGAGTCATTACTACCATCCCCAAAACTGAATGTATTTGAGTCTGCAATCTCTATATATTGGTTTGAGCCATCTAATGTAAAAGTACCTTTGTTTTCTGTACTAAATCCAGTGCTATTTTGAAGAGTTACCCTATCAAGCCCTATCAAGCTAGACCCATTTGCTCCACTACCTGGGTATGACCTCTTGTTTGCAGCGTCAAGATAAAATATCAATCCATCGTTTACTATGTTTGGTGATACGATACGACCCATTATATAAACCTATCTTTTAATGCATTGTAATTTTGTAGTACTTCTGCTGATGATAATTCTTTTTTGTATAATTGAAGTGTTGCTATTTTACCATTTGCATAACCATGATTGAGGCGACCTGCATGTAATGATAAGGTGGTATTTTCCATAGCAACGTATGTATCATAAGTTGCCGTAGTTGTACTTTGTAATACACCGTTTACATAAATTTTTAATCCATTTCTAGCAGTAGCACCACCAACGCCGTTGTATGTACCAGTGAAGTTTACCCATTGACCTTGTAGGGATGTTAGTGCTGCAGTATATATATACTCAAATGCACCATATGAACCAACTGAATCATCGTATATCACCCAATAAAGTTTATCATCAGTCGCAAGGTAAAATTGGTACTCACCTGCATAATTGAAATATTTGGCAGCCATTGTAAATCCAGATGTATCATCCATGTTAACCCATGATGATACACTAAACTCAGAATCAGTGTCGCTATCCCCAAAGGTATAGATATCATTATCACCAAAATCTATATAATCATTCGTGCCATCAAAATCAAAATAACCCTTATCGTTTGAACTAAATGTAGTTCCATTAGTCAATGTACCAGTATCACTACCCATTAGATTATTCACAGTAATGCCACTACCTGGATATGAGCGTCTGTTTCCAGCATCCATATATAACATTAAGTTATCCGTTACTATGTCTATACCTCTTGAAAATCCCATAAATTCCTAATTTAATTATGTTGGAATGCCGTCATTGGGTGTCCATTCACTCGTACTTAATATCGTTAGGATTTGAGTGTGGGTATATGGGCCTTCTTTTGTTGATAAATCATCAACCCAAGATGGCATTGTACCATCCCATTTAATAAATGTTTTACTACCATTCACATTTGTTCTGAGTGTTGCTGGGTTCGTTTCTAAAATATCTTCAAATTGTATTGATGAAGTTTCAGAAGTTCCCAAAATCATAAATTGTCTGTTTTCGTATGCCATAACACAAATTATTTTATTGTTAACCTTTAAATACCATTAAGTAACCAGAACTTGGATGTGCTACACTACTACCTGATATCCAAAGTGACCCTGTTATATTTGGCTCTGTTGTTGGTAAATCTTTCATTAGCACCTCACCACTACCCGATACCTTAAATAGAGTAACACCTGAAATATCTTTTATATTTAGTAAATCATCAGACATATCATTTGTTACTGTGAGTAAATTACCAAGAGTTCCCTTTACTTTAAATACGGAATTTGCATCAGCACTACCACTATTAGTAGTTGTATCATCTATAAATACAGAACCCGTAATTCGTAGGTCATTTGATGTTGAATATATTGACCCAGTTGCAGTAAATATTCCACTTCCACCTGCCGATATTCCAGTCAGTTCACTCCCATCTCCTACAAATGTATTTGCTGTTATAGTTCCATTTGACCTTATATTTCCACTTGCGGTTATGTGACCTAACCCACTGCCTGAGACATATAGATTTCCATGTACATTTAATTTTTGTGATGGGTTTGATGTTCCTATACCTAAATTAACTGCAGTTCCTATTGCAAGATATGAATTTACATTTCCTCTACCATGAAGTGCATGCTGTTCACCACCAGTATTATCCAATATGGTAAATATTGTGTCTGCTGTTGAGGTTAATGTTAAACTCCCCCCTAAATAATTACTGTCACCACTTGCACTTATGTTGCCTGTTGCAGTTATGTTACCACTTGCGGTTACTGGCCCATCTAAATGTATATTTGTTCCATCTATTTCTGTTTTATTAGTCGCGACTCCAATTGTCGTTTCGTTTCCAGAATTATTTATAGTTATATCACCATTTGTATATAACCGGCGGTCTGTATAGAGTATACTGCCATAAATGTTTCCACTTGAACTGATTTGACCGGTTGCACTTATAGTTCCACTTGATGTTATGTTACCAATTGTTTGTAAAGAACTTGAATATATCCCACTTGGAATACTTGATATAGAACTATATGTTATTTGTGCTGAAGAGGACACTAATGTCTTAGCCGTTATTACTTCGTTAGCAGTAACTCTTGTACTAAATCCACCACTTGCGACGGTAAATGAACCACTTATATCTGATGCTATTTGTGCTGAACTACTGACTATATTACTTGGAATACTTGATATAGAACTATATGTTATTTGACTTGAACTTGATACTAAGGTTTTTGCAACTATTACTTCGTTAGCAGTAACTCTTGTACTAAACCCACCACTAACTGTTGTAAATGCACCACTAATTTCAGTTGATATTTGTGCTGAGGAAGATATTGTCCCAGATGGAACTGAAGTATTAGTTAACCCACTAGCATCACCTACAAATGAACCACTAAAAATGGAAGCAGTTACGGGGTGGTTAAATGTTACAGGGGCTCCAACTGTTATTGGACTATTACCCTTTAAGTGACTGAATGAACCAGTTAAGCCAGTTATAGTTCCACTTGAACTAATATGTCCACTTGCTGTTATATGTGAATTTGTTTTTAAGTTGCCACCAAGATGTAAATCAGCTTCTGGTGTACCGACTCCATGCATTCCTATTTTATTCGTAGAAGAAACAGTTTTGAATAAAGGATTATTAGAAGCACCTTTAACTACAAAATTAATATCATTAGTACCTTCATTGACAGTAACCTCTCTTTGAGCACTACTACCATCAAATTTAATATATGTTTTATTCTGTACTTTAAATAAACTTGATGAAACATTAAAATCAAGATAATTGTTATATGCCTCATTACCATAAATTTTTCCAGTTCCAACATTAAATTCATTTGCAGTTATAGTACCACTTGAACTAATATCACCTGAAGCTGTTATGTTACCTGTAAATGTAGCAGTTCCCGTATGTGAACCATCCCATTCCGCTGTAACTCCAGTTATTCCACTCCCATCTCCAACAAAAGAACCACTAAAAGTTGAACCACTTATTGCAGTAGCATTAGTAAAATCTACATATGAACTTGATACGATTAGTGACCCTGTTAGATGTAGACTACCCGTTATAGAACCTGGGTCAGCTTGCGGGCCTGTTGCACCTACAGCACCATCTGTGCCGCGGGGGCCTGGGGTATTAACTTGAACAACATTTGTAGTGTTCTGAGTTAAGATTACTTGGTTATTATTTTTATTTACAGTTACTTCTATTTTACCAGCCATTAGTATGAACCTAAAGTTATATTTTTAGATAATTTTATCTTTCCTTCTAAAATTCTTGTTACTGTTGCACAATTACCACTTCCAGATGCGATTTCCAAATCATATACCGCTTCACTAAAGTCTAATAGAGATGATGATGCTGCTGATATATAGAGACCGATTGAACCAGATGTAGGTGGATATGCACTATTAGAACCACTCATATTTAGACCAGTACCACATGGGCCTAAACTTGATGATAGTGTCATATGAATTGTACTTGAACCTACGGATGGTCTTATTTGCATTCTTGCAGTGTATGATGTTAAATCAATTGGGTTTGAAGATGAATCTTTGTATGCAATTTCAAAATCTACCGTACTACCTTGTTCTATCGTGAATGTATATTTTCCAGCTGCCATTTTGTTTTTCCTTTTGTTGTAATAATAAATATTGAAAAATTAACAATTCGTGTATTTAACATTCTTCTAATATTCGTAATACTTCATCTAATGATGGGTGTCTATGATTATCTTTAAGTGTTATACCATATACATATTTTGATTGTTGTAATTTATCAACTACATTTACCGCAGAATCCGTAAAATAATTTAAATCAACTTGTCTGTTATCTCCACAAAACATCATTATAGATTTTTTACCTAATCTACCCAATGCCATTCCCAATTGTTGTTTTGTTAAGTTTTGGAATTCATCAATGATTACTGCTGCATTATCAAATGTCCTACCTCTGAAATGTGACAATGAAATTAACTCAATATTATCGTCAGCTTCCATTTTTTCCAGAATATTTGGTTTATTGTAAACTTTTCTCATATTTGAACGTATGGGAACTAGCCAAGGCTCCATCTTCTTATTTAAAGAACCTGGTAGGAACCCGTTGTCCTCACTTGATATCGTTGGCCTTGTTATAACAATTTTATCTATAGTTCTTTTAAAGAACATATCCAATGCGATTTGACAAGCTAATATTGTCTTACCACTCCCCGCTTTACCAATTATGAAATTAAATGGATGATTTAAGATTTGAGTTTTGGCTTCTTTTTGTTCTTTGGATAATGTTATTGAAAACTTGATGTTTCCTTTTGGTGGATTCTTATCTTTGTTTCCTGCCATATAAAATTTTTCTATATCGTTAAACTTATTTTATATAAATATCCTAACAACATTAAATAACTCTATATAACAAAAAAAGAGGATGCAAAATGCACCCTCTCTTTAAAATTTAGTGTAATTTTCCTAAATAAGATTATTGGATTTTATGTAATCCATCAACATAAATCTTACCGTAGAACTCACCTCTTAGCATCTTTTTAGCGTAACGTGTCATTACACCTTTTCTTGGGGTGAAGTTTTTAGGGTCATACACAAGTGGAGTCATAATCAATGGGATGTATGGAGCATATACTGCACCAGCTTCAAGGAATTGACTTCCTCTATATCCCATTAGGATTAGATTTTCTTTCATATATGGATTCTTGTAAACTTGGAATCTATTACTTAATGAACCAACTTTACTTACACCCATTGCGAATTGAGTATCACCGTTGTCAGCTGTTGATGCGTATCCAGCCATAGATTCAATTACAGTTGCAATCTCAGGAGATACTACTAAGAAATTAGCACCACCTCTAAGAGTTTTTTGGTGAATTTTGTTGGATACACTTGCAATTACAGTACCAAGAGTCTGGAACCATGCACCTTGTGTAAATGAACCAGCTTGCGCTTGAACAGTACTATAGTCTGCGAATGCAGAACTACCATCCCACTCTCTACCGATTTGAGCTGACCAATAACCAGTTGTTTTTGCATCTGCAATCAACATATCTAAAATCTCAAAATCAATTTCTTGAGAGATGTACTCAGATAACATTGAAGTTAATTCTGCTTCAGCATCAATTGAATGATATGCGTTCAAGTCTTGTGCGAATTCAGGTGACCATTGTGCTTTCAACTTACGAGTCTTAGCAACGATTGCCTCTGATTTCATTTCTACGTTCAACTCAGGGATATCAATATCCGTTTCTGGATTCAATGCCATTTGAGCTTTAGTAGCTTCAAAGTCACCTCTTGATGTTTCAGTTGGTTGTTGGTGGTATTTAACTATCAAATCGGTTGGTGCTGTTAAAGTTGTTACTTTTACTACAAATTCGATGTGTCCATCAGATGTTAATTTAGTGTATTGAGGATACTGGTCTGAGATTTCACCACCCGCTGGTGACAATATTCTAAATCCTCTTATTCCTTTTAAGTCAGGTCTTGTCATTGATGCGGTTGCAACAGTTAACTTCACTATACCACCAGTTGCTGTTGGGGCATTAAGGCCAGCTACGTTAGATGCTGAGAAGCTCGTATCAAAGTTAATTGCTGTATTATCACCCGTGATAGACGCCGTAGTGAAATTATCTGCATCAACGGTTGACGCGTGTAATGTTAAACCACTTGTTTGTTGCTCGTTGATTGAATAACCGAAACGACCTGCTCCGTAAAGTCCACCAGATGCATCTGATGTAGTAGTAGTAACACCAAATGTAGAATCTGCTTGTGAATCTTTTCCAGACCCAGTTGCGAAACCTGGTTGGTTTGTTCCATACTTAAAGTCTAAGTAAAATACTAGACCAGATGGTAAATTCATTGGTTGAACTGCAACAAATTCTTTAGCTGCAATTTCACTAAAAATACGTCTTACTAATGGAAGTGCAACACCTGACCACTCTTCAGAGTTAGCAGATGTACCTGTAGCAGATGCTTCCTTTACTAATTGACGCGCTTGGTTTTCTAAAAGAGTTGCAACACCGTTTCTATCGAAATCGTTGTCAATACCTTCTAAAAGACCCGTTTTTTCCCACTTAGCTACTAAACCACTTGTTACTTGGCGTAGTTCACTGTAGTGAGATTTTCCTTCGTTTAGAATATTTTTTATATTCATTTTAAGTCTCCTTTTGTTTTTATAATTTTTACTTTAAGCCTGCAAGTTTTTTCCATCTTGTGGCCATCTCATTTCCTTCAGAAATAATTTTCTTTCTGTTAGGGGCGGAACTTTTTGTTGGTTTTGAAGCATATCCTTCTTTAACAATTGTTCTTTTCTTTCTAGCTACGTTTAAGTTTTCAGCTATTGTAGAAAATACCAATTTAACTTCTCTTACAGAGTTAGTTCTGTCAAAGTTTTCTAATACTTTTACTTTTTGTGATTCGTTTAAATCAAATGTTCTGAACAATTTGTTGGTGTAAAGAAGTTTAGCGTTTAAAAGATTTACTTCGTTGATTGTTGATTGTAGACTTTTGATAGTGTCGTAAGCTTCTTCCAATTCTGCTTCTAAATCAGCGGTTTCAGGTTCAACTTCATCTTCCATTTCAAGTTCTTCATCATCACCTTCCATTTCACGTAGGGCTTTGATTACTTCGTCTAAATCAAGTTCTTCATCTTCTTCGATTTCTTCCTCATCTTCTGTAAGTTCTTCTTCTTCATCTTCTTCAACGACTTCTTCGTCATCCATTTCAAGTTCTCTGATGATTGATTCTAAATCCAATTCGTCTTCATCTTCTTCAAGTTCATCATCCATTTCAAGTACTTCTTCTTCATCTTCTTCAAGTTCATCATCCATTTCAAGTACTTCTTCTTCATCTTCTTCAAGTTCATCGTCTTGCTCAACTACTTCTTCATCGTCTTGCTCAACTACTTCTTCTTCATCTTCTTCATAAACATCCTCTTCAAGTTCTTCGTCATCAAGTTCTTCAGCTAATTTAGCGGAAATCATAGATTGTAGTTTCGGGGTGAATGCTTCTTCCAAAGCCAATTTTGCGTTTGCCAAAGCAGTTTCTTTGACGGCTTTTGCATCTGCAATAGCTTCTGATAACAAGTCTTTTCTTGCCATGTAATTCTCCTTAAATTTTTTACGGAAATAAGATTATTGGAAATCTTAATAGAATAGTTTTTTTAAAAGTTTAATCATTTATTTGAAATGATATTTTTAACTTACAATAAATAGTGTCGTAAAATTGGAAACGATATAAAAGTGTTTATTATTTATCAAACATTCGTTTACGTTCTGACGACCTTTTTGCTTGTTCTTTAGTTTTTCTTTTTTTTGTGGATGGTTTTATATACTCTTTGCGAGTCTTTAATTCTTCAATCCTTCCGGATTCTTTTAGTTTTCTTTTCCACAATTTTATGGCAGGGTCTAATTGGTTATTAACCACTTTTACGGCAAAAGGATGTCCGTAAATTTCCATATCTTCTTTTGTAACTTTTTTAAAGAACTTTTTTTTGTTACTGTCTTTCATTTACTGAAATTTATTTTATTTTGATAAAACTTTGTTTTTGAGTAAATCCCAATTACGAGTAAAAAATACACCAAGAGAAAATCCTGCCCATATTTTGTATCCCATAATCCATAGAACACACCCAGCTAATAAACCAAGCACACCCTCAATTCCATTTGACTTTATCCAACTAGTTACTGTAGATACTGCCTTTTTTAGAATGTCTAATAATTTTTTCATACTTTATCCTATTTAGTTAATTAATATACAAATATAAATATTAAAATTTATTTAGTAATTTACTTTTTTATTATTTCAGTTAGTTTTGTAGATTCGTTTGTTGATTCACCAAATGCAGATTTATGGAATGTGAGTCCTTGTTCGTTTGTTGATTCACCGAATTGTTTAATATATTTTGGTTTGAATGCCTCTTCCCCTGCACCTGATACTCTACCTAATGTTTTCCAATCGTGTTGTTTGAATTGGAACTTCTGTCCAACTTTGATTAAGTCTAAGTAAACTTTTCTACGGTTTTTAGTATCGTTTGATTTACTGTATTTTTTATACTTACCAATCAAGTCTTTCATACCACCATCTCTTACAGATGTTTTAAAAGGTGATAATGCTTCGTTTACTGATTCCAACTTACCACCCATTTTATTATACATCTTTTTCAATCGAGCTAAGTGTTCTTCATCTCGTGCATTAGTGACCATACCTTGTTTCTTAATTTTATCTTGAAACATTTTTATAGCATCTTCCAATTTTTTGAGTTCATTGGATTCGTTTACTGATTCTTTAAGCGTAAACCCGTCGATATCAGAATACTTAAATTCTTTCTCATCTCCATCGTTAGGTATTAATGCCTTTACGGTATTATTGCCCCACATTGCAGTATTATCAGGGTTGCTTGAATCTGGATTGTAAATTATGTATTTTTTACCTTTTACAATAATGTAACCATCGTCATTATTACCTAAAGCCTTTAATAATTTTGCCTTATTAAATTTAGCTTCGTTTACTGATTTAACTTTTTTTTTAAGAATGTCAGTTAGCTTTGTGGATTCGTTTACTGATTCATTTAACCCATCGTGGATTTCATCCCAATCAACTTTATTCACATTGATGTCATCGTGGTTTTTTCCAAATAATTGTAAAAACACATCTTTAACTTGTCTTCCATCTCTAGCTCTTCTAGCTGTTTTATATGATGATTCATCGTTAGTCAACCAATTGTTAGCATTCCAAGTATCCCAATTTGTCCAACCATTATAATCTTCTTTTAATGATTCAAGCATTTCGGAATCTGTGAAATTTAAACTACGACCTTTTGCAACTTCTATACTTGTTGTACCTCTAAGTGATACTCTTAAATTATATCGTTGACCAGATTTTTCAGCTTCAAAGTTTCTTGTTGCTCCAGTCTTTTGACCATAACCCGTAATTTTATATGTACCATTTTTGGTTTTTATGGTATTACCTATTTTAAGTTTTTTAGCGGCCTTAGGACTGAGCATTGCTTCGTTTACCGATTCCTTTGCGAATTTCTTAGCATTTGCTTTATCATCTTTACCAACACTCTTAACTGGAAAAGTTTTACCATCAACTTCAAATTCATCTTCTCCTGCTGCAATTGCCTTTGCTCTTGCTGCCCCAAACTCATTACCTTCTTCAAGTTCGTTGATTTCATAGTATTTACCTAATACCTCACCAATCTCATCATAAGTAGATTCTAACCTTTGTTGTAGTGGGTACATTTCTTTTAAGGTTTTCTCAAACAATTTGAAAGATTCATTCATTCGTTTCATATGGCGAGAAACAGTCACACCATCAAACCATTGTTCAGTTTCATCGATTGTCATTTTACCTGCAACATCAACTATATGTCTGATGTTTTCATACACCTCTTTTAAACCATCTTTTTTATACACCACATCGGCGAATTCTTTATACAGTTTAACGGCTTCTAAAAATGCAGTTCGTTGGTCTTCATTAACACCTTCGTGTTTTTGAATTGCGTACTCTTTGTACTTTAAATAGTTTGATTCTTTTAACAAGTCTTTTAGTTTCTTCATAGTTGTTTACCTTATTGAACATACACCATCTATTTCACAAATGATGTCTCTGATTATTTTATTTATTTTTTTATATGATTTTCGATTCTTAACAGATTCATTTACTGGTTTCATAAATGCACCATGCGTAGATGGATTAGATACGAAATCCCAACAAATTAAATCAAAATCGTCTTCTACGGTTACACTTCCACCAGTTGATTCTTTTACCGAACCCATACCTCTTGAAGATATACCAATTGTACATCCTGCTTTTATAAGTTCTTTTAGGATATTTCCTGCCGGTGTTTTTAGAATTTCAACTTTACCCATAACATCATTACCTTTCCACCAAACATCTCTAACTATATGAGATGTATTTTTTAGTTCAACTACTGATGATTCTGGATGGTCAAGTTCTCCATATGCACGATTTTCTTTTATTTCTCTATTTTTATATTTCTTCACTTCTCTTTTTAAGATGTCAGCAGGGTAAACTCTACCATTTTGGTTTTGGGCTTCAGCACGTTGAAGTACACCTTCTACCATAAATCTACCATCTTTAGTTTGGTATGATTCGGTTATTTTTGAATTTGAGAAATTTACGGATATAGTATCTACTAATAATCTACTCATGCGCCCAATTCCTTTATTTTGTTAGATACAATTTTTAATCTTTCTGAAATTTTCACTAACCGTTTTTGTGTAGACTTCCAATACTGACCGTTATTAACTCCTGCTTCACTTTTCAACTTTATATTCTGATTAACGACTCTTTCCATTTCATACATCATTCTATTCATTTTTTTGATAGAATCATTTACTTTTTGGTATTGTTTTCTTGATTCATCTTTTTTGAACTCTTTATATGAAATTTCGTTAATTTGATTTTCCAACTTACGTTCCAATGCTTCTAAGGCAACGTGATGTTTGTTTGTTTTTTTAGTTTTCTTATATCCCATTACTTCAATATGTTTTGTATCCAAATCATCCTCATCCTTACTCTTTGAGAATGCATTTGGAGTTCGTGGTGGCCCTTCTCCCCCATCTAAATTAGATGTTACGTTGGCTTCATTCATATCAAAATTATCCCAAAAATTATCAGTAGTAGCATACTTTCCGAAATCGTCTGGCCAGATGTCAATTTTACCACCAGGTATTTCTTTTAATTTAACTTGGGTTTTACTAACAGAAATAACTTTATGTGTATCACCGCTAGATTGTACAATTTGACCTACTTTTACATCATCAAGAAAGCTATACGCCTCTGCCAATTGGGTAAACTTATCTTCTATCTCGTTTATAAAACTTTTCATATTATTTAAAGACTTTTTTTAATTCATCATGTAACTCATAATATCTAAGTAATGATAAGATTTGTGATTCTGTAATTGTTTTTGAAGATTGTAGTTTTGAAGTCAAATTAATAACCTCATTAACTTTTATCTTTATAATTTTATCTGAAATTTTAATTGAGTTTAATGCTTTTTTTAAAGTCTTAGATTCTGTAATTACAAAGGTTTTTAATTTTTCAGAATTGTCAACTGAATTTATATACTCTTTTAAAATATATCTTTGTTTGTTTGATAAAGTACCATATTTGTTGTTAAAACTTTCAACTAACATTTTCCATGCTAATAGCCGTACTTCTTTTGGCTGTTTTGAATATTCCTCATTTACAATACTTGAAACCTTATCTGTATTTTTAGAAACTGTCTTTAGATGTTCTAACAAGGTAGATTTACACTCAACATATTGTTTTGGATTGTCATCGGTTGAATATTCAAATAATTTATATACAGATGCATTCTCTTTATAGTTACTGACTCTATACTTAAAAAAATCTTCTAAAACATAGTTAGTTTTAATATCTTTTATTAAATTATACTTTTGTCTGTTTAAAGTGGTCTCATTTAACTTTGTGCGTTCTCTTAATATGATATTAAGGAATTCAGATGCTTTGTATTCTGAGTTAAAAGTTTCTTTAATTACAGACTGATATAATTTTAATTCTTTTACTAATTCAGTTTTTTTGGAAAAATGCTCCTTAATGATTTGAGTAGCAATAGAATCTCTATTGTTTAGGGTATCAGTTGCAATTTGCCTAACCAATAATTCAAACAATATCCCAGTATTTTTATACTTACTATGTTTAATTTTTTTCATTAGTTTTTTTCTATTTTTAAGTAGACTCACCTATATATTTAATATAAATATCCTAAATATCAGAATTCAATATATTTTTCTCATTCAACATATCTACTTCGGCGGCTTCGTTGTCTGTTTTAAGTGATTCTGTTATTATATCTTTGGTTTTTATTTTCATCTTTGATAACATTGCATCTGTAGATTCTTTATTTATTACGGAATTTGCATTATACGAATGTTTATATGATTCTGGTTTAACATTGATACTCTTATTACCTAACGGGTCTCTACCAAATGGAGATTTGTCAGTACCATATGTATTCCCCTCTTTAGGCCTTCCAGAATTAGGCCATCCACCCTCAGGCATTTCATTCTCAAATTGTGGTTTTTCACCACCCTCTGGTTGTTGTTGTATTGTAGCTAAATCATGTGGTGTTCCAAATGATTCACCAGTTACTGCAGGGTCATTACCCTCGTTTTGAATTTGTTCGTGTCTAAATCCTAATTTCAAATCATTTATGACACCAAACTGTTCTTTACCCCACTCATCTTCTGACATATTAAATATGTTTTCATATATCCATTTTTGAGAAACCATTTTAAGGTCTTTAATATCTGATGCAAGTCTAACTTTCTCACTCCAAAGGTTAGCCTTTTCTTGTTCGTATATTATAGATGGTGTTGTTAGTTCTAATTCAAAATTTACCAAATCGTCATCTGTATATCCTTGTGAATATAAATGTATGATTGCAATCTTGGTTAATTCTGAAAGAACTATTTTTTGGATTCGTTCTACTGAACGTGCGAATCTAATGTCCTCTTGTGCTAATGTAGCTTTACCCTCTACACCATCCTCATATCCAATAAATGCTTTAGGTACTTTCAGAGCTGCTAACATTCTGTTTTTTAGATATTCAATATCATCGATACCACCAAACTCCATACCACTTAAAGAATCAATTTCAGTACCACTCTGACCACCCCTTACTGGTAGGTAGTAGTCTTCTAACATATTCTGCATATTGAATTTAAGATTGTATTCTCCAGTAGTTTCATCTACAAATGGTACTTTTTTCATTTGGTCAATGATACTACCCATATAAGTATCAACCTCACCCGGTGGTATGTTTCCAATATCAATTTTGAATATTCTTTTTTCAGGTGCTCTCATAATACGATGTATCATCATCGCATCTTCCATTAAAGTTAATTGTTTCCAAGTTTTTCTTGCCCCTTCTAATAGAGAACGGCCATATGGTAAGAAGTTTGTATCTGTAAGTAATCTGAAATGTGCTACTTGGAATGATTCTAAAAAGGTTTGAGATTTGTGTCTGGCTAAGGTATTATGATTTTCTACTTCAAATCTAACACTATAAGGGTTATCTAAATCATAACCCTCTTCTCTAATAGTTTCGTATGCCGATAGTGGTTGTACATTTACTACACCTAATTTTTCATCTATATCCAAGTATAGATAATAATCACCATACTTACACATACCACGAATCCACGACCATAAATTAAACTCTATATTTAATACATCATAAAATAAATTATGGAGTGTCTTTTTGAGTTTATCATCAGATGAATTTATTCTAAGAACATCACCGATATCATTTTTAAGTGTACATTCATCTGAATATATATCTAATATTGATGATATGATAGAATCCTTATCCATCGTTTCATAATCAGAATATAATTCTAATTTATTTTGGTGGTAATTAAATCTTTCTGCTTGACTTTGCCAATTCTTACGTGAATTTGAACCATGTAATCTACCATATCTATCGTATTGAGTAGACCCGTCTTTATTACCAATTCCTTGTAATCTTGATGAATCAACAACTTTAATTTTATTTTTACCTACCCGTCTGACTACAACTTGTGTTGAAAACAACTTTTGTAATCTACTGAATAAAGATTTATCTGCCATAATTATGTGCCATTTATTATAATACTTCTACAAAGTATAAATATACAAAAAAAATACTTTATTTCCAAATTTTAGAGTAACCATCTTATATCTTCATCACCCCGACCAGTTTTCATTTTCCACATATCTGCGGCCTTTTTTGGTGTAGTCTTAAATACTGCTCTATTTTTGGTTGTAAGTGATAATGCCTTTCTATTTAGTTCAATACCTTGTTGTCTTAATTTCAATGCGGTATCACGTACCCATAATGATGTTGAAAATGATATTACCAAATCATCGTTATATCCCTTCTGTGCTTCTGCCCTACTACCATTCCATATAAACACAAAGAGTTCGTCAATTAGTCGTTTAGACCGTATGATTGGAACTCTTTCTCTCATATAAGTATCTAATTTAGATATAACCAATGGTCTTGTCCTACTTGTCATAGAAAAACCCGGAACCATTTGTGATTTATCTTTTAAATCATATGCTTTCTGTAAGTGTATATTTTCATCTACATACCCAAACTCTTTGTATGAATAGTATAGATTTATGTAGTTTCTATCAATTGCTTCTTGGATTACTGCCCAACCGATATTTGCATTCTCAATCACTAATAGAGCATCATTCCATTCTGTAGCTACACTAACCAACATATTACCAAAATGTTTGGTTTCTATCTTCCCTTTGTACTCTGCAACTTGCTCAACCGATTCAACATCTATAACGTGAAATGCCGAGTAGTCTGCACCATCCCCTCTGGCTACATCAGCAACTACTATGTAGTTCTTTGAGTAATCTGGTTGTGACCATATCCAATAGTTACCATCAAACCCTCTTTTTTCTACGGGTTCTTGAACGTGGGTTTCTTCATACCATTGCAATAACTGACCATCCACTACTGTATAACCAGATGATATGAAATCACAATCACATTCTTGGGCTGCCATCTTCTCACCTAATAGTTCAGTTTGTTCCCTTCTCCACTTTTTATTTCGTTCTGGGTGTACAGTCCAATGTAATAGTATTTGATTCCATTGGTCACCCTCTTCAGCTTTTAACCAAGTCTTATGAAAGAAATTACCAACACCATTTGGAGTTGATAATACGATTGCTTTACCACCAGTTGATAGAGTTGATTGAGCCGATGCCCATATAGAGTCTATACCTTTTATGAATGCGGCTTCATCTATAATCAACATTGACAATGCTTCAGAACGACCTGCGTCTCCACTTGCTGATGTTGCTTTTATTTGTGACCCGTTACCTAATCGTAATGATAATTTGTTATCCTCTACCGTATCACCCCTTAACCAAGATGGTAAGTTTTCATGCATGTATCTTACTTTGGTAACTATGTTCTTAGCCACCTCTTGTTTGGTAGCTATTACCAATACATTTTTATCTTCTTGAAACAACATCATCCATAGTGAATAACCTGCTGATAGAGTTGATATACCTAATTGTCTTGATTTGAGTATTACATTAAAACGATGGTCGTTTAATTCATCCATTACGCGTTCTTGGAATTGGTATAAATCAAAAAGTATTTTACCACGTTTTGGGTGTTGGATATAACAATACTTCCTAAAGAAATAAACTGGGTCTTTAGCACATTTGATGTACTCTTCTCTTATAAGTTCTTTTATGGATTTACTCATATTATTTACCAAGTCTCCAAAGAAACTGTGCAGATAGAACTGGTTGTATATCACTATCTATACCAAATCCAATTCCAAACAAATTCCGTTTCTTGTCTTTATAGTTAAATTGTAATCCTGCGAAACTTAATCGCTGAGTACTACCTGCGAACCCAACACCAAGGTAAAACTCTCGTCTATTGATATAATGTGTATTTGTTATTGTAATGGTCGGGTATAGAAGCGTATATTCAATACTACGTGATACTATTTTATTTTGTGATATGGTATCAGTTATTTCAAATTTTATTGAATCAAAGTTTTGTATATCTGAATACACGTATGATGAAAAGTAATCTTCTAATATTGCTGCAGTATCAACTGGTTGTTGTAATGTTATAGTATCAGTTTCTTTAACTATGTTAATTTTATTAACCGTATCTGTTTTTCTTAAAATCCTTGTAACCAGTTTGGGAACATAGTTAGTTATTTCATTTGTAATCGTATCATATTTTATTTCTGTTTTCGTTATAACGATGGGTTCTGTTATTTCACCATCACCACTGCAACTTCGTAGAAATATTATGATTATAACTAATACTAATATTGTTATATCTTTTATATTTAGATTATAATTCTTCACATATTATTTGTTTGTTGTATATAATAAATATTAAAATTTATTTAATGAAAATATTAATTAATATAATAGGTTAATTCATATGTTTTACCACTTGGCATTCCATATAATGAAATACTTAATGATTTTCGTTGTGGTTTACCATTTTTAAGTAATCCAACTATTGCTTTTGTAGTTTTACCCGTACTTGGTCTGAACCTACTATATTTACCACCCATTGCTACTTGTGAAAACCAATCTTGTTCATCAATTTCATATCCCTTCTTTTCAGCCATTTCTCTTGCATAGGTTACGGCTTCGGTTGCCGATTTGAAATATGTATCGTTAGCTTCGTTTAATATTTCTGTTAATAGTTTTTTGAGTTTCATTCTTCTTCCTGTATATCTTTATTATCTAAATCGTTTTCTAAACTTTCTATAAAATCTTTTTTGAATTTTTCAAATCCTTTCTCAATTCGTTCAATTACTTCTTCTTCATCTAACCCACCCCACTTTTCAATAGAGCCATCTTCGTTTATGAACTGAGCTTTTACACTGTGTTTTAGTATATCCTTTTCAAACTCTGCTTTTCGTAGCCATGCTTTTGCATTCTCTAACATCTTTTTCTTTTCATACTCTTCGTACTTACCTTCCAACTTTAGTTTGTGTTCCATATCAACAACACAATCTAAACACATACCATGATATGCCTTCATCTTGAGGTCAGCATGTCCTGGGTCTAAGTATGAGTCACACCCTTCTTTACAGTTAGGAAACTTCTTTAACTCTTTTCTTAATTTGTGGAACTTACCAGCTTTTACTTTATAGCCTTTTTTCTGTTCCCACTCCTGGCCTTTATCGTCAGTCCATTTATCACCAACTTCTCGTTTTACAACTTGTTTTTTATCAAATGAAACAGTATTTTTAGTTTGGGTTTTATGTTTCCCTTCTAACATCTGTTTAATTGCTTTGATATTTTTTAATTTACTCATAACTTTGTTTTTTATTTTTTTAATTGATTGTTAGGTTGGAAACATCCCACCTATATTATATTCTGCAACTTCTTGTGAACCATCCATCAATTCAACATATACAACAATTATCCACTCGTCATTACCACGTTTGTATGACAAATGTTTTATTTCTTTAACGGGAGATGATGTATATTTACGAGACCCCTTGTAATTTATTTCTATCCGCTTTCCTTTGATTAATTTCTTTAATACAGGCACCATTTTTTTTACTGCAAGTTTATGTGCTTTTTCAAGTACATCATCCCAAACATCCATTAATACTACTTCTGCAGTATCATATGTAACATCCCCACTTGACGCTTCATTTAACTGACCTTTTAATCTTTTGATTTGCTCAATCATTAGGTCTCTGTTTTTTTCTATACTCATTATCTTTTCCTATTTATATATAAATATCTTTAAAAATACATTAAACCTAATATTTGATTTAACGGTGCGAATGTGCCTGTTAGTTTGTAGGTGTTTCCTTTATAAACGAATACAATACCCTCGTTTGGAACTATCTTTTGTTTACCACCTGCCGATGCCAATCTCTCCAATTCCATTTTTAGTTTTTGGATTTTCTTAACATCACCACTTTTTTTAACATCTTTTACAGTTGTATCCAATCTCTTTTTCATATCCCTAAGTGCACTGTCTGGATTTACTGTAAGAACTGAACTCATAAATGATAGAACTTCAGCACCCACTCCTAAGAATATATCTTCAAACTTTCTTAGGTTATCTTTAGATAGTTTCTTTTGGTCTTGTTTATCGGTTTTCTTTGCCCAATCTAATACAGTTACATCACTTATATTCTTTTTATCCAATCTAAATGATTTATCCATAAATGCCCATCTCTTTACCAATCCCATTTTAGTTTTGTTATCTAATGTAGATGGTGAGTTTTTATCAACCCAACTTTCCCACCAAGCTTGGTGATAATTGGCAACCCCATCCGTATCACTCAACCCATACTCACTTTGTAGTTTATTTACCTTTGATGAGAACTTTGATTGTAAACTTGATAGTTCTTTTGATTTTGGTAACTGTACTACGGGTGGGCCTTGTATAGTATAATTACTCTGTACATTTTGGTTAATTTGTTTAATCATACCAGCAAGAATTCTTGCAGCGCCTTGGGTTTCCCCAATTGCTTTACCATCAACATCATACTGCATTGTACCATGAAATACTAATAATGGTTGTCCATATGGAATAACATTTACTGATGATGGATATATAACCTCTAAGTTCATAAAAGACGAACCTTGTTGGAATACCTTGTCTCTTTGAGCTTTTGATAAGGATTTGATGGCAGATGTTAAATCAGTCATTGCAAAATTGTATGCATCTGTCAATCCACCTCTACCACCAAATTTCGATGCAACACCACTTATATCTAATGCACCCTCACCACTATTTTTTAAATGTGATTTATTTCTTGCGGCAATCAAACCTTTATCATCTCTCCAACTAATAGCAAGTGCTTGACCATCTGTCTTTTCTCTTGTTAATTCTAACGTACCAGTCAATGCACCAGATATTATTTGTTTTAAGTCACCAAATGTTAAGTTCATATCAACATCAAAGGGATGTGCCATATGTCCGTATGCACCACCCTCATTGATTAATGATTCACCTAAATATTTTTCTTTTTCTTTGTTTTTAATCCAAAGACCAATGTCAGATTTTTTTAAGTCAGATGGTACATCTCTACCACTAACGGATAATTTGAATTTAACAAACTTCTTCATATCCATTCCAATAAGTTTTCCAAACTTGATTATTTGTTCGTCTGAAAGTTTGGTTGTCTTTCGTGATTTTTTATAACTTACAATTTTATCTGGAGTAAAACGTTGTAATTCTACTAAGTAAGCAATACTGTTTGCTTCATCTCGTGTATACTTTAAACTACTTAGAGTATTTAGTAGATACTTACCTGAATTTTTTCTGAGGGCAGAGGCTAAAAATAATATATAATCATTATCTTTTATATAAGGTTTGTGTAATTTAAGATTTGGTAAAATTAAATTAGTGAATCCAAGTTTATCAATCATCTGCATATACTGACTTGTGTTTTTTGCAGTCTTTAATGATTTAATAAACTCATCTCTAATTCTGTTTTGACTAACCCCTTTTAAGGTTGAGTCTTTACGAAGTGCCGCTATTAAATCTTTATCAAAAGTTCCACCCAATTTTGCTTGAAATCTAAGAGCTCTTAATTTTCTAAGTGGGTCTTCATCAAACCTCTCTTCGGCTTTACCAACTGTTTTAATCTTTCTCTTTTTTAAATCTTCAATACCACCAACCAAATCAACAATCTGTTTTTTATCTATATCATAGAATAATGCATTAACCGTTAAGTCTCTCCTTCTAACATCACCTTCAATGTCTGTATAATCAACTGAGGTTGGTCTTCTACCTTTACCGATATCCTTTCTAAACGTTGCAATTTCGTGGCCTCCTACAATTACCACTCCAAATGATTTACCAACTTCGGCGGTATTAATACCATGCTTTGTTGCGATTGCCAAGACCTCATCTGGTTTTGCATCAGTAGCTAAATCAAAATCCTTTGGAGTTGCACCAAGTATTGCGTCTCTCACAGCACCACCAACAACATAAAGTTTTTTACCGGCCTTTTTGAATAATTTGTGAAGTTTGATGATATCAGATGGTATTCTTAAAAGTTCTTTTGCTTCATCTAACCCACCTCTATCGTGTTTAGAGAACTTACCTAACTTATCAAATGCTCTGAACGATTTCAGTTTCATTTGTTTATAGGGTCTCATACTTGATAGTTCTTTGTATCTCATATGATTTTTTATAATATAATATACATTTGTAGTATTACCACCAACCGATTCTATCCAATCTCTATGTTTTTTTGCTAAACTTGCTGAAACTTGTTCATGTCCATAATGGGTTATGTGTCCTTTCTTTGGATGTATACCTACAGTTTCATCCTTTCCAATGTCGTGAAACATTGCTGCTATTGCAATATCAATATCATCATCTTTTATAGAACGATTTACAACTACAATTGTATGTTTAAGAACATTCCCCTCTGGGTGTTTATCTGTCCTCTGTTTGGATTTTTTAAGATTATATACTCTCCTTTGTAAGTCAGATGGCATTTTTTTGAATAAACTTTTAAAATTAGTTATACCAAGTTCTTTAAGAGATACACCCTCTGATATTGTGGATTTTTCAGTAGATTCTTCTGCATCCAAAAAATCAATTAGTTTATACCCTACTACACTTGCTACTTTCTTTATGTGTTTTGACCACTTTTTAAAAGCAGGAGTTTCTTTCATTTCCTTACCTTTGATAGCACCGTATCTAGCTGACCCTTCACCATCTATACCCGATGGAAAGAATGATACGGGATATCTTCCAGCTCCGTTTGGATATTCTGTATCAAACGACTCCATAGAATCATCACCCATAATATAATCTATTACTTGAAATCCTAATCTTGATGCCACTTCATCATTTACTTTCTTATATGTTTTAAAATTACCATAAAATGAACCTGGGCCGTCATCTACCATTGATTTACCAGATAATGAGTTAGCAGTTCCTTCTTTTAATTTATCTTGTAATTCATTATCATTTACATCATATGTTTTATTGTCAACTTCTATTGTTTTATAGTCCTTCGTTTCTTTGGGTTCTTTGAGTGCTTTATTTGGTTTTACTTTTTTAACTGTAGTAAATGATGCTTCATCACTTGTACCTTCTGAATCTTTGGAGTATATACTATCTGCTTTTGGAAATTCCATTTGTGTATATCCACCTCTATCAAACCAAGGTTCTGGTTTTACAGAATTCAACTTTCTAAGCTCTTCGGCATCTAAATAAGATGTCTCTGGTTCTCCCATATCTGCCCCATATACACTCGCTTCTTT
>Ga0209756_1000048_pt1 | contig 111717 bp, 98 predicted proteins | sample ETNvirenome_6_85_FD_184071 | JGI IMG/M metagenome (GOLD analysis project Ga0209756, IMG submission 184071) | Marine viral communities from the Pacific Ocean - ETNP_6_85 (SPAdes) (version 3) | ecosystem: Environmental > Aquatic > Marine > Oceanic | place: Pacific Ocean | collected 2013-06-19 | reverse complement strand
GTAGTCTCCGCCTTTTACATAAATATCTGGTTTTGTTGATTCTAAAAAATTACAAGCATCTGTTTCATCAAATATTCGAACCTCATCTACCCATCTTATAGCTTCAAGAACAGCTTTCCTGTCTTTTTCATTATTTATGGGGCGAGTAGAGCCTTTTAACTCTCTAACTGATCGGTCACTGTTGCATCCAACAATAAGGTAGTCTCCAAGCTCTCTGGCTTCTCGCAAAAAAGAAACATGGCCAGCATGAATCAAGTCAAAACACCCGTTTGTTGCTATTGTTATCATTTTTATTGTTTGCTTTCTGCTTGTATGACAATACTAGTGGTATCGTGCGACCATTTAACTGCCTTAAAATATACTTCAGCTCGATCTACCCACCACCAATGAGGCTTGACGCAGGTGTGTAAAACTTCGTTGTCAATAGATGAAGCAATGTCAGAAAGAGACACCTTGATGAACATTCTGTTAGCAATTCTAGAGAACTCCTTAAAAGCAGGAACTACCTCCTCTTCGGGAAGATGTTCCATAACGTCAAACGACACCAATAGATCGTATGCTTTGTCGTTAATCGAAGAAAGGTCGTGTGCAGATGCAATTATATCAGCGTCCGGACAGGAGCAATCTACTCCTATAGAGTTAGGGATTCCGGAATTTTTCATAAGTTGACAAAACTCATTCCCGCCGCAACCTATATCAATTATGTTTCTAGGTTTTAATTTAAGTATAGCTTCAATATTTTGTTTACCTTCAACTGCGTGACCGTACTCAAGCCAGCACCCTCTCAAGAACCCGTTAGCGTTTACCCATGAGGAGACACTTCCATCTAAGAAATAAAACTCTCCTTTACGAGAGTAAATTTTATCATACTTATAAGTTTCTTTTCCTTTTTTTCCCTTATTCATTAGAATATCAAACTACCAGCATCAGACTGATACTTCTGTCCTCTGTCAGATTTTTTCTTTAGGTCTCGCGCTATGGTGTCGGCAATAACCTCTCTTGCGCTGGGACTATCAAAATTTATTTGCTTCTTTTCTTCTTGTATTCTATCTAATATATCATTTATTTCTTTTTCTAAGCTCATTTCTTTTTTCCTCCAAAATATTCTGTCGCGTGCCCTTCGTCTAATAGGACTTGGTTATAGCTCCTAGAGTCCACTGCTTTTACCATCATCCCCTTTCTACTTGGGCTTTCTACTACTAGCTCCTTTTTATGTAACGGAAGAATTTTTCCTAGAAGTCTACCGTACTTACCCTTCTTGTCTATTGATGTCTCTATGATAAATTCATTTTTGCCTTCTTTAATTAACTCTTTTAGTCTGGCCTTAGCTGCGAGCCCCTTTTTCTTCTCTGCTTTGTCTCTGGTGCGGCTCTCTGGTGCGTCTATGCCGAGCAGTCTAACGCGCTCCTTCTTGAAGGTGCTGAAGCCGCAGTCAATCAGTGCGTCTACTGTATCTCCGTCCACTACTTTAATTAATTTTGCTTTATACTGATACATTTTTTATTCTTTCTTTTATATCTTTTGAGTGATAATCTTTTGTCTCGTCTAATAGTAATAGTCTGCTTTCTTTCATGGGCTCTGAATACCATGTTTTTAGCCAATTTTCATCGTCCTTGCCATGAATCATATAGTCTATATTATTTGCTTCCATCCATTTAATATATTTAGTCTCAGCCTCTTTTGCAATGGGGTATTTTTGGAAAGGGTAGGGGATTACATCGTCTACATATTTACATGACTTTATTATTTCAACTCTATCTTCAAAGCTGATAATAGGTGGAGATTTTTTAAAACTAGTCGTAAGTTCGTCAGAATTTACAGAAACAACCACGCGATCAAATATATCTCTCATTTTTCTAAATAATCTAACATGACCTATATGAAAGAGGTCGAACACGCCCTCGGTACAGCCGGTTATCTTATCTTTATAATTATAAGACTTTAGCCCTCCTTCCCAATTTATTTTACTTATTTCTTCTGGCCCCACAAATGTAGTTCTCCAGTCACCTCCAGTATCCTCATATATATAGTCTAAGTATTTTTCTACATATTTAGAAACTAGAAACTCTTTTCCTTCGAACTGTATAGTTTTGAGATTTTTTTGATAATAGGCTTTACTGCGAAAAGCTCTTTGATAGCAGCAAGGGGCACTCCTTATACCGTCGCCAATCAGCCACCCGTGGTTGTCATTTATATCAAAAGGCAAGACATCTACTTTAAATGGCTTTGCTCCTTCTGGCTCTCTTATGGTAAGAAAGAAGCCCCCTGAGTAACAACCTATAAATTTAACCCTGCAAGGAAATGGAGCGGGTTTAGAAAAAAGTTCCTCTATGGCTTTCCAATCTTTTAGCCATACACCCATGTCAATATCGTCATCTGACTCTGGTATACCTCCATCTCTTACCGCTCCCAAAGCTGATCCATAATCTAGCCATACATCAACCCCTTTATCTCTAAGTTTGCTAGATATAAAGTAAGCTATTTGTACGGCTGCTTTGTTATCCATTCTTAATCTGAGGTGTCCTTACAAATATAATAATCTTCTAATATTACTCCATCTAGTCCTGTTGAATCTAATACTTTTATAGCTTCTAGATATCTTGTTAGTATGGCATTGCCTCTTGTGTTAAAAGATGTATTGATAAGTATAGGCATGCCAGTTATTTGTTCAAAGCTGTCTAGTATGTCATATATATAATCATTTTGGTCTCTAGTCAATGTTTGTAGCCTTGATGAGCCATCTACATGAGTCACAGACGGTAGTAGTTTTTTATATTCTTCTCTTACGTTGGGGCTGAAAGACATATACTTATAGCAAGCGTTACTAGATGTTTCGAAATACTTATTTGCCTCTTCTTGTTTGCAAATCGGCGCAAAGGGTCTGTACCACTCTCTGAATTTGACTTTATGGTTTATTTCATCTTTTGCTGTATGGCTCCTTGGGTCAGCTAGTATAGTTCTGTTGCCCAAGGCTCTTGGCCCCGTCTCGCTATTGCCCCTGCATACCCCTATTATTTTGCCTTTGCTCAACTCTTCGGCTATAAGGCTAGGCTCTGCTTTTCTCCAAGCTCTCTGGTCTAATATGTACGGCAAAGAGCCTTTGTCTAAGATCTCGCAGCCAGAATACATAGGGTCAGGTATTACTGCGTCCTTAAGATAGCCAGCGATCATACCGTAAGATAATCCGCTATCCCCCGGAGAGGAAGGCACGAAGAAATTATTATTTGGGTGTCTTTTGCTAAGTTTTTCGTTGGCGACCACATTGAGAGCGCCGCCTCCTGTCAGGCACACATTTTTATGTTTTTCCTCGTCAAAAAATTTATAAAATTTTTCAAAAAAACACTCTTCAAAGACTAACTGAGCGCAGTAAGCAAAATCGTAGGAGTCTTTACCTTTTAAACAGTTTGCTTCAAAGTCAGAGAACTCTTTAATAAATTCTGGAGTAACCTCTTCGATGCCATTATCCCCCTCTGATCTAAAGTAATTATTTATGCGCTTATAGTAATCTTTATTAAAAGAACCATAGGCAGATAGGCCCATTATTTTACCTGCATTGGCTAAGTTATTCAAGATTGGCCCAGCCTTCTTTTTTATTTCTGATATAAACCTACCACAGTTCGCGTACTTAGTCGGGTAGGTATGCATTACAAATTCGTTTATTTGGGTGAAATTAGGGTTAGATTTACTGACTTCGTACACACAGAATGTTCCGTCATTTCCGAAGCCGTCATTGCTAACTACTAAAGCTTCTTCAAAACCACTAGAATAAAAAGCATTTGCAGCGTGGGACCTATGGTGGTAACAAAAATCTTCTTTACCACCCTTCATGTGAACTTCTGAAATAGAAAAGAAGTCAACCATAAAGTCTATGATAGTTTCTGATGTATACCATTCGAATATCCCCACATCAAAAACTTGTGAGGTTAAAGGTAGCCCTCTTTCTTTTAAGATGTTGCGTATGTAATTACAAAAGGGTGCATAGTCTTCTTCTTGTATAAGAGCGCCAAAGTTAAAATATCTATTGCCAAAAATTCTCTCTAGTTCTATGATGTATATGTCGTTCTTGCCGGTAGTGACCGAAATGTTGGCATCATGAGAGCCAGTAAAAAAACTGAAAACAGATTTACCCATAGACTTTTATTCCAAATTCATCACCAGCGGCTCCAATGAGTCTGTGTGTGTAATATTTCCAACCCCCGTCCATTAGTAAGAGTTTTTGTAAGGGATATTCTTCACTTTTAAAAGGATGTCCTTGTGCTTCCAAGACACATTTAATTTTTTCTATTTTTGTTTTAGTTTTTTTGTTGAGTGTATAATTTATTCTTAACCAATTGTTATCTGCATTTTTTGACAAAAATGGATTGTCAAAAATATTAAACTTATCAAAAGTTAATATAGCTTGACCTTTGCGAACTTTTATTTCAGCTATTAAAGGCTTATCTTTGATTCCTTGTTTTAGTTTGTAAAAGGCATCTTCATTGTTTTCGTATCTCATTATCTAAAATGTGGGCCAAATATATACCCCCTTAGGCAATATTTTTTTCCTTTGGTGACGGGCGTTACGCCATTAAGCATAAAAGAGGGAAAGAGCACGCAACAGCCCAGATTTTTTTCTGCATAAACAGGAGTTCCGTAATTATGTATTAAGTGTTCCCCGCCTTCATATTCTTCTGGGTTATTTAAAGCAACATAAAAACTTATTTTCCTGTATTGTTTGAAGTTGGGGTTGAAGTTGTTTCCTATATCTATTCTTGGCGCATCAGAGTCTTTTGTTTCCCCTGAGTATTCTATTAGTTCTATGTTTTCGCATATACCGTTTACCAAGAAATCCCAAGAGCTTCTATTCGCTCCTCGGGCTAACTGGCAAATTTTATCATAAATCCAAAGACTTCCTTGGGAAAAGCCTATATCGCAGGATTTGTTTTGCTTATCTTGGTTTGTGTGTTCTTGTGGCGAGACGGTTAGATTATCAACGTTGTCTTTGATTATCTTTGCGCACTCTTCATCCGAGAAGCCAGTACGGAAAAAATAATAATCATTTAATCTTAATTCCGCGTCTCTTTTGTTTAGTTCCTCTAAATCTGTTAAATAATACACTTTATGGTTCCTTTATTTCTTCTAACTCTGCAATATGGATGACCTCTTCGGCAAACTGGCTTTTCATTCTAGGGCAATCTTCTTCTATTGCCTGTTTTTTCCATAATGGATACTCCTTGTAAACTTTGTCGTAAGCTGCTTGGTATCTTCTGGCCATTTCGGATTTGATTTTTCTCTTTCTGGGCATAGTTCCAATATATCTATATTATATTATAGCAAATTCTTTAGAAAAGGTCAACTATATTCTTTCATGGTCTTCTTGTATGATATCCAATTATCTTCGCTTATCCAATTTCCATCCTGATCTTCTATTGGTTTAGAAAAATCCTTGTCAGCTTTATCTTTAGCTTTAAAGAGGTGCACTTTTTGGTACTCGTCTTCTTTGTGATCGTCTGCATTAAAATCTGATCTTTTTATTTGTATCGGCTTTTTGGCCATTTTATGTAAATCTAGTACTTCAGCCCTTTTGTTAAGTATGCTGGTGTCAAAAGTCTCAATGCCTTTATAGAATTCATCAGCAAGTTCTTTGTCGGCGTTGCCGAGGGTGCTCATGCTATCGTACCAAGGGTTCGGTAGAATTACAGACTCGTTATATTTTCCACCATTCCAATTTATGACCCCTTTTCTAAATATTTTTGTAAAAAAAAGTCTTAACTTAATATTTGGCCGTTGCATCAAATGATGATTCACTACGCTCTCTATTGGTTGAATAAAGCACTCGTCGTAATACTTTCTTAGTTTTAAAAAAACGGCGCAATAGTAGTCCATAAGATATTGAGGCCCGAAAACCATCCAGTTATTTAAGTTGGTAGTATTGTAGCCACCCTGCCAATAAACGTGATGCCAATATGGTATGCTCAGGTTATCCTCCATCACGATATTCAAGTCTGGATAAGAACTACAGGTCTCGGCTCTAACGACTACATCGTATTCTTTTTCTGAAGCTAACAAATTAGCTCTCCATACCTTATAAAATGTAGAGTAAGGCCTGCCGCTCCTGTGTGCGAAGTGCATAGCTTTATTGAAATAATTAGGTGAGGATAGATACTCTTGATTAATAGATGAAAAACTTTTCATAAAAGCGTCTTGGCTCTCTACTTCTAGCTTGATAGGGTTGTAAGCATCTTTAAAAGCCTCTATGGTATCTCCCTCTTGGTAGATGTTCTCCTCGTCCCATAAACTAGCATAAACATCAGCGTCATATTTCTCGATGGTCTCTTGCCAGTATCTCTGGTTCTGTTTTATATAATACGGTATGCCCGCAAAGCAAATTGCAACTTTCATTTTATTTATAAATTTTAAAAACTTCTTTGAAGACCTTCTCGGGTTGTGGGTGACAAGAAGGCTCGTCAAAATGTTCTAAACACGCATCATCTACTAAAGCGTAAGAGGACGCATTAGTCCTTTTGTAACCCATTTTAGTGGAAAAAACTTTATCCGGCTCGTAACTATAAGAGAGATTGGAGGAGCAGTACAAAACGCAATCTCCAGAGATATTAACAGCTTTATATTCTTGGGAGCCTTGCCTCCACGGCATGGTAACTTCTGGGTGAACTGCAGTGCCTAAAAGGAAAAGCCAAGTGTCTGTAGCGCCGCATAAGTGTTGACTAGCTGTGTCTGTTGTAACGAGGGCTTTACAAGAATCTATTATGTTATAATTTTCCTCAACAGTTTTATATGTAAGATCTAAAACATTAGACATATCTAAATCTTCTGAGTGGTTGGCTCTGAATTTTGATCTTACGTGCCCGAGATCTTTGGCGGGTAGATTAGGCGTGCCAATAACAGCTACTTTTATGCCATGCTTATTTAAAAGGCTAAAAAGTTTATTCCATTTATCAAAGCTCCAGAATCTAATCGGAGAAGATAGATTAATTGAACAGACAACGTAATTCTTTAAAAAGCTATAGTCTTGATTTTTTATAGGAAAAAATTTCATGTTCCTCTCGTCTTTTCTCAAGCAAAAACCTAAAAAGTGAGCAGAACGTTCCGTATGGGCGTAAGCTGCCCACCTAAAAGGTATATTTATATTTGGCCTGCTTATTACAACATCAAAGTTTTTTTCTCTACGGAAGATATCGTGGCTTCGCTTACAGTATTGCTTAGATGGCGTATCAAGTAAGAATAAATCTTCAATACAAGGATGGTTAAACAACATCTCAGGCCTCTTCGTTACCACGGATATCTTCCTATTTAGAGATTGAGAAAGCTTTCTTAGGGTGGGCTCGAATAACAATGCATCTCCTTGTCCGTGTCCGTAAGACAAAAACACGACGGTTCTTCTTGCCTCTTCATCTTCTCCTGCGTGTTCTATGTGATCAAAAGGCGACGAAAACACTAGGTCAGTTGATCCTTTGGCAAGTTTTTTTGGTTTTTCGTAATTGAAACCTTCTATCTCTTCTTCTGTGTAAAAATTACTTAAATGTTCATAGTTGTTGTATTTTTGGTCATACTCTAGAACGACCTGTTGGTTGTTATATTTAATATCTATCTTTATATACCTATCAAATATTATATGTGGATGCGATACCCAAAACTGAGCACCTTCCCAATTTACCTGTCCAGAATGAATAACGTCCCCGTTAAGTTTAGTAATTTTAAAGTCAACCTGTCTGGATAAATCCCACTTTACGTCTTTCTTTGTGCCTACGGCAGCTTGATTGTGGGCAAGCCCAAGGGATAGAGTAATTTTCTCTCCCCTAATTTTTTCTATTTTAGGACTCATTGCTTTTTAAATATCTTGTCGTAGTTATCTCTAAACTCTCCCCTGTCCGATGTTCTGTCGGCGTCTCCTTTTCCGGCTGCACCTACCGCGCCGCCCTCTTTTACATGCTTATAGGTTTCGTTATTGTAAGTCTCGCTATGTTTCCTTTTCGTAGAAACCTTTTCTCCGTCCTTGACGTAGTAACCTTTATTCTTTGGTTTATTTTTTTTACTCATTTTTCTCTAAGGACACTAAGCCCATAAGTAAATGAGCTTCTAGTTTTTTAGTAAGAATAGGCCAGTTTCTAAATAAAGGAACCCAAACTAAGTTTATTCTGTCTCCTATCATATCTCTAACTTTACGAGTTTGCACAAAACTTTTTACCGATTTATCTATTAAGTCTTTATATTCTTTAATTGTTTCTTCTGAGGGCGCGTTTAAAACTTCCTCGTCGTATATCATAAAAAAGTATGGCCTGTTGTTGTTCGCACACTCTCTTGCGTCCTCCCGCCTATGAACCATAAATACATCCGGCTCCCAAGGCCAACTATTGTAGACTCTTGAAATTACATGTCTATGACCTCTTGCTTTAAGCTCTCCCGACAGCAGAAATATAAAATCAAAAGTAAGATGATCTCCGTCTCCTCCCCAATAGGAGACTACCTGTAAGGATGTTTTAACGTTCTCCAACTTTTCGATTGACTCGTAGTCAATCATATTTTTACCAACTGTATGTTTGTACCAGTCTGAACCTGTCCACTCACTATTCCTTATTTCATTTACGCAATGTTTTTGCTGGCTTACATGCTGGTCAATTAGTATTTGTTTTCTGTTTGTTGGCAGCTTCGTTGTTGAGTTTTTGTAAACGTGTATTTTGTCGTTAGGGAACACCTCTTTGACTATATCATGGGTCTCTATATGTTGCATGTGTCCATACTCTCCGTATTGATTATGAGTTACGACTTGCTGCCACTCTGTCTCCGAATTAATTCTTTTTAAAGCATTTTTATAATCTTCTTTATTAACAAACGGATTTAGTGAAGGTCTTTCTAGTCCTAGACACTCAAAATATTTGACTCCAGCTTGCTTGAGGCTGTCTTTTAACTCCTTAAACCTAGTTCTATCTTTATCTTCGTACCAATCATCGAAGTCCATTGAGGATGTAAGACAAACAACCTTAGTTCTTCTGCCGTTCTCTACAAGCCAGTCTCCAAAGAATATAGCTTCATCGTCTGGATGAGCTACGACTAGCAGTTTGTCAGGTTTTGGGGGCAAGCTGACCCCTTTCCAGCAAAAGGTTTTCTCTGATACTATCTCTAAATGGTCAAGGGTATTATCTCTTCCTTCTTTTGTATCTTCTGGTATAAGACTCCATTTATAGCCAAAATCTCCCGGTTCGTTTGTTTTGCCTCTGCTTGCGATGACCTCTCCGAAAGTGTTGGAGCCCTCTGGCCCCATTAGGTCTATATACTCACCCCACTTATTGTTAATTGAATATTCAATTAGCTTAATCCACATCCATTTACCAATACCTATCTCCTTGAATTGTTTTGTGTCGTACAAGGGAGAGTTGCAATAAACATAATCTCCCCATTTCAAAACAAAATGATAAGCGATTCCACAACTAAAACAATGCAGTATGCCTCTATTGTGTAGGTCTTGAAGCTCTTCTTTTGAATACCAATCGCCCCAACTCCAGTTATTGCAGTCCGACCAGAGATCCATAAACTCCCTGCATTCTTTTGGGTCAAAGTTTACGGGTTCATATTTTATTTCGGGGTAAGCTTTTGAAACTTTTGTTAAGGCTCGCTTGGTTGCATAAGAACAAGACTTAGAAAGTGACGATAGGTATTTTTCAAAATTAGAAAACTTGCTAGTCTGGATTATGATTGGGGGGCTATGCTCTAAGACCATCATACAAAAAAGTCTTCAGATATTTCACGTGAAACATTTTCTGGTTCAACCAATTCTATCCACCCTGTTATTATATATTTTGTTTGTCCGTTTCGAGGCTTATTGCCTTTATGTACGTGAGTCCAGAAAGCTGGGAATATATTACCGCGACCAGCTCTGGCTTCAACTTTAATATTTTGGTTTAAATCGTTTTTTTGATATTTGAATTCTGTTTCCCCTCCGTCAAAAACGTCGTTCAGATACCACAAGAAAGCCATTTGCCTATCTCTCATAGAATTATCTGAGATTTCGTTTTCGTAATGCCAAGCGTGATAACCTTCTTCGTCTACGTATCTTTGCATCTGCATATGGGGATCACCTTTGCTAGAAGCGGAAAATCTACCTTGGCAGGTCCTAACTAAACTAAGTTTGCTTGAGAATTGATGCTCGGGGGTCCTTACTAAAAATGGATGCAAGCTCATATATTCAACTAGTGAATGTAGTAATACTTCCCTTAAGTAATCATATATATACTTCCAGTCTTTGTCCTCGAGTTGCGAGGCTATCATTAAATCTGTAGACTCTTTTATGAGTTTATTGGTTCCTCCCCCGGATATCCCCGCCTTTTTGTCCTTAGACTGCTCAAACTTATCAATTACAAATTGACAAAACTCTTTGGGTAAAACGTTATCTCTGCTATAAAGTAAACTGTCCATTAAAATTCTTTCTCTACTCCGCAATACATGTTAGGTATGTCGTCATTCATCCTTAGTGGCTGGAAGCTCAAGCCAGAGAAGTCGAACTGCTGGCTATTTTCAAAATATACAAATAACTTACAATTAAATTCACTTACTTTATCTGAGCAGTACTTTTTTATTTGTTCGAAGTCTGGTGTCTTTCCTGCTTTTGCTTTAGCTATTAATATAACTGGATTATTTGACAAGCGGTTGTCAAAAATACGAACCATATCGTCTCCTTGCCAAAGCTCTATCTTCCATTCTTCTATATCGCGGACAGGGTAGGCTCCCCATCGGCTGTTTTGTAGATCCATTCTGCCAACCTCGGCGTATTTATCGGAAATTTTTTCTCTTTTGTACCATCGAACATTGTATTCTCTGCCCTCTTTGGATCTGATGGATACTTTGGCTTGGTCGGCAAAGCTCACATAGGCATAATCTGTGTCTATTAGGCTTATTTTCATCACATAATCTTTATCGTCATCCCATGTGTTCATCACCAAAACCAGACCATATAGTCTTCCTCGTACTCCTCAGGAAGAATATCATGGTTTTTTCTTTTCATACTTAGTTATTGGGGCTTTTGCCCTCTTTTTCTAATTGTGTTGTAGTCTTTTTAAATACTTTGACTAAGGACAAGCTTTCTGTAGCTAAAACCGAGTGTTTAATGGCAACTTAAAATACGTCGAGCGCATTAATGTATTAAATTAAATCACTCAGTTATATCTTGTTTTTAATCATTAATACTTACAATTATATTTGAGGCTGGTATGCTGTAAGTCTTTCTGATAGTCGACCGTTAGCTCTTCCCCAATTTTTATTTCTCTAATAGTTTTAAATGGGTCTTCCCTCTCTAGGCTTACATCAAGATTTGGGTCTTTTGAGGCGTTAAGGAACTGTGTTATATGCAAAATTTCCAGCTCGCAAGGGTGTACAAAAAGCCCCTTATCACTTACTAGGTTATAGTCGAGTAGCATTTGGCGAACCGGCTCATCAAGCTTGCCTATCTCGTTACTTGAGATCCTTATGGTTCCCCCGAAAAAATGGTGGTTCGGGGTAAACCAAGGAGAAACCCCTGAGGGAATCTCCTTGATTGCAAATACCCCTACTCCGTGAGTTTTAGAAGGCTGAATCCTGCAATAGCTTTGCTTCTCTAGCCTTTCTAATATCTCTTTAGTTCTTAATAGACGAGGGCTCAATTTTGAATGTTTATGGTGCCCCGAGCTGGACTCGAACCGGCAACCCTCTGCTTAGAAGGCAGATGCTCTATCCAATTGAGCTATCGGGGCTAACTTAGTCAAGCTTAGCTTCCGTTAGCTTTTTTGAGCTCGTTGTGTATTTCAAAGACAACCAACATTAGCTCCGCGTAAATGCGGACTACTACTGGCCCCAATACTGCTACGGCGATTCCTCCCACAGCGTCTGCTGTAAAGGCGGTAAACAGGCCTACGGCAACTGCGACAACCATGGTTACGTAACTCAGGGCCTTTAAGACCCCCGGCGTGATCATATATTTATAACTTAAGAAGTCATTCATTATGTTTTATTATTTATTATGTTATTACTTGTGGCCCTTTTTGTGGTGGCCACTCACCATCAAAGTCAATCGAACCTAATTCTTTGAAACTACTTCTTTCTTTTTTTAAAAAGATTAATTTGCCGGGACACTTATAAGGATAACTAAAAACCCAATCTATATTTTTTACGTCAGACTCGGCGGTTTTGCCTTCTGGTGTTACTATTCTAATATGGGTTGCTCCTCTTGGTATGGGGCTAGTTTTTTTGAATGGCATTTTTTACTTCCTTTCTATGTAATTGAAAGATTTTGGGGAGCCTCGCGATATACTCGGTAGCTGTCACTATCTTCATGGAAAGTGCTGACCTCTACAAACTTTACATCTCCGCCTTTGGGTATTAGCCTGTGTGGGATAAGCCTATCTAAAACAAATACTTCTCCCTCGTTTATAACCTTTGTATATTTGTTAGTGCTTATGGTATCTATTAGCTCTACTTCTAATGCTCCTTCTAGGATGTAAAAAGTCTCGTGCTTTTTGGCATGAAAGTGCATGGAGGTTGAGTGCCCAAATTTAATATATAAGATTTTACCACAATAGTTCTCTTCTTCGTTGTTGGCCATCCATATTTCATAACCCCAGTCCTTATCCACTTTTTTTGCTTTTGCTAATACAGTCATTGCAGTATACCCTCATTTTACCTTTAACTTGTAACCATGTCAAGTAAATTTCTTCGGTGGGTTTTTTGCATTTAGAACATTTGCTCATAAGTCGGCCTCTCCTATTTCGATAAAGTACAAAAGCCTATAAATTTTATCTCTTCCTACTTCATGCATGAATAGTTCTATGGGCTTTTCCATGTTTAAATCAGGGTTGGGTCTATCTAACCATTCTGCTACAAGGCCATCATCCATAACAGCGCAGCACTCATTGACAAGGTTGACAAATTCTATTAAGAACTCTTTTTTAATATTCACTTAGAGTTGCGCTTCTTCCATTCGTCATACTGACGGCGTCTTTCATTCTGATCTATATTAGACTTTATTTGATACTGTCCAGACTGCAAGCTTTCTATTCTTTTAAGCAGGTAGTCTTTCTTTTCGCCGTCTTCCATTTTGTTAAGATATTCTAATCCTCTTTCCATCGCTTTCTGCATTCTGGGATCGGCAATTCCTTTATTCCTTGATGGAACTTTTATAATACTAGGTCCCGCTGGAACAGGTGTTGACTTTTTCTCTTCTTTTTTACTGCTCTCTCTGCCTTTTGAAGATTTAGAGGAACTTCTATCCATTAATACTTTTTTTACTGGAGCTTTTGTTACTATTGTAGGCAGGCTGTTGTTTTCAAAAGACACCAACTCTTCACTTCCATTGTTTAAAATTAAAGCGGAATTTTTGTTTATCTTTTTCAATTCTATATTGTATTGCCTCTCATCTGTTGCGAGGGATATAAATTTGTCAGGCCCTCCGATGGGCCTCAAGACTAAATGAACTTTTCTAACATTTTTGAAATGTGTCAGCCCTGTTAGATATACGTTAGGCTTCAAAATCTGAGCTACGGGAGGTAAAATTGGCTTTGGTAACTCGGCCGTCAGATCAAAAGCATTTCTCTTAACAATTGACTCGTAAATATTTGTCTCTCCAGCTTGGAGGGACACCGCAAAAAAGACTAATATTAATTTTTTCATTTTATATTATTACACTCTACTACGCTTGTCGCAAAATATACTGGCGACACTCAGCATCAGTGATATGCCTAAAATCAGTAAGTAGTAAATTATTACCAACAAGGGGTTCACTACCAGCAAAGAAACCGAGTGAGCGTTTGACCAAAAGTTTTTCATCATTCATTTTCCAGCTTGTTTGTGTGTTTATTAAGTTTGCACAATTCTTGCAGTAAATGTATAGATGTGGTCCTCCAATATTTCCCAACTTCTCGTAAGGCTTCGTTTTGGTCTCTTAATTCTTCTAAGAGTTGATGAGTTTTATCGATATAGTCTCCAGCTTTATCGATATGTGGGCAGGTGTCCGCTGGTATATCTGGACAATCGTCCACTAAATCTTTATATCCTTTTTGTGGGAAGTTCATGGTTACTCTATTTTCCTAGTACCATAATCGTAAGAGTGTGGGTCTACTCTCACGCGAACCTTATATAATAATTTAGTTAAGATTTTAAAAATAAAAAAATAAAATTTGTACTCGAAAGTACTCTCGTATTTAAGTTGCTTTATCCGCGCTTCTTTCCATTTCCTGTTTTCTTCTTCTATCTCCCCGATAGTTTTACCTATAAAAAATTCTTCTAAGTACTTGGCGTCGAGTTTCCCATTTAAGAATATAAACCGAAATTCTACCCAATGCTGGTTCCCTTTTCCGTCTTTAATATTGTTATAAAAAAGGACTTCTCCTGTGTACTTTACAGGCACCCACTTACTGTCTTCCTTTTCTTGGAGTACTACGTCTCTATCATTTATAAAGAGCTTTTGTTTGTAAATCTTATATCGGCGTAGGGCATTTTCCAAGCTTTTGGTTTGGTAGTTGTTGTCGTTTATTAGCTTCTCCTGCTCTTTTGTGAGTAAGCCCTTTAAATAAGACTTCGGCACTGTTATATCATCAAACATTCCCATAAGGCATTCTTCCTTTCCATCTATCGTGTGCTTCTTTTACAACTGACAAAGCTTTCTTTCCGTTCTTCCATTCTCCAACTTTACTTGTTGAACTTCTATCTATTTTATAGATCCTAAAAAACTGTTTAAATATTTTTAAGTGACTGTCTTCTATTCCATCCAAGGTGCTATACTTAGCAGTAGGTGACCAATGCGGGGCCACAATTAGCTTGTAATCAACTTCTTCGTCATCTACGAAGTCAAGTACCCCCAGCGGCCTACACTTCACTAAACTGCCTCTATCAATTGGGTCATGGTTAAATACTAGCACATCCAAGGGGTCTCTGTCAAGAGCATATGTTTGAGTTACGAAGCCGTAATTTATTGGGTATTGGAGAGAAGATACCAAACATCTTTCTAATTCAAAGATATTATACTTTTCGTTGTATTCATATTTTGTATTAGTCCCTTTGGCTATTTCTATAACACATGATATGTGCTGGAAATCATCATTGGTTATTGGAATGTCATTAACTAGATTCACGGTTTGTTATATCTATTAGGTTCTTTTTTCTTCAACCATTTTATAGATTTTACTTCGTAGCCAGCGGACTTCACAATTTTGCGAATTTGAGTAGGGTGTATTTCCGGACCCCAATACTCTAAGAGAATGATCTCTTTTTTAGTAATCATTTCTAAATTTTTAACTTTTTTAGTTTTCTTAAATCCTATTTTAATACCAACGGCACAAGAGGGGCAGACCATACCGGGAATCAAAACCTCTACATCTGGGTCGACTGCTTTGTTTCCAAAAGCTGGATACGCTCCCGATAGAGAGGTAACTAGCAGCCAACCCATTAATAGGCCAGCAATTGCAATTATTAGTATTTTTTTATTAGAGATCATGTTTCTAAATCCCATATAGCTTCAGATACGTTAGGGAATTCATTTTTAAATATTCTCTTGCACTCACTTGCTATATCTCTATGCTCTTTTTGTGTGTTCTCTTTCGTCCTTAGATCAATGTAGTGAATCCAGCTTCTTAGGTTGCCTTTCATATACATTGTGGTCTCTGTGGTTAGTGGGAGTATCATACGGGCTGACTCTTTTGCTACGCCAGCTTCAATAAGGTTTTTATATAGGGAGACGCTCTTGGCTGTATGTTCCCTGACTTTGGCTAGGAGTTGGGAATCCTCAAAAACGTCAGTGCTGCTTTGGCGGTTCTTCTCTGCCTGCTTTCTAAGCTCTAAAGCTTCTAAGGTTTCGGCTTTAGAGTATCTTTGGCTAAACTCTTGGAAACTAAAACTTCTATGGCGAAGTATTTGAGCGGCTATAGCTCTGCTTGTTTTAATCTCTAAGGTCATGTCAACCATTTCGAATGGGGACCAGTGCTTGTGTTTGATTAAAAACTTTATCAGCTTTGGGGCTGTCTCGGATTTGCTTTGGTTCTCTGGATTGCTTACTCTAGCGCAATAAGCTATTAGATCCTCAGGGCTGCCTACATCCCTAAGGGCCAATGGTTTCGTCAGCGCTATTAATTTTACTTGCATTATTCTCCAGATTTAAATATTTTTTTTAATTCTTGCAGCTCTCTTTCAAAATCATGTGCCATCTCTACTTTGGTAGCGTCGTCGTCATCCATCATTTCATGGTTACGCCAAATTCTTTTATATTTTTTTATAAGTTTGTTTATGAAAGCCATTGTTTTTCTAGGCTTATTGCGTTCAAATTCTGAGATATTCATCTAAGTGCTCCTTTTGTAGACCTTGGTTTCTTTTGAGATTTATTGCAAAAGCTGTTTTTATTTCATGATCATTTTGGATAGCCCCTCTGGGTTTAACATCATTTACTAATATTCTAGCGCCAGATCTCAAGTCATAAATAACATCGTCATACCTAACGCCTAGGTGCTTGAGTGTCTTGTCCGTGTGTTCTTTATGTTTTCTGTCTCTGGCTGTGGTCAAAATAATAGTGTCTCTTTTAGGGATCTTTTTTAAAAAGTGCTTGCTAGATGGTAGGGTTTGCTCCTGTGTGTGAGATTTATCTCCAAATTGAGCTATCATTCTGTCTAGCTTGGCGTTTGACTGGGCTTTTAAAATGGTTCCATCTATATCTATGAACCATGTTTTCCCTATTTTGGTATGAAGTTCTTTATTTTCTTCGAGTCTTTTGTCTTTGGTAAATGTATTTTCAATCATTTATCTGATATGTCTATTATATAGTATACTTACACCTAGGTCAAGCAAAAAGAGAGAGGGAGCCGAAACTCCCTCTCGTTTTAAGCCACGTGTTAATATTCTAAAAAGCATCTAGCGCTTTACTATGCTAAAACACATGACTGCTTTGATACCTTAAAACACATGGGTGTGGGGTCTACTTTCTGCGAGATTTGCGCCCTTTGCTTTTTCCTCGCCTGCTTTCCCCTCTTTTCTTGGTTCTGGCTTCCATAGCCTTTCGCGCTGCTGCGCGCTCTTTTTCATCTAGCTTACCGTCTTTGTTCTTATCGAACTTCTTGACAAGGTCTTCGCGCGAAGGCCTACGACTTGATCCCTTAGCCCCTGAAACATAACTCTTTCTTAGGGCTGCTAGTTTCTCCTTGGCTTGCTTTTCTGTAATCTTACCAGCCTTGACGCCATCTTTGATTTTCTTGGCAGCAAGAGCGTGCCTCTTCTTTCTGACTTCTGCTGGGTTAGCTTTCTTAGGCGCTGGCTTGCCTTTAACTTTGTCTACTCTGTTAGTTTTGCTGTGACCACCGTGACGGTCGGCTTGAGCGATACTAACACCTCCTAGCAGTAAAGCTGCTACAATAATTAGTTTAATATATTTGTTCATAAAATTATGGTTTTGGGTCGTTTCCGTCGATGACTTCATCGCGCTTATTTTTAAACTCTTCACGAATCTCTTTTATGCGAGCATGAACTTCTTTGCGATGGCTTTTCATTGTTTCCATCCATTCTTTCCTAGAAGCAGTCATTTGCTCTCTTAGGGCCTTTTTCTCGTCGTCTGTGGCGTCTTTCCACTTATCTTTGTCGAAGCCGGTCCATTGCTTTTTAGCGGCCTCTTTGAAGGCCTCGCGCAGTTCTTTGACCTTAGCGTCGTCTCTTATGAGTTTACCAAAGCCGCCATCTTTTTTCTTGCGATCACTAACTTTGTGGCCTTTTTTCTTGGCATCACCACGATGCTTCTTGCGCTTCTCAAAAGCAGCCTTAAGGCGCTCTTTAACTTTAGCTGGATCAAATTTCTTGCCACCGCGCTCAGGCTTCTCCTTTTCAGGTTTATCTGGTTTAGGCGCAGGCTTAGGGACCTGAGCTGAAACTGTTAACGCTGACGCCATAACAGCAACCAGCCCAATCTTAAGAATTCTTTTAATGAACATAATGTATATTACACTGCAATTATCGTGCCAAACACAGAGACGTTTATTCCTAGTGTTTTGTTACTTTTTTATTTATTTTAAAAAACGTTGGGGAATAGAACCCTACTCTCTGGGGAATATTACCCTTTAATTTATTTCGCAATTGCCTCCAGCGCACGCTAAGTTAGTTTGTAGGGTCGTTTCGTCATGTGCTTCTTGTAGAGCTGTATAGTCTACTCTGGACATAGAGGATGATAGTCTGTCGAAAAGCTTCTCGTCTTTTTCTGTCGAGACCCTCTCCATCGGGGCTTGTTTAAAATCCTTGTCTCCAGTAGCAGCCAGTAAGGAAACAGCAGCAAAAAAATCTCTGTTCTCGTAAAGATATTCAGCTACCTTGTCCCACTCGTCTTTCTCCACGAGGATCGTGCAACTAACTGAATGGGTAGTTTTCTTTTTGTTGTGTTTGGTTGTGCCGGGAAGAACCCAATTTTCTTGAGTTGATTTTATGTGGTTAAGATGCTTAATTGCATCAAGATCTTTCTTGGTTAATGCGCCGTTCGTGATTTCGATTGGAAAGGTGACAACGTCATCCGTCTTATTCGCACTCCAAACGCTTTCCTCGCAGAGCTTATCATTATACAGCTTAAAATACTGATACACATTATCAATTTTATTGCACTGTACGCGCCTAAAATACTTATGACTATGGTGAGGGTGAATGCCTGACGCAGAACCGAGAACTAAGCTAGATGTTCCTTCTGGTTTGACACAAGTAACTCTGGCTGCTGGTCTAATGTTGATTTTCTTTGCCCACTCTCCGTTTGTTTTAACTGCTATTTCTGAGCATTCCTTTTGGTATTTAGGACTAAGTAGGGTCTTAGGGTTGTCCATTATTCCTGTTATTGATACACCGAGAAGAGCTTCTTCTTCTGTAAGCTCTCTGGAAGCGTTTCTGAGGTAATGAAAGTCTGTGTAGCCTGCTTGAAGTGTTCCTACTAAAGCAGCAGCCCAAGTGTGCTCTCTAAACTCTTTGGGGGTATGGGTCTTGGCTCCATTTACGGAAGTAAGATTACAAAACTGAACACCACACCTTCCGTCCTTAGTCACAGGAATAAAACCTATCTCTCTACAAGGGTTAGATAGCGTATCCTCATGGTCCGCAAAAATAAACCCCGGCTCACCAAACTCTTTAGCGCTATTTAAAACCTTTTTAAAATCCTCCTCTGTGACTTTTTTTCTTAAAAACAAGATCGAATTATTGCTTCTAGCTCTCTGTGGATTATCTTCAAACCAATTCCCTGTCTTAGAGTTCATCATCGCCTCGTCGTCTGCGTCAAAAACAACAGAGGTTGCGGCGCGACGAATGCCTCCGCTGAGAACTGCGTCGGCGCAATGCATTAGAATGTCGTAAGCATTTATTGGTTCTAGCCTTAACTGGCTTTTATTTTCGATGAGTTCATCTAGCAACTTCTTGATCTTTAAGTGAGCTGCTTTTAATCCACTATAGCCGGGCGCTTTCCCTCCTCCAGTTTTGAGCCTCGTTCCTTTTCTCCGAATCTTAGAGTAATCGAATACAACCTTTCTGCCTGTAAAGGGAGTCTGTTTAAAGAAACTATCAAGTAAAACTTCGATACTATCCGCCCAGCCCTCTATACTGTCTTCAACAGAGTATGTCATGACGATTCCCGTCTTATTTTCCGCGCTAACTAAGTCAGGAAGTCTGCTAAGATATTTCTTAGTAATTCCAAAATCAACTCCACACCCGCAAAGAAGTAGATAGAAACATTCGGCGAAAGACCTAATTGAATCCATGTGTCTGCAAGAGCAATTAAAAATTCTTGCGTTATGGGCTAGGACTGCTGGTCCTGCAAATTGCATAGATCTCATGGAAGGGACTATCTTCTTTTCCCTTACTAGACTAAAAGCTTTCTTGATTTGCTCTTTGTCTTCATCTGATAAAAAATTATATTTTTCTAAATGCATCCCCTCTACTCTGGAGACCGCTTCATCCCATGTTTCTCTTCGTTTATTTTTATCGCTATAGCGAGCGTATTTGCTCGTAAAAATAAAATTTGAAATTTCCTCTAATCCGTTGACCTTGGTCTTGTCTTGTGTTTGCATCTCTTTTAAATCTGTTATTACACTAGCTTAATCAAAGGTTTTTTTTGAACATTTCGAATGGTGCTAGAAAATAGTCTTTTTGCCCACTATTGTATTGCGCTCCTATATTATGTAACGGAAGATAACCTCTATTAATAGTTTTCATATCTGGGGAAACGAAAATCATTTCACTATATGCATTAATACAATAATATCGTATTTCATTAATAAGCTCAATAGCTTCTTTTGCTGTTCCGGGGTACAATTCAAGGAAAATAAAAGGACGAGTCTTGTTTATAACCGGCAAAAGCTCTCTTAGCACTACTATGTCTGACCCTTCAGTATCCACCTTAATGAAGGAAGCTTTTAGCATTTTATTTTTTAAATCTTTTTCTAAATCTTTCCAGCAGAAAGTATTAATTTTTGTTTGTTTATCCCATACTGACTGAGTCTGAAATCCACTTTCTTCAAAAGCTATTTTAGATATGTGATCTAGTTGCTCTTTCAGTCCTCCGTTCCTGTCTTTTGTATCGTATAAAAAATCAAACTCTCCCGTAGCTGAATTGATTCCAAATTGATTGCAACTAAACCTATCTTCTGGGATATTATTAGCCTCAAGCATTTTGATTAGCGAGTCCATTTCTTTTTTTATGGGCTCAAAAGCTATCATTTGAGAACCTTCTTTTAATAGCGGCAAGAAAGGAAGTAAAGAGTCTCCGTCTCTTGCTCCTACGTCAATGACAGTGGCGTCTGAGCTTATAAAATTACTTAAAAATTCTGTGGATAGCATGTGGTACTCTCTCTAGTTCTACTGCTTTTTTGATATGTTCCACAAATATTGTAGCTCAAAAGTATCGCTGTCGACGCTCTCCCTAAAGACCTCCTTATATAAAGCGTTGGCAGCTAGCGCGCTAGCGACTTGACTATATTTAACTCTTATGCTCTGCATTGGGTATATTAATTACACTGTTATTAAGTGCCCTAAAACCTATTGTACTGCAAACTTTAACTTTGGTCAAGTAATATCCTTTAGTTCTGACAGTTTTGTGAATATTTTCTGGCTTTGGATGCCAATATCGTCAATAAATACTGCGTCGTCCTTTTTGAGCCCCCTGATGATGACTATATCATCTTTACTTGGAAGCTTGCCATTTATGAGCTTGCTCTCATCTATTTTAGCATTGAACTGCAGAGCCGTCATAGAGCCCGTCTCGTCAGAACAGGTAAGCCTTATGTACTCAGAGCCTCTTTTGGACTTGCCCTTATAGAAGTCCTCAACAGTTGATATAAACAAGACTCTAGAGCCTATATTGGACTCGGAGACGTCTCTGATACTGATAAGGTCTGGGACTTTAGCGCTATAGACCTTTTTAAGGGAGTTTGCGTGAGAATAGCCAAGCAGCTTCTTCTCGTAATACCAGTTCGCTAAACTCTCTGACTTGCTGTTCTGCTTGTAGATATCTCTGTACGGAGCGTATTTCTTTTTAATCGTTTCGAATCTAGAAGCTCTGACATAAATTTTTCCATCCTCATCTTTTCTGTCTACTAAATCTTTAATAATGTTTATTAAATCAAAATCATATTTTTTTCCTAGGTTATAGGCTATCCTTTTTTCTCTTTGTGTGAGTAGGTTCCATAACTGGGCCTCTAATACTATTTTACTTCTAGATTGTGGGAAACCCTCGAACGCTCCTGCTTGAATAAGAGCGGATAATACACCTATACCGACTTTTGCTTCGCTCGCGGCTTGAAATACTTCAAACTTGTTGCTAAACTCTGCTCTAAAGTCGTTTAACTTCTCAATAGTCTTATCAGAGATACCTTTGATGGACGTTAAGCCGTAACGGATATTCTCTCCCTCAATAGTAAAGTCCATTTGAGACTTTGTAATATGAGGTGGCAACAGCTTAATGCCGAATAGGCTCAGCTCCGTTTGTACTTTATTGATTTCGGCTAAGGGGTCTGGCTCGTGCTTTGTCATCTTCAACAAAGACAGGAAGAACTCTTTGGGGTGTGTAAATTTAAGGTAAGTTGTAATAGCCGCTAATGCTGCATAGCAAATAGAATGAGATTTGTTGAATGAATAATTGGCGGAATCTTCTAACACTTTCCATAGTACGTCTCCTACATCAACGGACCCTTTGATCCCTGTCCATTCGCTGCTAAGCCTATTTTCGTCAACCTTCTCTCGGATCTTCTTTTTCCATTGTCTAACCTCTTTAACTTTCTTTTTGCCAACAATGCGTCTTAGGATTTCCGCTTCGTCAAGGGTGAAGCCAATTTTATGCGCCATTTGCATTAACTGTTCTTGATACAAGGCTACTCCACCTGTGCTCTTAAGAATCTCGTCAAATAATGGGTGAATCGGCTCATACACATTATGGTTTGCGTAATCAGAATATTGCTTTACGAAACCTAAGGCTCCGGGTCTGCCTAGGGCAAGTACAGCGCTAAGCTCCTCTAAGCCCTTAGGCTTGACATCTTGGCAGACTTTAAAATTGGTGTCTGCTTCGATCTGGAACAGCCCGTGAGGAGTCTTTAGATCTTGTAATTTTCTGTATATGAAGGGATTGTCAAGGTCGATATCTGTAACCTTTAGGCCTACTTGCTGGCAAACGTCATGCACAACAGAAACGCTTCGAAGACCTAGAATATCCAATTTAACATTAAATAAGGAAACCCAGTTCATATCGTAAGACGATACTACGGCTTTGTCGCTAGTAAGCTCAACTGGAGAGCTGTCCTCTAGCTGGTCATAGGACAACAAAACGCCGGAAGCATGAACGCTCTTATTTTTAATTAAGCCTCGAAGCTTCAAGGCTATTTGGTAGGCCTCTTTGTTTTCTTTTTCGCTGCACCACTCTCTGAACTCTTTAACTTCTTCGTAAGTTTCTTCAAGGTCTTTCACTTGGCCGAAAACTTTAGGTATGTAGCTAGAGACTGTGTTCATCTCCGTTTCGCTTTTGCTGGACACGATCTTGCCACACTCTTTTATTAAGAGCTTACCGCTTAGTGTATTTAGGGTAAGTATTTTCGCAGTTTTACCTTTAAACTTGTTTTCAATATAATCTAAGACTTTATGTCTGTTGTAGTAACAAACGTCATTGTCGATATCAACCATAAGGTTTCCGTCAAGATACGTGACCCCATCTACTACCTTCTTTTTAGCTCGGATCTTAGATATAAACCTCTCGAAGAATAAGCTGTACTTGATTGGGTCTAGGTTTGTTATCCCCAATAAGAAGAGGACAAAGCTTCCCGCTGCTGAGCCACGCCCTAACCCAATAGGTATATCGTTCTCTTTGCAAAAGTTTATGACGTCCCAAGTCAAGAGCATATAATCAACGAACCCGAGTTCTTCCATGATGGCGATCTCATGCTCTGTTCTGTCGGTATACTCCTCCGACTTCGAAACATCAAGGTCTCCAGATTCTATCTTCTCTTTATATCCCGCAAAGCAAAGCTTGCGAAGAATCTGGTTGTTGTCATCTTCGTCACTAATTCCGTGATTGCGCTTGGCTTCTTCGCTGATCTCAAACGAAGGCAACCTCACTCCATGAAGAGGTAAATCTATCTTTTTAAACTTTTTTAAAAATGTATTTGGTGTCATAGTTCTAATGAATACTTTAAGCGATTCCAGACCTTTAGGTTCAGCTCTAAATCAACTATAGCATTATGCAACTTGTCGTAGTCGTGCTTTATGTCGAACTCTTTACCCAAGGCTGTTAAGTTGCTTCTAATACCTTTTCTTCTTGTGTTGTAAATTCTGTATTGGTATTCGGTAAAGTCCTCTCCAGCTTTATATGGTATATCCATTTTTATTCCACGCGCAATACAGTTAGTATCTATAACTTTTGGCATTAGAGGCCTATAATCTGCTCCGTGTAGCTTGTAAAGCTCTTTAATTAAATAAATATCAAAGCCAAGTATGTTGTGGCCAACAATATAATCAGCCTTGTCCAGCCATTTTTGTATAGTCGGCAGGGTTTGTTTGAGAGTCTTTCCATTCTTTTGAACAAAGTCGTCATCGTATTTAGTTATTCTTGCTGCGTCCTCGCTGATTTTGAAATCTGTATCCCATTTAATATAATAGTCTCTCTCGTCTGTTTTATTTGTCCCGTCTGTTTGTATCATAGATACCTGCCATGTAACGTTGTGACAAAAGTTTAGACAAAGGTTGTATGTCTCGCAGTCAATAAAGACTACCTTTTTATCTTTTCTGAATCTTAGTAAGTGTTCGTCCATTTAATTTAATTGTGAAATTGCTATATTGTAACAGTCTGCCTTAAAGGTAAAGTTATTATCCGGGTCTACCTCTCCTTTTTTGTGGAAAGTTGCGTTTTTGTAAAAATCTGTCTTGCTTATTTTCCCCAAGTACCAAGCTTGTTTTAGGTTATTTAATACGCTAACAAAAGCGTATTCATCACAGCCCTGCTTTGTGTTGAAATCGGCAACCGAACACTCGTAATAAAGTTTTGGGGGAACCGTTCTCTCTTTGGTTTTGACATCAACTTTAGTTTTATTATAAACTAAATCGTAGTCATAAGTGTCTTTTATTTCCGCGCTTAGTACATGTTTTGCTACCTCTTCTCCTATGTATGCCACTAAGCTTCCTTCTCCTTTCCTTATTGAGTTGTTGAGTAAGGGGAGCTTATCTGCTCTGCCCTTCGCACGTGCGATTGCTGACTTTGTAATGTTAAACTTTTTCATTCTGTTGCTCCTTCCAGCTCTCAAAGCTAAACTCATCCGAAGAAAGATGGTCGAACCTAGGATTCTCTAGTGTTGTCCTATTGTTAATGCACTTAAAAGTAAGATAAGCCTTGAAGTCGTCCCTGCGCTCATAATAGATAGACTTGACTGGGACCGACTGAAGTTTGTTTTCATGGCAATATGTTTCTACTTTCTTTTTAATTATATAGTCAAAGGGCATGTTGTTGTCCTCTGTAAAAAATATGGGTTGGGTGAAATCAAATTTAGGAAAGCAAACAGCAAAAGTGAGTGAGTTCTTAAATAAAAAGGAATCATAAAACGGGACACAAAGCTGTAAATATTTGTCGTCCCAATGCTCCTTGAGTACGGAGAAATCTATTCTGGGGTGATAGTAGAAACCATCACAGGCGGCGTAGCTTGATATTTTAATTAGTTTCTTGTATCCTTCCTCGTTCCTCGCTAAGATTACGAATTTAGACTCTGTGTCTATCGACTCTTTTGACTTGTCTTTACTATCGTTGCACACTGAAACTCTATAGCCGAACACTAGATTTACCTCTGAGTCTGTGAGGTTCTTGTAGGCTTCTAGGAAGCCATTCATACTGTCCTCTACCAGAAAAACAGACTTAAGTTTATTCCGCTTTGCTATTTCAACTATAGAAGAGGGGAAGTTCTCCTGTTGCTCTTCCGTATTACCTAGCGTAAGTATAGACCTTCCTATGCTGTAGTGTGATTTAAATAAAGGTATGGATTTCATTTTTCTTATTGAATAGAGACAGACTTGTATACGAAATAATCATTTAGGGTTCTAGCAAGAGATTCGCTATAGACTCTATCTCCGCTAAGGATATTTTCTTTCCAAAAAAACTTAGATATTTTGCCGTGAAACATCCATGCCTCTTGGCATTGAGAGCTTCCGTTCCAGTTAGTTACAAGTGGCGGGCCTGACTTCGAGCTCTTTAAATCGTCAAAAAATTGATCTATCTTGCTAGTTGAGTCAAGCTGGTCGCCGTTAGAAATATGAATAACAGAGTTGTTTTCAAAAAAGTCTGCGCATCTGTATTTCCATAGCAAAACATTTATAATAGATTCATCTGTAAAAAACTTATCTTGATTCTTAATTATATTTTCGTCTGATGAAATACTAGAAGCCTCTTCCCAAAACGGCTTAGATTTTTTATTGTAATAAAAGAAACATGAGCTTCTGTACCAATGTCTCTCATGGCCTCCGTCAGTTAGGCCTAACTCGTTAAGTAGCCACCACTCTAAGGTCTGCGATTCATCATACCCTCCATCTGTGAAGGGGCTACCTTTTCCCCCGTACATCATATACTCCCAATTGTACCTTGGGAGAATTGGGCAAGTGTGGTTTTTGCTCTCTCCTAAGATGAAAATATCATCTACGTTCTTGAGTGGGAAAGTATCTACATCTAAGTAGACAAATTCATCAAAGTCTGTATCTAAAGACTCGCAGACAGCGGAGGCTTTCAGAAAGCAAGAGTACATTGTCTTACCCCACTCATTTTTAATCAAATGATTTTTTCCAGTGCTCTCGTATTCAAGTAAATTCTGGTCATCTACCCTTTTCCAAACAACATTCTTAAAGGGCTCTGTGGGTAAAAAATTAACAGTATAGGCTAGAACTTTATGGTTTGAAAATTTTTCCAGTAGAGTCAAAGCATTCCTCATTAAGTAGAAATACTTTTTATCACAAAATAATACGTAACACTTTTTGCTGTCCATCTTCCTCTCTTGAGGATACAGCATACTGAAGATAAAGTCAAGTTAAAAATCAGAGAAATCGAAAGCCGGTTTTCCTGATGGCTGAGAGCCATGTTGCCAAGCTGGACACCCTGCATAGCTTTGTTTTACTATTAAGTGCTCTTCATCTGCGTATAGGTCTTTTGATTCGTGCGCGCTTTTCACTATTCTGCCAGAATCTTTTTTTATTAGTGCGTAGAATTCAAAAGGTTTCCTTACGGGACAAATCCACTTACCGGGCTTTTCGCTTCCGCATAGCCACCTATACTTCCTCCCATTCTTTGCGAGGTTCTCTAGGGCCTTGTCTTCATTGTAATCAGAAAGAAGATCGGCCAACTCTGTTAAAAACATCTCGAAGCCTTCTAGCTCATCCTCTGTAAGTTTTGGGGCGGCTTGCTCTGGGCTATCTGGAAACCTTAAAAACAAAAATTTTACATTTGGTATTACTCCGTCTTTTTTAAATGTTGCTAGAGAATACATTAATGCTTGGTAGTTCGCCTCTATCTCTTCTTTATTAAATTTAGACTTACTGCTCTTGTAGTCCCAGATATCTATTTTATTTTTATAAAAAGCTTTTTTATCAATGAAGCCATTAATAATGAAATTATCTCCTTCTATTTCAAAATGCTCTTCTTCCTTTAGGCTTTTACTTCCTTTGCAATAAAAATTATGGTTAAGCCCAACGTAAAGCATTTGGTAGATTAGCGCCAAATTATCTTTATCGTTAACGCTGAGGCGGTCGGCGTGTTTTCGCAACAGTCGATAAATTGGCTCGCATCTAAGTATTGCTGTCGGATTTTTTTTAAGTTTATTGAAGTACTTCTTCTTGTGTCTTGGCTTAAGTAGTAACTCAAATATTAAATGGACAATGGTTCCTCTAGATGCTCCGTCGTTGGTCGTGTCAGGAACCTTTAAGAAATACTTAGAGTAGAATAGCCAACTACACGTATCTAGTGTTTTTATCTTGCTTGCGCTAAGACGTACTTTATCATTTTTAGACATTAAAAAAGTTTTTTAAAAGAGCAGGCTCTTTAATGTGCATTTCGTTGAAGTCGTTATGCTTGCTTGGCAGCTTAATAGTTATCTGCTCTTTATCAAAGAAATTCAATAGTTTTTTTCTAGCTTGGTATGCTCCTTTATTGCCAGCGCCATTATTTGAAGAGTCATTGTTAAAAGATAGAAAAATTTTATCTGGGTCAAGCCTTGTTAGTAGGCTGAGTGTATCGGGAGATAGGCTGACGCCAAAAGTCACTATGCAATTCTTGATTCCGTGCTCCCAAAGCGAAAGCATGTCTCCAATGCTTTCCACTAAGATAGCTTGTTTAGATTTCCTTATTAGTTCATGATTAACTATTAAGGGGAATCTCCATTTAGATTTATCCCCTATCAGTTTCCATTTAGGCCTAAAGAATTTAGCGTCGTCTCCTTGGTCTGGCTTAAGGTCTCTACCGGCAAAGCCTATTATTTGTTTTTTGTTATTGAATATAGGAAATACATATCTATAAGCCATCTTGCCAGTAAATGTAGCTCCACCTTCAAACAGGCTGAGTGTCTCGCTTGAGATGCCTCTTTTCTCCCAATATGGGTGGTCTTTCTCTAGCTTATATAAAAGCTCATTTTTAAACACTTTCGTTTGGTCAACCTTGGGTTCTATTTTCCTTGGCTCTCTATTAAAGTCGACCCCTTTATTTGTCATCCACTTTAATGTATCAGATTTAGATTTTAGTCTCAGGGTTAACCTGACAAGGTCCTCTAGTGAGCCGCCTATACCTTCCTTAAAGTCTTTCCACATGCCGTCAGACTTTCGTATACTCAATACTGTTGAGCTACTAGAGTCTCTATACAAAGGCTTTGTTCTGAAGTACTGACCTTGATCGCTTAAGTTGTAACCAATATCGGTTAGTATGTCTCTAATTTGATCAGGGTCCATACTGGTCATAGTAGGTTATCTCTTTCCGGTTCCGCGTCATCTATGGTAGCTTGAAAAGCCCCTGCTTCCATAACGTCCTCCAAGGTTCCTCTCTCGGATACTTGGAAATTCTCTATATTATAATTTATAAAATTTGGAACGTACTTGTACCTGTTGCCTTGGGGTACTCTAACTAAATCATGATGACCTTGAGCCTCTCTACCTTGAAATCTAGTTGCTAGGGGTATAAGTTTATGAGTCCCAAAAGCTACTCCCTCTTCCGATATCTCCTCTGGAGTTTTTCTCCTAAATATAGCTACAAACGAGGCAAACCACTGGAGTCTATCTGACTGAGCGATGGCGCTGCTGTCATCTACACCGTTCTCTGCTGACCTGTTAAGCTGGCATGCTGTCAAGATTGGGATGTCTAGTTCAAGCGTAAGCTCTTTTAGGGAATTAACTTTCTCGCCGATAAGCTCGTACTCTTTTTTATTGTAGTCTTTTTCTCCTGTGAGCTTTATGTAGTCGTAAACTATTACGCAGTTGTTTCCTCTACCAACCTCAGAATAGTACCAGCGTCTAATTATAGAACATATTTCTTCTATAGGTTTACCGGCAACGGTCATATGTTTAACTTTTTCTTGAGCTAGCTTCAGCTTCTCTTTATTTTCGTTAAACTTTTTAACCATCTCTTCGTTGCTCTTCCACATTCCTGTCTCTAGATACCACACAGGTATGCCTGTAGCAGAGGACGCTATTCTGAATTGGACGTCGACAGTTGCCATCTCTGTGTCTAAAATAAGAGCTGGACAGTTATTCATGACAGACATCCTAGTCGCTAAATGAGAAAGGATAGTCGACTTGCCGTGCTTCGGCCGACTTACCCAAGCATATATATTACCTTTTCTTATTCCCCCAAACATTCTGTCAAAATTTCTATATGGAGTCTTTAGGCCCATCTCACTCTTAGGATCATTGGCTCTTTCTTGTATTAAATCTTCAATGCCTCCAAAGAGATCTTCTGGCTCGTTTATCTTTGAGTAGGTTTGTATTTTTTCATTGTAAATTTCATCTGCACTGCCTATTATTGAGTCCGCGTCCTTATGACCGTTAGTTTTTACAAAAGTTTTTAGTTTGTCTGCTGTCTCGTCTATGTCCCTTCTTATTCTTATCTTGCAAAGCTCTTGGCAGGAATCTATAACTGCTGACTTTTTGATTTGAGTAAAAGATATATCCTCTATATAGTTAAATATATCTACTTCATTTTTAAAAGAAACGCCAAGATTCTTTATTTGATGGGCAAGCAATGTTTTATCAAGCTTCTTGCCTGACGAAAGGATATCTTTGATAGTTGAGTAGATTATGTAGTGTTCTTTAGAAACAAAATCTGAAGCATCTATGAACCTGTCTACGTCAAAAAAGACATCTGGGTGCTTTATTAGGCCTCCTAGCACGTGCCTTTCTATCTTAAGGGATGAAATATTAGACATTCAGCCCTGATTGTAAGCCAAACTGAATAAAAAATCAAGAATAAAAATCATCTTCGTCCGTCCAGTCGTCTTCTCTGTATTCACTGTCGTCCTCGGGGGGCTCAGGTGATGCCTCCCCGCATAGTTGGGCCTTTATTGTGCTAGCGTTTATCTCGTGTACTCCTTGGAGCCAATACTCTGACGCCTTTTGTAGGGCCATCATGTTGAGCTCATTATCGAATTGGGCATAATACCTAGGAGACCCTTGGTTATCAAAAGTAAAAAGCAAAAAGCCTCCATACGAAAACTCGTTTAGTTGGCGTAATAGCTTGGGCGGTATATCAAATCTTTCGAATTCCTCCATGTGTTTAATTACACTATAAATCCACTTTGAATTTTTTTTTAAAAAACTCTTTTGATAGAGACTCTGCTTCGTTATAGTCTATTTCTATTACGTTATAGTCGTTTTGCTCCAACCACTCTAACTTTTTAAAATCTCTATTGATGGATTTCAGGTAATTAACTCTGGAGTTTGCATGAAAAAACTTATTAAAGTTGCCATGTTGAGCGCCGTTTACCTCTATGGCAATCTTTTTTGTGGCGTTGAGGATATCTACTCTCATTCTACTGCCATAAACAGGGAATTCCTCGTAGACGATGCAGCTTTTCCAGTATCTTTTTAAAAACTGCTTAACCCCAAATTGAAGCTTTGATCTGCTTTTCCCGTCCCACTTTATTAAATACTTGTTAACGGCTCTGTTTTCGAGGCGTCCGTATATATTATAAAGCCTCACGAAAGTAGCTGGATCACTTGGGACTCCAGCTTCTTGAGGCGAGACACAAGCTCACCGTCTTTTGAGCATGATCGTTTTGTCATAGAGAAATTGCTTTGAATTCTCTCTCGCAGCATTGTAATCGCACCCTGCCTATTTGAGGCGATAGACAACTTACGACTGCGAGTCATCTTGACCTTCGTCTTCTTCTCTGCTTTTCGCTTTGAATGTTTTGTCTTCATTTCTTTTTCTCTAAAGTAAGTAAAGCCATCGCTGTCTTCGTGTCGTGCAAAATTAACTAGCCCACTTCCAAATCTTTCTTTCTTGCCTCTCATGTTAAGCCTGCATCTATAAAAAAAATGGTGGTTGGACTAATTGTTTACCAACACCTTTTCGGACCCCGAGAAACAATGTTTCAGGTCGACCTACTTCGGATTCAACCGCATTTCACTCTGCCACTTGGCCGTCCGCTACTCCGCAGTCGCTACGTTATCCCCTTGGGAGGGATCATTCCGTCACACCGCCTCACTCCGTCGAGAGAGGAAAATTTGTTAAGCGTTTAGTGATCCTTTAAAATACATACGACGTATTGAGATTATAAACTAAAGCGCTCGTACGCACTGAGAGTCTAAACTAAATCGCTCGTACGCACTGAGATTGTAAACTAAATCGCTCGCTCATCTTTTATTAGAATAACACAGTCTTAATTCCATGTCAAGCTAAAGTTTCTTTAAACATCTTGTAGAAATAATTAGTAGCTTCCGCATTCTCTTCTAGATAGTTAAAGAGACCATTTTTACCTTGGAACTTGTCTGGTATTTCAATCTTGTTGTCTTTTAATTGTTGAACTATTTCTTCTGATACTTTTATCCATGCTCCAGATTTAGTGACAAATCCGAATTGCAGCAGTAGGTCAACAATTTCTAGCTCCTTCCAGATGCTGGTCCCTCCTTTTCTGCCTCGTTTGATAGGGTATGCGATAACGACATTTGTCTTTTCGTTGGGAGATTTTTTAACAGTGACTTTCGACCACTGTCCTAATATCTTGTTTGCTACTCTGTCCGGTGCTTTTTTGTCATCCTCGAGTATATAGTCTTTCTTGTAGCGAGCCTCGAACTCAAGAATCCAATTAGCAAAATGCAGTAGAGCATTCCCTCCTGTTGCAGAGGTTTGCCTAACAGGAGCTTTTGAGTATGGGTCTATCTGAATGTCTGCTCTCACCTGACTAACAAAAATAGCCATGTGCCCTCTTTTCGTGAGCGCAGTGGCTACTTTCTTCATGAAGACAGAACTAATAGTAGCGCCGCCAGCAACCTTGGTTGCATCGTCAAGAGCTTTTTCGCTATCGCTCTTAGTTTGCAGGCCGTCTACTGAATCGAGTATGAAGAGATACTTTTTTCCTTCTTCGTTAAACTGAATTAGCATCTTCATCATATCAAAGACAGACTCATAAATGTTACTCTCGTAAATGAAACAAGTTCCGTCTTTCCAGCTCTCTGGGTCCCGTGTGTCCATAAAGGTCACGCCAGAGCGCTCCCTCATCTCTGGGCTAAGTCTACCTTCGCATTTGAAGTAAACCGCTCTAGAATTGGGCATCTTGAGGAAATGCCTTGCAATTTCCAAGGCTTCAGAAGTCTTGCCTCCTTCGTTGATGCCGCAAAAGCGGTGTAGGCCGGGGCCTAAGCCGCCTCCTGTTTCAATATCTAGAGTTAACGAACCGGTCGAAACTTTGTATTCGATAGTCTCTTCGTAGTTATAGTGATCTTCTTTATGTGTTTTGAGAAATGATGATAATTGCTCGGATGCAGTTAAAACATTATTTTCAATCGCTCTTTTCTTTTTTACTGCCATATCTTAAAAAATCAATTAAAGTCTTTGGTTTGTTTTCTATCTCTACTTTCTCTATGTCTGCCTTTTTATCTATTATAGCATGATCTTTTCTGAAGTCAAGCCTAGAAAGGTTCTTTTGCTTTGTTAAATATTTCTTAAATTTTTCAGTACGGAACTGGGCTAAGCTTTCAAGTTTTAGCTCTTTAAAATCTAAATCTTTAAATATTTGTTCTCCAAAGTCATTAATTAGAGATTTTGCTATCTTTATTTCCTTGGGCCAGATTACGCTTTCTGGATGTTGGAGGAACTTCCAAACAAGGTACTGATAGATATTATTAATTTTCTTGCGCTTCTTTTGCATAAAGAATCAAATCTGATTCTACCATGTCTTTAACCATATCATCAAACGAAATATTACGTTTCCATCCGAGCTCCTTTTCCGCAACGCTAGGGTCGCCATGTAGAAGGTCGACTTCCGCTGGGCGGAACCACTTTTGATCTACTTCTGCTAAGACAGTATTTTCTTGAAATATCCTAAACTTAGCTTTTAGGCCTTCGCCGCTCCAGAGGCCGGGGATGCCAGCGTTTTGGAAAGCTTGAGACACAAACTCTCTTACGGAATGAGTCTTGCCGCTTGCTAAGACGTAGTCTTTAGGCTTATCTTGATTAAGCATCAGCCAAATCCCCCTTACAAAGTCACGACTATCGCTCCAATCTCTTCGTGAATCTACGTTTCCAAGTTTTAAGCTCTCGAAAGGCTCGCCGTCATTTATTTTGTGGCAAATTTCAGCTACCTTTTTGGTTATCTTTCGGGTAACGAACTCAGCGCCTCTTCTTGGCCCCTCATGATTAAATAGGATGGAATGGACCGCGTACAAATCATAAGACTCTCTATAAACTTTAACTAAATGTCGTGCTGCTGCCTTAGATGCCCCATAAGGACTTCTAGGCTTAATTGGGTGTTCAATGTCTTGTGGGCTATAGTCAACATCGCCAAACTCTTCTGAAGAGCCTGCGCTATAAAATCTGCAGGCTGGGCTGTGTCTTCTTATGGCTTCGAGGCACCTTATGACTCCGGATGTATTTATGTCAAATACGCTCAAAGGGGTATCCCAGCTCACTCCAACATATGAATTTGCGCCAAAATTAATAAAGTAGTCAGGTTTTATTTTTATAACTAAATCATTTATGCTGGCAGAGTCTGTGAGTTCTCCATCGACTAAGGTGAATCTTTCGTGGTTTCTAAAATCTTTGATATTGTCGTAGTTTGGGGTGCCGGAACGTCGTTGCATGCCGTAGACTTCGTTCTCGGTCGAGCCTAACAAGTGCTCAGCCATATTTGCTCCGTCTTGCCCTAAAATGCCAGTGATTAAAACCTTTTTAGTCATCCTTTTTTTATTATAAGCTTAAGTTGAGGCAAAGTCAAGTCTAATTAAACATTGGGTACAGTTTTTCTGCTGCCTGAAACTGCCATTCGTAGTCAATGTCAAAGACTTCTAACTCGTTCTCTATGACAAATAACTCTGGCCTAGGGGGGAGGTTGTTGTCCATCCAGTAGCCATCTTTTATTATATCCATCCTAGAAGAGTAGAGGCAATGGGCAGCTTCATAGGTTGTCGTCATGGTTTTTGTGTTCATTATTTTCTGGCCCTCTGGCCAATGAGAAACCATGTTTCGATCCTCGTCCCAGAAATATTGTTTTTTAGCTATGACCCCAAACATTCCATCCTTGTCGCTATCCATATATTCTCGAACAAAAGAATCTATAGTCTCTATTTTTAATAGTGGGTTACATGCGCTAAGAAGGCAGATATACTTATAGTCTAATTTATCGTGCCACTCGTATATAAGTGGGACACTATTCTCTGCCAAAGCGGACTCCCTGCTTCTTTGGAAGTATTTTACACCATTGTTTTTGGCAATGTCGACTAGCTCCTCATCGCATACAGAAAGGTAAAAATTTTGTATTGGGATAACGTTCGAAGTTTTTATCTTATCTATAAGGATTTCAAGTAAGTTAGAACCGCAAAACGGCCTGATCATTTTCTTGGGAACTCTCTGTGATTCAAGTCTAGCTTGGGTTATAAATAAAATATCTTTAATGTCTTTCATAATCTGATTTTTTAAAAAATAATTTCGATCCGTCTTTGCACCTTATAAATGCGTTTGGGTATGGGTCTTGCAAGCATCTTATCTTATCATGTATTTGTTCTGCTGTCAAGCTATTAAAATCTTCAAGGAATATTTCGCTTTCTTTTGGCTTCCTTCTTTTGTGTAAAGTAGCTTTTTCGTGATCTTGTTTTTGTAAGTCTAAATTATAGAAGTTATATATCATTTTATTAGTTAGATATGAACCAACCTCTACTATTCTACCTAAAACTTCTTTTAAATCTCCTTCTAGAGAAAAGGGTTCTTGGTATATTATATCTCCTGCGTCTATATCTTTATTGATTTTAAATAGTGTTACTGCGCTATCTTTCTCGCCGTTAATTATCTGATTTTGTATTGGGCTGCCGCCTCTGTACTTTGGCAATGGAGAGGGGTGCAGCATAACACAGAAGAACTTTTCGACTATCTCTTCGGGTATCATCCAGCTCCAACCGTACCATAGTATTAACTCTGGGTTTATTTCAAAAACTTTTTCTTGAGAGAACTCCTCTTTACTGCTGATAAAATGCGTATTAGGAAAACAATCGTCCGAACATATACGCATATATATCTCAAAAGCCCATTCTCTATATCCACAACAAAGTATTCTCATCTGAAACTCCTAATTAATTTAAACGACTCTGCAAAAGCAAAGCCCGACTGAGCGCCCCGAACCTTAGCTAAGGAAAAAACTCCCTCTTTGCTTCTTGGGTGCGGCCGATCTCTGATCTCTGTCTTGTAGAACTCTAAAGCTCTCCATTTATTTGCAATATCTTGCTCTGATAGCTCAAAAAAAACGTTAGGAGAGAAAGGTTGATTAAACCCCCATTCGGAGCTAGATAAAACTTCGTAGCTGTAAACGTCCTTTACAAAACTTTCGGGCCTCGTCGCTATAATGGTGGCATCATAGACTTTACTATGGTCTTTATTGCTATCTACATTACTGTGGGTAAAGACTGTGTCTGGCTTAAAAAGAGATATCTCCTTTTCTATTATTTTATTAATTTTTATTTGGGGTTCTTGGTCAAGCCTTCCACAAAGTAAATCATAAAACTCATATTCAGAAACGCCTAAGTATTTTAGAGACTCTTTAGCGCACTCCGTTCTTTCTTTTAGGGCCTCTTGAGCTTCTGATGAGCCCGGATAGGAGAATCTGCAAGTAGACCCTTCACAGATAAATATAACCTTAAAGCGGGCTTCTTGGCGAAACTTACTTATTATACCTCCGCATCCGATAATATCGTCGTCGGGATGAGCTGATACTATTAGAACTCTTTCGCTAGCGTAATTCTGTCCCACGTTCATAGTCTTTCCTTAATAAAGATAAAATAAAAGATGAATAGTATTTGCCGTCGTAAAAATAATGTTCCCTTAGTTCGGCGTCTACCTCAAACTTATGTTTTTTAAAAAATTTAAGTTTCTTTTCATCTATCTCGTATATCTCAGCCCAAACTTTATTCATATTGAATATATGAAAGGCTTTCTTTAATATTAGTTTGATAGCTTCTGGCGCATATTTTTTGTCTATCCACTCTGAATTTTTTCCTATATAAAAATGCAAGTCGCAATGCCTGTTAACCCAATCTATGTAGGTCAACCCGCAGACCCCAACCACTTTATCGTCGTACGTTATAACATACATTTCAAAGCGGTTGTCTTTTATGACCTTGAGGTACCAATCTTTTTTTTGGTTAGCGGAAAAATCTCTATACTCTCTGAAGAACCTTCTTAGTAGCTCGTTATTTCTCCACTCCTGAATAACTGGCAAGTCCTCCTCCTCTATGCATCTAATAGAAATCATTGAAAGTCTTTGTCTGTGATAAAGTCTCCTTTGTTTATGTCTCTATTTGATGTTTTACCTAGCACATCTTTGAGTCTGTTAATGCTTGTAGCGTTTTCGGGGGAAGGTCTCTGTAGCTGAAGACCTGTTAGCGGCTCTCCTCTCTTAATGTCTGTTGTCGTACGTATTGCTCTCCTTTGTAGGACTAAGGTCTCTTCCTCGTTTTCTTGTACCGTTTTAGTTGGCTCTCCTAGTGAGGATTCTAATAGCCTAGTATCTTCCACCATAGCAGACCAAGCCAGTGCATCCATGGAGAAAGGATGATCCGGGCCTTCTCTTGTGGTATCGTCCGTGAAGTGTTTTTCTATTACTCTGGCTCCGAGAGCAACAGCGCCTAGTGTGGTGACATGGCCGGGAGTATGGTCGCTGAGGCCAAGAATCAAATCAGGAAACATGGTCTTATATGTATTTAAAACGTTTAAGTTGATATAATTAAAGTTATTAATTGAGCCTGTGTAGTTTGTGTTGCATTGCATTAATACTATGTCTGCTTTTGTATGAAAGGCCTTTGTTCCTATAACGCGATTGTCTTTTAGTAGCTGCACCGCCCTTTGTACTTCTCCTATATTGGAGGCTCCGGTGGCTAGTAAAACTTTTTTGCCAGTTTTAGCACACTTTATAAGCATATCTTCCCAATTTAAATCTCCGCTACCTATCTTTACAGACGAAACGTATTTGTCTAAATGGTCGACGGCATCAAGATCGTAGGGCGTAGATAAAAAATCTATATTTATGGAATCACAAAAAGTTTTTATGAGAGGTGTCCATTCTTTGGGAACCTCTGCGTCTTCATATACTTCAAAGATAGACTTCTTCCATTTCGTCTGATGACTAAATTTGCCGCCAAGGTCTTTAAAGCCTTTGTCGCTGACATACTTGCTGACATCGTGGTGTTGAAATTTTACAGCATCCGCGCCGCTGCTTTTAGCTAACTGGCACAAGGACAAGGCTCTTGCTAGGTCTCCGTCATGGTTCGCCGCTATGTCGGCTATAAAATATACAGGCTTTTCAGGTATTTCTTTGAAATGTATTTCATTATTCATTTATGCCTTTTTTAATTATAGAGAAAAGCTCGTCTTCGTTTTTATTAATATGTAAGGAAGAATTTAGTTCTTCTCCTTCGTATTTAGCCCAATCTTCATATGTTCTGCTGGAGTATTGAGGCCTAACTTGTATAAGGTTTAAGTCAGGCACTTTGTAAGAAAATTTTAACTCGGTTTTACAAAGCATGTCTTCGTGTATCTTCTCTCCCGGCCTCATGCCTACAATGTCAAAGGGCACTTCGTCTAATCCGCGTAATCTACCCACCGCATTTATGCAGGATCTCATGGTAAACGAGTCGATCATAGGAACAAAAACCTCTCCTCCTCCGGCGGTTTCTATGGCTCCTAGGACTGAGCCAACGGCATCGCTTAAGGGGAAAAGAAATCTAGTGCAGTCCAAAGAGGTGACTTGAATTTTCTTGTTGTCGTCTAAGAGGCTAATCCAAAGAGGAATAAAAGAGCCTCTGCTTGCTATTACGTTACCGTATCTTACAGATAAAAATTTAGTGAACTCCGAATTGTGGTCGTAATTAGTAAAAATTCTCTCAGCTATAAACTTGCTGGAGCCGTAGACATTAACGGGCATACAGGCTTTGTCTGTCGATATTAAAGCGCACTTAAGTACTCCTGATTCAATACAAGCTCTTGCTATGTTATCAGACCCTACGATGTTTGTTTTGACGCATTCATCAGGATGATGCTCCATATCGTCAACCCTTTTCATCGCGGCTGTATGGATTACTAGCTCGGGCTTCTCTAGGAGCATTGAGGTTTTTAGTTTTCTGTAGTCCCTTACGTCGCCTATAATTGTTTTGACTTCTTTGTCTTGCCCAAAATAAAGGGCTTGCTTGCCTTCGTCCCTGCTATAAACAACAATATCAGAATTGCTCTTTTTTAGTCTTTTTATCAAGCTTCTTCCGAGCGAGCCGGTGCCGCCTGTTATTAAAACCTTTTTGTTCGAGAAAAAATCTAACATTTGCTTTTGTTATTATAAAGCTAACTTATGAATAAGTCAACACAAAATTAGACCGAGTGTTTAATGATGTTGTAAAATGCGCCTAACGCATTGGCAATCTAAATTAAATCACTCGATTTTAAAGTCTGGTATTTTGGAGTAGACGTTCTGTTCATGTCCTTCTCCTAGGTTTTTAACAATTACATTTTTACCTATTTCAGTTTGTATATATCTCTTTAGGCATTCATAGTGTTTTTCTATTAATTCGTAGGCGTAGCCTGTGGTAATCTTCTTGCCTTTTTGGAAAGAATGATCTTCGCTATCTCCTTGCTTGTAATTCCGGCTGTGACCATCTACTCCAGCAAAATGCACTTCTGTGGCCCCTAAAAGTATGGCTAGGATTATAAGTTTTGGGGCTACGCCTATCTTGCCTTGGAACCTTAAAACGCAATCAAAAATATTATTGGGTACTTTTTCTTTTAGCTTTCTTATGTTGTCTGGGCTTTGGTTATAGTCCTCGAAGCCTATTATGGTGTCGTTTTTTATGACATAATCTAGAAAATCTTGTCCGTCTAGGTTTACTTCGTCACATAACAAAATTAAGTCAACTTTACATTTGGAAATCTTCTCGTTTAAAAAGAAGTGGTTGCAAGAAAATATATGGTCGTATTCATCTGCGTTCCAGTCGTACCAATTTGTAGTTGGTCCGGCTCCTAGAATTAGAATTTTTTTATTTTTAAATTTTTTAAATTCTGGATTATCTCTATATATTATTTCCGAGGTTTTGGCTAGCTCTCCTTTTAGAAAATCATATTTATTTAAGTAGTTAGCCCCTCTTTCTTGGTTGTCCGCAAAGGCCTTAGGCTTTGTTATAAAACAAGACATGTTGCTGTTTTCCCATGTTAGTTCGTAAAAAGACATTATCCTCTTAGCTTTTTTCTTACTGGCTTCTCGGAGTTAGTTACTTTGATCTTGCCGTCTCCATAAGCTTGCTCTAGTTCTCTAATCCCGCTAACTAGCTTGAATAGGCCTTGAGGCTCTACGGAGCTCATGTGGTCAGACCCCCACATGGTTCTGTCTAAAGTTACATGCCTTTCTATTATGGTCGCGCCAAGGTAAACCGCAGCTACAGAAGTGCCTAGCCTAAACTCATGGCCACTATAGCCAATCTCCATCTCATCGTACTTTTCCTTCAGTGTTTGTATGCAGGAGAGATTGAGTTCGTCAATGGGTGCTGGATAGGTGGAGTTGCAATGTAATATAGCTATGTCTTTATAGTTACAATAAACTTCTAGCTCTCTTACTGCCCAATCTATTTCTTTGGGGGTGCTCATTCCTGTTGAGATTATGATTTTTTTACCCGTGGCTCCTGCTGCTTTTATAAGTTTTTTGTTGGTTATCATCGCCGAGGGAATCTTGATGAACGGAATATCATACTGCTCCAGAAACTTAAGGCTGTCAAGGTCCCAAGGAGATGCGCTCCATGCTATGTTTTGTTGCTTGCAATAACTATCTATAACATCATATTCTTCTTGTCCAAATTCTACTTTGTGTTTATACTCTAGGTATGTCATTTCCCCCCAAGGGGTATCCCTCACAACATTCTTCTGGTGCTTAGGAACACAAGCGTCTGGGTTCCGCTTTTGAAACTTTACTGCGTCACAGCCTGATGCAGCGGCAATGTCGATGAGGCGCTTGGCTGTTTTTAGGCAGCCGTTATGATTGATGCCTATTTCGGCGATTATATAAACTTTTTTCATGAAAGGATATTTAGCTCTATTCCTTTATCGGATAGCCATTGTCTTATGCTTGGTACAGCCTCTGCATTTAATGTTATGTCCCAAGGTATTTCGCAGCCTTTGTTTTCCATAGACTTTTTATCTTCTTCTTTGTAAAAATGACTTCCATGGTTATTTAGGTCCCACCCTATAGTCGTGATTGACTTGACTCCAGCGTGTACAGCTGTATAAAATACAGTCTCTAGCATTATGCCGGGACCTACGCATCTCTCCTTGCAAGTTTTGTTTATCAAGAAGTCATTATAATTTTTTTTATAAGCTAAGGTTTTTTCTTTTCCCCCGATCTCTTCTATTAGAGGGACTTGAAAAAATATATCATGTTCTTGCTCTGGGTTCCATCTGCGACCTATGGGATAATTGCTGCTAGCTACAACTACCTCTGGTCTGTGGTCGGCATACCTATATGGTATATTCATATAATCTAAAGGTAAGTTAGAACAGTTCCAAAAGTGAAAGTCTGTTTCTTGCTTAAACTCTTCGTATGCCTGCTTTACAGAAAAGACTAAATTATTTTTTAGTTTTTTTTTGAATTCTTCGCTCTTATATTTATTAAGGGAAGGCCCGCATGCTAATATATAGCAATCTTTTCCTGACTTGCAGTTCTCTAGCTCTTTTAAGTTCATTGTACTACATTTAGAAAATCCAACAAACAAATATTACCGGCGTTGATTTGATCTTTCGCCATTGTTACTGCGTTTTCTGATATATCGAATTGCAGACGAGTGTCCCAATCTTCCGGAGCTACGACAAAATTGAGAGTCAGCATTGATCTATCTTTTGATCTGACTTTTTGGCCTTTATGGTAGCCTGTCGTCATGGCAGCTAAAACGTCACCTTTTTTAGCTGTTAGGTCCTTTATTCTGTCTTCGCTGTAGGCTGCTAATATACCTTCGTCGGGCACTCTGACACTCTCTCTCCAGCGGGAAGGTAGATCGAAGGCGGATCCTTCTACATAGTTAAAGGGGCCATCTTCCACTTTATCAACATCGTTTAAATAAAAAAAGAGCTTTAACAGAAGAGGTGAATTACTGTCGCAATGATATAGGTTGGTTTGGTCTGGTTTAAGGTCATTAGCAAAACTTCTTCTAAGATTAAGAGTCCCTACTGCTGGGACGCATTTAAAGAAGCATTTTACTATTTCTAGAATGTGTTTGTTGAAAATTACTTTCGCTATCTCCGGAACTCTTACTAAAGGCTGCTTTACACTCATGTATAGCTCTTGATCATTAATATCTCCCTGAGGCAAGTTGCTGTTAGAGGAATGGTAGATACAATGCTCTCCTCCTTTGTCGAGATACTCTTCCATTCTGCTCTGGATAGAATCAATTAAATCTATGTGATCATTTAGTAGGCCTCCGAACTTAAACCAACCTCTGTCATAAATAGTGTTGACACCATGTTCTGTTAGCTCAGACCAATCTTTAGTGACTGGGTGCTTGAAGGCTCTGCTTCGGAGAGCTTTGCATATAAGCTTATAATCCTCCTCTCCTCTTTTCATGCAATTGGGAGGGGGCATTTTAAAATTGAAATCGTCGCTGACCTTTATTTGCTTGTGCTGATTCATCTCTCTTATTATAACAGAAACGTGAATCAAAGTCAAGAAATTTTCATGTCAAGACTTATTGTTTATTGAATCATTTTTACGCACTTTTCTACAAAGGAATCAAAAATATTCTTCCACTCTTTTTCTTTGTTTTGTTTTATTTGGTACCAACTGTCCAAAAAGTTATTATCTGAAATGAGCTTGTCGTGTTTATATTGCAAGAGGTCGCACCAGCCTTCCTCTTCTATGTCCACATTAAAATCTTTGAAGCCATTCAATAAGGAAAAATCTCTAACTTTATCTTGCGTGCTTAGGTAGAGCCCCGGTATGTTAAGACCTATAGAAATTAACTGTCCATGCCCTCTCATTGCTACAATTGAATCAATATTTAGATAGGTTTTAACTAATTGGTTGGTGTGTTTGAAGAGCACCTCTTCCTTAAAGCTATCAGCAGAAAACAAAAAACTCTTAAAAATTTTAAAATCTTTTATGCTGTGAGGCATCGCTTTAAGTTTGTTGTTATCGGCAAAAGCTTTTAACCTCTTAAGATTCTCCGGCTCTTTGTATCTGTCATCGTTCAATTTTGGGTTTGAATTAAAAGCTGGTTGTATGCAGCTCTTTTTTATTTGGCTTTTTCTGTTTTTGCTATAGTCAAAAATAAGGCCGGGGTCTGGTATGACTTCTACTTTGGGGGAGCTTAACCCAATGCTTTTTAAAATGCCTGCGGAGCCGTCATTCCTTAAGGAAAATAGCGCGGAAAAATCTATAGTCTCTTTAATGGCTAGTTTGGCTTGCTCAGAAGGTTCTGAGCCCCCTCTAAAAGTATTAATACCTAAGCCGATAAAAAAAACAGGGCAGTTAAGTGAGGATAAAATCTCTTTATTAAAAGGTAGCTTATAGTTTGTTTCCTGTTTCTTATATCCGAAGCTGTACTCGATTAAGCCTCCTCCCCCTACTAGGATGCAGTCATAGTCTTTGTTGAGGAGTTTGATTGTCTCTTCTTGGTTATTTCTAAAGCTCCAAAACTTTTGGATAGGTATAGAGACCCACTCTATGTTGTCTATGTGTTTTTCAAAGCCTGCTCTAGCGTTTAACAGCGCCACGTTATCCCCTAGGTTTATATCGTATGATCCTATGTGTCCTATCTTCAGCTTTGAGAGCTGGAAGGAGTAACTAGAATGAAAAAGTTTAACATTATCTATGTCAAAAGCTTCAAGCTCGTTTTTAAATTGGTTTTTTATTAGTTCGAGCGTTTAATGTTGATGTAAACTACATCATATGTAGCTTTTGTTTGGCATGGGCTATCATCCATCTGTCTTTCTTGTCTAGGTGAGATCTAAGCTGGTCATCTATTTGCCTAAGCATCTCTGGTTTTTCTCCCATATGCTGGTCTCTGACTTTTTGTATACCTTGTACGACCTTCAGTAGGGTGGAGCTAGCTCCTCTGGATGGTATAGCAAAGGGAGCCACGGCCGAAACAATCTTCAACCCAATTGATAAAACTACTAAAAATATAACAATTCCTACTATCCAGTAGACTTTACCCATTAGGCTAGAATATTTAGTGGCAGCAAGGGCGTTTTTTTGGTTGACGGCTTTGAGCTGTACTTGCGCGGTATTAAGCTGGCTGCTTAAAACCCTGTTCCTATTCTGTATGGCTATTAATTCCTTGTCCATTACCGCTAACTCAGCTTGTCCTTTCTCTACCGTCCTTGGGTCATCTGAAAGAAGGTCCTCAATCATGGTGTCAGATTTCAGCGCGTTTGATGCTTGAGGTGGTCCTAGGGCTGTTATACTGCGAGTGGTCATTGACTTAGCAACGCTAGAGTGTCTAGAGGGTTCTGGGTCTTTTTGAAGAGCTTGGTCTGCGGCGTATACAAAGGTCCTACCGCTCTCGACTTGTTGGTTTGTGTTTTCTGTCTGCTTTCTCTCGATGCTTTCGACAACCGCCTCTTTCTTATTGAACTTGCCTAATGGGGTGGCACAGCCCGCAAGAACAACCAAAAACAGGGCTGAAACGTAAAAAGCATCCTTAAAATAGTTATCTTTCATTGTATATACCTCTCTTTTATGGTTTTAAATATTTTAATTGATTTATTCAAATCTATATCTAGAGGTCCTTTTTTAAGTCCATCTTTTATATATGCAACATACTGATCGCGAGATTCTTCGTAGGACCCCATCTCTGACTGACCTTTGCAATACTGCTTAATAGCTGACTCAAAAAATACTAATAATATCAAACAAAGGCACGCTCCTTCTAGGTTTGGTTTATCTGTGTCAAAAGCTATATTCTTGATATTCTTTAAACAGAAAAAATATTTATAAAAAGCTTCAGATAGGAAAACGTTCTCCTCTCTACTTAGTCCAGATCCCGCCCCGACCTTGAAGACCATAAGCATTGCGCTAAGTTTTGGATGTAGATCTAAGAGCTTTTTTTTGTTTAAGCGTTTCTTGGACGCTTGCTCTATTACTAATATAATATCATCTTTATCTTCTGTAATCTTATCTATCGTTTTTTCATCTACTTTTAATAAATGTGATAAATAAGAAACAGCGACATCATCAATTATGTTATCTTTTGTCCTAGTTCTAGGCACTAATTAATCTTTATTTGGTCTGGGGAGGAGTTCTCTTTATACTTCATGCCTCGCCTTTTTTCGGAATATTTCTTTTCGGCTTTCTTCCTTATAGGGTCTTCTCCTCCGTGAGACTGTTTTCTTTTCTCGCTTAACTCTTTGGAGTAGTCCCACATGTCACCCATGGTGCCTTTCATGTTCTTCGTCTTTTCGTTAAATTGATTAGAGGAAAACGGGTCGACCTCGCTATCTATTGCGGCGTTAGGCACGGTGAAAACTCTGTTAAATTTTTTTCCGTCTTGTGAGAAGGCGTGCTCTTCATCTATTCCTTGGGTAACAGAAATGACTTCTCCAGTATCTGGGTTCTCGAATAAATACTCAGGCATGTAGTGATTCTAATATTTGGTTAGTAACCTTTTCGTAAGTGAACTCTTCTTGAAGTTTTAAGCCGTTAAGGTTTTCTTCATTGGATTCTACTCTCTCTATCGCCTTCTCGCAGGCGGCTATAAACTCGTCTTCATCGAAATCATATATTCTACCTTGGTTGAAGTCGGCTCCTTCATTAAAAAATACTCCGTCAGCAGAAGGTATCTTGCCGCTAGAGGATACCATAACTGAGTTCTCTCGGTTGGCCCATTCTTTATAGCCTGTCTCTTCCATTATAACAGCATGCTTGCCTATGGCAACAGAGTGAAACTCTGGCAATCCCCATCCTTCCCCGCCTGACATACCTATTATAATATTGCCAGAATTCAGAAAATCATTATACTGAATATTTTTATCCATATAGTTGAGGAATTGAATATTGAAATACCTTTTTCCTTCTAGTATTCTTCCTATTAAGGCTGGCATATCTTTTGCTATAAAGCTGTTGTGTATAGCACACTGAAGCTCATACTTCTTGTCGTTGCCAAACCTCTTAGCCCAAGACTTGATCACCTTGCTATGTCTTTTTCTTTTTTCTAGCTTTCCGCACAAATTAAAGACAATGCGTCCGTCATCAAAATATTTCTTATCAAGTTTTTTAAAATGGGTATGGTCAAAACCCAGAGGCATAAAGCTTGAGTTGACGCCATAATTAGAAAAAGTATCAATAGAGTGGTTGCTGCTAAAATAAAGCTTGTCTACGCTGGAAGCTATATTAACCTCGGCTTTCGTTGGAGCGTCTAGCTCGTAAAAAGAGAGAAGGTGTCTGTTGTTGGATACGCAGTTTAAAGTTGAGGCGTTCAAATGCCACAACATAAAGACTGGGTGGTCTCTTTTATGAAACCTAGGGCCTTTGCGGATCGAACTTTGTAACCATTTTATAAAATCAGGAGGGAGGGAGTAAGCCTCTATATCATGATTTATAGGAAACAAGCTTGGCTCAAGCCCCTTTTTGTAAATCTCTTGTAAGATACAAACGGAGACTTGGCCGAAGCTTAGCTTGTTAACAGGTAGCTGTAACGCAAAGTCCATTACAAAAGTGTATCACCGTCATCTGTATCAGTTGTGGTGACTTCCTCCTGTTCTGTTTTTTGAGGATTTGGTTGACCCTCCGCTGGCCTAGACACATAGATCCTGAAGTCAGGGGCGTTCTCTGACTTTTTGTCTTTGTTGAAGAAAGCAACAACAGGGATCTTCTTGTCTTCCCCAAACTCGGTTTGGATCTTGAAGTGACCAGAGAAATACTTCTTGCCGCTGCTTTGAGATGTCTTCGTCCAGAGAGCTCCGATTTCTCTCTTTTCCCATTCGTTATTTGTATTATCTGCCATAACTTCCATTAGTCTACACTCTACTTAATCAAATGTCAAGCTATTTATTTATTTTCCTTTTTAGGATTTCCGCTCCCCTTTTATGAAGGTTAATTGCGGTCTGAGAACTGAACCCAAGTCTTTTTCCTATTCTCGACCATGTCATTTTTTCTCCAGCAAAGTACCTTAAAGAGTAAACGCTCTTGATTCTCTTGTCTCTAATTTTATTTAATTCATTAAGAATAAATCTATTCAGTTCTTTGTTTTTATAGGGCTGCTCATTTAATGATTGAACTGTATTCCTTTTAACTTTGTCGGCTAGCATTTGTTTCTTGGTGCTTCTACTTATCATGTGTAGGCATTTATATTTAACATTATTGCTCAGCCATGTACAAAAGCTAGATTTCTGACCTAAATCAAAACTCTTCGCTGACTCGTAAATAATTAAATCTTTATCTGATAATATATCATAAGGGTCAGCCCCACAATTAGATATGGGATGCATATACTTCGAATACATTGAGATAAACACCGGAGAATATCTTGCGATGACTTTCTTAAGAGACTCATTGCAGTCTTTGTCCTGAACTTTTTTTATTTCCATATAAAAGTTTTTCATAAATTTAAAAAAAATACTAAACAAGCACTGCGCCAGCGCAGTGGGCGTGATTTTTGGTTCTTGAACTGTAAAGAGGAAGTTTTTTTGCTCTGGACGCAGTCCACCCAACTAAGAAAATTAACAAACAATTACAAAAGAACGCTTTCGCTTCCATATTAGTTCTATTCGCAGGGGTCAATGCCCTTTTCGGCCCTTTATCTCAAGAGTCTAGCTAATGACTTCTGTAATCTATTTACAAAGAGTATGAATTTAAAAGGTAGAACTTTTTTAAGATGGTCTCACTTCTCTCAAACGCCGCCTGCACCCGCGTGTAGCGCACCTTCCAAGGTTCGAGAAGTCCCTTCGGGGTTGTTGGTCTCTTAAGGTTACCAGACTTGCTTTCGCTTAAACCTTTTAATCATACTTTTTTAATTATAAAATAGTCTTGACTTTTTGTCAAGTTCTTTTTAAGATTTACAAATGGACAGACTTAGCTGGATTGATTACGGAATAGAACTCGCTAAAACAGCGGCCCTAAGAAGCGAAGACCCTTTCATACAGGTAGGTTGCTGCATCTTCAGGCCGGATAACAGCATAGCCTCCTTGGGATATAACGGAGCGCCTCCCGGGATAGACATAGACTGGTCAGATAGAGACGAAAGAAGAGACAGGGTTATTCACGCGGAGACGAACGCCCTAAAAAACATAAAACCCCACGAAGCGGACAGAATGTTCGTGACCCTAATGCCCTGCGGAGATTGCATAAAAAACGTAGCCTCGTACGGAATAAAAGATATATACTACATTAAGGCTTACAACCTTGATGACAGAGCAATCAATCTAGCTTTAGAATTTGGGATTAATTTAACACAACATAACAATGATATCCGTATGTATCAAAAAATTAGAGGAGTCGGCAGTCATACCGACTAGAGGAACAGACACAGACGCTGGTTACGATCTTTATTCAATCAACGACGGAGTAGTACCAGCAGCAGGAAGAAAGGTAGTTGGAACAGGAATAGCTATAGCCATCCCAGAGAGTAAGAATGTCTTTGCTCCGTCTTACTATGGAAGAGTCGCCCCAAGATCAGGCCTCGCAGTAAAAAAAGGCATTGATGTGTTAGCAGGAGTTATTGACGCAGGTTATAGAGGTGAAGTTGGAGTTGTCTTACAAAACCTTTCTGACGAAGACTTTCTCTATAAAAAAGGAGACAGAATAGCGCAGTTAATACTCGAACAGTGTAATACTATAGGCTGGGTTGAACTAGACGAACTAGAAGACTCACAAAGGTCAGATGGAGGTTTTGGTAGCACAGGCACTTAAAACGTTAGCGGCTTCAATAGCTACTTGCGGTATTTTAATAGCATGGTTTAACACAGACATGCTAGCGTCATATATAAAACTTTTTCGCTTAACAAGATTTACCTATTTAAAAGAATATGAAGAGCATTTATTTGAATGCCCCGATAGTAAGGTAACGCTTTTTGAGCTCTCATACATAAAAGAACCAACATTTCTCAACAAATTATTTAGTTGCCCGTATTGTTTTTCTTTTTGGCTTTCATTATTTTGTTGCTTTATAACAACTAATAACCTATTACTTGGCTTTGTTTGCTACCCTTTGTCGCTAGTATTGTATCTTGCTTTTATTAAAACTTTTTTAAAAGATGAGTAAAATAATACACTTAGATGTTTGTACTGAATTTTGTTCTTTACTTTTATCCAAGCCTTTGGTATTATTAGACATACCGGAGCTGAAGAAGGTCCTTGAGTTGTGTGTTTCAAGATCTAGGTCGTGTTGCGCCTCTTCAAAAGACAAACTCGGCTCTTTAATGGAAAAAGAGGCTCATGATATAATATCATCCCTTGGGAGCAATAAGATAGCAAAGTTAAAAACATCGTTAATAAACAAGAAAGAAAACTCTAATATTAATATCAAATTTAATAAAATAAGCAAAAACATTACAATATGACATCCGATACAAACACAGATAAGGTACTGGAAATCCATCGCAAGATGGTTGATAAAACAGTAAGAGTTCTTGACGGTTCATACAGCTGGATTGGCAAAGTTGTCGACATAGTTGATAAAGATAACTTCTTAGTAAGGAGAAATAAAGACTCCGAACCTAAAGAAATAAATATGTTTAACATCAGGTCTCTGTAATGTTTCCTACTAACCCCCACCAGAACATACACTCAGGAGAACTTTTTATGTTTGACCGTTTATTCTTCGAGGCAGATCTTCCCAAAGACAAGCTTCCAAAAGAAATAAGAGACCAAGATATGTCGGAACTAGAGTTTCAAACCTCTGACCTCAACAGACAAATGGATACTTGGTCCGTATCGACTGCGGGAGAACTTTTTTTACATGAAGTGGAGAAAAATTTCGTTAAAAGCGCAGAGTCAGCGGAAGGCTTCTTTATAGAAGAAAAACCTCAGGGCATTAAAAAAATAGAAGAAACGAAGTCTGTTTGTTTTTACAGGGTATTCGAAACCGAGGAGAAAGATTATTGGATTTCCTTTGATGCTTTATTTCACAAAGGGACACTTCTTTTAGTTGACGTAAAAGAAATTAATGAAATAAACAAAGAAGAAAGAGAAGAGGCTCAGGCCCGCGCTAAAGAATTCGTAGAGAACCGAATAGAAGAACAAAAACGCAAGACATATTTTTTGTTTAAACCCTTTAAGCTGATTATCGGCCTTTGCTTAATCGCCCTGCACTGGCTGGGAAGAAACCTGTCTCAGATTCACTCGAAATTATGATTGGGATAAGTGGAATAGCTGGAGCGGGAAAAGACCTGTTTTGCAGGATGATCCTCAAAGACATTAAAGGCCAAAGGATAGCCTTAGCAGACCAACTTAAACAAGAGCTACACGAATTTATAATCAACAAATACAAAATAGATATTTACAGATGTTCCCTAGAGGCCAAAAATAAAGTCCGAGACCTTTTAGTTTTTTATGGAAGCTTGAAAAGGTTTCAGAGCAACGGCTGTTACTGGACAGATATAGCCCAAGAAAAAGCGGACAGTTGCAAATGCGTTCCAATTATCACCGACGTAAGATACGACGACTATCAAAATGACGAGGTAAGTTGGGTAAAAAAGAAAAATAAAGGAATTTTAATACATATCAGAAAGTATTGGGAGACAGAGGGCTTGTATGAAATGGAAAGGCATTACTTTGAGCCGCCTAACGAAGACGAAAAAAGGAACGACCCAAAGCTCAGGTCTAAAGCTGATTACTTTATAGAATGGCCACACATAGAAAACCAAACCAGCAAGCAAATAGAAGAGACTTTACGCCCATTTGCAAAAGAGTTTATTGAATGGTATAACGGGAGAGGTTAATTATGTTCTATAAAGCATTAAGAAAAAAATACGAAGCGGAGATCGAGGAGAGCCTAGCTACTCTACGGATCTATTTAAAAGCGCATCAAAACCCTCTATACTATAAAAGCGTAGGCAACGGAGAGCACTCCGGCCTGATCACCGAACTGGATAAATATGTCTCTAAACTAGCGACAGCAGAGGACAATCTAGCGACACTAGAGAGACACATCGACACACTTGCCCCGGAAGAATATTCGGAGTATCACCTAAAACCTACAGAATAAAGGCTTTTTGACTTGGCACGGAAAATGCATTAAAAGAATTATGAGTACATTAACATTAGCAAATATGGGATTAAGAAACGTAGAGAATCTTTTTGATTACGTTAACAACAGTCTTGAGAAAGACTATGACGATTGGGCCACTTCTTGGAAAGGTTGGACGACAGACAGCAACACTCATTTTAATGAGACAGACGATGGCTATGAATTTTACGTAGCCTTATCAGGCCTAAGCAAAGACGAAGTAGAAGTCTCCGTTCTTGACAATAAGGTCAAAATTGTGGCCAGCGGCAAGTCGGCAGGAAGGGAAGTTAAATACGATAAAGCTTTCTCAGTACCGACAAAAGCCGAGCCAGAAACTTTGGAAGCTAAAATGGAAAACGGTATGCTGAGTATCACAATCAGTAAAAGGGAAAAGGAAAAAAATAGAACCATTACGGTTAAGTAGACAAATAGCTACCGATAGCTTCTGAGGGATGCTGGAGTGCGTTTTAAAACACCAAAGGGAAAGATCCTTTTTACGTTGGCAACGCAACAGCATCCCTTATTTTTTTTGTTGACAAACAATAAAGAACAAGGTATACTAATAAAAGTATGATTCAGTTTTACAAAGCAAACGCGAAGGTCTCTGGAACAGCTTGTTCATTTTCCGTAAACCCGAAAGATAAATCTGTTTACGCGAGTCTAATCAAGCAAAAAAGCTGGGACGCAAATTCTAAGACAGGCAGGTTCGATACAGAAAATAAATGTATCACCAAGCTTAACGTAATGGAGCTAGGGGCTATCATTAATGCCATCGAGACAAAGTCGGACTGGTCCGCGTATCACGGCACCCAGACCAGAGCCACTAAGATGAACTTCTCTCCGTACTCCCAAGGAGACAACCATGGTTACAACTTTAGGGTCACAGCAGACTCGAAAGAAGACTCGGAGAAGAAAGCTACATTTTCCATGGGCTTTAGATATGGGGAAGCTGAGGCTCTTAGGCAATACTTTATCTTTTCGATGCATGCGATATTTCAAAACTCCCTAGAGGAAGCTCAAGCTGCCGTAGGTAATAGCAAGAAGGGTAATTATCCCAAGAACCCGACACCAGCCCCTCAAGCTAAAAAAGAAGAGGCAGACGAAGATGTAGTCTGGTAATGAGAAAAAAAAGAATCCTCTTCCAGAGTGATGCAGCAGTAGCTAAAACAGGCTTCGGTAGAAACTCTAAAGAAATACTCTCGTACCTGTACAATACGGACAAGTACGAGATTTTCCATTATTGTTGCGGCACTAACGAAAGCGAAAAAACCCTAAACAGGACCCCTTGGGAATCGATAGGCACGATGCCCGGAGACCAAGAAACATTAATAAAACTAAATCAAGACCCACAACAAGGAAGAGACGTAAACTACGGAGGGCACTTTGTTAATGCCACGGTAAAAAAATATAAACCAGACGTCTTCATGGCTGTTCAAGATATATGGGGAGTCGAATCAATGGTTAAAAAGCCTTGGTTTAATAAAATCACATCTGCCCTATGGACGACACTAGACTCTTTGCCTTTATACCCAAACGCAGTAAAAATTGCCAAAGACGTCAAGAACTACTGGGTTTGGAGCAACTTCGCAGAAAAAGAGTTTAAAAGACTTGGCCATGACCATATAAAAACAGTCCACGGAGTAATAAACCATAAAGAGTTTTATAGGCTAGACGACAGCAAAAGAAAAGAATTAAGAAATAAATTCAAAATAGAAGAAGATGCTTTTGTTATTGGTTTTGTATTTAGAAATCAATTAAGGAAGTCTGTTCCTAATCTTATAGAAGGTTATGCCAAATGGAAAGAAACATGCAAGCCTAATAAAAAAACCTATTTATTGCTACATACTTCTTGGAAAGAAGGCTGGAATATACACAGGCTCTGCGAAGAATACGACATACCTAAAGATGAAGTAATTACTACGCATATTTGCAAAAACTGCAAAAACTTTTATGTAAAGCCATACGAAGGCGAAGGCAAAACATGCGAAATATGCTCTAAAGAGAAGTCTCAAAATACATGCAACGTTAGTCTAGGGGTAGAAGAAGCGCAGCTTAACGAAATATACAACCTAATGAGCGTTTACTGTCACCCTTTTACAAGCGGAGGGCAAGAAATACCAGTTCAAGAGGCTAAATTCACCGAATTAATAACCCTTCTCACGAACTATAGCTGCGGAGAAGAGAGCTGCGAAAAAGGGTCGGGGTCCTTGCCCCTGAGCTGGTCTGAGTACAGAGAGCACGGAACGCAGTTTAAAAAAGCTTCAACTTGCCCTGACTCAATCGCCAGAAATCTAGACAAAGTTTTTAGAATGCTCCCAGAAGAAAGAAGGGAACTCGAGAAAAAAGCAAGGAAGTGGGCTATAAGTAAGTTTTCCACAGAAGTGACTGGCAAATTCTTAGAGGACTTTATAGATAACGCTCCCTTTGCGGAGTACGACTTCGATTCTCTGACTTGGAAACCAAGAAATGTAGATTACCAAGTGCCTCAAATCAACGATAACGCAGAATGGTTAATTCACATGTATAAAAACATCCTAAATATGGACGTTGACGAAAACAATGAAGGCCACGTATACTGGATGAAGCAGATTGAAAACAAGATTTCAAGAGAAAACATAGAAGACTTTTTTAGAAAAACCGCCAGACAAGAAAACGAAGAAAACATTCCATTTAAAATAGAAGACTTCCTAGATGAAGAAGGAAAAGATAACAGAATCTTAGTTACTATGCCCGGCAGCATAGGAGATGTTTTTCTATCCACATCTGTATTAAAATCTATTAAGTCGAGATATCCAAAACATAATATATATTTTGCTACCGCGCCTCAGTATTTTGAAATCTTAGAAGGCAATGAATTTATCCATAAAGTTATACCTTTTGATAAAAAGATGGACAGCCTGCTTTGGCTAGAAGGACAAGGTAAGCATGAAGGGTTTTTCGAAGTCGCGTATCTTTTACACCTAGGAACGCAAAGGCTTTACAATTTCCAGCATAATGGTAAAGATAAAATAGAATTAGACTTATGCACTTAGTAGAACAATATGCTCTAGCCTCTGGCTCTAAAATAGGCAAGCCTCAAATAAGAGAAAAATATTACCCTGCTCCGGCAGATAATTATTTAACTTTTTCCCCCTTCTCCAAGCCTTCCAAAAATTATGATCTATGGAGAGAAGTTTTGTCTATAATACAAGAGCCGCTAAGAAAACTCGGTATTAACATAGTCCAACTAGGAGAACATAAAGACAACCTGTTCGACGGATGCATAGACCTAAGAGGTAAGACGACCATAGCTCAGTGCGCCTTCCTTATTAAAAGGTCCCTGCTTCACTTTGGGGCAGATACTTTCTCGGTACACATAGCCTCAGCTTACGACAAAAGGATAGTCGCTCTATACTCTCATAGCCCTATGCAAAACCAGAAAGGCTATTGGAACAAAAACTCAGAGTTCGTAGGCATAGAGTCTCACAAAGACGGCAAGCAATACTCCTTTATGCTAGAGGAGGACCCCAAAACAATAAATACGATTGAGCCTGAAAAAGTAGCAATGTCTATATTTAGACTTTTAGGTATAGATGTTAAAATCAAAAACAGAACAGTTTTCATAGGACCCAAATGGAATAGCGAGTTTCTAGAAGTTGTTCCATCAGCGGTCGCAAAGTTTAGTAAGCCAGCCCCTAAAGACAGACACGTCATAAGAATGGACTACCATTTTAATGAAGAGGTCATGGAGCAGCAACTACTCTCCAACCCCGGCGTCGTTGTCACCAGCAAGCCAATATCTATCGATTTACTTTGCAAGAACAAAGAGAGAATACAACAAGTAATATATTTAGTTACAGACGACAGCTACTCAGCCGACTTCTCTAGAGAGATGGATAGAAGCTCTATCCCTAATAGCATATATACCAACTTAAAAGGTCAATTTTTAAAAAATCTTAAATATAGATCTTTAAATTTAAATAAAGATATAGCAATGCTGCAAGATAAGTCTATTAAAGCAGTACGCGATCACAACAAACTAGACGTTGATAATTTAATGTTTAGGACTACTAAATTTGTAATAGAAAAAGACAAAGTTTACCCCGGAAAAGCAGCTTATTTTAATAAAGTAGCTGTTGATAACTTCGTCGCTTCACCTATCCCCATTATCGATGTACCGGAATTTTGGGAGGAAATGGACTTCTTCTGGATCACAGAAAAGATTTAAGAGAGTTGTGTATTTTAGGCGTTCAATATACTGGATATATTTTAACAACTCAATACAAGCTTTTTTAAAAAAGTGTTGACAAGCTAACAAGTCTATGATATCATTCGGAAATGAAGACTACATATAGTCAGAATAAATCCGAGATGAGCGACTCGACAAAAAACGCAGAAAGGAACTGGATTGACGAAAGCCAATTCAGGATTGAGCAGAACAAGATGACCGTAGTAGACTGCGGCAAAAATTACGCTACTGTCTACGACGGAACAGGTAAAGAAAAAGCCTCTAGGATAACCCTTAATGAGCTACTTGCGCTACCTAAAAACCCTAAGTATAAAGGGCATTTTTTGGTAGGGGAAAATGCTCATCTAGGCGTTGCTACTAATGCAAGCTCCTTGTCGCAACCCTTTACTGAGGAACAGCTACGAAAGTTTTATGAAGACTGCGAGAATAACGATATTATTCTCAGGTTTTTTCCTCAGCAAAGCACACCAAAAGCGGCCACGTACGCAGGCTTAGAAAAATCTGATGAAAACGACCCAGTATCTATCTATAAATTTATAAAAGATAGACTGAGAAACGTATCTCTGAGATTACCAAACTCGTCCTTTGAAACAACCAAAGCACGAACAGAGGGATACACATTCAAAGGTAACGTTACAAACGTAGAGAACCACGCTAGAAGGTATGGGTACCAAGACGCGCTATCTAAGTTTATAATCAAAAACCTTGACTATTTATCCAGCGCCTTCTCAGAGGAAGCTAAAGACGTATTTCGCCTAACAGAGGATTCAAAGTACAAAGTAGGAGACAGGAAAGACCAGTTTAACGTAAGCAAAGTAAAACTAGTCCTACTTCACCCTCTTCTTGCTATCTTAAAAGGAAAAATAGTAAAAGACGACTCTGGCAAGTTTGTTCTGTCAGAAAATTTAAATATCAGAGAAGGCACGAAGAAACTCCCCTCATGGAACTTTTGCAAGAAGTACATCCTCAACCTCAGCCCCAATCACCTGAAAGGCGGAGTCGCCCGAAGTAATCTAATGTACCACGGAGAACGTTTTTTTATATCAAGAAAAATGGCCGAGGACGGTATTGTTGAAAAAGGGGCAGAGGCCAGAAAGATACGAGTAGGCGAAATGTTTGCTGACGAAAAGTATAAAGAACACCAAGAAGCCTTCTCTAAATACAGGAAGCAATACAGAAACGCTCTAAGAGAAGCCTTTAATATTTTTCGACAAATAGCAGCCGGAGACAACCCCGAGCTACTCTAGCTTAGTTTAACTTGTTAATGCGCTCGGCGCATTTTAGAGCACCACTAAGTCTTCGCCTGTTTTAAATCGACAGCAGGCAACAACGAGTCGCCCCTCTTATTTGGGGCGGCTTTTTTGTTTGACATAACCTTAAGTTAGTGTTATCATCATAATATGACCGACAAAGCTAAAGAAGTTGAGATTAACGCCGAAAAGCTCTCCAGAAATACAAGTGGCCTCCTAGAGAACCCACCTATAGACTATGTCTTTAATGAAGACGGCTCAGTAGACTGGAGAAAAATGGTCAGAAAAGAATATTTGGTCCCCAATAAGCAAAAAACAAACGAAACAGACGTATCTCTCCTAGAAGATAGAGATTTATTGATTCTACTTGGGGGAATCAAAGAGCTTGCTCAAATCAGAGGCTTTAATTCTGTTTCTTACGAAGTAGTAGCAGCCAGCCAAGAGTATTTTGCTACGAGCTGCATTATAAGCTGGTCTCCTAACTACGAGACAGACAATAAATCAGTAATCTTTTCCGCCTTAGCTGACGCTCACCAAGATAATACTTATAGCTTCGCTTCTAATTTTCTTGCGGCCACAGCTGAAAACAGAGCCTTTGTAAGGTGTGTTAGGAACTTCCTTAAGGTTAATATCGTAGGGCAAGAAGAAATGGGGGGAGGCAAACAAGCCTTCTCTCAGAGCTCAACAAAGCCCTCCTCCCCTAAAACAGACTCGGACCCGACATCTCTCTTACAAAAAGTGATGGACACCAAAGGAGTATCTTTTGACATGGTCAAGACCCGCTTGTTAGACGAGGATTTTCCTAAAGCAGACTCGTTCCAATCGGCCAAGGATATACCAAAAACCAAAACCTTTGAGCTTATAGCTAGACTAAAAAAGATTTAAAAGTGGAGACTGTATGTCTTTTAGATTTATAGTACGCTAGACGTATTTTATTCATCCAAGGCGACAGTTTACCATTTCCCTATAGGACAGCTCTCCTGAGCTAGATAGGCCTTCAGGGGCACTACACAGCCACACTTACCGCACCTCTGGCCGTCTTTTATAAACCACGCGCAAGCCCTGCATAGGTCCATTCTCCTGTTTTTTACCTCTGTATCTGCTACTAAGTCGTCACCAGATAACGCAGCTTTAGTATTTTTAGCAAGGCTCTTTGCTAGATTAGCTACCATTTTCGCTTTACTCGGCAACTTCTTTTTCGGCTCTTCTTTTTTTAAATTTTTAATAGACCTACTTCTATTAGTGAACCCGCTTCTATCAACATTTACAGGCTCATAATATTTAGACTTGTTTATTTCGTACTTGTTCATTTGCTCATATCGAATATTAAAGGGTCATTAGAGACCTTTAGGTACTTAACTTGCCCCGGCATACAATAATGGATACAAGGCCCAATGTAGTCATTAGGATGATGAAAACCAGCCCTGATAGCCTTTATGCTTTCATTAGCAGAGTATATAGCAAGACTCAGATCAAACTCAGGCTCAATAACAAAAGTATCCTTAGCTTTAGCCTGAACTAAAGAAGACGTCTCATCTATTGAAACCTTCGGCCCAATGACATTATCTCCATCAGATAAATTAAAAGTTTCTTCGTAGCTGTGAGTTCTGTTAAAACTCTTCGCCCCATCGCTGCATATATTATGATAGCCAGAAGCTTTATCAACTTTACCTATTACGCCATTAGAACAGGTAACTCTTTTTAAGAACAGTTCGCATCTAAGCTTAGATTCCTCTGGCCTGTATCTATCTCTTATACCCTCCGGCAAACTCTCCATAAATTCTGGCGAAGATACAATCTCATACTCTGTCCAAACCTTAACAGTCCTAAGAAATGCCGACCAAAAAGGTTTTCCATTAGTCTGACAGCCAAATACTATCTGATTTTCGTAAGCAGCTTTTATATATTCTTCCGAACCTCTTATATCGACAAGAGAACTTCCCTCTACCTCGCCAAACCGTTCGTAGCTTATCTCTCCCGATGATTTTGTGTGCCTCTCGCGCACCGGCCACGTGTCATCTGATACATCATACACAGGAGAAGAGTAGACTAAATCTCCACCATAGGCAAAAGCTATTTTATTAACAGGTGTAGGTAGTGGCACCCCTTCCTCTTTAAGCATTCTCCCGCCTACCTTTACGTGGGGATTACAGTGCACACCCATTTCTTCAGGTATATTTACTATATTGGGCAAGCCTATATTTTTGGGATGTTTATTGCCAGACTCTTCATAACCCCTCAGCTCGCCTTCTTTGGTCATTGATTCCTCAAATATGTCCCATATTGTGCTAGCGTTGACCGGAGCACCATCGAAGCTATTAATATTTGCAGGATTTTCGCTATCTTTATTAGGGTACTTTCTATTCTCGACCCCGTCACCGGTAAACCCAGAAAAATGAGCTACCTTAAGCTTAGAATCAGTTGGGTCTATATAAGTAATAAAGTTAACTTTGGATATAGCGTCCTCATGAGTATAGTAGTCAAAGGTGTTTTCTAAGTCTCCATATCGAAAGTCACTCGCACCTGAGTCGGATAGGCCAGAAAAAGTCAGCCCAGCCATATTTGGATTAGATATATACCTCCATTGCACTTGTCTGTATCTTCTTACCTTTGCGTATATAGGAGCCTCTACTCTTATTTTAGTTAGGTAATTCACGGCCCTTGCGTAACTATTAAACACTTCAGAAGAGACTTCGGACCCCGGCCCTATGCCAAAGGACTTAGGTAAAGCAGGATTATCGGATCTAGAAAAAGAACTAAGCCAAGGGGTAGCTTTAGCTGCCTCCTTATTATTTATTACTCTGTAGTCAGCAACAGAAGAATTGTTTGCAATTGCAAGCGCAGAAGCAGAGGAAACACTTGGAAAAGTCTCGTATATAACTGCGTTGCCAGAGCCGTCAAATTGAATTTTACTACTTACGTTTTCAGTAAGATTTGCATCGCTGGAATGTTCCTGATGCAAGCCTTGTACGAACTCGTTTTCCGTACCTAGGGAGTCCTCCTCAAAAAAATCGCTACCATAAGATTGGGCTTCTTTTACTTGAGAAAGCATCTCCGAGGCAAAGTTAGCTCTTTTCTGTATATTGTCTGCAATGTCCTGTATGAAACCCCAATCATCACTATCTGGCGTCCCTTTAATTAAGTCGACTTTAGGATAATCCCTACTCTTTCTGAGTCCATTGTTTTCGTCTTTAATATAGTCTTGTATTTTTTCTGTTTGCTTAAGAGTCAAGCCAAACTCTTCTTGTACTTCTTTAGGCAGCGAGGACTCATTATTAGTAACTATAACGTCTATTATCTCTAAGCCAGACTGAGCCTTAAAAGCCTCTAGTGGGCTAGAGAAAGACAAGCTTCTTTCTGTATTGCTTATTATTTCTAAGGTATGATGTAGAACAGGGATAGAAGAAGCTCGAGAGGTTTCTATTCTTTTTCTTAACTGCTTAGTCTTAGAGCTTAGTTCAGAATACCCAGACCCAGAATTTGCAACCTCGATATGCTTTACCTTACCCGACTCTATGACGGCAGATGCCGCAGCCTGAGTCCCCCCATCTTCAGTGGGCGCAGGTATCGTTATAGTTGGCTCTGTTCTATAGTTTTCTCCTCTATTAGTTAAGACAACTTTTGATATACCGCCTCTTTTTATTGGGTCTTTATAATTAGCCCTTAATGAATGAGTGAAGTCAATCATGTAAAGCCGAGTATAAGGAATACCCCCTTTCACATAGTTAAACTCACCAAACCTAGTAAACCCATCCTTAGGAAATGAAACAGACTTACCTATCTTATAGTTCTCCGGCATGCTTATAGTATGCATATACAAGCCACTAGAGGCATCGTAGACGCCATCCTCCAAGTCTGAGCCCTTTATGGCAGATGTCCATTTAAATGGCACCCTAAGCTTATCTAAACTAACAGTATCATAGACAGCAATACTTGTGTCTTCTCTCTTGTACTGTATAGTTACAGATATTATTTTCATCCTAAACTTATTAGTACTATCTAATTCTTCATCTACTGAGATAGCAAAATTTGACCTCTTTTGTATTTTTTCTTTAATATCTGTCCACGTGTTGCCGTCTGTAGATTTTTGCAGCATATATTTAAAGTCAATTGGCTGCACTCTATATATTTGACCCGGACCCTCAAATTTATGCTCAAACCCATCCCAAAAATTAGTTATAGAAAATGATAATAGTTTTTTATTGACAAAGTCTAAGTAAACATACTCACAAATAGCTGGCATGCCCATGTCATACATAAGGCTTGCCGTAAAGCCATTATTATTATAATCAACCAGATTGTTCGCTTTTTCCCCATAAGATAAAAGCGGGCTGAAACCCTCTGTATCGTAAGACGGAAAAACATCCTTAAGGGTGCTATGCTCTGCCCCGAAGACTTCATCTGAGTTTAAAGAAGGTATTTGGTAGTCGAAATACTCCACCTTATAAACATCATCTTCGGATTTGTCGTCAGACGGGTTAGGGTCTACGTACTCCGCCAATTCTACTATACATAAATTTTCATAAATAGCTTTTTTGACCTCGCTTGCATGACTTAGATTCGACGATCCAAGGCTATACATAGGCTGCGCTGGATCTCCCTTTTCATCTTCCCACTCTGCGAGGCTAACATTCATCTCTATAACCAAGTCTTCATTAGTATTAAATACCTCTCCCCCTGTGGTTGCTTCTGCAGCAAGACCGGCTGAAATATCGCTACCATTTAGAGTTACTTTAGTAATTTTATCAGGCTCACTCTTGTAAATATATCTATAGTTTTTATTTTTACCTAATTTTATTAATATTTTGGAAACCCCCGCCTCGTTAATTTCTACTAACTCTATTTGAGTATTCGTCCTATATAAAACATTTTTATAAGAAGAGAATATATCTTCATTTACCCAATGAGAACTAGGATAAGATTCAGTATCTCCTATATACTCTACGTCAAGCCCAACTAGCGCCGCGAAACTTCCTGCATTAATATCTTCCCCATGCCAACTTTTGGATATAGCAGAAAGTTCAAGGTTGAATCTAAGGCTGTCCCCACTTAAGCCTCTGCCACCCCAAGTATCGATATAGGCATCACCAACCTCTGTTAACGGAGCTTCTAAAAACAGCCTCAGGCCGCCAACCACAAGAGGATAATTTAAGGTAGTGATCGGATCAGGGTCTTCATAGTTCTTAATATTCCAGCCATAAAAATACATATTTTTTAATACATTTCTATTTAGGTTTGTTTTAGATCTATGAGAATTTTCATCAACATAACTTAAATCAAAATAATTAACTATCTTGTACCTATTGTTTTCTATGCCGCCATCATATGCTATTTTATTAGAACCATCTATACTGGTGTCTGTAGTAAATATCCTTAAAACTTCTACTTCTGCGCTCACCTCTTCAGAGACCTCCTGCCAAGCAGTAGCAAATCTTATAAAATATGGCTGCCCAGACTTTATGCTTCCGCTGTCATTTTTAAACACTATAGCGTCTCCATTGGAAAGCTCTTTGTTTATTTTTAAATTATCATTACTAATTACAACATCTTCCCAATCAGGGTACTTCATTTTTAAAACGCCCCCGGGCCTTGCTACGTCATGGTAAGATATGGAATTTACCTCTGTATCTAAATTATATTTAAGCCCAGAAGTCCCCCTGTCTAAGTAAGTAGCTATCGGGCTTTTTTCATTATTGTAAGTTGTCGTTTGGGCAGAGTCGTCAGACTGTCCTTCTTTCAGATCTTCAAAAAATAGCTTCTTATCTATTAATTTTTTAAGCCTAAATCTTATGGAGCTATAGGTTTTTTTATTTAAAGTTGAAACGAAAGAAAGTCCATAAAAGTTATGGCCATACCTATTAAAAGGAATAAAAGAATGACCTATAGAATTTTTTAAAGTTTTCTTCGCGTGCCCTTGAGCTATAGCCACCCTCTTAGCAAATCCTTGGTGATAAGTACCCGAGTCTGTCATTATGGCCTCTTGGCCTGCATCGGTATTAAAATCCAAGTTAAGGCTTCTGATGGTATCATTAGCAACAAAAGGGGCCGAGTCTTCCGACTTCAAGGACACCGTTAATAAGTCTTTACCCGTATTGTTGGTGACCTTAAAGCTAGATTTTATTTCGTATTCATACCCGGGAAAGTTCCTCACCGCCGATTTTGTTTCTTCCCCTACGACTACCTCTACGTTCTCCAGTATGACCTTAAAACGATAATAACCATCGGTTTTATATGCGTCTGACCCTTCATTCGCAAATTCCACTTCTTCTATTCCCGGAGAACCTGCAGCTTGAAAGACATGAGTGAACCTACTATCGTAAGGTATCTTGAACTCAAAGTAGCCCTGACCCTCAATCACTTCTTCTCCATCGTCAGATTCGATAACTTTCTCTGCGTAAGAACCTTGAATATCTTTTAGCTTTCTCCCTTGTATTAATTCTTTATTGGTTCCATTTGTGGTTTTCTTTTCAACTTTAGCCAGCATAAACTCTGACTCACTCACCCCTTCATCGGGCACCTTGCTCCACCTAGGGTAGACCACCCCACTAGACTGCCCAATAGCCGTGTTCTTATCTACCTTGCTGAGCAATTCTTCATTATACTCTTTTAAGTCTTCTTTTTCTGCTTCCTCTAGAAGTTTAAGGTCTTCTTGAGCAGATATAAACTGGCTAGCTTTTAGCTGTGTGAAATATATGTATTCAACTTGATAGTCTGTGACCCCAGCAACGCCAATAAATTTTTCTCCCGGCTTTTTCCATTCTCCATTATATTTTATTCTTGGCTGGAACTTAACAGACCTCAACTCCCCAAAATTTTCTGTATCGAACGGCTTACTTAGGTATTTATAAAAAGGGTAAGCATCCGTCCCAGCGCCCCTAACTGCTGAGTATACGAAGTTATAGTAGGTCTCTTCAAAGTCTTCTACTACATAGATCCTATCTTTATCAACGCCAGATAACGTGACTAAACCATTTCTTTCGTCGAACTCTTTGCAATAGCTTAGCCTCTCGTGGCCGGTGTTCATGGAATAAGCTATGGTATCCTGAGGCATATCCCAAGATAGTTTCAAACCACTTAAAGCGTAATCAGTAAAGTCAGCATCATATTCTATCTTTTTCTCTTCTCCCCTTTTGTTGCCATAAAGAGTTACTCCATATATATATCTACTATCAAGCTCGGCTATACTCTCGTAACCAGATCTTTCTTTTTCAGGTTCATATCGATTAGTATTAAATATGTTGGAAAATCTGTATCTCGTACCTTTGTATTCTGTATTAGCTCCTCTTTTTTGAGTCAGTCTTTCGGCTTCGGCTTCCCTTTCGTTGTAATACTCTAAATCTCTTTCTTGATGAGGTATATCTATGCCCTCCAGCTTCAAGAACCAATCTTTTCTTTGTGCAGTCGGGCACATTGAGTAAGATATGTCTGTGCTAGAATTGTATGTTGCCGCCTCTAAGGAATAAATTATTTTTCCGTCACACTTTAACGTTGCGTTGGAGGCATTTACAACTTTAAGCCCATTTATTTCTCCAGAAAATTCAGCATCTGCATTATGATTTAGAACATTTATTTTAGTATTATCTGTTAATAGATACTTAGGCTTATTAACGATATTATAAAAACCCTCATAGGAAGCCTCAGACTTCTCAAGGTAATCACTGATAGCCTCGAACCCGTGCCTGTTATAGTATTTCTCGTCTATATAACATCTTAACTTACTATTGTTTATAAAGACGGTATCGGATCCCGGATCTTTATTAGAAATTAAATAAGGCTTATTAAATACTATTATTTTTCCTTTGTACTCGTCTTTATTTGCATAAAAAGTTTTTATCAAATATGCCTCACCTTCTTCCTCTTCATAGGTACCATCGACTTCATCTATATAATCAGTATATGTTTGTTGATTAAGAAAGCTAATTGTTTCCCCTGCTTGATTCACAGAGAATATATTCCTTTTTGTCACCTCGAAATCAGAAGCTTTTAATAAATCACGATAATTGTCATCTGAATCTGTATCAATCTCAAACTTGTGCCCCGAGTCGTCAAGCCTAAACATCTTAACCCCTTCACCGAGGCCCTCATCAAAGCGACTAAATAAAGAAAATGCAACATTATTAGTCTTTTTCATGACATAATCATACTCCCTATTAGTCATTATGATTTTATCATTTATAGATGAGTCCAAAATAAACTCAGACAAAAAGCATTCTTTCTCAATGTTAGCGTTCTTTCCATCTGAGGTAAAAGAGCAGGGCCTATAAGTGTTTATATTCTTTATGGTTCCCGCTTCGTTTACAACAAAATACTCTAGAGTAAAAAGACTACCCCTCGAGAGATCAAATTCGTAAGACATAGTCCCTCCCTCCATAAAGTCTTCGAATTCTTTTGTCCTTATTAAGGGCACAAAGTTAGTAGCAAAAAAGCCTTGCTCAGTCATAGAAAAAGACTTTATCGTGGCAGCGTCGAAAAGCACTACTCCATTCTCGTATATACTCTTGTTTAAAGAGCCGCTATCTTTTATTCTAACAAATTCAGTATCTCTAACTTTCCGACTTATATTAAAATCTTCTTTATACTCTTCGAAGTCTGTATGACTAAACTTAGATACAGGAAAAGAATTAGTGGATCCATTTATACTCTTGGACGCATTAAAGTTTTTAACATAGAAGGTAGATGCGGTATTATTTATAATCTTGATTTCTCCAGCATCTTTATGTATTTTAACAGGATAGCTAGACGTATTGGGTTGGTAAGCAAGAAAAGCGCCGTAATCACAAGAGAAGATAGTCTTATCAAGAACCGTAACTGTGACAGCATCAGCTACCACGCTAAAAGAGTTGCTAGCCTTCTCCCATTTTATTTTTATAGCACCGCTAGAAGCTACGGCCTGAGTAGCAATCACCCCAGTGCCCTCTGGACAAATCACATTACAGCTTTCCCAAGATGCGTTAGCAATAAGGAAATGAACGTCTTCAGGGTAACTTTGCAGCTCTTTTCTGGAAGGTAAATATACATTAGCAGGGTTGGTTAACACATACCTAAAGTATTTGTCGCCAGACACCCCTAGATCAAAGTATACATTTTCTCTTTTGAGATGTATTATATCTGACTCTCTATCTATGTCAATGTATCTAATTTCTGAATCACTGTTAAAGATATTTCCCTGATTATCAAATATTCTAGACACATGGAAGTCTTTAATCTGATCCATTAGTGTTATGTCTCCCACGCTCAACCTTAAAACTTTATCTTTATTTAAGTAATTAGACGTTATGGCAGTTGTAATTATGGTTGTAGTTTGCCCGTCTTCTAGCTCTTGCGCCTCAACAAACTGTCCTAGATTTTCATCAGCAAAATAGTTTAATATTTTGTTTTGCAAATTTTGTTTGTAGGTTAGCTCAGTGGAAACCTCTTCTTCACTTAGCCCGTCACCAACCAGAGTAACAGAATTTATTTTTATGTTTTCGTATATATTATTGGCTATTGTTAGAGTTGAATTATTTTCTCCCCCTACGCCCACTATTCTATAATAAGTTGACTCATCGAGGTCTATCGGCGTTTGCGGATTTAACAAGAAGTTCGCTCGCTTAGCTTCATCCAAGGTTATAGCCCTATAATAAACGCTTAAGTCAAGCTTAATCTCTTTTCCAAATACATGATAGTCGAAATCGCTATCTAAATTAGTTTGAGCATGATTAGTCTTATCGGCTTTGCTTTGATTAGCGCCGTTAACAAGAAAAGTTTTTAAGGCATCTGCATCAAAACCAGACCCTGTATCAAAGTTTTCTACAGAGACATCGTATACAGCCTTGGGGTATATTTCTTTTTCAAAATATAACTCATTTTTTCTTTTTGTTGATATATTAATTAACTCGAACTTAAAGTTATTATCATCTCCAGCAGGTTGATACGTCTCGCTGGACACATAATTAGTTGCCCCATCCGGCGAATATAAATATGGAAAACTAAATGTTATGTTAGATTCTACAAAAATTGTTTTATCATGTTGGGTAGAGTAGTCCAACACAAAGATCCCCTCATGAAAAGCATAATACTTTTCTGTTTTTTTCCCGCCATGAGCAACAGTAAAGACGCCATCTTCAAGTACGCTACTATCAGAAAAACTATAACCATTGGCACTATTGCTTACTATTGCATGTTGAGCGACAGTATCAAAATTTTCATTATTTATAAAAGCTGCCGAGTTTGCATTTACAACCTGAGTCACCGTTCTATCAAAGTCTACTACAGTTATCGGCCTATTATGCATATTGACCACAGCTACGCTTTCGAGCTTACCCGCCCAGCTCTCGGAAGGTAATACTATCAACAAATCTTCATTATGAACATCCGGCTTTATGAACACAAAATTATAACCAAACTTTTTATCAGCTTGATCTCTAGTCAGGCTCTTTCTATTTGGTATATGTATCTCATTTTTTGGATAATATATAATGTCCGATGTAGATAGAGATGGGTCTTGAACATTAAAAGTAGAGCTAGAGTATTTATATGCTCTGTTTTTATTAAGCTCAGTAGTTCCGTTTATTTCTACAGCTTCTAGGTCAGAATTTATAAAGTAGTCATTGTTGTGATCGCTTAAGTCAGAAGATCTTGTATGAAATTTATCATATGATACTATATGTCTAGAAGAGGAAAGGCTTGATATATTTAGCCCGTCTGCAGCTCCATTATACCCAGTAGCAAAATGAACCCCGGACTGGGCCAAGTCTCCGCTAGTATATGTTCCGTTGCTATGACCAAACAGATCGACAACCTTCTCGAGATCCACCTTAGGGCTATCTCCAAAAATGTTCTGATTCTCTTCAAAATTCTTTAACGGCTCATCTTGATCTCCTAAATTTATAATATCTGCCCTAGAACACTCTTCATCTGTAACATAAAATGTATCAGACAAGAAGTATTTATTAGCATCAAAATCAGCAGAAGCTATAGAAAGCGAAGGTTCGACAGAGTTTCTGTTGGAGTATAATTTAAAGCTATTTTCGTCTACGACTTCAACAAAGTAAGTCTGAGTTTTATTAAACCCATCGTCAGAATCCACGTTTAAACTCAAGCTAAGTATGCTGGCTATAGAACCGTCAGCATCATCGTTTAGTCTATCAGCGTAGGTTATGTCATCATCAGCGAAATCAAATATTTGGCCCGCTTCAACGTCAGTTACGTTAGAACCTTTATTAACCCTGAAAAAGAATTTATTCACATCGGTTATTTGAGCTCCCTCATCTGTGATGTCCATCTCATCCGACTCAGGGGAAACAAAGCTCTCTTGCTGAGTATTTAGAACCGTCTGGCTGTACGAATAAATAAAGTAGTTTCCGCCCTCTACGGTTATGACCGTATCTCCATCTACTAAAGCAGTGCCATCTATAGTGTTACTAGCAGTTTCTAGCTCTTCTTTTGTGCCCTTCCAGAAGTAATCTGCGTTAGTTAGCCTATCGCATGAAAAGTTTATTCTTTGATTAGTAACTAAACCATGGTTAGGTAAAGTCAATGTATTGTCTGCACCACAAGATATTTGCCTAACTAGGTTTTCGGCAACCGTGTCCTCTGTAAATCTATTCACAATCTTGAACGCAGGATTTAAAAATGATTTTAGATTTATGCTAGCAAGCGAGCCGTCTATAATAGCAACGTCTCCATTTTTTATCCTATTAGAGTCAGGGCTTTTATATATATCTGTCGATGTAAAATTGTCATAAGGGCTAACAGAATCCTCTTGATTTTTATAGTAATGTAATTTAGTAGAAAAAGAATACTGTTCGTCTTTATAGGTTCCTTCGTCGGAAGACACCGCTTCTACCGGGTAGTTTATATTGGAAGATGTTTCAGATGCGTTAATATAAAGCACATTGTAGGGCTCATTCTGAGCGTAACTAGAATCTAAGGTAGGAAGTTCAATATCTAGACCCCTGCTCCTATTAATTAAAATTTCTTCTTTGAAGTTTTCTTCTTGAGAACTTTTATATACATTAGAGCTTCTTCTGCCTTTGCCCTTCTGGCCAACTACCTCGATAAAAAATCTTTTCTCACCAGCTACTTCTTTTCCATCCTCTTTCTTTGTCTTAGAAACCCTAACCATAACGGTAGCGTCCATTCCCGTAACTGTTTCTGAAAATTCCCCGCCTTCCTCCTGATCATTAAACTTATATACATTACCTTGAGACTCAAAATTCATACCCAAATCAAACCTCGCTTTGTTTGTAATTAAGAAAAATTCAAAGTTACCAGCGTAAATATCATTAGAGAACAAGAAATTCACTTCCTCACCGGACCCAGAAAGACAGAAGACCCTACCATGGCTACTTGGCGCTATGGAGATTATGTTTTTTGATATTACATCAATATCTTCAAAATCAAACACTCCACCGCTTTCCGTAACCTTTACCCCAAGAACTCCGGGCTTAGCTGAATACATAAGCCTGTCTCCAACAAACACTCTAAGTATAGGTGTCTTTTGGCTTCTAAGGTCTGAAAAGTCTATGTCATCTATCTGAGACCTAACAACACTAAACGTCTTACCAGAAAAATTAGAAGCAACTAGTACGTCTACATCCTCATCATGAACGAAAACCTTATTATCACTAATGCTACTTAAAACTTCTAATTGATTGTATTTAACAACATCAACGCTAGACGCAGACCACTTGATATTAGAGTTTAGGTTGTCGCCATCTAGCGTAAATTTGACTGCCTCGTTTTTAGGTATATAGTATACCGACTTGGCTTCCGTACCCGCCCCTTCATTTATTCCATATCCAGAAGCAGATATAACCCTAGCCTCTTCGTTCTTCGAGTTTAGGAAAGTAACATGCTCAGCATCACTAAAACCAGAAGGCAGAACTAAGGTAGAATCTGTATTTATTACTCCCGTCAGCCCTGAATCGTCGCTAGTTAAAACTATTTGATCGTGGTCCACCACTATGACCCCCGAATCAACAAGATTGGATCTACTTGCATCACTATCAAAGAGCATGCCAGACATAGAGCCGAGAGAAGCCCCAGCCACAGCACAGTCTCTGTCAGAAATATTAACCAACAAAGACTTCGAGCTTAAGTTCCCGGCGCTCAAATCCAACCCAGAAATGCCATCTATTAAGAACACTTCTGGCTCTCCATCTTCTCCTTCATAGTAGTTATCATCAAAGCTGACAATAGAAGGTAAAGGGGTTATAACTCCAGTGGAGGGGCCGCTAGTCAAAGAAGAGTCTTTATAAGAAAACTCCATTCCACCAGTCGGACTTAGGGTATGCACAGGGCTGTTAAAGCTATCCGCTTCTGTTTTAAATAACTCAATAGCGTTATCGCTTATATTAAAAACATCAAAGCTATAATCACCTCCATGCGATATTATGCCACTAGCATTCGCCCCAGAACATAAGAAGGTTTTCCCATTGTCGTTTGCATCAACCGTAAACTTGCCGGTCATTATATCTGTTCTGAATTTATGTATAGGCTCAAAAGCTATATTGCTTATACCTGTAGAAACAGTTTCTTCATTATTGCCAGTAACAAAAGACTTAGCTGTAAAATCAACCAAAGCGTCGTCAGTCATCCCTTGAAGCTCGTCAAAGTGGCTGCTAGTTATATCAGGAGTGAAGAAATACTTTGTCTGGCTCGGATCTAATCCAGAGATAGTCTCCGCGGTGCCTACCGAATTGCTTGTCTTATATGACTTCTCCTTTCTATACAGTTCAATTCCGCTAGGCTCTACCCCAACAATACTCTTATAACTTTCTTTTGAAGATGCTCCATCTTTATAAATAAACAACTTGTCTAGACCATTTATTGTATAAGATCTACCATCCTCAAGGACTGAATAAGCGCTATCACCATCGGAAAACTTATCCTGCAAGTCGGCTTCGGTTTCTGAGTATCTCTTGTCTAATATAAAGTCGTTTCTTTCTATTGATCTTACTTTTAATTCATCACTTATATCAGAACTTAATAGTATTTTTTCATCTACATCTTTTTGTAATATATAATTTTGAGTAGAGTCTAAGTTTACAGTTAGCAAGTCGGTAGCGTTGTCGAAAGTTGAATAGCCTTCTTGCTTAGAGTCAGTATCCGACGCAGCCTTTTGGGTTAAATCCAACAGGGCACCGCCAACAGGTATATTTACTTCAATAGGTAAAGGATTTAATTTTTTAAATACATCGACTTCCGTCCCTGCATTTGATATAGTTAAATTTTGCCTCTTCTCTATTCTAAATTTTATTTGATCTGGGGTGTATTTTTCTGTTATGCTAGTCTTGTTTATTAGAGTAGGCAAAACAAAAGAATGATCAGTGTTCTCAAAAGAATTAGGATCATAAGTCCCATCCTCATTCATAAAGACTATATAATCTTGGTAAGATTCCGTGGAGTCAACATCTTTCCAGTCCTCGCCTGTTACCTTATATTGCAGTTGGTAATTCCATCCCTGCTGAGATGACCTTGAGTTTTTATACCCACTGTCCCCAACGACAACAGCGTGTTTTGTATATAGCCTATAGACATATTTAGTAACCCTTAATCTTGAGCCGTTCTTAAAAGAACCATGTTTTTGGGAGTAACTAGGTATGGTAGCGTTATCTTCGCCACCTTTTCTACTATTCCTTATTTTGAAAATTTCATTATCACCCTTGTATTCATAATAATATGGAGCGGGTGCGGTAAATCTGGCCCCGTCGGAACCGCCCCGCCTCACTCTGTAGTGATATGTTTCTGGAAATACTTTACTATTAAGGTCTATAGCTTTATTTTCTTCTATCTCTATTGGGGTGCCATCATAATTTTTGTTTATATGGGGGTTATTCGGCGCTCTATAGGCATAGCGCTGTAAATAATTTACCATGGCTCTGCTTTTTGTATTATCTTGGTTATTGGAGGCCTCAGAAAACCACTCATATGAGTGTTTTGTAGTCTCGTCTGATTCAACTACATCTGTTGATTGATAGTCCCAAGGTGGATTTGTATTATCAAAAGTGTTTTTATTTATTATCCATTTTGAATTACCCTTGATTCTGTTATAATTAAGTTTTAATATTTTGTATTTCCTTGGGCTACTCTCTGACGTAAACGGAGGCGTAGGAATATCAAACTTATCAACATCCTTATAAATAGATTTACCAGAGTAGAACCTTAAATGAGAAATTGTGGCATTTAAGCCAGAACCAATAACTAAATCTTTTGTGGAAATAAAAGAATAATCACTGTAGCTTATTTCTTTATCTTTAAATACCCTTTCTCCATCAACAAATAAACTAATAGTAGAAACCGTACCATAATCACGATTTCGATTAACAACATGTTTACAAATAGCTATATGTTTAGCCGTAGCTCCAATAGAACCAATTTCATAATTTATAACAGTCTCACCATTAAAGTCTACTTTTAAGTTTGTATCTATATATACCTTTATAGCTCCCTGTCTTTCAAATATAGTACCGTCTCCATTTAAGCTCTTTAGAAAGAACTCCAAGGAGAACTCACCTTTCTGGATATCTAAAGAACGATGAGGCAATATGGTCAATGAAGAGCCGCCACCAAACACCAATTCATGATTAACAGAAGAAGTTACGCTTGAATTTGTTATGGAGTGCTCTTGCTTCGATATATCATAAACCCTATTCGACGACGCGGTACTTTGTAATATTAGAGAGTCTGGGGTCTCGCTAGGTACCGAAATACCCTCATAATTCAGCATAACAGCACTAGGGAACCACTCTAAGATTCTATAATTTGCTTGACTATCGCTCTCTAGGTCAACAACATCTTTTTCTGTTATCTTTTCTCCTTCTGTCGTTGCCAATACAGCAGGAGAGACCGTTTTCCAATCTGAGGCAGCGCTAGCTCTATTTTGTACTTCGTAGTATGCACCCGGATTCAAACCAGTAAAAGATATATCTGCTTTATTTGATGCGTAGTTACCTACATCTATACCATTGGGCCAAACTGAATGCGCTCCAGTATTCATTAAAATAGAGTAGCCTTCTTCTGGAAGAGCTTTATGGCTTGTCGAAAATATAGCAGATTCATACTTATTGGGATAATACGACCTAGCTTCTGTTATGTTGTTAACAGAGAAATCAGAAATTATAGAGTCCTTCCTATTCAGGTAAGTATACTCCTCGAGTATCTCTGGCTGTGAATTATAATAATCGTAATCATTATAAGGAAAGGCGCTATGGTCCTCATGGTAAACTTGCGTAAGATAATGCTTCTCTTCTCCCATAGAAAATGGATTAGGGGTTGCCGCGCTAACACTGAAAGGGTTTCTATTATCAGACGACTCAGAAGATGTGAATGTAGGCGAAATAGAGTTAGCTTGACTATATACATCAGAATCTATATATATGTCTCTTTCTATATAATACTTCTTCTCCTTCTCCATAAAGCTGGCTAAAGAGTTTATGTCCTGCTTTTGGCCCGTTGCTAAAACAGTAAGGGAAGCAACATAGTTCTTCTCAAAAAATAAATTTACTCCATTTAAAAACTCTTTTTTATTTGTTTTTAAATTTGCTATATCTACTTCTCCATTCTCGCTATCAATATTTAATATGCTCGCATTTGTAAAAGTGTTATATGTTTCGTATTGTCGTCTATCTTGATCTAAAATAAAACTAGGATGAGGTGAAAAATAGTCTTTTAGGTCTGTTGAAGAATCACCTAGACATATTGATTTTTCAGAAATTCTTACGCCTCTTTCGTTTTTATGTAAAAATTCTTCTTCAGTAAGTGGGTTATCATCAAAAGTTCTATATTCTGTTAGGGCGTAATTAGCATTAATGTCGTCAGTTTGCTCTCCCTGAAAAAAAGTTTTAGTAGTTTCTCCCGCTGAATAATGAGTAGTATATACTTCTGAGCCTACTGTATTATACCCCCCTTTGGGAACAACAAGATATTCTTCTCCAGAGTTAAAGTAGGAATAACCAAAGCCACTATAAGCATTCTCCGGCACACTTTCAGGCCTTATATGATTACCAAGGTCTATAAAGTAAGAAGCTAGCCCGTCTTCAGAAAACGTGTTGGGATCAGTGCTTTCGGTCAGATTAGCCTGATCGCTCAACACAGCAGGCAAGCCCCCAAAAACATCCGACTCTATGCCCTCTGTAGAGCTGCCCGTATTTAAATATACCCTATCCCCAACGTCAAGGCCCTCGCCGGTTTCATAATAAAGCTTTTCGGCTGTGTTTTTTTGGGGGACCAGTTGGTACTCTAACTCATAAAAGCCGGTTTCGTTTCCTACTCCTGTAAGGCAGCCACTTTGCCCAGTAGAATAGGGGCTAAAGTGTACATCAATAGAGTTATATTGATCATAGACATGTGGGTTAGTGCTAGTTATTTTTTTGGTTGACCTTTGGATAACCTTCAAGAACTCTCCACTTCTGAAAACCAAGTCTGCGGTCTCTTGTCTATTAGTTACTGAAGTTTGGCTGTTACTTTTACCCCAGTCAGGAAATAAATCAACTTCAAAGTAGTTCTCCCCCTCGGAAGCATTGTCTCCAGTAGTCTCAACTGTACTATAGATTCCGCTTACCCTAAAGTTTACGTTAGTTGTTTTATAGTCACTCAGATCATCTCTGTCTGTATAAGGAAAAGTAGCGTTATGTTCTATAACTTCCCATTTAGCCGGAAAATCTTCTGTGTTACTTTCTCGTGAAACTTTTCGCTCTAAAGTATATGTTTTGTCGGCTTGCCCAGAGGCCTCTTCCCCATTCGCAAAATAAGAAGCTCCTTGGGATGTTAAATTTAAGTCTATTACTCTGTTTTGAGTAAGTTCATTATCTTTAGTTGGGCTATGATATAGGCCACTATCTATTACCTTGTATCTCGTTTCGGTTTCGTTAGTAAAAGGTTCATAGCCAGAGTAGGAAGATGTGTCTGTTTCTTCGTCGTAAAAAGTATTATTATCAATGAACGCGGCTGCCTTTATTCTGTCAGTTATATCTTCACCTGCATCGTCAACTAAGCCTTTTATATCCACACTAGAAAAACCTGTTATCTGCTCCCAACCAGAACTTATTGGCAAAAGAGAGTTAGAGTCATCCCCTAAAGGCACACTTGGATCTATCTTCGTGACTACGTCTTTTTTTCTAAATACTAAATACCCGTTTTTGTCATCGTCTTTAGTTGACTCTGGCAAATCGACCTGAAAGGTCACAAGAGGCTCATGGCTCTTTACTTTATTTTGCTCGTTCAAAGACTTAGACTTTACCTCGTACATGTCCACGAAAGTCCCATCTTCTTGTTCTTCGCTAACTAGCTTGCACTCTTCTAAAAATAATAATGTTTTTGGTATTTTGCCGTCGAAAAACTGGCTATTTACCTTTAAACCATTTACAGTTTCATTAGACCACAAAACATTGTCTATTAGTATTTCTTGTTCGCCAAAATACTTTCCAGAAGTCAGCTTCCTAGCATTATAATGTTCGTCGCTCTCGTCTTCTAGCTGAGGGTATTCAGAAATATAAGGGTTGTACTCAGTGAAGCCAGCTAGCCTGAGCCTGTAGTTGTACTCTGGGTAATTTTGATGGATATCGTCGTCCCCATAGCCAAAAACATCTTTTATAAAGTTCAGATTACTTTGATTTACCTTTGCCATGCCTTATTCCTAAGTAATATTACACCTTAACGCCCAGAGATCTCCCTAGGATCAACGTAATAATATGCCGTGGGGTCCTCTTCTGCTGATCTTGAAGCTAGCTCATTAAACTTCCAATTTGTAGAACCAACCTGATAAGGAGAATTATCATACCTGAAAGGCACGACGAACTCCCCAGCCATAGCCCTCATGTAAAAATCCATTTGGGCATAAGGCGCTACGTCCAACAAAGAGTCTTTACCTACTTTTGGTATTAATTTCAAAAAATAAAACCTAGGATAACAAGCCCCCTGAGGCCTCCATCCCGACCCTTCATGTACTTCAGTAGAGGTTCCGTAATCTCCCAACATCATCCTTTTGCATTCGTAACCAAGATTTCTATGATGCAGATATTCAATTACAGCATTTTCATCTGTCCTATAAGGCTCTTCTAAAAGCGAGCTTCTACTCACAGCACGATATCCCCTAGAGCCTACATTAAGTCTTCCTGTTTTAGATAAAGGTCTGTCTAGCTCAACTCTAATTATATCCGAAGGAGCCCTAGCTCCAAAACCCCCCGAAGCCCTCTTATAAGAAGGGTTAATTTTCGAATTTTCTAAGCTTTTCCTTGTTAAAGGGTGAACTAAAGTGCACTTTTTAACCTTGTATGGCCTTCTATTTACTGGAGGACAGGACGCTCTATATTTTTTTATGTAGTCTATAACACCATATGTATCCAAATTACCAGTCTTAGGGTCGTTAGTATTGAAAATATAGTTATAATTATTAGAGCTTTTAGATAAGAAAACCTGAAGCCGAGGACCCGGTATATACCTATGCCCACTTGTTAATGTTGGAGTTCTCATCAACTCTTCTCTTATCATGTCATATTTTTCACCCATGGTCCTTTCGTATTCATGCGATCTATGGTGACATCTATTATTAAGGAATCCCATTATATCGCCATATATTGATGGCTTATATATTCCTCCATTTTTATAATGCACACTATTCATAAACATAACCCACTCATTGGTCTCATAACCATAAGGGACGGATTCTCTTATGCCGTCTATCTCGTAAGCACCAACTTCTGGCTTCACGGTGTCTATATTTATAGTGCTTGTACTCTCTAAGAAAGAAGATCTAACGTTGCCAGTAAACCTTGATCCGTGACCGTACTCATTGCCATTGTATTTTATCTTACCTCCTTTTACTGGTATGTGCATATAATACCTAACCCCGGCTATTATAGGCTTGTACCTAGTGGATGGCAAGTTATCTATATTTCTAGAAAGAGCATCATGAAATCTTCCGCTAGGATCTATGGATGGCTCCATATTATCTAAAATAGTTGACTTTGATTTTTTAGATATATGAGGGTTAAATCTCCTGAAATATAAGACTCCCCTGCCCTTTTCTACTCTATAGTTTATCAGGTGCGTCCTGTCTGCCATTCTTAAATATGAACTGATAAATTTTCTAGCTGATTCGTACAAAGGGTTATAGTTTACTTTTTGCCTTAAAGCTTTTACAACTTCTCCTCCGTTTATATTAGCCCCTGATCCATACTTTATATAATTTTCAAAAACCTTATTTGATTCATAGAATCCATGTCCAACCTGATCCATACCTTTAGGATCAAAGCCAGCCATTGTCAAAAGGCTATTGCTGTCTCCAGCTTTTTTAGCCGTGGCAACCCTTAATAGCGAGTACGCGTCTTGAAAAGTGGGTCTTTGTTTTAGTAATATAGCAGGTTCCAAGGTAGCTTTAAAAGTCTCGCTGTCTGACATTTTCTGTATTTTTATGTGATTACTAGCAAATGAATAGATATCGAAGTATCTGTTAATATCCCTCGCTCCCGGATTTTTATTCTTAAGCCTACTGTCCCTGCGGTTGCCGAAGTATACCTTTTTAAACCCGTATTCTGGATCATCCTCATCATCAGGCTCGGAGATGTTTAAAAAAAGTATTCTACCAGAACTAGCATACGCATCAGTATATTTTCCGTCAGCATTTTCTCTTAGCACCTTAACCATGTCTCCTGTGCTTAGACCAGTTTCTGATGAGTTTATCCTTAGATAAGAAGGTACGGGTTGACCGCCATCATCCTCTCTTGTCACTGACACAAACTGTCCAACATCCGGCGAACCATTAGCTGGAATTATGGTAGGGCTGTCTTTAGCCTTAAAGACCAATTCTTTTGCGGAGTCTACAACACTAGAGTAAGGATCCCCGAAAGCTATTATTTTATCTTTTTCGTGCTCTTGGTATCTTGTGTTATAACTGTCAAATATAGCTTGTGTACTCAATCCTCTAGAAAAACCCCCTTTGTCTGTCGGATAAGAGCCCATTGTCGGGGATTGGTCACGAGTGAAAGGTACTATTTCAAATCTTATGTCACCAGAAGTAACTGGATTCTTAAAATAAAACATTTTATTATAGACGTAAGCAGGCTCTGCTACCTTTCCCGCATTTCCATTGACCTTGTATGAATACTTATTATATATCAATGTCTCATGTATAACTTTTTTCCCCTTCCAAATACGAAAGACAAATCTAAAGTTGCTATTAGTTAACCCGTTAGTCTGTAAGTAATAGCCAGCTAGACAAGGACGCGCTCTCATTTTTTTTTGCTTGCCTGACATTAGCCTGCCAAGTTTTAAAGTTTCTTTAGAGTTTATTCCAGAAAAATAGTCACTAGAGAACTTAAACAACATACTTGTAGGTGGCTCCGTTGGTTCTTCGCTCTCATCGTACCCATGGTTACCCTTAAACCTTAAGCATTTACCTCCGCCAGACTCATATGGAAAATCCCCAGTAGTAACCTCTGGATCATCATAGTTTTCAAGTACTCTACTGCCTGCTGTCCTTGCTGAACCTTCATGCGCACCCCAATTATTACTCTCATTTCCAGAGCTTATTTCAAATTTTAAAACAGGCCTATATTGATCCATCTTAGCATAACCCATGCTGTCCGTGGCCACATCCGTATCGTCAGAATCTGAATTTTTTCTATGTAATTTTGTTCCCAATACTGGAGCAAAGATATTTTGCCTTGTTTGATACTTAAAAAAATCAAATCCTACCTTACATATGTTCAAAGGCCCAGAGGTTCTGACGCTTCTCTCCCCATAGACCTGCTCTCCTCTATATGGCCTATCAGCATCTCTTATAAAATTTATAACAGGAGCGTCCCAAGTTTTTGTCTCACAAAATAAACTCCTTTGCTGTTCGTTCCCCCTAAAATAAAAAGTATAAACCCAAAGAATCCATTGTAGTATATCTTTGGTCGCATTCTTTCTTTTTAATATCCCAAGCGAGGGAGTTTTTACTCTGCTTGTACTTCTATCAACATATGACCCAGCGTAAACAGCTGGAGGATAACGCATATAAACGTGTTGACTGGCGTACTCATTAAAAAAATGATCAGAAGATCTTCCTACCCAAAAGAGACCTTTGCTAAATATAACAGGATCTCTCGTCGAGGGCAAGTATCTTCCCAGTCCGCCCCTCCATTCTTTGTGCTTTTTTGAGTTATAGTTGCTTGATGGCTTAAAAGCCCCTCTTTGCCTGAAAGAATTTGCCCAAAAGACGCTGTTTGCATGTACGGCCCTAGAAGACTCGACTAATTTATCGAACAAATTACCCTCAGCCCAAGGACCCATTTGCGGAATTCTTTTGTTTTCATAAGTAACCCTACCAAATATATAAGCATTCAAAGGGTTCATTACGTTGGCTCCCTGAGGAGTCCCAGCTAAGGCTTGTGGCCAGTTCGCCCCTTCCCACCCTGATTCTACAGCTGGCTGCTCTATATTATAGTAAGTCTTCCACCACTCATCCTCTGGGGGATTAACACCTAAGGGAACTCCGGGTGTAGCTGTATTTCTTGGTCCTAGAAAAATGCTATCTGCATAAAAGAATATATTCCAAGCGGAAGCCGGACCCGGGCCAGTGAGCCTTTTGTTAAACTCTTTTGCTAGCCTATTATGATTTGAAGCACTAGGACATTTCTTTTTATCGACAAGGGGAACATTAGAATAAAAAAACATTTTTTAACTCCATTTAGCGCATCCAATTTCTTCAGTAGAGCCCCCTCCTCCACCGCCACCTCTTTCGTCAATGTTTATATCTATCCAATGGGTAGCGCACCCAGTACTCCCGTCTCCAGTATACTTAATTAAAATAAGGTCATCATTTGAATAAGGAGGGTCAGCCCTAAACTTTCCAGTAGTATCAAAGAAGTGAGCAGGAACAGTAATTAAAAACTTTTTCTTCCAAAGGCCATCGTCGGCGAACTTAACGTACATAACTTTATGGTCTTCGTCTTCTGGGAACTTTTTTCCAGATTTTCTAGAGCCTTTTGGCCATACTGGAATCTTTCCTCCTTCTTTTGATCCTTCCACTCCTATAAACTTCCATTCGTCAACAGCATCTGAACCCGGTGGGTCTACCACGACTGCCTTTTGAATTACTTCCGGTTTTTGATTACGCCATCCCATTTTATTATAAAGTTGCTGAGACTGGATACATGTGACCCGTAAAGGACGGCCCTACAGTTAGTCTCTTTTTTCTTATAAAGCCATCCGCTCCACTTACCACTAAATCATACACCATTTCATCTGTATCTACGTAGTTCTTGCTTTTCACCGCTATAAGAGGTAGAGAACCAGCAGTAGTAAAGTCTTTGTAATAATTGTAAGTAGCGTCATCTTCACCAGTTGGTACTTCTGTCATATTGTCCTCATCTGGCCCTACGAACAACTTCCAATCAGAAGCTGGCTTAGTATAGTCGAATAAAACAGGTACACCAGAAGCTGTCTCTTTAGTTGGGAACGAAACACTATTTCCATCAGGTGCTGGCATTATAGTGACAATGTCAGGAGTATTTTGTCTTTGAAGCAGTAAGTATCCGTCATTTGTTTTATAAAAAGAACCTTTTACTCCACCTTGTAAGTCAGACGCTGAAGACGTTCCGTTACTAGAATCGGAATGGTACATATTAGTCCTTAATGAACTAGCATAAGTTTCTACTAGTTTTGATACGTGCGCAGAGCTGTCAGAAACCAACCCAATAAACTCGTCATTCACAGACTCACCAAAAGTTGCTCCAGCCATCCCAGCTTCTCCATCTGAGCCATATGTCCCCTGATCGCCAGTCCTGAACCTTATGTCCCTCTCTCCCTCTCCATTAGCGTATCCCACCCCGCTGCCGCTCAACGCCACACCTGTTATAAAAGAGTACTGCTTGGAGTGGTCTCCATCAATGTGCTCTAAATACACCTTGTAAGGTAGCCCGTTTGACGTTTCCGGCTCGTCAGTAAAACTAGCGTCATAGTTCAAAGGAAACACACCGCTTATATCTTTTGCCTGACCTCCACCATCTACGACTGTTCCATCAGCCCAAGATCCCTCCAAGTCTATTTGTTGCTCTACAGACCCTTCTAAACGTGCAGGACCATCAATAGGTTCAATTTGCATCTGTATGCCGCTACGATTATCTCCCTTTTTTGCTGAAAGCAGCGACCCAACAGAGACTTTGCCAAAACTTGTATACAAGTCCATTCCCAAAGGATAATCTTGTATTGCTAAATTTTGCTTCGCTTTGAGTTTTAAATCCTTTGTAGTGGAGTTTCCGTTTACGTCAGCCAAGCTATCTATATTGGTCGAGCTGTTGTCGAATTCAAAAATGTTAGAGCTAGTAGTGACCTGACCAGATAGTATACTAGTCTTGAAACCGTCATCAGAAGTAAACGTTAAAGCGTCGGAAAACGTTATAATGTCTCCCTCAAAGGGTCCGGAGCTACCAGATCCTCCAGATGACCCAGACGAACCAGAAGAAGGGTAAACATCGACCTCTAAGGGGTCAGATAAAGTAATGGAGCCTTTCTTGCCATATATATCCAAATCTTTTAAATCTACTGAAACTCCGTCTACATCAAAAAAGAAATTTCTAATTTTAAAATTTGTTTTAGAGCCCTTGGAGCATATTAAATTATTATCAATAAAGTAATCATAAGTATCAGTAAGAAATGTACCCTTAAAATTTATATCTTTATTTTTTTTGTATGAATAAACGCACCTATCCTCAGGGTCAAACACCCTACCGCTCTTTAAAGTAAACACAAGCTTTCTGGAGTTTGAAGAGTTGTTCGTCTCTCCAACAAAACCAGATACCCCAAACATTGCAGTTCCAGTAAGATTATCGACAGACACATCCATATCGTAGAACAATATACTGTCATCGTCCTGCGTCGAAACTCTTCTGTTTTTGAAACTGCTTATCTTCATTACATTGATCTATAAAAGGACATTTTAGGCTGCGCTGCTTTTGCTTGCGGCTTAACCATTCTAAACAAAACATCAAGACTTGGGTTCATAGGGGGCCTATTACTAAACTGCACATTAAGGTAATACCCCCCTGCATCCGCCATTATGGACAGTCCGTCCAAGCCATTTTCTTGCTTTAGATAGCCTATCAAATCGGACAGCCCAGAAGATTCATCTAAGTATATTTTATAATTAACTGACTCCCTAGGGGTTGTCACCTGCTGTGCTGATATATTAGTCTTAAGAAGATTATGGTAGTTGCTGGCGGTAATAGACTGCAGCGTTAAATATTCATTATCTTTGTCGTTCGATATTTCTCCAGTTATTTGAGCTAGTACATCGATAGGTATCTGTCCCTCTACGATTCCCTGTCTATTATCAGGGTTATATACAGAGACAATGTCCTGAGTTATATCTTGAGTTTGATACCTTACGGATGATACTGTAGGTTTAATAACGGGTTTAGTTTGATGCAGTCCATCAAAAACTTTTCTCTGCCCAAAATCTGTGACCGTCAAGTTTCTTTCGTATCTTAAAACTCCTTTATGTCCATACTGGCTAGGCGAGACTATAAAGTGCCTAGCGGCATCGACAGAACCCTCTTTTACGTCGCTATATAACAACTGGCGACCCGGAAGCCATGTGCTAACGGACGCAGTTCCTGCATCGTTTAAAAGGTTAACCTTATCAGTGTTTCTCCTTGTTAAGCAAATAGACCAACCCTTTATTTGGTCATCGTTATCTGGCTTTATCTCGGTACTAAAAGCTGAGTCTCTTATGTTTTCCAAATCTGCGCAATTAAGCTTACCCTGCCCTAATATTTCACTAGAACACATCTCTTCAATAAAATCGTTTTCACATGTAGTTTTGCATTCTTCCGTGTCTTTTTTTAACGTGTTGTTAGCTCTATCACATAGAGATTGTAAAGCATTTATTTCTTCTATAGTGTTTCTTTTTGGGGCAGGTGGAGTTATGATAATATCCCCTATACTATACGGACTATCTTCTTTCGCATCTCCTCTGTCCCCCATCATACAGACAACTACTTTTACTTTGTTTCCTTGCATCATGTTCTGATCTAGGACAGTTAACATTTTTAAAAGCTGAGCCCTTGGCCCTGTCGTTAGCATGTTTGCCACAGCGCCTTGATTTTTTAGAAGCCTTCTTACTGCCGGTGCCGTCTCAAGAGGCACGTCGTACATGAACGGCTGATAAGGGGCCATTATGTCAGCCCTAACTCTGTTGAGAATCGTATCTTTTACATAACCATACTTTATGCCAGATGAGTCAGGGTTATCTGTAGCCATCCTATAAGGGTTTAATAAATTATCTATATCTCTTTGATTAGCAAACCAAGGCGCGTTTCTTTCAAAATGAAAAAAGCCCCTCTCTCTATCGTCATCGAAAAGCGGGTTACCCTCTTGGCATTTCTTTACAAACCCCTCTATTAATTTATTAGTCTCATCATAAATTTCATTTTGATATAAAGTGCCGATCTGGACCAGCCCATCTATTTTAAGCTCATTAATGCTTTCTAAAAATTTAGCCATAGGTGTTTTATAGTGCTGGCTTTGCCCGTAAAACTCAGAGTTAGGTGTAGTTTTTAGAGTTTCTAATATTTTATAATTAGGATTACATTCAAAATACTCAGCAGCCGGAGCGGCTAATGTATAATGCTTGCCTAGGAAATTATCGGCCACAGACGACTCAATTTCCATAGCAGTATTTTTTAAACTTTCATCATAAACAGCAAGAAAAACATGAAATTCCGGTTTATAGCCGTCTCCATAATGAATATCTATATTCTGTAGAGTCTGTGTAAATATTTGACTCAAGCCTAAAGACCCTTGAACATGATTTAAAACCTGCTTTACCACGTTATCAGTTGAACCGGAATTACTAAAAGTAAGAGGGACAACCTCTCTGAAACCTAAGGCTCTAAAGTACCCCTCTGCTTCTGGATATATTTCGTTATTGTTGTCAGCGATTTGGATTGCTTTTCTCACTAAGAAAGGATCCCTTACGCTCTTAGCGTACTTATTAAGGCTCATACTAACGAAATAATCATCTAACCGCCTACCCGATATAAACCTTTCAACCGCCTGCCCCTTCTTCCTTTCCTCTGCTATGGAATTCAAGGTTTGACAAGCAAAAATAACCGGACTAGAAAAAGTCTTTTGCTTTTCTTGTGCAGATGGTCCTCTTGTCAAATTAGAAGAAAAAGCCTGAGAGTAGGTCCCGTTCAGGTCGACAGTATGCTGTTTTGAATTTATGATTATATCAGAGCCACTTATTAAATCTGACCCATGCCCCTTATCTAAACCATCTATGCTAGCTATAGCATTTTCAAACTTATCTTGTATTGATCTATCCGCCAAGTTTACTATTGCCAGCGTTGGCTTCGTTCTCGAGAAATCCCAATAGAAGGTAATACCTAAGTCATTCCCCCAATTTTGCATAACGTCTCTTACAGTACCCGAATAGTTTTTGGTAAGTTGATCTATGTTTTTTCTATTAGGGAAACGGGATAAATTCACAGATATGCCAAAAGACCTTATTGCAGATATTAGATCTCTGAAACTATAAGACACATCTCTCACAGCGCATTTAGATTCAGAGAATTCCTCTTTCCCTAAGACTATATAACCCCCAGCCCAAATATTACTTTCGTCCTGCCTTAACGTTTTATAGTTTACTTTGGGGTCTCCCGTGGGATTAGCTAGTTTTCTGTATGTTTTTCTTAATCCAGTCACGGTTTCCGTTGCACTACAGACTTCATATACTTCATCTTGTTTATGGGGGTTCGCTAAATCTGCATGCTCAGGATAAGAGCCCACCTCAGTGCTCTGCTCTATCTTCTTAGGGCATTTTATATTTAACTCAACAAGATTTAATACTCCATGCTTGTTTGGGTTTACTTCGAAATGCTCATGTATTAAACCAACGAACACCCTATCCAGCAAAACCGAACCGTCCGAATAAGTCAGACTTAAAATTTTATCTTCAACTTCTTTAGAAATTTCATAAGAAGACAAGAACATATTTTTAAAAAATGGAACTTTAGCGAATTTTATTTCTGTTGGGGAAGTTAAATCTAAATCATTTTTTGTAATGCTAAAGTCTCTTGGGTTTGCATTTCCATATGTTGAACTTGTAGCCGTGTCTAGAGCAACGTTTATAGAAAGCTGAGTAGCAGAACCGTTGTAGCCGACAGTGGCCGTTGATGAGTATATTACTCCTCCATAAGCTAATCCGGGATCATTTAAGCCTACTTGTATACTTGGGACTGATACTTTATCTTTTGCCATTTTCCTATATTATTTTACACTTAACTTTCATCTATAAACAGGTTCTCTTTTCCTTCAGAATCAAAAGAAAAAACTTTTTGCCTAACCTTGCCATCAGAGCTGCTTTTAATTGCATCGTTAATGGATACATCTATAGTATTATTCGCAATCTTAAAATCAAAAGAGTTATTCTCTAAGCTTGGAGTAGATGAATTTATTAAAGTATTAGTAGGAGACTTATAGTAGTCTACTCCGGGCGCTTGTCTTATCCCATTCACCCAAACTTGTTCGAAAAATATGTTTGGTACTGGAAACTCCCTACCCCCGTCATTATATGTTGTAACATCAAAGTCGGTAGTAGCCTGAGGCACAAAGAACAAGTCTCCATCAGGTATCGCTGCGTTAATGGCAGAGGAGTCTAATAGATAAGATGTCTTCCCGTTGTAGGTGCTTTGGGCATAGTCTGTTCCAGACGTCAACTTTTGCCCATTGATATATATATCTTTATTTAAATACTCTCCCGTATAGTGCGCATCTGTACCGTCATAATAACCAGTAATAGAATTACCAGAAACTACATCAAAAAGAATTACATCGTCTTCTGTTATGTTTATGTAGTCGTTATGAGAGTTTAGGAATATTTGGTATTTATTATTTTTTATTCTGTCGTCTGCGCCCCCTGATCCAGCGGAGCCTGCTTCGTTATCGTTTATAAAATAATCCCCCTTATAATCAGAAAAGTTTTTATTATTATAAATATCACTAACAGAATATAATCCAGATACTTCCTGTTTACAAACTCCATCTATAAAAAACTGTATGTTTGGCTGTTTTGTACCTTCTACATAAGAGAATTTGTTGCTTTCTAACTCAACGCCCCTTATCTCAAACGGAGTATTGCCTACATTTATTGTGGCTAAGCTATAAAGGCTATCTGACGCTAGGCTTATAGTCTCTAGAAACCTTTTGTGATTATGTATTTCAAGGTGGTCATCTGAAGTAAGGAGTTTATTAAATACTATTTTGCCCGGCACAGAGTTGCACGTATCTACATAACTCGCATCTCTTTCGGAAGATTCCCCAGCGTAAAAACCAGTAATAGATTTTATATTAACATCTCCCGTTAGGTCTACTAATATATTCTGGTAAACAACACCCTCGACCCCAGACTTTGTGTAAAAAGGCATAACCTCCCCTACTTCGTTAGAGTAGTTTCCGGTTTTCTTATATTCATAACCTATTATGCCATAACCAGACGCCAAGCTTTGTATTTCAGCGCCAGTCACCTGCTTCGTGGTCCTCTCTCCAGTTGTAAAACCGGGAGGGGTAAAAGTATCTAAAAAGTAAGCCTCAGAAAATGTATTCCTATTTGTTTCTGTTACGTAGTCGTTAAACAGCACTATAGTATTTATAGACCCAGAAAAACCTGTAAAAAAATGATTGTAACTAGCTCCGTCTTTAAACCCTCCAAAATACAAATCTTGAGATTTAGTAAAGTTGTCAGGAGACGTCTTTATGGAAAAAGAACCTTGGTCAGGCGTATGAAGGGAAACCTCCAACAGCTCTGAATTCTTAGAGACAGACATGACGTTCTGCTTTTTTAAATGGTTGGGTAAGGTCTCAGTTTCTCTTTCCCAGTTGTTGCTGTCATCTTTACCGGAAACATACTCATAGTACAATCTGTTTGAACCATTTATTCCCACATGCAGCCCAGACTCAGAGTTAGCCTCTGGCATTGTGGAAAGGATAATCTGGTTAAGCTCAGGCTTTCTAAAAGATAAGTCTCCAGAAAAATCCAAAAAACAAGTCCAGTTGTCTCCTGTAAGATTCGAAACAGACCTTAATGTCGACCTACTATCGAAAAACCCAGACCCAGTTATCTTAGTAGAGGAACTTGTTATAACCGCAGGGTTAAAATCTTCTGATACTATCGACTCGTTTTGGTCGCCTGTATAGAGCACTTGACTCCCTGTGTCATGGAGCTTGTTGTAAATAACGTAATTATCAAAAACATTCGTAGTAGCCCCGCTTACAGCCTTATAGTTTATGTCTCTATCGTTAGGGTCTTCGGTATCTACAGAACCACTTAGATCGTAGTAGGCGGAAATATTACCAGTTGCAATGTTTGCTTTAACTGCGTATTCAAATAGTATATCCTTTTTCATTACTAATTATCCAACCTATTCAGCTCTACGTTATCAGGAACTTTTTCGTGACTAAAGGTCCTGTTGTATGTTATATTTGAAATCTGCTTGTTTTCTACTTTATTTTCTGAAACAAGTCTTTTGACATCCCCATCAACAAAAGAAGTTACTAAACTATCGCTTATTGACTTTATCTCATCTCTGGCTTCGTTTATGGAATTCTGCGCTCTTTCCTCGGCGTTTGCAGCGGTGTTGATGTCAGTATGCTCTCTTTTCTTTTTTAATTCTAAATTATAAATCAAAGAATGCCCATTTCTTAAACAAGACGGTACAGAAACATAAGACTGTAAAGGCGGATCTACAGAAATGCTATAACTTAGGTTATTTAGCTTACTGTTCTCAGGAAAGTCTTGGTCACTAAAGGTTGCGCTATAACTCACAGTCCCATTGAACTTGTCTTGAGAGACAGAGAGGCTGTTTGCCCTAGGAGACAAAACGTACTGAACTCTTTCTGGAAACATTTTATAATAGTATCTTTGCGCTTCGTCTCTCACTAGTTTATGGTTATCAGCTAACATCAAGTCTAAGAGAACTTTGCCGTCTCTATTTCTTTTGTGCAAGGCTCCTCTTGTTAGTATTGAACCACCGCATTGGACCGTAATTATGTCACTAACATTGTCATGAGAGAAGTTTAAATTATAGTTAAAGTATGAATCAGCATTTCTTATCTTAGCGGTAGAAAAAAGTTCGTTATTATCGTAAGACACTTGAAAAGATATTGTCTTTGCGTCTTCGTTAGGGCTTATACCGAAAGTAACAGGAGTCTTTATTAACTCTGAGTTATAAGGTGTTCCAGCCCTTAAACCACCAGTTCCTTTTATATACCTTTTGTAAGCTTTGTTAGCTAGTTGATAAAAATCCCTAGATTTTAAATCTGATTTTATTTGTTCCCAAGTCACGGAACTGTCCTTACTTCCTAATATTTGTCCCGATAAATTTACGGTTATAAACCCAGCCTGTTGGTCTACATCAAAAGAAGCAGAATAATTGATAGTGCAGCCTTCTGTTTGGATGGCGGGTAAGTTTGCTTCCTCCCCCTTGGCTAGAGAAGACTCATTGTTATGAAAAGAGTAAACCTCGGTTATTGAATATCTGCCCCCCAGTCTATCTACCGTCTCGTTACTTGAAGTAAGTATCATAGACGAATTTGGGTGTACGTTTTTTATTAAAATAGAGTTTACTTTTTTAGAAGTTCCTTTTCTACCATCAACAAAAGACTTAGCGTTACTAAACGCGTTATTTAAACCTCCACTGCTAGTATTTGTTCCAGTCGCAGATACGTTATGGGTAGCGCTAACCACTCCCCCCGCCTCCGTATACTGCCAAGAGTCAGCTGGCTGAGTTACGCCATAATTAGCAGAATAAAAATCTTTATCGTTTTTAAATCCAGATATAGCAATACTGTACTCGACAACCCCAACATACTTAGACTCAGAAAAGGAAACACTGTCAACAGTACAATTTTTAAGCAGAAAATCTGCACCTCCCCCAATCACAGAAAAATCTAAAAAGTTTTTTCCTAGCGCGCCAGCGAAGGCGGCCGCTACCTTATCTCTTTTAGCCTGAAGCTCTAAGTAGTTATTTCCTGAACCCTCTGAATCTTTTGGCAAGAGAGCTATTTTGCCATTTAATGTTATGCTTACTCTTGTTGACCATAAGTTGCCGCCAACGAACTCATTATCGAAAGTCTTTGATACGAAAGGTGTAGGGGCAGGAAACGTGAAATCTCCATATTTAACAAGCACATTTTGCACATAATTAGACATTAGTATTCCAAAGCCCCGGGCATAACGCCCTTCTTATCTATAAACGACATACCTAACGAAAAATCAAAAGAATAACCGGAGGTTACGCCATAACTCATTGAAGATGGATACCAAGAAAGATCGTCCTTAGCAACCTGAGGAGAGGTGACATAGGCCATAGTCTGAGCTTCTTGTTTCAGTGAAGTAAGTATGCTAGAAGCCGCTGTCTTTATATAATTTGTATGATCTTGGTTTATCTTGTTACTACTTGGGTTTCTTTTGAAGACACAATCAAAAGATAAATCTTTACGCCCTTCTGAGGTTTGGTCTGCGTCGTAATTAGTTTCTTTTATATTAGCCGCTACAACAGAGCTCCTAAGGTTCACCGGCATTTGGTATGTTTCCGACTTTTCTAGTTTCCTTATATAAGTCTCGTTTCTTAAAGACGGGTCATCTGAATAGGTAAATGAATAAGTCACCTGCTTCCCATAGGCCGGGAAAGACACAGAAGAACTTATTAAATTAACAGAATGATTAAGAGTAGATGTAGATGACGCCACCTTCAGAGAATCAAATAATGGAGACAGCCTACTAATTATGTCACCAGAAACTGCAAAGTCATTATACATCGTCTTAGGATCAAATTCAGCATTTGAACTTTGGTCATACGGCACTATGCTAGCCGACTCAGTTACCGAGGTTATATTATTATTATCTTTCGTCCCCTCTATACTGTACTCAAAAATGGCATCTTTATGCATTCTTGGGTTATTAGTGAATACTATTGTATAATTTACAGTGCCTGCTTGCCTATTTATAGTATGACCAAGCGAGACATATTTATTTGTCAAGTCCGCGCAGTCATTCCATTCTGAATCACCCGAAACCCAATCTGGATTAGATTTTAATAATTCTTCTAAGGTCTTTTGGCATCTTGTGTATGCTTTTTCTTTTACAGACAAATACCCCTGAAAAGCGTTTTCATAAACGTCTTCATTTTTATTTTCTATCTCATCTTCTAAAGAAATGTCTGTTCTACCTAGCACAGAACCTGTCTCGGTTATAGTTGCCGAACCGGAAGAGTCTACGGCAATAGTATGATAAAAGTCAGCAGACCAAAGTTCATCTTTTTGATCGTCCCTATATACCCCATTCTTTAAGTTGACATTCCTAGATAAGGAGTATGAATTTGATATAGCGTCATGCGTCTCATTAAATACACCATGGCCCTTGACAGTCCTTATAAAGTCCGCGTATCTATTATCTATAAAACCAACTTTCGCGGCAGCATTACCAGTAAAGTCAAAAGCCTTTAAGGCTATTTCTTTTACCTTGTCTTTAAAGTCTATGGATGTAGGGCTGTCTTTCCTTAAAGAAAAGCTAAGGCTCTGAGTGAAGCTGTATTCATTTGCGTCACTAATATTAAATTGAAAATTTTCACTAAACGCGTCGAAATATTTAACATAACTTTCTTCTAGAAAACCTATATTTTTGTTAACATCTGGATCAGAAAGAGTTAAAGAATCAGTATTATCAAATGCCTGATAAAACTCTAAATTCATATTAACTCTTAGTAATTGAATATGATCTTCAATAGAAGCTTCGGTAGCAGGAAAGTTAAAAGATAATATTTTTACATTTTGTATAACTTCTCCATTTATAGATATACTATCCACAAAGCCAGAAGCCTTAATTTCTTCCAGCCTTGCCTTTTCTTGATTCGTTATGTATGTAAACCTTGAAATTTCGGAGCCATTAGGAGGTTTTATAAAAGCAGTAATAGACAGACTGACAGTTCTCCCAAACTGATAAGATCCTCCGTCTACATAATTAGCTCCTTGAGAAAAGCCTAAAACCTCTGCATTTGTTAGGTCGATACTAGCCATAGTTACCTTGCGCCTGCTGCTGCTGTTTGATTACCGCCATGAGACTGCCCGTTGAAATTTTGCTGACTCATATATTTTTGGAATAATGCCTGAATCTTTTTATTATCTGCGCTACCCTCCGGGATAGTTAGTGTTATATCTCCTCGCGCTCCTCTAGATTGTCCCGCGTCCATTGTCTTAGCCATGTCTTTGCCTCTTTGGGTCGACTCAGCAAGATTCCGTTTAGCCCCCGGGAGTTGCAGTCCAGCATCCAATCTATTTTTAAGTTTACCCAGTGGTCCCGGTATCCAACTATCCCCTTCCCCCGACATTCCGCTGTTCATAATGTCCTGAAAATGATCCCAATCTCTATTTTGATTATTTAAATTATTAAACTGCACATCTGCGTCTCTAGTAAATTTATTTTTATTCTCGTCAAACCAGTCTCTTGTAAACTGAGTTACCCCAGCGTTCTCTATTTGTTTGTTAGCTATGTCTACCTGACCTTCGCGGCCTTTTTTCATAAGGTCCAACATGGCATTTGTGTTTTCTCTAACAGCTTCCGTATTTTGGTCTAATGGGTGTCCCTTGAAAAGCTCTTGAGCTTGTTCCGCTGCAGCCTTTCTCATAGTTCCCTCATCCATTCTTTCTCCGGGGGCCAGCATAGAATTTACATTTCTCATACTTCTTAGCCTATCCCTAAAAGCTGCGCCCTGTGCTTTTGCCCTTAGGTGTTCTGGAAGCTCTCCTCCATGTACCTCAGCTACAGCCTTAAATCTATTTACCGCTGCCGCGTCTGCCCCTGAAGCACTACCAGTCCTACGAGCTATACCACCTGCTATAGATGACCCCCGCAACCTAGAGATAACACCGTCCATTGCGGCCGGATTACCAGCTGCAGCGCTACCCCCAAACATTTTTAGCCTTTGTGCCTGTCGAGCTGCCATCTTCTGAAACTCAGCGACCTCTCTAGTGGCTTTGATTTCATTCGCCATCTCACTTTCTAGCCTAACACTTGAGTCGTTCAAAGCTTGAAGCTGAGTTATCATCTTATCTATACCACTCTTCCTAGCCTCACTAGTCGCGGCGTCTTTCTCTACTGTCAACTTATCTAATAGGCTATTCAAGGCTCCCTCTCCTAAAGAACCCACGCCCTTGTCTCTTGCAAATGCAATAACTGACTGAACCTCGCTCTGTAAACCTTGGGCATTTGTTAGCGCGTCTCCCGACAAACCTGTAGTAAGCCTAGATTTTCCTAGGGCTTTAGCGGTTGAACCCACTGTTTGTCCAAATGCGGTTTCTCTATCTGATCTTATGGTCGCTACTTTGTTCGCTGTGGCCATGTCTATTTTGCCTGTTGCGGTAAGAAAGACTCCAGCGGCTTGCTGAGTTATCTTCATAGCTTCTTTTCTAATCTTTTGCTCAACCTCTAAGGTCTTTCTGCTGCGATCTATCTCCTTTTGCATTTGAGCTTCTATGCGCAATAACTTTTCTCTCTCTCTGTTTAAAGCGGCATTAGCGTCTGCATCACGCTTTCTTTGCTGTATCTCGTTTCTTAGTTGCTCAGCGACTAATTCCCTTTGGTAGGAGTCACCCTCCATAGCTGTTTGGAAAGAACTTATCATTTCTTCGCTATAGCCAAGTTCCCTCATGGCTACTCCAGCTTTTTTTATGTCTCCCTCAAGATCGTTTATACCCAAAAGCGCTCCAGTATCTGTAGTGCTGGCAATGTTGCTTAAGAGCGTGCTTGTGTCTTGGATTGACTGGTTGCTTGTTCCCATGAACTTTTCATCTGAAATTCCTTGAGTAGCCTGTTGGGCCATGCCCCTTATAGTGCGTTCGTCATCTCCTCTTTCTCGATCTACCTTATCCTGACTTTTAAACATGGAGTCCCACATTTTTCCGGGCTCAGAGACAGCATAGAAGCCTTCTTTTCCTATATTCTTAACTTCTTGGGCTAAATCTTTTCTTATTGTAACGTCTTGCTTTTTTTGCTGCTCCGTTTCTATAGCCTTCTGGACTGCTGCCTCCATTTCTGCTGGATCAACGGCAGCTTGAATTTCGGCTTTCATATGACCCGGCAGCTTCGACATTTGCTTTTGCACCTCTTTGTTCGCCTTAATTACATCTCTCACGCTAGCCCCTGAGTCACCGAAAACGGCAGCGGCTTGGCTCGTGGCCTTCTGAAAAGCATTTAATGAGTTTATATTTTTCTCAGCTGCCGCGGTCACCCTTTTAAATGCAATATTTGCAGAATCTAGCTCCTTACTGGCATTGTCAAGAACATCATCAATAAGCACATTTAAGCCTTCTGAAAGAAGTATGCCACCAGCTGCAACTCCCATCGGACCTGCTGCTGCCATGCCGCCCATAGCTCCTTTACCCATTCCGGCTAACCCTTTCATAGGGGATTTAGCGAAGCCTTTTACTTTACTAGCCACGCCTCCCCCACCAAATAATCCTCCAACTCTTCCCGTTACCACACCACCCGGGCCGAACTTTGGACCTACAAGACCGGGTCCTTGAAGCTGTCTTGCAACATTTTTGCCCAAAATCTTATCTTTAATTCCTCTTCCTATTCCGGACATGCTGCCAATAGCCTTACTGCCGCCCTCTTTGCTAAACATACCCCCTATCTTGTCCCCTATCTTAGTCCCAGAAAACAACTCTTTTACAGTCAAAGCCATAATAAGAGCTTGTATCGACTTATCCAAGACATTCAACCCTATCCTAGCGTTACGGTTTGCCTCAGTGGCATCTCCTAACGCATTTTTGAGTCCAGTTATACCAGTCGTAGCAGCAAATAAACCAGCCTGAAGCTTGATCATTGCACTTATATTTTTCTGAGATTTAGTGTCTGAGGCAGCCTCTGCAGCAAAATTCGGAATACCAGCAGTTTTTGGGTTATGGCCTCTCGCTAAACTCCTTCTTATGCCTTGAGATAAACCGCTAGGTTCATCTCTAGTGTTGTATACGCCTAGCCCAGATGGATTTAAGCCAGAAGCAAGAGACTTATGGACGCCAACCCTAATCTTATTCATAGGCACCCCCGCAGACCTCTCTCTTTGCACAGCATTATGAACCGCGCTGAAACTAGGTATAAAGCCACCAGCTTTGCCGCCCTTCGCTAAAGCAGCTAACTGCTTAGCAAGTGAGCTAGTGCTTTTAGGATTGCCTCCTCTGTCTACTAAAGTGCTAAATATTTTATTACCTATACTATTCCAAGCTCCTGCGTCTAAACTTCTTTTAGCATCTGCTTTTTGCAGAAGGCCAGTGTAGCCAAACTTATTCTTAAACCTCTCGTCAACATTACCAGATTCCTCAAAGTCCCATAAGGCCTGCTGACTATCCCCTAATCCAGCCTCAAAAGATTTGGCGTTTTTTGTCATCGCGCTTATAGCGGTTTCAAATATTGACCCCTCTGCGCCCACAGGGAAAAGAGCGTTGCCCGTTGTACTTATTTTTGAAGCAGTAACCTTGGGGGCATCGTCCCTAAGCCCCATCTGTTGAGCGAACTCGTTAGTTATGGTCTCCATGGGTTTAGCCATGTGTTTTTTGATTAGTCTAGAAAAAGCATTATTATTGTCCCTACTCTTTACTTCCCCTAGGAAGGATTTTTCTTGAAAGTTTTTAAAGTATATTGTGCTAGGATATTTTAAGCCTTTATCTTTCCTTGATAAAGCTGCTAATTTTGTTATCTCAGCTGTTTTGACAGGTATAGTGCGCTTAGTCCCACTCTCGCCAAACAAAGCCAACCCTCCGAATCTTTGCTTTACATCGAAAGTATTTGTTAGCCTTTTTGCTTGCTCTCTTTCTTGTTTTTTAGCTTTGGATTTAGCATCTTTCGCTTTTTTATCAGCTGTGCTTATATATCCGGCATCTCTGGCCTGTTGCTTAGTAATGGTTTTATGTCTTATGCCAGCAGCAACACCAGCAGCAGTCAGACTCCTGCCGCCTATATTAAAGAAATTAGGTACATATCCACCCGATAAAGCTTTTATAAAGTCTTCGTGAGCTCCGGAACCTTTTGGAGGAACAACAGCCGTCGCTTTTTTGCCTTTTCCATTAGTAAAATCTACTATACTCTCATGACCATTAGTATTTGCTGAAAAAGCCCCTCCTCTACCGTCATGTATAAGGCTCTTTCTTATTTTAGGATTAGATAGCTGGCTATTGGAATAGCCGCCCATCATCATGCCTAAGAGCTCATCATCTGCGAAGTTAGGTACGTACCCTCTACTTTTGCCCTTTGGCCTTGGGCCAAACTTTCTGGTTCCTCCTGCCGTTGCTCCAAAATCAGCAGAAAAGCCAACTCCTGACCCAGACAAAGAAGTAGCTATCTGTTGAGAAACTAAAAGCTGCCTATCTAGAGCGCTAGTCTCGTCATTTATTCTTTCTAATACAAGCCTATGCGCATCCTCAACCGACAAAGTCCCAGTTCTGATCCTATTCATCAAATCCGGGTTCTCGCTCAACACTCCAAAAATTTGTTTTTGTAAATTAAGTTGGTTTTGGAAGTTTTTATTCAAACCCGTTAAGGTCCTAAAAGCATCCGCGGCAAATGTAGCAAGATTAGCGAAAGTCTTAAATAGAACACCTCCTATAATTAATAGACCCGGGCCTCCTATAAACTTACCAATAGATTCAAAAACTGTTTTCCCTATAAACTGGCCAGCTTTGGCAAGGTCAGTATCTCCTGCTGCTGACTCAAAAGTCTTATTTACTGCGCCGAAAATATTTTCCATAGCAGGGCCTAACGTTAAAGTGCCTAACTCAGCGGCAGCTTCCTTGAAAGTGTTTAGAGTCTTTTGAAACTGAGCCGCTAAAGTTTCATTTAATTCCTCGTTTCTTCTTAAAGCTTGGTCTGAAGACCCAGCTGAAATCGCGAGAGCCCTATTATATATACCCTGCTCTTTGCTTAAGTCGCTTAAGGCTGCTTTAAGCACGTTGACTTGGAAAACACCACCAACTAATTCTGTGATTTGAGCTCTTTGAGACTGACTCAAATTATCGAATTGCTTGGCTAGGTTCTCTAAAACTCTAATAGCCGGAAGAGTACTTCCTTCTAAACCTCTAACCTGAACACCCAAGTTTTCTAACTCTTTAATAACTCGAGGCCTTTGAATTCTGGTAAATATAGTTTTAAAACTATTACCAATAACAGCGCCACCTCTTGCCGTTTTTTGCTGGGCGGTAGTTACGATAGCAAGAAGCTGGTCTAAATCTACCCCTGCGCTTACTGCAGCAGAACCAACTCGACCAAGAGCTTTAGCTAAATCTTCCGAACTAACAGCAAAAGCCGCGTCAACATTAGCAAGTTTATTAATGATCACGGTGCTACTCAATCCCACCTGTTCAAAAGTGTTTAAAGCGGCCGTAAGGGCGTTAACGGCGTCTGCGGCATTCATACCAGCCAACCTAGCTAATATAAGTGCGTCTTTAGTTCTTTTTAGCGTCTCTTCTACGCCTAAGCCCTGCCTAGCTAGCTCCGTTGCTGCTTCAGCGGCGACACTAAAAGCTTGTCCTGTATCGGATGCTATTTTGAAAAGCTGTGAACCAAATTTTTGTAGGTTTCCGCTGGACACCTGCAAGATGACATTTATGTCTTTTAGGGATTTCTCCACCTCTATGGCGGCCTTAACCGTGGCTGTAAAGGCCTTCTTCACCGCTAGTATTGCACCAGCAGATGCGCCGAAAGCCAAAACACGAGCGTTTGAGGCGTCTAAAGACTTCTCAAATTCCCCAAGCTGTCCATTTATTCGTCCTAGTGGCCTAAATCCTCTAGTATTTAGGGCTAGATCGATATTAATTCTAGTAGATCCTGCAGTTGTAGCCATACCTTAAACCTCACAGTTTTAAATAATTACACTTTAAAATACGCTATAGCCCATGCATCTTAAGTATTTGATCAAAATTCATTTCTCCACCTTGTTTTTTAACCTCTTCTGTTAAATTCACCTCTCCTTCACCCTCTTTTTGAATTGCTTTTAATTCGTCTTTATTTGCTCCAAAATAAGACCTTCCGCTAGCTTCTCCTTTGTCTCCGTAGTCGTCCGCGTTGGCCGTTTTACTCTGCATGTCATACCATTCTATTATTCTATCTGGGTGCTTTTGATAATCTTCGGGAGCGGGCTTGTTATTCGACATTAAGTATTTAAAATTTTTAGCATAAGACATTAAAGCTATTTGAAAATTTGTTAAATATAGAACAGGTTTGCCAAAAAAATAGTAAGCATTATCTTCGCAAAGGTAGTAAGTGTTCATAAAAAAAGGACAAACGGAAACTCTTTTTATTTCATCTCCCGCAAACTTTGTTGCTAGCATGTTAGTATAGATTTCTATGCCTTGGTTTACCTCTGTTTGGTCTATATAATCGTATTCTTCTTCAGTATAAAAGGGCTCTTTTAATTCAGGGTCTCTGAAGAAAGACTTTCGTATTGTGGATTCACTGACCTTTTTGTTGGCAAATACTTCTGCAGTTATACCAATGTTTTCAGACCTTTCGTGATTTAATAGGTAAAGCTCGTCTTCGTAGGGCTTAATCTCTTTCTCTATTAGCGAAAGTTGAGACTTTATTATTAGTTTTTCTTTAGAAGATTTTAAATGAGATATTTTTTCTTTTAGTTCTTTTATTCTATTCTCATTATCTTTAGACCATAGATCTTCCTCTATTAGAAAATCTACAGACTCTTCTTCTGTTTTTAGACCCCTTTCTCTTGCGAGGTCTACACATTCCTTGTAAAATCTTTCAGAGCGACCACTCTCTAGGTCTGTAAAGTGTTTTACATAAACTCTTTTTTTGTTGCATTCAAGCCTGTCAGAAGTATACCCAAATATTATATCCCTGTATAAGTCTTTATACTTTGCAAATGGGTCTTCATTATTCACTTTGCTCTACGGGTTCCTCTGCAGGCTTGTCCTTAGGCTCGCCCACAGGTTCGTCCACAGGTTCGTCCTTGGGCGCATCTATAGGCACATCTATACCTGCCAATGACTTTATTTTATCCTCGTAAACTTCTTGAAGTGTCTCGTCTTTTTGAACTTCTTCTCTTATGAAATTAAGGGAAGCCTCTACTCTTTCGAAGTCTTCATAAACTTTGCAGTTCCCACCGTTCCAAGCTGCCAGAAGATACCCAGATCTCTCAATGACTTCTGCTTCGAAATTAATAAATCTATCTTCACTCTCGGCTATTCTTTCCTCAACAAGTTCATAGGACTCTACTTTTTTTTCAAAGGTTTTCCCTGCGAATAAAGGCATGTAATCATCTATGCCTCCCCTTTCGTCATTTTTAAACTTTATATAAGTTAGAAATAACATCCACCACATATTAGTTAGCCTAGCTGCCCTAGACTCGGCTGTGTGCTCATACAAATCCTCTGCTCTAACTGAATATTTTTCTAGATCGGCCTTAAGTTGCTCCATCTCCTCAACAAGGCCAGAAAGCCTTTCTTGCCTATCTTCGTCAGTAATGTCTTTATCATCCTGCAGGTTTAACTGTATAGCTTGAAACTCTTTTTCTTTTAGAATAAGATCTGAATAAAGCTTATTAAAATCTTCTTGCTCTCGCTTGGATAGGCCACCTCCATCATTCTTATATCTTTTATTAATCATGGCTCGGGTCAAAAGCCCGGCCTTTACGCCTTCTGAGATCTTTACTGAATAAAAGAGATTGCACTCATCAAATAATTTACGACTTGGCCTTTTAAGTAAAATTTCTACCTCCTCGGTGACCTCTTCCTCCTTGCTGATGGTCATTTTCTTACCGTTTTCGTCCGTCTTCTCTTCCTTGACGGTCTTAGTGTACTTACGTGGGACTTTAAAATTATAAAGCCATTTTTTTGTATTTAACTTATCTTCACTCATTTTCTTTTACCGTTATATCAACAAAATCTAATGTTTTTTCTATTTCCCTAATACAGTCGTTGCCAGAATCCAGTATTCTCTTCCTAATATGGTCATATTTATCAGAAGTAAAATAGTTTATGTCGTCGATAGACAATTCATCTAGCGTGCCATTTTTAAGCTTAGAAACGAAAGACTCGTGTTCTATTTGAAGATCCTCTATAACCTCGAAGTGCTTTTTATAGAGATTTACAATATTCCTATGAACTTGAAAAGATATAATATCCTTCACAGTTGAGCCTTTTTCCAACTTCATAATGTCAAGAAGTTATATTAAATTACACGAAAAACAACAAAAAAATCCCGGTTTTTACGCCGGGATGTTTTTAAAGAAAAAGAATGTTACTGAATTTATATTAAGTAATAGGCTTAAGGAACATACCTGAATTTGCGGAAGCCTCGGCCGTTCCACCACCATCAATAACGACAGAGTAGTCTATAGTTATTGACTTATTAGCTCCAATACTGGAGCTAATGGAATGACTTTCGATCTTAGCGTCTTTCATGATAATCTGAAGTCCGTTAGTACCTCCAGTGCCTTCTTTACCCAAAGATACATCAATATCATATCCGGGATCTGTAGATGCGGCGTCGTTTGTTCCTACGATCTCGTTCAGGTTGTCTGCTGCCTGCTGTGAAACAATAGCCTCAAGTGACAAAGTCCCAGTTAAGGGAAAAGTGATTAAACGAGCGTATTCAAATTTGTCACCTAACCTTTGAATTGACTCACGGGGCATATCCAAACTACAAGTGAAACTTTGAACATGCAAAACATCAAAGCCCAAAACAGGAAGCTTACCGCTGCCAGTAGGGGTACTATCCGAAGAGGCATTGAGGTTAAAAGAAATATTACCCGGCCTACATACCTTGGGAGTAGTTGTTCCAGACTCGTCTGTTGCAGCAGGACTACCTTCAGCTGTTCCCATTATCATCTCAGTAGACTCAACGTTCATAGTAGCAGTTGGAACGTCTCCAACGGACCCGGTCCAAGAAGCAGAAGTCATAAATCCATTAGGAATTTTAACTGCAACACCGCTTGCGCCGTTTCCTATGTAATCGTTTCCTTCACCTGTTAAAGCGATCTGATATAATTGTTTTTCGGTAGCCGGTGTCGTGTTAATGCCGTTCATGATACCCCTTGTACCAGCAGCAGAATCGTCGCCAAATATAATCTTTTCGTTTAAATTTCCCGCTATAGCATAACTATAATCCAGAGAAACTGTTGGCACTTCTGTGATAATTCTCTCCAGCTGACCTAATTGGCCATATTGGTTTACGTCCACTCTAGGAACAGTAAATGAATAGTTCGCGCTCTGGACCCTTTGTAGATACTGAGGGGCCGCCGAGCTACCCGCAAACAGAGCTTCACTTTGATATATGATTCTCTTGCGAACGGAATCCGTTAGGGTTTTGAGCGTTTCTGCGCCTTGTAATGCTGACATATCTTAAATTCTCCTTCTTTAGTTTAAATTACATTTATTATGTACACAAGAGAAATAATTTTTAGGCTCTAGGCTGACGATAATTGTGTATCTCAAAGTCTACAAAGGCCGAAAAAACGTTCGGATTTAGGTTTTGAAAGTCGCCTCTATTTGCTACGTTTTTTGAGACTCTTACCTCATCAATGAGACAGTAGTCGCCTGTTGTCACCCCTGTATAGTCATAAGTTACACCTGTATAACCCCCGAGGGCATTTAAATTTAAATCAGTCTGCTCAATAATATTAAGGCTTTTCCTTGTTGAGTCCTTAAGAATTCCACATACAGCATCCAAATTAAACAAAGAATCAGCTAGAACTATAGCTCTGGCATTAATAATAGTATTGTCTACTCCGCCAAGAGCAAACTCCTCGTTAGTCCCTCCGTTATCTTTAACAAATATAGCAGGATAAGTTTGGGTCGCCGGATCTACTCCATTATTTACATCAATATCACTTGTTTTAGGGTTTAATACTAATTTAGTCTCAAAAAGCAACTGCTCCTCAGGCATACTAGTTAGAAGAACATTAAAGTCTTTAATCGCATACCTACCACTAACAGTCTTCGAGCTCATTGGGTCAGTTCCGGCGTCTCCTCCGGTAAAATATACCTGACCCTGCATACTGTTAATTGAATGTAGCCCACTAGTTCCGGGTCCGATTGGCCCATCTCCATCGACATAAACTCCAGTAAGCAGATTAGGAGTACTAGACCCAGTAATTCCTGCGTCTGAGACTAACTGCTTGTACGGAGAAGCGTAAACATAGTAGTCAGAAAAAAGGCTATCTATTTTAAAAAAGTTACTTTGGTGGTTGGTGTAGGCGTCACCTTTTTGTGTTACTTCATGATCTATGAACAACAGCAGACTACTCATTACCTTGTTTTCGTATTGTACCTTCATCGAGCAAGCCTCCTTCTGTATTCATTTAGAATTTCTGTTATGTATTTAGTTGGTTTAAAGAACCCCGCATTAATAGACTTATTAGACTGCAAACCTCTTCCAGATCTAGACCTCTCTTGCATCTTTCCATCCCCTCTTGTTAGGTACATGTAATTACTGAACCCTGATATGCCCGTTTCAACTCCCTTAACCCAACTATTTCCGTCCTCCCATGGCATTTGAGCTGCCGCATCAAAAGAAGATAATGCAGGAAAACTCAAAGCGTATCTATAAGATGTCACGCCTTTTCTGCCACGAACCTTGGTCTGCACGCCCATAATATTCAAATAGTTTTTCAATGCTTCTCTTACTTGGTCTGTTGGCCTATCAGCAGAATAAAAGCCTATAAAAGAAAAAAGGTTGCCTACTCCACCTAAAGTGCCAGATATATTAGATCCGTCAGCGCCTTGGTTTAGCTCTTTGGTTACGGGGTGCCTGTCAAAATCTGCCAAAGCTGCCCCCTTCAAGCCATATACTCTCTTCCTGAACACCTTGTCAACCACGGCAGCAACCTGAGGGGAATTTCTAACGGTCTTCTCTAGAAATCCTTTTTTTAAAAAAGTTTTTAACGATACTACAGCCATTACTTAGTTGATTCTAATTTAAATACAAAAAACTCACTATTTAAAAAGCTTTTATTTGCATCTTGTGATACTACTTTAAAGGATTTATTATCAAATGTAACTTTCTCTGTCCTGCCTTTATTTATGTAGTCTCTTGCGTCTCTTTGCACTTTTATATATACTCCACCCTCTTCTATATAGGATGGAATATCTCCTAAAGTGTCTTGGGATTGGTCTAGATTATAACGAATCGTTGCGCTATATACTCCAGATTGCGGAACATATGTATAATTTATAGAGCTAGCTGGATCTCCGTAACCAAACAAAGATGATGTATTTATTGAATCTACTACGCGCTTGGGCTCTTTGTGTACAGTAATAGTTCTTTTAAAGGTATCAAAAATGTCTCCAAAAATACCAGTTAAGTTGTTCTTTTCGGTATCTGATATTAAGCTTGGCATTAGCTAACCTTATAATTATAAACTTCTGTCTTATAAACTCCCTTAACGGTATCATCGCCAACAACCTGCCTAGGCTTGACTTGATTTGCTTTGTAGTCTCTTATTAGTTCTTTCATCTCTGTATACTCCTGCTTTTTGAGAAAACTAAGAGATTTGATAACTTCGTTTTTATTAATTTTTCTTACAGAAGATCCTTGGTCTGTAACTTGCACGATTGTGTCAGTGGAGGCATTTGCTATATTAGTTCTAATAGTCCTATCGTAAAAATAAATCATAAACATCTTTTTTAAGATAGCCCCCTCATCTATAGTAATTTCAGATTCCACTAAAACGTTATCATTTTTCGTGTCTGTGCTTTGGACTATTTCTAAAGTAGCGGGTTTTATTTCGAAAAAAGTGTTAATGTGACTATTTAGCCTTCCGATATTAGCACGAACCCAATAAGATATAGAAGCTATAGAATAATTGGAATCTTCGGTTATTTCCCTAAAAAGCTCGTCTGCTATGTCTACAACCTTCATCGTAAAAAGAATTACACCAAAAACCAAGAAAGTTGGCTATAAACCTTAGTGGTTTGGGCAGGTTTCGCCTTGACCCATTGGGTTTTGGTTTTCTGCTTGTTTGGGGGGAGGAGTATACCCTGATGCCGAACTGTTCTTTTTTATTGAGTCAATTATTTCGTCAAGATTAAAAATATCCTTCCCTTGCGGAAACGGACACATATGAGCTTGGCCGACAATATCATCTTCGCTTAAATAGTAGTCAGCCATGTGAGTTTTCTCCGCTTTATAAGAAGAATAAATGTTATCATGAAAACCGTAACCCAACTGAGTTACTTTGTCAACCGGCCAGATAACCGTAGATTTCTTTTTGAACGCCATCGCGGTATGCTGAGCAAAGCTATCTATAAAAACCCTTGCATGGGAGTATTGTATTAAAGCCATTACCTGCCTTATGTTTGGGCTAAAGACCCAGTCAACGCCTTCTATTGCCGGTTGGTTTTCGCTTCTGATATGAAGAATTTTGTATTCTTTTTCTAAATTTTTACATAATTGATCAGCTAAATTAAACGGCATATCCCTAACCCAAGAGTAACCTTGGTCATTTCCTCCATTTGTTTGGATCAATAAAACAGGCTTTCCGTGAAAAGAGTGACCTCCTACGGCTTCGGCTATTTCCTGCTGAGTCAAGGTAACCTCTGGCTCTTCTCCGTTATATTTGACATTAGACTGCTCACACCAAGCCTCTATGCAGTGCATTTTTTTATTAATAAAGCCTTGATGTAAATAAGGATCTGACTTTAGGACTAGAGTATCTTTGTCTCTAACGAAATCCTCATAAAAATATGGGGTTTGACCCATAAGATAAACTCTATAAACATTAGGATTGTTCATCCATAGCCCAGAGTGTGGGGTTACTACAATAATCTCCCTATCAGGATGCTGCTTTTTGATAGCTTTCACCACAGCCGTAGCCATGATATTTTTACCTATACCGCCCTCGATATGAAAAACTAAATATTTTCTTAAGTTAAAGGAAGACATTAAACATCTACTGCCCCACTATAGAAAACCGTATCGCTTTGGTTTTGGCTTAATTGTCCAGTTTTAATATAGCTATAAGCTGAAGCAAAAAGGCTTTCTTGGTCTACTACCGTGCCTAAGCTAGCTATGGGGAACTCAAATTGATACCCCATGATAGGAGTGGCCATATCGTGCCTTACTCCGGAGTTAGCAAAAACCTGCACACTCACGCGACACTCTTCACGAATGGTATCTTCTGCGTTCATGTTGACGTCACCAGACGGATGAGCGGGGTTTGCATAGCCAATGTTAACTTCCTCTATCCTATGGTAAGCATCTGTAAGCTCAATATCTCCCGCTTCTTTATAAATTACTGTTTTCTTTAGGGCCATTTTATTATTCCTTTAGTTTATACTATAATTACATCTAAAAAACAAAATTTTCTTTATTTTTCTCTCTCTGTGCCTCTCCAGCTTTCTTTTCCATGTTTGTCACATCTAGAACCAATTAACAATATATTGTAACATCCATCTTGATTAGAGCAAATATGTAAATTTTTCTGTCCTTCGTCTACTTCGGCATAGGCAGAGCCAAAATGATCTACCGGCTTTACCCAAGCCATACTGTTCTCGTTTAGGTCATTATAGTAGTCTGGAAGTTTCATAACACAACAGCCGTCAGAAACATTTACTGACCACCGGTAAACGTTATCTCCTGCATTAGGTGACTCGACGAAAGAATGATATAACCATTTATTTTTCTTTTTAGGGTTGGGATGAACTATTCTAAAAGACCCACTACCTTTGTTGACGGCTCCTCCGCACATACACGTGCAGTTTATGCTGCTATTTCCAAACGTCATAGTCGCAGTTCCATTACCCACGGCATTGGTGCCAATAACCCACTCACACCTAGGAGAACAGTTAGAGCCCGCTCCACTTCTAACACTAGCCCCTATATATACATTATTACATGCAGACCTAAGCGGGTAATTAACATTTGCGCACTTTCCAGCGCACCAACCTACCACTACATTACCGCACCCTGAGTTCCACCCATAACTCCCGGTACACATCCCCGCATATGCACCTATGAACGTATTGTAATAACCGTAATAGTTACACCACCCAGCGCACCTTCCTATAGCTGTCGAAAATCTAGCTACATAAGAGCTACACATGGCTCGATAACCCACAGATACAGAGTAACAAGCGTAACCGCCCCGTCCTTGAGCCATGTAACCTACGTTTGTTGCATAGTAAGTCCACCAGCCACAGCAACCCGCGAACGCACCAATACTAGTATTACCTGTATTGCCCCTACCACAAAAGTTCGCTTTATGGCCTATTGTTACTCTCCCCCAATTAGTACATTGGCAAAAACCTGCGCAAGCCCCAATATTCGTGTCCACGTTTTGATTGTTCCCGCACCTTCCTGCATGAGCACCTATATTAACCATTGCACATAAATATTGGTTACAGGATGTTGTATTGCACATTACACCATAGCCAATAAAAGTGTTATATATTGAGCACATAGTTCTCGAGCCAGCGAAAACGTTCCCGCCTATCATAACATTTTGACAAGCGCAACTACTTAGGTTATTTGCAATATTCCAACCTACAAAAGTGTTGCTATTAGGGGAGTTTGAGGATTGACCCATGCATTGACCCGCATAACCACCAATATATACGCTACACGTCCCCCAAGATTGTAAGCAAGCTCCTCCTGCATAAGTAGATCCACAACCACATCCTATTCCAAGGTTATTGATGCTCGTACTCATGCAAGCTTGAGTTATAGTTGACCCAGTGGCTCCTGCCGCTCCTGAGGTTCCGGAGGTACCAGAATTACCAGAAGTACCAGAACCACCAGAGTTACCTGAACTACCAGAAGTACCAGAGCTACCTGAACTTCCTGAACTACCGTTAGAGCCAGAGCTCCCTGTGTTGCCACTCGCACCAGATGACCCTGAACTACCGCTAGAGCCAGAACTCCCTGAGTTACCAGAAGCACCAGAGTTACCACTTACACCAGTTGACCCTGAATTCCCTGAGCTACCAGAGCTTCCTGAACTACCAGAGCTACCAGTAGTTCCAGCTGATCCCGAACTACCAGAGTTTCCTGAGCTACCAGAAGTACCAGCGTTTCCAGAACTACCAGAAGTACCATCGTTTCCAGAACTACCAGAGTTTCCTGAACTACCCGAATTACCACTTACACCAGTTGACCCTGAACTCCCTGAGTTACCAGAACCCTGAGAGTTACCACTTGCACCTGACGAACCAGATGTACCGGAAGAACCAGAATTACCTGAACTACCAGAGCTACCAGTAGTTCCAGCTGATCCCGAGCTGCCACTAGTGCCAGAACTACCAGAAGCACCAGCATTACCTGAGGAACCAGAACCACCAGAGTTACCTGAACTACCAGAGTTTCCTGAACTACCCGAATTACCACTTGCACCAGATGACCCTGAACTACCGCTAGAGCCAGAACTCCCTGAGTTACCAGAAGCCTGAGAGTTACCACTTGCGCCTGACGAACCAGATGTTCCTGAACTACCAGATGTACCAGAAGTTCCAGCTGATCCCGAGCTGCCAGTAGTGCCAGAACTACCAGAAGCACCAGCATTACCTGAGGAACCAGAACCACCAGAGTTACCTGAACTACCAGAGTTTCCTGAGCTACCCGAATTACCACTTACACCAGATGACCCTGAACTCCCTGAGTTACCAGAACCCTGAGAGTTACCATTTGCACCTGACGAACCAGATGTACCGGAAGAACCAGAATTACCAGAACTACCAGAGCTACCAGTAGTTCCAGCTGATCCCGAGCTGCCAGTAGTGCCAGAACTACCAGAAGCACCAGCATTACCTGAGGAACCAGAACCACCAGAGTTACCTGAACTACCAGAGTTTCCTGAGCTACCCGAATTACCACTTACACCAGATGACCCTGAACTCCCTGAGTTACCAGAACCCTGAGAGTTACCATTTGCGCCTGACGAACCAGATGTACCGGAAGAACCAGAATTACCTGAACTACCAGAGCTACCAGTAGTTCCAGCTGATCCCGAGCTGCCAGTAGTGCCAGAACTACCAGAGCTGCCGCTACCGCCGCTGTTACCAGAACCACCAGAGTTACCTGAACTACCAGAGTTTCCTGAACTACCCGAATTACCACTTGCACCAGATGACCCTGAACTACCGCTAGAGCCAGAACTCCCTGAGTTACCAGAACCCTGAGAGTTACCACTTGCGCCTGACGAACCAGATGTTCCTGAACTACCAGAGCTTCCTGAGCTACCAGAGCTACCAGTAGTTCCAGCTGATCCCGAGCTTCCACTAGTGCCAGAACTACCAGAGCTACCGCTAGATCCAGTATTCCCAGAGGCACCAGAAGACCCTGAACTACCGCTAGAGCCAGAAGACCCGGAACTCCCAGAGGCGCTATCTGTCGTAACATGAATTAAACCTTTGTCTTTTGTGGTTTCATCTATAACAAGATAGTTAGCGTCAGTGCTGGTATCCAGCACTTTTACTGTCATCTTTCCATGCACGGTTGTTTTCTTTAAATCAGCCATATCTTATGCAGTAGTTAAAGAGCAAATTTGCCTATTTTTATCATAGTTTCCCTCTATTTCTGATTTGTCCATGTCTACTTCTATGCCAGTCCAAGCTTTGACAGCAGCAGCATCACATCTTGTACCTATTACTAAAACATTATAATGTCCATCTTTATTTGTTTTTATTATTAAATTTTCTTTTTCTTCATCTAGCTTTGCGTGTCCCTCCCCAAAATGGTCAGCAGGATAAACCCAAGCCATATTACATTCATTTAAATATTTATAATAGTTTGGTAGTTTAAAGCGGTGTTCGCAGCCACAAACATTAAATGACCACCTATATATATTATCTCCCGCTGTTGGAGACTCAACGAAAGAATGATATAGGAACTTGTCTTTCTTTTTTGGGTTGGGGTGTGTTATTCTAAAATAACCAGAAGACTTAACAAAAGCCCCACAAAAATAACTATAATTATTGGTTGATGCTCCCGCTGTGAAAGTGCCGCTTCCATTTCCGATGGCATAAGCACCAATAACAACTTGGCAATTATGATTATAGCTTGAAGGTTTGCTAAGTATACCGATATATATATTATAATTACCACCATAACAATTACAGCCCCCGTTATAACACCGACCAGCCGAATACCCTAAGGCTATATTGTGGCTCGCAGCTGCTCCCTTGCCCATGGCTGCGAGTGCGTAAGCACCAACAGCAACCGCACTTTCCTGCTGTGCTGAACTACCCAAGGCATAGTAGCCCATCGCAACAGAGCGATATCCACTGTTGCCTAATGCATAGCCACCTATCGCTACGCTCATTCCACAAGGAGAACATGCATTATACCCTGCACAGAACCCAATAGCAACATTATTACTTCCTCCTCCCTTGTACCACCCAGCTGAGTACCCTATGCCTATTGAATTACAATCTGCATTAGAATAAGCATACATCCCTGAGAGCGCTCCTATATAAATTTGGCCCTTGGTTGTCACTGGTGTACTTTGATAAGGATAACGCCATCGACCTGCGAAGCCCCCTATTATTACTTCCCCTTCTCCAGTATGACACCCGCCTGCATTAGCATAGGCACCTATCACCACTGAGCCGGGTTGGGGTTGTAGGCACTTACAGCCGTTCGCGAACTGACCAATAACTACCTGATCAACGACGCAAGCGATGCACGGCTTACAACAACATTCGCCCATCGCCTGCGATCCTATTATAACATTACGCTGAATACAATCGGAGCCGTTCTTTATCATCCGTCCAGCAACACTACCGATAACTGTATTATCGTAAGTTCCTTTGGTCGGACCATTAAAAGTAGACCAAAATGTACCTACCCAAGTGTTGCGATAAAAACTACAAGCGCTACATTGAAATTTTCCCCTCACACAAGCACAAAGGGCATTATGGCTATTAAAGGTACTAGTCGCTATTGATAAATTATAGCCGTTATGAGCTTGGCCAAAATGAAAACCTGTGCATACAGCACTAACATTACTCGAGCCATCTACTTTACCGTAAGTAATAAAATAGTCTGTACCATGGTTTGTGGAAATTCCGGAGCTTCCTGAACTACCAGAACTGCCAGAACTACCGTTAGAACCAAATGACCCTGAGTCACCTGAATTACCAGAGGCACCAGAGTTACCGCTACCGCCGCTGTTACCAGAGGAACCAGCGTTACCGCTACTGCCGCTGGTACCAGAATAACCAGAGTTACCTGAGCTACCAGAGTTTCCTGAGCTACCAGAAGTACCACTCACACCAGATGACCCTGAACTACCGTTAGAGCCAGAACTCCCTGAGTTGCCAGAACCCTGAGAGTTACCACTTGCGCCTGACGAACCAGATGTACCGGAAGAACCAGAATTACCTGAACTACCAGAGCTACCATTAGTTCCAGCTGATCCCGAACTACCAGAGTTTCCTGAGCTACCAGAAGTACCACTACCGCCATCGTTTCCAGAACTACCAGAGTTTCCTGAACTACCCGAATTACCACTTGCACCAGATGACCCTGAACTACCGCTAGAGCCAGAACTCCCTGAGTTACCAGAACCCTGAGAGTTACCACTTGCGCCTGACGAACCAGATGTACCGGAAGAACCAGAATTACCTGAACTACCAGAGCTACCAGTAGTTCCAGCTGATCCCGAGCTGCCACTAGTGCCAGAACTACCAGAAGCACCAGCATTACCTGAGGAACCAGAACCACCAGAGTTACCTGAACTACCAGAGTTTCCTGAACTACCCGAATTACCACTTACACCAGATGACCCTGAACTCCCTGAGTTACCAGAACCCTGAGAGTTACCACTTGCGCCTGACGAACCAGATGTACCGGAAGAACCAGAATTACCTGAACTACCAGAGCTACCAGTAGTTCCAGCTGATCCCGAACTACCAGAGTTTCCTGAGCTACCAGAAGTACCACTACCGCCATCGTTTCCAGAACTACCAGAGTTTCCTGAACTACCCGAATTACCACTTGCACCAGATGACCCTGAACTACCGCTAGAGCCAGAACTCCCTGAGTTACCAGAACCCTGAGAGTTACCACTTGCGCCTGACGAACCAGATGTACCGGAAGAACCAGAATTACCTGAACTACCAGAGCTACCAGTAGTTCCAGCTGATCCCGAACTGCCAGAGCTTCCTGAGCTACCAGAAGTACCACTACCGCCATCGTTTCCAGAACTACCAGAGTTTCCTGAGCTACCCGAATTACCACTTGCACCAGATGACCCTGAACTACCGCTAGAGCCAGAACTCCCTGAGTTACCAGAAGCCTGAGAGTTACCACTTGCGCCTGACGAACCAGATGTTCCTGAACTACCAGAGCTTCCTGAACTACCAGAGCTACCAGTAGTTCCAGCTGATCCCGAGCTGCCAGTAGTACCAGAACTACCAGAAGCACCAGCATTACCTGAGGAACCAGAACTACCAGAGTTTCCTGAGCTACCAGAGTTTCCTGAGCTACCCGAATTACCACTTGCACCAGATGACCCTGAACTACCGTTAGAGCCAGAACTCCCCGTATTTCCAGATCCACCAGAGTTACCATTTGCGCCTGACGAACCAGAGGAGCCAGAGTTGCCAGAGTTACCAGAACTACCAGATGAACCAGAGCTACCGGATGAACCAGAACTACCAGAGGATCCAGCTGTACCGCTTCTCTTAGAGACTTCTCCTGTTGTCCCGTCAAGGACTAAGTAATTAGTTAGAGATGTATCTTCGTCGATAACCTTAACAGTCATCGGGCCATATACGGTCGTGGATTTTAGATTAGCCATTATTTAACTCCAAACTCCTCGATATCCCTATCCTTCATATCCTCTTCAAGTTGAAATGTTTTTCCGTTAATACCTTTAGTAATAAGCTCGTCGCATCTTGTTGCGATAGCTAATACATTATATTTACCATCTTGATTTGAACAAATATTTAAATAATTTCCGTCTTCACTTACTTTTCCATATGCTTTTCCGAAATGACCAACAGAAGATATCTTAACTATACTATTATGATTTAAATATCTATAGTAGTCAGGCAGCTCTATTGAATGTTTACAATTATCAGTATTAATAGCCCACCTATACAGATTGTCGCCTGCGGTAGGAGCTTCTACAAAAGAATGCTTTAGCCATTTTCCATATTTCTTTGGAGAAGGATGAGGTATAGCGAAACTTCCCGAAGACTTGACTATGCACCCACATAGATAAAAATTAGATATAAAGCCACTTTTTCCACCATAATAAGCTCGATTATGAGCGGCATTACCCTGAATGCAATGACCTAATATTATAACATTGCACGCTCCACAAACGCCTGCATAAGTTTTATTTCCTATTATGACGCTACAACATATTTTATACATTGAGGTGCAAACTGCATTAGCACAGGTCCCTATTATAACATTACGTTCTCCGTCTTCTAATTGCGTGTACCCTGTTCTACAGTTCGCTTTGTAACCAATAAATACATTATAATTCCCTAAATTATGTTCTCCGGCTTGATAGCCTACCACAACATTATCGGCACTTGACCCACCACTACCGTCAGTAGGCGCGGAAACACCCGCACCAGCACATGTACCTATATACACAGAAGCAGCTACGTTTACTCGTGCGGAGTGAAGAACACAACCGCCAACATACACACCAAAACTCGAACTCCCCTCGGTCGCGCACGTATTAACCCTACGAGCACAATGACCTATTATTACGCTCTGCATCACACCGCATTTTAGACATTGCGCCGCATAACGACCTATGATTACATTGTCTGATACATCTCCATACGCACAAGAACATGCAGCCACACAATGCCCAACAAAAACATTTTGTCTCTCACACCACCCGTTCCCGCACTCTCTAGCTTTGCTTCCTATTATGACTGAAGAGCACACCCCATAACATCCATTATACCCGCTTTTATTGTAAATTCCGTGCCCTAAGAAAACATTTCTTTGTATAAATTTCATGCCGCAAGCCAAGACCGCTTGACTTCCTATTATAACATTATTGCTGATACAACATGTCGAAAAGCAGCCCATTTGACTTCCTACATAGACACTCCCCACATCATTACCTGCCCCTGTTCCATAGTTTGTGCGAGCACAAGCACCAATATACACAGAACAACAAGCGCCGGGGACGCAAGTGTCAACGTTCCTCAGGTGAAGATCAGTAGCGGTACTTCTACCTTTAACGCCAGAATAACCAGCATAGCAACTAGAGGTTGAGTTGCCAGAGTTACCTGAGTTACCTGAACTACCAGAACTGCCAGAAGGACCAGAATTACCTGAGGTACCAGAACCACCAGAGTTACCTGAACTACCAGAACTGCCAGAAGAACCAGACGTACCTGAATTACCAGAGATTCCTGAGCTACCAGAACTGCCAGTAGTTCCAGCTAATCCCGAGCTGCCAGTAGTGCCAGAACTACCAGAGCTGCCGCTACCGCCGCTATTACCAGAACCGCCATCGTTTCCAGAACTACCAGAGTTTCCTGAACTACCCGAATTACCACTTACACCAGATGACCCTGAACTACCGCTAGAGCCATGACCCCCTGAGTTACCAGAACCCTGAGAGTTACCACTTGCGCCTGACGAACCAGATGTTCCTGAACTACCAGAGCTACCAGTAGTTCCAGCTGATCCCGAGCTGCCAGTAGTGCCAGAACTACCAGAAGCACCAGCATTACCTGAGGAACCAGAACCACCAGAGTTACCTGAACTACCAGAGTTTCCTGAGCTACCCGAATTACCATTTGCACCAGATGACCCTGAACTACCGTTAGAGCCAGAACTCCCTGAGTTACCAGAACCCTGAGAGTTACCACTTGCGCCTGACGAACCAGATGTACCGGAAGAACCAGAATTACCTGAACTACCAGAGCTACCAGTAGTTCCAGCTGATCCCGAACTACCAG
>Ga0209756_1000047_pt1 | contig 112008 bp, 131 predicted proteins | sample ETNvirenome_6_85_FD_184071 | JGI IMG/M metagenome (GOLD analysis project Ga0209756, IMG submission 184071) | Marine viral communities from the Pacific Ocean - ETNP_6_85 (SPAdes) (version 3) | ecosystem: Environmental > Aquatic > Marine > Oceanic | place: Pacific Ocean | collected 2013-06-19 | reverse complement strand
CAGAAAATAAAAAAGCGGCACGAATGCCGCTTGAAAAAGGAAATGAATATTATCAACCCACAGGTCCACGGTGAGGTTCTTCTTCCTTGCGAAAGTCCCAACTACGATCTACTGACTCGTCTGGATCTGGTCCTTCATGAGGATCTTCTACCTCTTTTTTCATTAAATCCTCACGAACTTTCATTAAAAGATACGGCAAAGTGTTAGAAACACTAAGAGGAGTTATATACCCCTGTCTTAACCCTTTTCCTGTATCCTCGATCCATTGACCGTAAAATTGTTCTTTTTCACGAATGCTCTGATCCTCAGTCTGTGCTTGCTTATCTTCAAAATGAGATGTACGAATGATCTTCATAATCTTTATCCTAAAAGCTTATCTATTCTGAGACGGAGCCCCGATTGATGGATCTTTTACCCAATTATTCATCTCTGTAGGCTGAGACTCCTGCTCAGCTTTACTAGTATCGTCTTTGTCTACCGTCCCCACGAAGCCATCCCACTCCCCTATGCCTGAAGTACGGTTTGACGATAAAGCTTGGCAAATATCTATATCGCCGTCAAAAACCGCATAGGGGTCCACATCTCTACACGCTCGCATCCAATCTTCGTAGTCATGGTATTCCCGTTCGCCATATTCGTTCCATCCAGCCTGCTTGCTTATACGCTTCCAGTCCTTCTTACTCATCTTAAACGTATAACCACCATCATCCTTTAGGATAAGTTGGGAACCCTGCTTGCTGGCTAATTTTTTCATAGCTTGACTCCTAAATAAAGCCTATCTATTATTCTACTGGAAAAACCAGCATCCTTCTTTACTGTATTTGATTGGGATAAACCCGCAATTTCCTGTTACTATGATCAACAACCCACACAGAACCATCACCCTCTAATTCCACAACTTTAGCCTTCTCTGGCTGAAAGTAAGGAGGATTACCCATCATGAAGGTTATCTCGTCACCTACAGATATACCAGATGATGATTGATTCACAGCCGGTGCCTGTACAGCCGGAGACTGAACTGGCTGACCTGTCTGCTTAGATAATGCATTCCTGGCATACTCAAGCCTCTTGTTGAGTTGTAACAATTGAGATTGCCCCGAAGTCAATGAGGCTTGCTGCTCTAATTGAGAAATAGCAGACTGCAATTGACCAGCATCCATGCTGTCATAAGCACGAAACCAAGCTTCTGTATTGGCTCTCTTGTACCAGTTCATACCTATCTATTTCGCAAATCAGATATAGGAAAAGGCTTTTCAGCAAACCCGTCCTGTCCTTGTAAAACTCTAGGCCATTCGTCTCTTATTTGATCAAATCCTGTTTCTGATTGCCTATCCCACCTAATCGCCTGTCCATTTCCACCAGATTCTGAATTAAATAATACAGGCATCGATGTTATACCTTCAGAACGTGAAGATCATGGGAATGGGGAACTTGATTTCGAAACGATTCTATACTCATGGAGATTCTTGGTTTATCTAGATCGTTTTTAGTTCTCTTGCCATTGTAGTTAGAGAACACAACCAATAGATTATCAACAACTTCAGATGGAAGTGACATTATTTAAATTCGCTTCTTACGCTTAGATTTGCGTTTTGGCAAGAAGTCAGTATACTTGGCATATCGAATAGATCTTTCGATATCCTCTGGACCGCAGTCTTTCTTAATCAAGAATGATGCTACGCCACGATCCATAGCTTTGTTTCCCACATCGTAATTTTCTATCTCGGTCAAAATTACCGTTGCAATACTGGGGTTTTTGAATGTATCTTTAGAACCAAGAATAGCATTAATCGTTTCCCATCCTTCACTACCAGGTAAGCATAGATCCAAGAACAAAATATCAAATGACTCTTTAGAAAGCAGTTCGATGCCTTCCTGTAGGTTGGCCGCTGTTTTGAACTCTAACTCGTAGATATGATCTATCTTATCGAGGTAACGTGCAAACATATCCCTATCTGATTCCAAGTCTTCAATCAATAGGATCTTCATACCCTCTCCTTATAACATGGTTTGTTCCGGTCCAGTATTCGGCTATCTGCCTAGCTCCTTCCATGGACTTAACTACATATGAATTCGCACAATACCGATAGGTTACCTTCATTTTAGATTCGTCCATGTTCCCTGAATATACTACAACAGGAATGGTCGCATTCCTTTCTTCGGATCTCATTTTTTTCAAGACCTCAATCCCATCCACCCCAGGCATTTCCAAGTCTAAAACAACCAAATCAGGAAGTTCGCTATCATCACACGAATCCAAATGGTCGAGGAAAACCTGCCCCCCATCAAAAATTAAAGACTCTATGGAATCGTCCCGCTCGCCAAGAAAGTAGTTTAGCAATTGAGCATCAGCTAAATTATCATCAACTATAGCAATTTTCATTTACGCATCCTCTTTTTGGGTATTGATATAGAAAACGTGGATCCTGAGCCTTCCTTAGATTCTAGGTATATATATCCGTCATGAAGTTCGGCTATTTTCTTACATACGGCTAAACCTATACCGCTGCCAGATCTGCTACCAGAGTTAGAGGATTTGTAGAACATTTTGAAAACATCATTCTGATCCTTTAGAGGTATACCTATTCCGTTATCTGACACTAAAATAACAACGAAATAAGAGGATTCTGTACCAACTATTTTTACAACAGGTTTGCGATCTGGATGACTGTATTTCAATGAGTTAGAAACGATATTATGAATAAGTCTTCCTATTTGAACAGCATCCCCCTCAAATTCCTGATCTAAGTCGCTACAAATAATGTCTGCATTTTTTTCTTCTATAACATCATGAAGATCATTAATAGCATGATCTTTTACGATTTGGTCAAGTTGTATGTTGGTGTAAACTAAATTCCCCTCTTCGGCTCTTGAATAATGCAATAGACCATCTATCATCCTTTCCATGCGATCATTGGCTTCAAATACATGTCTGAAAAATGTCTGAGTGTCTTTGTCCTTTACCTCTCCATGTTTTTCTTTAATAAGTTTGAGATAACTATCGATAGTACGTAAGGGCTCTTTTAAATCATGGGATGCCATGTAGGCGAATCGTGATAATTCTTTATTAGATTCTTCCAATCGATGTTCCCAAGCTTTCTTTTCTGTAATGTCCATGATTTGCGATACAAAATAGAGAGGTTTTTCATTCTCATCCCTAATGATGGATCCAACCAACAAAATCCATATTGTATATCCGTCTTTATGTATATACCTCTTCTCCATTTCATAGTGAGTTCCACGACCATCGATAAGTTCTTCCACTTTTTGTATATACTTTTCCAAATCATCCTTGTGTGTTATAGATTGAAAGTCTGTATTCAAAAGCTCCTCTCTATCGTATCCTACCATGTCGCATAAAGCGTCATTTACCTCCAGCCAAGAACCATCAAGTTTCACGATAGACATGCCAATGGCAGAGTTATCGAATTGAGCGAGTAATCTAGATTCCCTATCAGCCAAGTTGTGCTGAAGAGTAATAAGATCAGTTATATTGACGATCTGGGTTATGAACTTCTCTGGAATCCCATCTTCGTCAACCATGAGAAAAATTCCTATAACTGCGTGAACTGTACGGCCATCTTTGTGTATGTATCTCTTTTGTAATTGTTTCTTTCGTTTTCGACTGGAGTCCACCATCTCTTTTACCAAGTTATTGCTCATATCAATGTCGTCTGGGTGGGTGACGTCTTGGAAGGCCATATTTGTCAATTCCTCCACTTCGTACCCAAGCATACTGCCAAATGCCTGATTGACTTTGATAAATGACCCATCCGTATTAACCATTGCTATGCCGATAGATGTTGACTCAAACATGCTTCTAAACAGATACTCACTTTCTTTCAACGCTCTGGATTCAGCAAGTCGGACAGTCACATCTCGCCCCACACCTACCAAAGCAAAGATCTTGCCATTGCTATCTCTTATAGGAACCTTTGTCATAGAAAAGGTCACTGTGTTTCCCTGCATGTCAAGAGATGTTTCTTCTTTAGATATGATGGCGTTACCAGATGTTGTGACTTGAAGGTCATCGTTTTCAAACTCTTTGCTCTCCGTGGTTTTATTGAGATCGGAAATTCTTTTACCCAAAACCTTTTCTATGGTCGTTTGATAATGATTCGCAAAAGCAGCATTAGCCACTATGTACCTACTGTCCAAGTCCTTAACAAATATGAGGTCAGGAGATGCGTCGATAACTGTTCTCAGCAGATTGCGGTCTTTATCTATTTTAGAAAGCAGCAACTTCTCTTCTTGTCTTTGTGTTTCAATGATGTTGGACATGAGCACAGAGCAAATACCAGCCAATACGATGTACGCAATACCAATTGTCCAATATATCGCCCACAAATCCTTGATGGGGTCTAGAACTTCATAAGCGTCTGCCTTAAAAACCAATCCAAGACCAGCAGATTCTATGTGAGCAGAATAAGCAATAACCTTATCACCTACATAGTCAACATAATTCTCAAACAGAGTCTCTTCACCCCTTACGGCGTAAAGGATTGGTATATTGATGTCGTTCTTATGAAATTGCTTTATATCTTTGTCCTTGCGCAATGGGTATAAGAATCGAACATATTCACTATTGCCGTTCGTGGCCAATACAACTTCAGTAGTTTCCCATTTTGCAAGATTGCCTAGTTTAACAGCTTGATCAATGTACTTGCCGTCGAAAACCACATACTTACTCCCGTCTTCGGTCTCAACTTTGTCCTCTATGAATATTTGTTGCATACCATAGGAGAATCCCATCTTATGTCCATCGTGGTCGAAAACATAAGTGTAATTTGCCTCATATGGAGTGTCAGGTATGGACTTTACTACGTTCCTGCTTTCATCATACACAACGACTCTAAGAACCATTATGTGATCCATATCTGAAAATTCAGTGCTGTCGCTGTCGCTGTACTTATGAGACACGTTGTCTTCAACTAGACAAAAAGCATGGTGATAGAAGTCTATTGCACTATCAATAGCCTGCTTGTCTATTTTGGCCATCTTTTGAAAATCAAAGACAGCCGAATGGTAAATTTTATTACTAGCGATGCGAGTATGTAGGGTTCCCCCGATGAACGAAGGAATAAACATAGCTAAGAATATGACTAAACAAAGTTTCCAGTTCTTAAGCTTTCCCCACATCCGTTACAGGAATCCCATTTGCCCGAACCGTCATTATGACAACGGGTCGGTCATCAATCCACATGTCTATCATTTCTCTATTCAAGAATTGATCGATAATCTCCTGTTTAACAACAGGATCTGGACGACGATCATGGGCATGACGCATAAGCAATACGTCATAACGGATTTCCCATTCGGCCAGCCATTCTTCCGTCATAACCCTGTACTCTTCGGGTCTTCCGGTAACAATAACAACAGGGTGATCTGGGTATACGTCGTTAAGCATGCCAACGACATAATCGTTAGGAATATCCTCCCCCATAGCGGCGAAAAATCCATCCCAACTGCCCTCATCCAAGAAGTGAGTTCTATGGTCAATATTGGCTAGGGTTCCATCTATATCAGTGACAATATACCTTTTATCGCCGAAATCGACCTTTCGATTCTGAGACTTAATAATGTCATTCAAGGCTGCCAGCTTGTAAATGACTGCCCGACCTACGGATTTTTCCCTACATGCGTCTCGCTCGACACACTCTTCAATTGGAACATCTCTAAAATCGTGAACAACAAACTTATGATGATCCTCTTTAGCCAATGCTTTCCAAGTTTCGACGTACCTATCGTTTAGGTTGGTGTCGTCGATGATAATGTCCAAACCATCGCCAAGAAATTTCCTGGCCAATTCCTGTTCGATCTCAACAACGATAGATTCTCTACTCCTGTTCCATGCCTTGCCCCCTGTGTGATTCTTGGGGATGCAGAACAAAAGCTCTCTGATAGAGTCTTTGTTGAGGCGCACGATGTCCGATCTGCCCTCAAGCAGTTCATCGGCCTTTGTGCTTTTGCCGCTGGCTGGAAGTCCAATTAGTATGTGCATCGTAGGCATTATTCTCTCCCATACATTTCCAACCGTTTCTGAGCGGCTGGGTAATTGCTTCGCTGATTAACAACAATAGGATACTTCAACCAATGCTCACCTGTCTGAACATGACCGGAGCGTACCCATTTGGCGACATTCAAACCAAAACCGTCAAAATGAAACTGCCCATGTATCCTAACTACGAATCCTTCACGTTCATATCCAAACTTGGAAAGATCCATCAGACGTACAATTTCTATTTTTTCCTGATCCCATGGCCCAACATACAGTTCTGGAACAACCTTCAGACCAAGCATGTGGGCGTAATCTTTGGTCGCATCCCAACCAAGGCATACATTATCGTCGTCCCAAATCTAGAAGACAAAGAACCAAGGGGATTCCATCTCATAGAAGATCGAATGGTAGGCGTAGCAATTCTCTCCACAGACCCTCCATCCTTCAGGAATGTCGTGCTTAATACGCTCATGTAAACTAGCAACCTCTCGACGGCAAGGATGGTAAGGGTGTCCAACGATCTTGCATGCCATTTTTCGGGCGTAAGAGTAGTGCATTCTCCATCAAGTTTCTCGGTAACGACAACGATTCGGTCCTCAAAATGATCGACTGAATCAAGTTTCTTATCATCGGTTGTTCCGGGAGAATTGGGGAGATGAACGGTTTTCGGATATTTTTGTCGATAATTAGTCATAGGACACCACCCATTCAAAGGGGTTTGCTTTGGCAAAAATTGCACTAATAACTGGGATAACTGGCCAAGACGGATCATACCTGGCCGAATTGTTAATCGACAAGGGATACGAAGTCCATGGCGTCATCCGACGCTCCTCTACATTTTCGACTGAACGTATTGAACATCTGTATCATGACCCTCATTTACAAACTTCCTTGACTCTGCATTATGCAGACCTAACTGACGGTAACAGCTTATCAGATGTGCTTTATAAAGTCAATCCCCTTGAAATATACAATCTTGGGGCTCAAAGCCATGTTAAAGTCAGCTTCGATCAACCCATTTATACGGCTGAAGCTGTTGCTCTTGGATCCCTGAAGCTCCTAGAAGCCGTTAGAAACTACGAGACAAATACAGGAGCGACAGTAAAGTACTACCAGGCATCTAGCTCGGAAATGTATGGGAAGGTCACAGAGACGCCACAGACGGAATTAACGCCATTCTATCCCAGATCCCCATATGGCGTATCAAAAGTATTCGCCCATTGGGCCACAATCAACTCTAGAGAGGCATATGGCATCCACGCCTCCTGCGGGACCCTTTTTAACCACGAATCCCCTCGCAGGGGAGAAACCTTCGTTACTCGCAAAATAACCAGAGCCATAGGGAGAATCAAGCTAGGATTGCAAGACAAAATTTATCTCGGCAACTTGGATGCAAAACGAGACTGGGGATACGCCGGAGACTACGTGAGGGCCATGTGGATGATGCTGCAACAAGATGAACCTGACGACTATGTCATCGCTACTGGTGAGACCAGAACGGTACGAGAATTCTGCGAACGAGCCTTTGCCGAAGCGGGACTGGATCATAGGGATTTTGTAGAAATGGATCCAAGATACCTCAGACCCTCGGAAGTGGATCTTTTACTCGGAGATGCCAGCAAAGCCTTGAACAAGCTCGGATGGGAGCCTGAGGTTTCCTTTAATGAACTGGTTACTATGATGGTAGCAAAGGATATGGAAGAGGCTGAGAAAGAGAAGATATTACTGACCCGGTGATTTGTATTCGATCCAATCTCCGGCCTCCACGTAGGCTCCACAGAACACTACGGCCACGAGTTTGCCCATAAGCGTTTTGATCACCTTGACGTAAAAATGGGAATCAGACTTAATGCTAACTTGGTTGTCTAAGACATCTCCAGCATAAGCCGTAAAGAAAACCACTTTATCAACTTCATGCCCTTGTTCTTTGCAGTGCTGAACGATTTCTTCAAAGAAGGATGTTCCGAAATCGCTGGCGATATCCATGGCCTTTACAGATACGGGGCCATTAAATTCATAGAGCGGGACTTGGTCCAGGTACGCTTGGTTCCGGTCCAGGTATTGATTCAACCCCTTCATTACCCAATCCCTCCTCAGGCACTACAGGCTGCTCCTCCGGAGCTACTGGCAAATCTCGGGACTTTAGATACTGAATAATAGCCTGTTGTTCATCAGTCAGTACCGGTTCCCTAACCCCTTGCTGTGTTGCGATAAGGTCCAATGCCCCCATGATAATGGTATCGACATTTCCTCTAGCTTGTATAAATACCTTATCCGCTCTTTCCATAGGATTCTCTACCAAGACCCCAGTGGCCACGGCATCAAGAATCGACTTCAATTCAGTGATCAAGTCAGATTCAGTAATCAATGCTAGTTTGAACCAATTACTCATAAAGGTAATAGTCTCCCGGCAAGATAACATCTCCTTGCCCCATAACTGTCATTAGATTTTCCCAACTTATCTTGTATATTCCTTTACGATATCGTTTCAACTTATACTTGTAGTATTGATGGTGAGAATCGACTACCCATACTCCTCTCTTGTCATATCCTGCCCCCACAACTGCATGATACTCTTGATTACCTTTATGGGTATCTAGTTCTTTTTTATCGCCGCTTTTACCGAACTCGAACATCATAGTCCAGTTAAAGCTAAGGATGACAGGCTTCTTCTTACTAAGGAATGATCGTATATGTCTGCCAAAATGGTGGCTGATAACTAGCTCGTTCTTATATTCTTTCTTGTCCAAGAATTTGGCCATCAATTTTGCTACGGCATAGTCTGAATTGCTCCTCTTTTTTCCATACTCTTTAAGTTCCTCAATGAGTTTAGTTCTACTAATATCCTTCCATGAATAATCAAGGTATGAAAGATCGCTTGATACGATGGTTACAGAATAGAATCCCAACTCATTCAGTAGTATCCCTATTTCTGGCGAATCCAGACCCTCTGACGCCTTAGCCATCTTGTCGGCTATCCCCTTGGCGTATTCGTAGTCTACATCTTCGTTGTAATAATTAGCGCAGGAAGCGGAAGCGGCAGTAGCACAATACCCCGGCTCTTGCAGGAATCTGGTAACCTTAATTGGTTTTGACACTTTGAGCTACCTTGTTAAACCAGAAACCAATTCTCTGGCTTTTGAAATCATGTTTTCAAAAGCCTCTTCTGCTCCTCTGCTGTCTTTGAAATGGGTCTTTATGATCGTGAAGATTTTCTCACGGATATCTTCCAACCCCCTTCCTTGAGACAGTTCCCAAGCTATAGCCAAGACAAAGCTTTGAACCTCTTCTTCGTCGTTGAAGTACCACATATCTTCAGATTTACGTTTGAGCCAATGGTTAATTTCATGAGCTACGAAATGAAAATGGTCTTCAAAAAACCTGTTATGCTCAAACAACTTCTTATCTAGAGCAATAGATTCTCCGTCAGCTTCAGCAAATTTATCTCCAAGATCTTTGATCTCAAATTTTAGCTGATCGACTATCTCGATTGGCATGTCGAAGCTTTTGAACACTTGAAGGAAAAGAGGACTACGACGGATGATTTCTCTTATCCGCTTAGTCAATTCTTCATTCGTTATGTCCTCAGCATACTTATACCAATTCATACCCATTGTGTCCCAAATCAGATTAACTGCTGCTAGTACTGCTGGTGCTGCTGGTGCTGCTGGTGCTCGATGAGCTTCCAGAACTACTGCTTTCTGAACTTACTTGGCAACAATCTGCACAGTCACTGAATACTTCTATACTTTCATCGTAAACCAAGATTTTCCCTGCTGGCAAACTGCCAAGATTGTACGTGGGAGACACAATGAAATAACACACATTGTTAAATGAAACCCCTTCGCCTCCAGTTACCCTGGTAGATGTCAAAACACCATTACTATCGTATACATAACCACTTGCATTTACCGCCAAATAATAGTCCGAAGCTGTAAGAGGTTGTGTGGCCGCATTGGGATCGCAGGCATAATCTGCGCATTCGTATAGGGGTATACCTTTAGTGACGACTACAACAGCCCCTTCTGAGGAAGATGAGGAAACAGAGCATAAATCGGGTTCACAAGGGTTTACAAATACCATTTTAAGCCGCCAAATAAATCCTCATAGTTCTCGAAATACCAGAACTCCTCCCCGTAGATCTAACATCAACATATCCTGGAGAATCCAGTTCTTTTATTTGATCATAAGCGAACGAGTCGATATCCACAATACCGATACTCCCATAATTACCCACATTCCTAACAGTCACAGTATTTTCTATAGACGAATCGCTGTACTCTGTAATAGTAAATGCATAGTCTTCATCATTGCGCCCCGGTTGATGTTTGTAATATGTTTTGTTCAAAGGATAGCTGAAATTAGAATTGCTTTGCGTGGTTTCGAAGACGTTGCCTGATGGAGATAAGATCGCATAACTACCCTTAGGATTGACTTGTATATATCCATTAGACACATAACTTGAATACTTTGCTCGATTTGCGAAATTGCTCTTATTGATAGCTATGATATAGAATGGCTGACTTTCTCCTCCAAGAATTACCCTGCAACTGACAAATTCATCGCTCTTATTGTCGGTTACGACCACTTTCATATCCTGATGCCTGACCGTTACATCTGCATCAGGTCTAGTTCTTAGGTTTGCAACAACCGGTGACCATCCTGGGGTTTCCCAATTGTCACTAATATTGTTCGGAGAGAGTACTGAGTATACAGGTTCTCCCGTCAATGTGTTGGTTACTTCTATTGTGTAATCTTGATAACTTCTGCCCAAAAGATTGTCAAACGTTCCACCATATCTACTTCTAATGAGCAGGAACACTATATCCATCGAAGCCGGTACTGATAATCTCAATGGAAACATTACGTCGAATCCGGGCTCCTTGTAACTCGGCGAAGAAAGATAAGTAAAGTCTCCTGCGAATGTGCCATATCCCCCCAAAGCTATACCAACCCCCTGAACAAAAGCTTCTTTATCCACGCTGCTAGAAGAAGAAGACGATGTACTTGTTGAAGACGTTGATGTACTCATTACAATCTCCCATCCCTATTGGATAACTATCTTTACAATACTGACAGGTATTTTCCTTGCACCAGTCCAACTTATTGATTAGCCACTTGCCTCTTGGCTTCTTCCAGAACCTCAAGAAATACAGGGAACTTATGTACAAATCTCGGTCTATTCTTGTAGGTAACTTGTCTTTCTATCAATAGATCAAGAAAAGCTGTGATTCGGTCGGGATCTGGCTGAAAATCCAAAACATTCTTAAGGCATTTCCCGTCTCCCTTTGCCTCAAGCATGACCTCGTTATTAGTGAAAATTCCATCCCCCATAGCACATACGGGTTTGTAAAATGTCAAAGCCTCTAATAAGGTAGTTGAATTAACCCCCACCACAGCCCTTGCTTTGGAGAAATAATCATAGGACTTTCCTTCCAAAGTGACCTTGGCTTGCCCATGATCCTTGAATTCTTCCATTTGCTCTATTTCTTCCCCAAGTTCCGGATGCCTTGGGTGGGGCCTAATGACGACCCGATGAGTTGGGAACTCACTCAAAACCTGTTTTACAAACCATTTCTGACGATCACCTACAGGGGCGTCACAATTAGACCAATACTTAATTTGGCAATCACTTTCGATCTGTAGAGGGACAAATATATAGCCCTCTTCTTCTTCAATGGGTTCCGGTACGGCTCTACGCTCTCTGAGCCAAGTGATCATACTATTGACTTTTTCCTTGGCGACTGCGTCAGCTTTCCTATCAAGTGCCGCCCCAACCAATGAACTCAAGGGACCCGGACCTTTTGAGTCTATCCAGCATCCATTGCCTGGCTTGAACCATCCGTTCTCTATGAGAAATACGTTGGAAAGCTTTCTGAAATACCTGTACGTAGTCTTATTGAAAATCATGCCCCAAACTAAATGGGCTGCCCCTGGAGATATGATATCTTCTTTATTGTTTGTGGACCCACGAGAAGCATCTGCCCCCAATGTGTTGTACAAATCTATAATAGGTTGGATAATGAGGACATTAGCGTGGAAAACAATTTTAGGCTTCTTATCTTTCATTGTCGCCACGCAAGGTTCCTCGCTGGAAGAGCATGAAGAACTTTACTGTATCAGCTAGAATTCCTTCTAACACTTCCTTTTTGCCGCTCGTACGCCATTCTACTTCTATATCGTTGTTTGAAACTCCCACAACGATGCAATCTCCATCAGAATATTGAGAGGCAGTTCCTCTTCCTATTAATACATCGCCTTTTCTGACGTCAGGCCCACTTATTGTGGATATTTGGGTTTCATCAGACTGGTCATGCATAGCGGGAGAATGATCTATCCAAGCAGATCCAGGGTCTTGGGGACTACTTGCATCTGCCGTAGTTACTCTTTGGAACCAGTTCATATCATCTCTCCCAGCATATCTTTCGGGTTTCTGAATTGAATTTAAAATGTCGAAATCAGGAACATTATTGTCCCTGACGATATTAGCTACTGCAATTTTGCCTTTTTCATCAACCAAATCATTTACTACAATTCTCTGCAAGGCATCTTCTAATTCCAAATGACCATCTTCATACACACACATTCCCCCCAAATCGATACATTCGGCATTAATCTTGGATTGTGAAAAAGTGATGAATACGGAATATTTGTCCATATACTGTTCGGCAAAACGATAAGAAAACAGAGGAAGAGGAGCGGTATAATTGATCTCATTATTCTGTAGGATAGGACGAAGCTCAAGAATCTCTGATGGATAAACCAAAGTCCCGTAAGAATCCAGAGAAAATATACTTTCCACGATTCCCTTGGGATCGCACTCGTTCTCAAACAATCGAGTAGATATAAGAGCAGAAGCAGCTTTGCGAGCGATGTCCTCATCCAGCTTTTTACTGCTATTATTCTTGGACTTCTCCAAAATAATTTGGGTCAATAATTCGCACAGGCTATCACTCACTTCTTAACCATCCTTTGCTTTCTGGAACATCCCCCACAACCTGTTTTAGTAGAATTCTTTGCTTTTTGAGCCTTCTGAGCTTGGGCGATTTGATGACGATTGTATCTTTGTATTGGTTTGCGTATTCCACTTTTCATCATATACTCTCTGATAATTGTGATACTTGTTTTTCTATCTTGTCAACAACATTGGCTAATACACGTTTAGCTTCTTCCGTTCTTACTCCTTTGAGTTCTACACGAATGATGTCGTTGATTTGCTGGATGAACAAAGTAACAGGAGCCAACTGGCCCTCCATCTCCTGCAATTGCCTTTCATATGAAACAATTGAGTCACGAAGTTTTTTCTCCGTTTCGGCTGACCTTAAGCGATCCTCTATCTTTTGGGTTTCGCTCTGAAGGGCAATAACATTTGCCTGTCTGTCCAATGCGGCAATTTGTCTTCGTATGAAGGTTTGTCTATTGCTTTGTATATCAATCCATTTGCCGATATCTTCGGAATATGATTGCATCATCATGGCATGTTGTTGATTCTTGTAATGCCAAATAAGATGATTTCTAACAGCCGGGTACGAGATCTCTTCGCCCTTGCTCTTTAGAACATCTACTACTCGCTTGATATTATTGTATTGGTCAAACACCTGCTCAGCTTCGGCCCGGTGTTCAGAATTGCAAAGTTTGCAATTCTTCTTGACGATTATTTCTGTACAATCCTCTTCGTCGTAAGGTGTTAATGCCCCCGGTTCTTCGTAGTCGTCATTGGAATTAACAGAAATAACCTTGACATTTTCTCTACTACTCATTGATTTACCCATCCTTTGGAAGGTCCTTTTTTCTTCTGATCCTTAAACGTGAACTCATGCCTAGCTTTCTTCAATGCCAGAATGCGACGATCAATTTCTTCGGAAGCCAAAAGACACAGGTTGGAGAATCGCCAAGGACTGTCCCTGGCCACCCTATCTGCCTGAATCATCATGTCCCTGATCATTGGGTATGAAGATAATTTCTTATGATCGATCAAAGCGGTACTAACTTTCTTGGCGGCTTCCGAACTTTGGAAAACGACCTTAGAAGCCCACATAAGCCTATCAGACATATCGTTCAAAATACGAATAGACTCGTTGACGATATTGCGATCTTCAAGGCTATGAATAGTGATAGCTTGAGCTTCTTTAAGTTCAGACTCTTTCCACCAGTTAGTCATTTGCAAGTCCTTTTAGCATATTCGGCCATCAACAGGGCTTCCGCTCTTCCGTCGTGCTTCTTCAGCTTGAAGCAAAAGGCGATATCAGGGAACAAGTAAGATGCCAATTTTCTAGCCTCATCCTTTGCTCTAGCCTTGACTGACCTATTGAGCTTATCTATATCCTTATTAATACCCTGTTTCTGCTTTTTGTCCTTTGTTACTTTGAGTTTAGCACGAAGGGCTTTGATTTCATCTTGCCAATCTTTTATATCATTGCAACTGGTTAATTCGGGAAATTCTTTCTTCCATTTCTGAGGAGTCACTAATACCGGTTTATTGCCAAATAGCCCTGCAATGACACCAGTCCACAACCCCTTACCCTCTCCAAACCTAAAGCTTGAAACGGTCCCCTCTCCGGGTCGGGCGTGAACATCTTCCAATATGACTACAGGATCTACTTCATCGAGTGAGAATGGCTTCAAAATACCTATCATTCCATTAATGTCATAATCCATGCGAAAGCGTTTGTTCCCGGACTTTGTTTTTACCGTCATGGGAACCTTGATGACTGGCGCATCAAATACAACGCCCGAACCTCCTACAACTGCTCCAACAGCCCCACTTACGCCAGGGTCAACAGCAATATAGATATCCATAAACGATACCCCTTTCGTCGAAACTTCCTATTAGTGTTTTCGACAGAAAAGGGTATAAAACCTTGATCGTACGGAGTTACCCGCAGAGAGGCTCGTTGCCTAAGATGTGCTCGATATCTTCTGCCCCGGAAAAGAACTCTTCTAACTCTTTGACTTGATCCCCATCAACCATTTGGGCCAGAATGGAGAGTAGTTCTTCATTAGATTCAGGATCGCAACGGCAAAACCTTATTTCGCCGCTGGACATGATATCTAATTCAATCTCATTCTTTTTTGTCATCTTCTTTCCGAGGGTCAGAGATGATGCTAAAGTCAGCCTCATTGGCGTCTTTTCTAAGAGTAATCAAAGTCATGATCTCTACATCACCTGAGGCATTCATGACTCGACGCATTTCAGTATTGTCTTCGTATTCAACATCCAGCACAGTCCATACTGTACCTCCGCATAAATACTTAAGATCTTTGGGAAATTCTCTCTCAGTCATATCAGTGTCTCCTGTTTACGGTGACCTTTTGCTTGTAGTATTCATCCTTTTTCTTGGACTCAGTGGCCGTTCCCAAGGCTTTGATCAAAGCATCCAACTGTCCATCGCATTCCTTACCCTCAAAGCCCTGCATGTCCATGGATAGATTGCCATCATTGTCAATGACGACTTCAACTTCTTTTTGTTTAGCCATTCTATTGCCTTTCTTATACGAATCTGCTGTCGTTGACCCTGAAACTTGGAGCTAACTTACCATATGGTACTATCCCGCATGCCACCATAAGTATCATATCTAGAAGCCATAAAACCTTGGCATCTTCACATCCTGATCGAATAACTGGCAATGCCGTATCAATTGCTTGCAGGATTCGATACAACTGGGGACGCTGATATTTCTTCAACGGAGAAGGTCGTCCATATGATTCTCTCATCATCATATCAACCATCTTCTCACTATATATCATTTTCGGCTTTTCGCTCTTATCTACATCAGGAGACATGATAATTCTATCTCCCATTCCCTCTCTTTTCAGCTTGACTAGACTGGCGGCTTCCCTCTTCAATTGGTTGGGGTCCCTTCCATCGGACAGACCCTCTTTTAAGAATATCATCAACCGATATCGCCAGATCATCCCATGAAGAAGTTGAATAACTTCTTTCTCAACATAGTTTGAATTGCAGCAAAGATTGTTAACCATTTTTAGGCACGTACCGTACTTCCTGTCATCTATAGCGTCATACAGTCGCCAAACAATGAATTCCACATTCAGATCTATGACTGCTTCAACATCAGCAGATTTGACGGTCTTGTGGCCCCCCGTATAGTCGTCAAGTTTTTTGGCAAGCATATGCAGCCTGTCGAGATCAACACCTTTTTTGTTGTCTTTGATTTCCAAGCTTTCGGCGGCGATGCCAGCATATCCAAGTTCTATTTTTTTATCATATTTTCCCATCATCCCCACAAAGCGTTGAGAAGCTTCGGCCAACGAAACATGCTGGGGAAACTCGAAGACCTTGCCTACTTTCTTAACCTTTTCTAGGAACACCTTACTTCGCAACGATAGGTTATCCAAGATAACGACATTGTTATCAGGTACGGATGACAACGCTCTTGCCAATCGCTTTAACATGGTGTCCCTGGTTGATCTAGGTGCGGGCCACTCTTTCATATGGAAGAGTCTGGTCTTACCGAATAGAGACGGAGTTAGAATTTCCTGTTCTACAAACTGTTCGCTATACTCGTTGTCGAATACAGATACATCACTTTCACCTAATTGGCTTCGTATCTTTTCAACAACATCTTTCCGGTCGGAAAGATTGCCAGACAACAAGCAGACATTTGCGTTTTTACTACTCATTAGTTACCAAGCTGGCAACACAAGCGAAAAAGATCGTAAACGTTTCTTTGGTCCCAGCAACCTCATTCGTATGTTCAGGATGTCTAACAATGATTGGCTGCATCGCTCCGGCAAGTTCCATAGATATTTCGTCTTCCGAATCAGAAGAATGCGTAATGACTTCTTCCAAGTAATTGACGGGACAAATCCAAGACCTATCGTCATCATCGTCTTTGGTAATAACCGCAACATCTCTAACTTTGACCTTGCGTTTAGAACGCATGGTCCCTTCAGTCCTCAGATTGACGATATTCTTAGCCGTATCAATAGTCATCTCGGCTCTCTGGTAGTCCTTGCGAGCCTTCAAATCTTCGTTGTATGTTGCGACGACGCCCTTGGTAGGAAGCTCCCAATCTGAGATCTTGGTTTTAAGGACGAAGTCGTTGTCCCTGTTAAGGATATCATCCTCGTTGATGTAGGATGCATTGGGATCAAATTTGACAAGGAATAATGTGTAGAAATCGCATGACACAACGATCTGATCCGGATCATTGGCTTGGGATATCTCCACTGTATCTCCGTCCGCCTTCCCCAAAACGTCTCCTACAACGATGGACGGATCTTTGGGAAAAATGATGTCTGTCGTTTGGTCACCCTTCATTTTGACGACGTTTTTACCCTCAACGTCAAGAACGGCGAACCTTGCTCCAGTTCCAGTCAAGAAGCGAACTTTGTTCTTCTTGGCTCTGAATACCCAATGAAGATATTGTGCTCGCATCTCCTCGTACCCAATGGCGAAGAAGATACGTTTGACGCCATCGACGAAAATCTTTCGGTCCATCTTCAATGACTTGAATACCTTGTCTGACTTTTTTGTAACCGGAACATGTTCCCGATAAATGGATAGTGCTTGATATTCTTTCTCTGAAGATTTTGGCGTAATGCGGAATTCGTTATCATCGGCAGTAACGATCAGAGTCTCTTTCTGATCAAATGACAAGATGCTATTGATCAGGTCTCCACCACGAATTGTTACCTTACCCTCTTCGTCGCAAGAATATTCAGAACCATCGATAGTGATATCGTCTATGTTTACGATGATGCTGATCTTCCCATTACAAGCCAGAGCTTGCAATTTTTCATCTTGAGCATTCAGGGTAATTTGGAAAGAATGCTCATATCCTTTGTCTGCCTGTTTGGTCGCAACTGAGACGGCTGGATCGACGCCCTTTGCGAACTGTTGTGCTTTGATCGTAAACTTCATGAACCGTTCTCCTCTTCGTTGATTTTATCTTTCACCTGTTGAAGGTCGGCTTTTACCGCATTGATATTATCTTGCGAGCCGTTCCTCAACAGATATGCCGGATGATACGTTGGCATCAATGGGATACCTTCATAATCGATCCACTGTCCTCTTCGTTTAGTTATGCCCTCAGAGTCCTTAGTGAGAGCCTTCAAAGCAACGTTGCCAACAACCATGATTGCCTTAGGCTTAACAAGTTGTATCTGCATATTCAGAAAGTTCCTGCAACTCTCAACCTCGTCCTCTAAAGGGTCTCGGTTACCGGGAGGGCGGCACTTAATGATATTGGTTATATAGACGTTTGATCGTTCAAGATCTAGAAGTGATATCCATTTGTTCAGTAGTTGGCCTGATCTTCCGACGAAAGGTATACCTTGCTCATCTTCAGCTTGACTTGGGGCTTCGCCGACAATCATGAAGTCCGCTTCTTCGTCGCCATCTCCAAATACAGTCTGCGTCCGATCCGCCCAAAGGCGACAAGACATGCAGCTTTCACATTTTCTGGCAAGGGCTTGGATGAATGTAAGCTCCGACACTTGCACATCTTCCATCAACAGAACTCCTTTTGCAACATCTTACCATTATATCAGCCACTTTGGTCATCCATGTCGAGAGAATACGGCGACAGCCTTAGATTTGATCCTCGAAAGAGCGTTGTCTATGCTCTTGACATTCGTCCTCTGAGTTTTCTGCTGTTCTCTTCGTTTTCTGTTGATTATGTCGGAGATTTGTTTGTATGAATATTTCTGCTTGTATAGGAATAAGACTGATTTCTCAAACGTTGAAAGACGTTCCATCAGCCTTCCTATTAGGGTGCTGTAGTATTCATTGTCCCCAACATCTTCCAATACGTTGCCTCCAGGAGCAGGAATAATATCAGCAAGACAAAGAGCCTCATCTGCTTCATGGGCTCTTTCTTGATCCAATGACACGGCTATATTGACTACCTTCTGCTTGTTCTGGTAGCTTGACTTCAGCTTGGTCATTAGATGTCGTCTGATACACAGAACTGCAAAACGATCAAAAGGATAAGGTCCTGACCGATTTCCTCTACTCTGGTCGTAATCTTTGATAGCCTTATATCTAAGGGCGAACAAAGATTCCTGATAAATATCTGCGTTTCCGAATCCCGGAATCCTAAAATTGTACGCTATCTGTTTCAAGCGCTGGTCCATGCGTCGAACGATTTCATCAAATGCAACTTCGGTACTTTTTCTACTAGAAGGATATCGAACGTTATCAACTAAAGAAACAAAATCTTGTTCTTTAACAGGTGTTGTGTTTGTCTTCTTGCGCTTGACCGAAGCCCGTTTGGGTCCAGCCATGCTATCTCCCTGTAATTGGGGTCCCTTTCCTTACTTATCGTATTTTTCGGCCACATGTCTGAACCTGACTCAGACACCCGATGCATCGACTTGCTTCTTGACGATAACAGCCTCAAGAAAGTACTTCTCCAGCATTATCTGAGGGTCTAAATTAAGGCTAACCCCACGCTGGAAATCAATCATCATACCAACCAATTTTGTGATCAGCATGGTACGTGCTTCGTCATTTTTGCCGCACATTCCTGCTTGATGGACGTATTTTTTAACATCCTGATCCGTAAAACCAAGGTTTGTCATATCTTCGTGCTTGCAATAAACCGATAACATCAACCGGCGAAGATGGTCCAGAATACTTTCAGATATCTGCCCAACCTCTTTACCATCCCTGAAAAGACGATTGATAACCTTCAAACCCTTTGTGGTATCAGGCTGAATCAATGCATCTATGAAATGAAACGCAAGATTGCTATCAATTGTTCCCAAAGATTGTGAAGCAAGTTCTTTGGTAATCATCCCTCCCCCGCCAGCTTCGATCAACATCTGTAAGTTTCGTAAGCTGTTTCTCACGCTACCTTGAGCCGCCCTGGCAGCGATCTGCAAGGCTGCTTCCTCATATTCGACTCCCTCTGATTTGGCAATCTTCTTCAGATTTTCAACCATAGGCTGCCAATGAACTTTATTGAATCGATGGATGATACATCGACTTCTGATCGTATCGATCAAAGAGTCCAATGCGGTTGTGCAGAGAATGAACCTGACATTTTTGGGAGGCTCTTCGATAGGTTTAAGTGCAGCTTCGGCGGCATGACCCGTCAATGAATGAGCTTCGTCAATGATGACGTACTTGGTTCGGCACTCGATGCCAGCGAATTGGATCTCTTTTGTCAAGGCTCGAATGTCATCGATACCTCGATTGGATGCGGCGTTCATTTCTCTTACATCGTTGGATTTACCGATGAAGATAGCTTTGCAGTTATCGCATTCGCCGCATGGGTCTTGGGTAGGACCCTTGCTGCAATTTTCCATTGCGGCAACGATCCTAGCGGTTGATGTTTTACCGCTACCCTTGATCCCTGCCAAGATATAGGCATGATGCAAACGCTCGTTTTTAAAAGCGTTTGTAAAGCATGTCGTTACGACATCTTGGCCTATGACATCTTTGAGGTTTCTGGGCCGGTACTTAAGTGGAAGGGGGTGATCCATCTGTTTCGTCTTCCTTTGGTTCTTCTTCTGCCGGAACTCCACCGTTTTCTTCAGCGTAGATACTTTGAATAGGATCTAAATCGTTTATCTTTTCATCCTTTATCATCCCTCGCTTAATCATTTCTTCCGTCTCAAGATAACATAGGATGTTCCACGCTAAAGCTGCTCCATGATCTTCGTCATCCGCCCCGGCTATGAGCTTGAAAAAATGTCTCCCCATGGAGTCCAAGTATCGTCTTAGCGGTATACCTTTTCTCCAATTATTCTCACTATATTTACGGGCTCCGTTCTCAAAATGTCTTGCCAAACGATGGATGGCATAGGAAGGCAAAAGATCATATCTCCCTTTTCCGCCCTGAGCATCTCTTATTGCCCCCGTACTGAATTCCGATCTTTCGCCGCTATCTTTTACTTCGTCGAATTTTGGCATCTTTCTCCCTCGCTATGTTTCCTCATCTGTGTTTGATGAAAAAGACCGTCTTTTGCAATAACAAGGGATTTCCCAAGCTTGTTACAGGTCTCTTAAAATCATCAGCAGCATACCACGACTCGTACCACCCATCGTTTCTGCCTTTAGAACGATCTCCGGATTCTTTTTCTCCAAGATAGAACTTGAATCCCAAGTCCTCACCCGGTGCAAAGTTTACGTCAGTCTCTTCCTCTTCACCCGATTCGACGTTAAGAACGACATGCTTTCCTTTGGCGTTGTAGCCAGCATAGACAACGTCATCAACGGGGCTCCCGTATTCCACATTACCGTCTTCGTCAACTTCAGTGTTGACTACTTCAACAAAGAACGCTTCCCATGATCGTTCTTTTTCCGATGCAGTAAGGGCGTTGTCTACGTTTGTCGCTTTGACCAATCCCTTGCCTTCTTCTACTAAGGATTCGAGATCGGTGCTGCTGTTGACGATTGACGTCTCGCCGTATTCGTTTCGAGTGCAAAGTTGATACATAACTTTCTCCTAGTCTTTAATGACAAACTCAACATCCTCATCGAGAATGTCGGTTACTTGTTTTTCCAGATAATCCGGACCAAAGGTTCTTACCATGACGTTCCAATCCCTTAGATCGGGAGAAACAACTTTGGCATCGCTACTGGCGGCATCGTCGCCTTCTTCCTTAGGAACGGAACAAAGGGCGGAAGCGACCAATAGAATTTGATTGGGCTTATCCATTCCAACCCAATCTTCCTCATGTACGATCACGTAATGAGAATAAGGACAATCAAGACTGATAGGAAGAGGAACAGCACGAACTTTCCAGAAGTCCTTGTTTCTTTCTGTTCGGCTCTTGTTGGTGATCTTGACTGCTTGAATGGAATCGACTGGCGTACCGTAGAATACATCAGGATACTTGTCGATCAATTGACGGGCAATCTTTTTGAATTCATCCAACGTTTCGTATATCGGGGTTACTTGCGGCATCTCGTTCTCCTTAGAATAGTGTCTTTTCTGTTATGAGGACCCAACGGTCATCAAGTTCTACTTTTCCGGTATTGATTTTAACAAGATAGTCAACACAACTTTCTATGTCTTCAAACATTTCTTGCCATTTAACAACGCCAAAAAGCCAATCAGGGGCATTCTTTCTACCTTCCGGTACTATAGCAAATATCGGCTTTTTCTGGTCTTCGGCAGTAAAAACTTCATCATATGTCCCGCAAAGATGGATCCTGGCGTCGATCATTGCCACCATAAAATCAGCTTGATCTACGCATCGTAGATCGATTCTGCGATAAGAATGCACGTACTCCGTAAGCGCATCCCAGTCACCTTTGGCTTTCAATCCCTTGGCATAAGCCTGATCTTCGCCAAGTTCATGCAGAAATGGGAACCAGATATTCTTGTTTCGGGTCTTGTCGGTTGGATCGGTTATGGACAAACCAAGATCGGACTCTTCAGCCAACTTGATAAACCTTCTTCGCCAACCTACTCCAAAATCAGCAGCGAATTGCATACCTCCCGGAAGATAGCAACTGGCACCATAAAGTATATTAGGACTCATACATGTAATCGTCGTCTTCGGCGTCGGCGTCGTGTCTGCGTTCATCAGGCATTTCCTCGTCTAAAAACAATTGTTCGCACAGGTCGTCTACATGTACCATGACTCTGCCTTCCGGCATAATCAGCCAATGTGTTACAATGGCCAGATCTTCGTCTACTTGTATTATGTGAACGCCATCATCGTCAGTGAAGACATCTAACTTCATATCTTCGACTTCATACAAACCGGCTACTAGGCCACGAATCTCTCCCCTCATAGCTTGATCCTTTTTTTTGGTTGAACAGCAACCTATCGCATCCATATTATGGATGATGGGCATAGGGCGTGGCTCGATGCCAGGCGTAGAAGTTATGTTACTCATGACTTGCCCTTCTTGCCCTTTTTCTTCTTAGGTACTATTACTTCTCCTTCCGAGTCCCTCATGCCTTTGCATTTTGGGAATTTGCTGCACCCGAAGAACTTACCATACCTGCTTTCACGTTGAATCATCTTCTCCTTGCAATCAGGACATAGGTCGGGGCCGTAAACCTTATCTTTCTTCTTCTCAGGTTTGCCGTCCTCACCTTGGTTGGCCTTAAAGTCGCAAGGATCATCCCCATCCTTAGCTCGCTCACAGACAAAGAAAGGTCCGAACTTGGAATACTTGCTCATCAGCTTGCCCTTCTTGCATTGAGGGCAATCGATGTCTGTCTTACTGGCTTTGTCTTTCTCTTCCTTAGCTTTGGTAAGATCCCCCTTGAGCCTGTTCCAGAATTCAGTCAAAACTTCAAGTTTCGTTGTCTTCTTAATAGCAATCTCATCAAGCTTTTCTTCCATGTCGGAAGTAAAGTGCAAATCGACAAAACAGAAATCGGAAGCAACAAGAAAGTCAGATACCCTAATACCCAGAGAGGTTACCTGAATATTTTTCTTGTTGTATTCAACGTAGTTACGATCCTCAAGAGTCTTGATGATCGACGCATAGGTACTGGGGCGACCTATGCCTTCAGATTCCAACTTCTTAATGGTTGAGGTTGTAGAATACCTTGGAGGTGGTTGAGTCATCTTCTTTTCGGTCTTGATATCAATGACCTTAACTGTTTCTCCAACGCTGGCTTCCGCAAGTTCTTTCTCTTCTACAGAACCGTAGTCCCAAACCTTGCGCCATCCATCGAATAAAACTCTACTGCCATTTGCTCCAAGCACATACTCGTCGCATGTAAACTCAGCGGTAATCCTCTTGACCCTCATTGGAGCCATCTGACTGGCTACCGTTCTCTTCCATATCATCTTATATAGTTTGGCGTCATCACCGCTGGATGAAGTGTCTTGAGATATGTCTACCACTCGACATGCTTCATGAGCTTCTTGGGCAGACTTTTGTTTGCCGAAAAAGTTCACTTTGTCTGGTAGGTAGTTGGCACCATATCGAGTTTGAATAGTTGAACGTATTCCGCTTATGAAGTCGGGAACAATGAATGTAGAATCTGTACGATGGTAAGTAATAGCCGATGCTTCGTACAATCTCTGAGCTACCTTCATCGTATGATCGGACTTCCAACCGAATGAAGCTGCCGCTGATTGAAGAAGCGTAGAAGTGACAAATGGAGCAAACGATTTCTGAGAAACTTCCTGCTCATCATACTTCGTAACTTTGACAGGACCTTTTTTGAGACGTTCGCAAATTTCCTTAGCCTTTTCGCCGCTTCTAATATCAAGGGGTTTGGGTTTCTTGATGATGGCGACAATCTTCTCGTCTCTTGGCGTCAATAATTCAGCTTCAATAGGCCAGTACTCATGTGGAATGAACGTGAGAATCTCTTTCTCTCGTTCTGCCAAGATCCTCAAAGCAGCGGACTGGACCCTTCCTGCTGATCTTCCTCCGGTAGCCTGTTTGGTTACGAAGCTACATTTGTATCCACATAGCCTATCAAGGATACGTCTGCATTCGTAGCTATTGACCATATCTATATTAAGACAATGAGAGTCAGCCATAGCATCTTCAATGGCTTTCTTAGTAATGGAGCCAGCGATTGCTCTACGAATCTCTTTATCCTTTGGAAGGTATCGAGCGACATGCCAAGCAATAGCTTCGCCTTCTCTATCTCCGTCAGTCATGAGATAGATGGTTTCAGCCTTAGACGCAGCCTTAACAATCTCATCGATTGTCGATTGCTTTCCAGGCATGATTTCATAGGTGGGCTTAAACTGTTTCTTGATATCAACACCGATCTTCTTTTCAGGGAGATCGGCTACATGACCCCTGGATGCAAGGATAGTGTATTTGTTGCCAAGATATTTGCGAAATGATTTAAGCTTTCCCGGAGCCTCAATCACTACGAGACTTTTTGCCATTCTTGTTTTTCTCCCGATCTCCTATTAAAGGCTAGATCAATATTGCGTTTGCATTTAGGTTTCTCTTAGACCGGTAAATCCAGATCCGATTCCCGCAATTATGCCCCATGCACGATGTACTGATCCTTCATCTTGAGACTTGCCTAGTAAAAGTTCGTCCTCTTTGGCTGCATAGCTGTTTGAAAACAACCCATTAATAAGAAGACGGCGAAAAGGAACATCAACATCCCTTACATCCAACGAAAGGTGTCTAGCCATTGCCGCTACATTGGATGGAATCCCTTGAATATAAGCCAACATGCATGCCACCGCTACGCAGCCGTCCCTTTCATCTAGACTGGACTTTCTCCAGTCAGTACGGCAGACGGTCTTAATGACTTTTTCATACTGTTTCATTGCTATTCTCCTCTTACCTCCTGAACTACATCCTCAAACCTCTTATCGGATAAGAGATAACGAGATACCAGTTTACCATAAACATGCCACACTTCTTTGTCATCTGGTTTGTCTTGAAGAACTGAATCGTCCCTTGCTCTTTCTGCCTTTACCCTTAAGTCTTCGTAGACCTCTATCACATCGTCTTTTGTATATGCTCCATGACGAATCCCCTTAAGCATTTCTGCATTCGGACGGGGGAAACTGATAAACCCTTTAGTCATAAGCTCAACAAGTTCATCAGACAGACGGATGGCATGGCATGCAGAAGAAACCCCGAAGCCATAGTCGTCAAACTCTTTCTTTCGTTTTTCGCCGAGAACCTTTTGGTTCGGAACCAGCTTTCGTTCCTTATCTTCTTCCATCCATTCGACGAACTTATCCATTCTTTCCTTTTCCCAATGCTTCTTATCTCTGATCCATCCGATGATATCATCTTCGTCTTTGGTTCTTTCGCCAATAACGAGCTTGTCGCCCATAGCTTTTCTCCATTCGCTATAGCCAAAACCCATCACCCTTTTATAGATACGGTTACTAACGATCAAAGGTCTGAGATCCAGAACTTCTCGACCGATAGATGAGATACATTTCCACATCCTTTCCGGAACAAACAATAGTTCAGTTGCTTGAGGATCTCCGCTCAGGACCAAGTCCAAGTACCTCTTCAATCCATAGACCTTGTGATCGGCTCTAGAGACATCCATGTCTTTGAATTGTTTAATACCCAAGAGATATTCATACGGAGGTATAGTGAACCCCCTATAGTCCCAATCGCTAGAAGCCGTATCTACACCGTAAAGTCGGCTTCCACTTAAAGTAAGAAAATCCGGATTACGCACAGCATTATTAAGAGCTTGTTCTGAATTCATTTTGCACCTTTTTAGCCAATAGTGCCTTTCTTTGTAAAGAAACACATGAATTGGAATACAAATAATCTATTACTGAGATTGCGGATTTTCCAGAATATCTTACAGAATAAATAGTCTTATGCTTTTGTACCGATTGTCTGTGTTTAGTAAGTTTTTGACAAAAGTAAACGAACTGTTTGACAATAGATCTTGATCCTACCAAAGACAAATTCCAACACCCATCCCTACTCATGTATATCGACCCGTCCCCATCTACCACCCCTCTCCAGAAGTGCCTACTACCTGCGACATCCTTGTGGGCAAAAGTTATTTTGCTTTTATTTGGAACCACACCGTAATGTCCCAATCTGTAAAAAATGTGTTTTGACGAAAAACTGATCCTATAATTTTCCCTATCCTTTACTAAAGCGTGTTGAGAATGCAAGAATGACCTAAAGTTCTTTATATGATTCCTATCTCTCTTCTGAAGTGCCAATTGGATAAGATAAGACCCTCTACTTTGGCATACATTTCCATCAGCTAATAAGAAGCCTATCCAATATATGCTGTGTTCATTTAACTCATCAAACGCTGTTTCATCAATACCCAATGACCTACATGCTTCCGATGTCGATCTTCTAGAAACGCTTTGTCTTTTCAAAGATTGAAGAATGGCATATTTAGACCTTCCTAGTTTTGATGCTATCTTTAATGAAGACATCCCTGATAAATAAAGTTTACTAATGTTCTTGTCCTCTGAATAAGTTAAGTCAGAGTCCCCTGATCCACGTATCCTACCTCGATCTCTTTTTATTCCACATCTCTTTAAGGCATTTTGCACCATCTTATCCGAGCAGTTGTATTTGTCTTTTATGTCCTTTAGCCTCATTCCAGACATATAGTCATTTGATATTTTCTCGTCCATTGTAAATTGTCCAAATTAACACCTAATTACCAATTCACTTGCAATGGAGGAGAGTTAAATCCCTTCTAATAACTCACAGGAATATCTGCCCGTCTTCAAGTATTTCATCCATCATGGGGTTTACATCTAACTCATCCGGGACCGGGTCTCGGTAGCTGGGATGCATAACGAACTTAGTTTTAGTAACCAATGGGATAATGTCAAATCGAACTTCGCAATCTTTGAGAATATTTTCCACCATCGAGGCTTCTTCGCTTTCCACGGCAAAAACAGACTTCTTATCTTCTAGCTGCGCTTTGTTAATGAGTTTATAGATATCTTCCATATTCAGCTTTTGTACAACTTTGCGGGTTTTCTTTCTCGCCTTCTTTTTACCAGATTTCTTGCCACTTTTACGAACAACGGTCTTTTTCTTGACCGTTTTCTTTTTTGTGGTCTTTTTCTTACCCTTTTTAGTCGTTTTCTTTTTGGGAGTCTTTGTCTTGGTCTTTGCCTTGGTTCGCCGGATTACTTTCTTTTTCTTCTTCCTCTGAGCCATGCTGTTTTTTCCTTCCCAATCCTTCGCAGTTGTCACCCTTAGATAGCCAATCTCCGTCAGCCACCTTCTTATCTATCGTAAGCTTTGCGCCAGTTTTCTTAACGCAAACGTACCCATCCAGAGTTAAGGTGATATATCTGCAAGTTTCCGATTTCTGACCAAATTTACAGACAGAATCCAAGTGAGCACGAGGGATTTTTCTATCCTCATCCAATACATCTGCAAGAATTTCTTCAGGGATTACAGAAGCCTTCATCGGTTCTCAATGATCTTGATGATCCTGAGCCTGTCCTCGTCTGTATCGACGCTGACGCTATCATGAGGTGTATAACGCATGTCGATATCGACATCATTGTCAAGAAGACGATTCAGGCCAATGCCTTCCATGCACTCGTTGTACGAAGGCTTGAGTACGCAATACATCCTCAGACCATTGGCCGAGAACGAATAGACCCCGATTTGTTTAAAGCATACAAAATCGTCATCAGATCGACGAACATTTTCTGCATGATAGGGGACCGTGTACCTTGAGAAATATAAGGCTTTGTTTCCACTCGATACAACGACCTTCACAGCGTTAGCAGCGGCTAATCCCTCTAACTCATTAGGATCTTGTACTTCAGTGTAGAAATTTACAATCTGAGGAGTTAAATCGACATTAAGAGTTTCTACATTAAACAGTGGTTCATCACCCTGAATGACGACATAACGATCAGCCCCACGACCTTCCGCCTCCAATATATCCACTACCTCGCCCGCTCTATCCAGACAGTCCAAGTGATGGTCGCCAGTCATGATGCATGGTATATTTGTGTCTATACATGCATCCCGTATTAAATAACTGTCGGTTGCGATATAAACTTCTTGCCAATGTGGCCATTTTTTAGCAGATTCGTACACCCACTGAATCATGGTTTTTCCGCAAATGTTACAAAGAGGCTTGCCTGGAAATCTACTTGATGCGTACCTGGCCGGTATAATTCCTACGTAAGTCATTCTGCTTTCTCCTGTTCCTCTGGTTCTTCTATATCTCTTCTTTCTGCGGCGACGACCCACCATATTCCGTTGCCCTTTTTCTGTCTGATACATTTGATCTCTTTGATGTCTAGGGAATCTTGATATCTGTTCTGAATATCTTCCGGCAACAAAAAAGATCTTACGCAATCGTCCACGTACCGATTGAACAAAGAGAAGAAAACAAAAGTTCCAAGCTTAAGTTTTTGTATGAATTCCACATCTTTACGCATGTGGTCTAATACATTCAATGCAATAACGCAATCATAATCTGCGTGGTTATCTATGTTGAATAGGTTTTCTTTCTTGACTATGAAATTGTCGTAATTTGATGTGTCTAAATTGTCTATGACATCAGAAAAATCATAGCAGGTGTATGAGTCTGGTTTTTTTATTGTTACCAAAACCTCTGCAAACAAACCATATCCCGCACCTACCTCAAGGATGTTGTGAGGATTTTTGCAATGACGATTAATCAAATCTACAGCGGCATTGTAATATGGGTGAGCTACTTTGTACGTCTCGCCCTTAGAGTCAAACAACTGATTGAAATCTGATTTTGACTTCTCATTTTCAGGCAACTCTTTATAAATCAAGCCATAGTTTTTATCAAAGAACACTAAGCCGTTACGAATACCTTGGTTGATAAATTTTGTGTATTCAGAATTTAAAACAAAATCGCATTTCATTAGTATACTTTCTTAGCCACTAGCAGACCTGTTGAGTACAAATCATCTACCGCTTGGGACATTGATTGCTTCCCTGAACGTGTTGATAGTTTTTGCGATACCTTCTTCAAACTCAACCTTAGCTTTCCAGTCTCCAAACCCATTCTTTATGTAACCCAAATCTTGCCTATGCCTTTCATTGGGAAACGATATTTTACACTGTATTAATTTGGAAATGGATAAAGCCACATACATAATGGATATTGGTTTTGCGTTAGCTATATCTACAACACCTTGATTACTTTCGAATGCATGAATCATTCCGTCGCAAGCATCTTCTATATAGATAAACCTCTTCCTCTCTCTCCCATCACTTATCATAGATATTTTTCCGTATATCAACGCTTGGTTAACGAAATCGGAAACGACATGACTGCGTTCACTAATAGGTTCATAATTCCCATAGACGTTCCATAGCCTAACAACTTTGCCACCCATGGCTATAGCCCAAAGCTCTGCCATCCTTTTTGTAACGCTGTACGCATCAACGCATTCCTCAGCAAGCTGACTTGATACAAACAAAAAAGGCTTTCCAGAATCCTCAATCTGGTCAAATGAGTTGATGCAAATTTTTGTGTTGTTGTAGAACTGTTGCAGTTGTGTCTTACCTTCGTATAGATACTTTGCCCCGCCAACATCCCAAGCAAGAAAGATGATCCTGTCAACATTGTCGTCCAAGTATAGTTTTTCGCATCTGGCGTCTTCTTTATGAGTATTCTTAATGTCATATTGAACCACACTGTCACCCTGAGCTATCAAATACTTAGTTAAGTACGATCCGACAAATCCCGAAGACCCTATGACTAGATATTTCATGACCTCTCTAATAGATCGACATCCACCAACCCCCAACTTTCGCCGTTCCATTGAGGCAACACAGGCATGGGCGTTTTGGGCCTATTAGGGAAAGTGTTCTTTCTCCTAAGCCTCACATAGTTCTTGATAGAACTGTACAAACCCACAGTCTCTTCGTTACCCTTTATACCATGTTCATCTTTGTAATGAGATAAATTGCGACTTTCATGCCACTGGTGATATACTCGAACGTGACCATACAAGAACTTCTCTTTGACGTAAATTTTCAACATATACAAAGCGATAGAATCTAGCCTTAATCCATCGCATAGGACTTCGTGATACCCCCTGATCTTGTAGAAGTGGGACCTCGGACAAAGCAGAAAGTCCCCTGCCGCTCTTGAATGAACTGCTCTATAACGACCCTTTTTGTCCTTATTCCTCCTAGTGCCAACCTGGAAGCAATATCGTAATATGGCGTTCACATCATGAGGCAACTTCTCGTCTGGCAAATCATATCTGTCGGTTCTGTAAAACCAGTTATCATTCAGCCTGTCAGACCTCAAAAAGAGGAAAAGATTGTCAGAAAGGATGATATCTGCGTTGGAGAACAGAAGATACTCTCCATTGGCCCTCCGAGCCCCCACATTCTTCGCTATATATTCCATAAACGGAAGTTCCCGTCCTTGGGGGGCGTCAAATGGGGTCTCTAAGAGTCCATTGTGGACGCTTTCTGGGACAGTAATAACCCTCGTATAATGCCGTAGTTGATTCTTTCCCAAAATCTTCCAAATCGAATCTTTATCAGGACACGGATTCCATTCGACAATGACAATCTCAGCATCCAAATCAAAACGCCTGATAAGCTCCTGAGCCACCCTAAGGGAAGTGATAAACCTTGACATAAATCCCTTACAGTAGTCATCGTTTCTAGCGGCATATATAAGACTTAATTTACTCATATTTCCTCAACATTGTTAATCCATTGCAAACTGGTATGGTTGAAAATTCCCATTTCGTTTTATCCAACTCTTTTAAGGCCCTGTATGGCCCTCCGCTTGCATACTGTTCGTCTACCATTGAATTGTCATTGTTATAATACGGAACACTTCTAGGCATCGTGTCATGAAGAAGAATAACGCTCCTCGGAGTAACCAATTTTTCTATCAACCTTAATTCATTTGCAACATGTTCGTGAGCATGATAATCATCAATAAATATCAACCTATACGGTCTGTCTTCATCACACTGCTCAAGAAAACTGATACTGTCAGACAAGTGAAATGTCCATGAATCTCTTAATTGAGCGGGACATTTGAATCTATGCTGTTTGATATCGACTGAATCAACTTGGCCTCCATACATGTGTGCCGCAGACAAAAGCGGCAAAGTTGTTCCCCCATTCCTTACGCCAAGTTCTAATATTCGTTTCGCCCTCAATGACAAAGCGAGAGCGAACAATGTTATGAAATGAGAATTGGAGTCTTTATTACCACAGATTTTCCTTTTGGGTTCTATGGCTCTATTGATAAATAGAATAACTGATTTTCTTATATCATCAAACGAACTCATAAATTATTCCTTGAATAGAATTCCTCAAAAACAGTGGGAGTCAATATGGAAAAATCTACTCCATAAGTTTTGAGATCTCTTAGATTCTGATAGACAATATCATCCTTCTTGACGCATCGATCCCAACTGTTGTCGTCCGTATATCCCTCTCCATAGCAATGGTGATTCTTTTCTCCCTTGTCCAGTTCTTTTTTACCATGTAGGGTATACCCATCCATCCCTACAATATCGATTCGTCCTGCTCCCATGAGATGAGAAACCATGATACCTAGTATGCCAGCAGTTCTAAACGGTCCATAGATCTTTCTGTCTCTGTAAGATATATCCTGAGCTTTGTCATCATAGTCAATGTGAGTGTAATCCCCATCCCAATGCTTGCGTATTAGATCATCAGATAATCCTCTTCCGAATAGGAACTTCGACTTAGCATCAACGCATTGCCCAAGATCTCGATACCTCTGCTTATTTGTCCACAAATGATAATCCGGTATGCATAGCGATGTCATGAAGTTGATACCCATAACCTTGGCATCGTGTTCGTCTACGAAGGCGAGTATTTCATCCTTCATATCTCTGACGCTTCCTCCAGAACCAGCTATGACGATATGGCTTCCCTTTTCTATTCCTTCAAATTCATTCATCTCCACTCTCCGCTTAAGCTAAGGTAATTTCCGTTTCTATGGTAATCCAAGTCATCGGGCAAACTCATTCGATATTTACCAAATGAAACAATCTCTCCAGTATCTTTGATGCATACGTCAGCACTAGGCCAATGCCCATAATATCCCAGCAAATTCAATAGGTTATCTATGTTGAAGGCTGTGGAAAAGCACTGCTTCTTCTCCTTGAAGTTGGATTTCAAACCACCAGTTCTCATATTCCATTTGAACATGTTGATACGGTAACCCTTGGAGACCCTGGCCATCTCGCTTAAAGTCTGATGCACATCAGGAGAATGTTCGATAACCGAACTCATATATGTCATGTCGAATTCTTTGTAAGAGAATGGCATATCAACCATGTCTCCTTCATGACATTCAAAATTACATTCCCTGCAATAGTCCAAGAACCCCTTAGATACATCCATGATGGCGTATCTCATGTCAGGGTAAATTCCCCTGACTAGTTTGGCCTCTATTAGAGCGCCTCCTCCTATTTCCAGAATAGACTCTACATCACCGCCTATTTGATTGATAAAGTATTCCCTACATGGATGATCTGTATTCTTATCAATCCACTTAGTGTTCTTGGGATCGTAGTTGTCCCATTTTTCTGTATGGTCTACCATTATTTGTCCAGTATGAAATCAAACCAATCGCCAGCCCTATGCTTCCAACAATACTTGTCTTCAACAGTCTTGCGTATGGCTTTGCTTATCCTGTCTCTTAATTCATCGTCATTTTTGAGTGCAACAATACGATCAGCGATGGCATCTACGTTTCTGTCTACCAAGAAACCATTCTCTCCATCTTTGATCAGTTCCGTACATCCGCCTACTCTGGTTGTGATTACAGGGACCCCACAAGACGCAGCTTCCAATACGCTTAATGAAAATCCCTCTGAAGACGATGCACAGATATAAGCATCAAGAGCTTGGTAGAAGGTTGGCATCTCGTCCAGAGGAATGTATGAACCTGTACTTAACATGGCAATTTTGGTTGCTACCCCCGCCTTTTCGGCTGAAGGAATAATGAACTCTGATACACCCTTTCTCCAATCGTGGTTCTTGGATCCAGAGTAACCTACCGAAAAGGTAGAGTTAGGATCCCTGGCCTTGGGTACGAACAGTTCAGAATCAACGCCATTGGAAGTATGGTGAATCTTATCAACACCATTTCTTTTGAACAAGTCGCAAAGCCTGCCCGATACAGCATTGACCCTTAGAAACCCATTGAGATAATCCACGATCTTCTGTGGTGGCTCTACATCTTGCTCCGGAGTCGTGTCTTTGGCAAATGAATGAGCTGAGTGTATTCCGGTAATCGTTAGATCCTGAGGTAAAAATCTCACCAGTTCATATAGCTGCCAACCCATAACAAAAAACAGGTCGTACTTCTTGCTCATTCCTCTGATTTTATCTTGCTTCCCTTTGACAGGAATCATGGTCATGTCTACATCAGTGGTATTGTACTTATCCAAGGAATGGAAAATTGAAGCATAGGCCCAATATGGCTTATCTACTACCACCAACACTTTCATCGGAGAACCTCCGTTCCTGGCATCTCTCCGAAAACCTTGTTAGATAAATCCCACACTTCTTGATCTTCAAACACCTTACGATATAGAGGATCTTCCTGAAAATGTTTCCATCTTTCAAAAACCTTCATATCTTGGGCATTACCATGGAAGTCGTGTCCGTCAAAAGAACTGGAATTAGTACCGGATTTGGGGACATCAAGTATTCCTTCATCTGTAAACTCAAGGTCCAATAGAGATGCAATCAAACACCTTATATCTTCATCCTTAACCCACTCATTGTAGTTGACCGACACATTGCAATGTTCATCTTCCCAAAGATAGTTCCAAGGGTTACACTCTTTTGCATAAAGCTTCCATAGATCCACGCTGGCTTGCCCCATCTTTTGTTCCAGCTTTCTGGCTACGTATTCTCGACCTTTCTTTTGCATTTTGCCATTTCCGTAGATGGCCTGAAGTCGGCTTGCAAACAGATTGAATGGATCTCTTTTGATTACTAGAATAGTCTTCTTGTCCCAAGTTCCGAATCGTTTTTCTCTCTTTTGGACGAACCTCTTAACCTTGGGCCTTTTGAGAATATCAAAGCTGTAGTCTTCATAACTGACAATAAGTGTATTGGAGATCGGGGTCTGAGAATCGTATTTCGGGATGTTGTCACTCTTCATAATGAGCCTCTTGCCTTTTCTCCATGGCTCCCTGTTGTTGAGAAACGTTACATATTCGGACTGTTTTTCGATCCAGTTGATAATGGCATGGTTCCCAGATCTTTGCATTCCGTGTACAAAAATAGCATGCTTATAATGAGGCATTATTCTTTCTCCACGCACAAGCCGTGTATCTTTCCTTCACTGCATTTGGAACCCGGATAGTTGTCTTCAGCGAACCTTACAGAAACGTTGTACTTTCTCAACGCAAGTAATATACCTATTCGATGATGCCCCGACCAAACTTCCGGGACCAGTTCTGGAACGTCACGTTCGTATCTAGTTTTTGCGAAAGGGTGGTCCAAGCATATAACGTATTCGTCCCTATACTCATCGGCAAGATATCCATCCTTTATTGACCACACAAGATCAATCATCTTTTCAGGAAAACCTTTCTTACCCATTTTTTGACACATGCCATAATACTCAGTATTCTCGTAATTCTTACGAGTCCATTTCTCACCTCTCTCTATGAGGGATGAAGCTAATTCGTGATGAGGAGAGTTTATCATCAATGCGTTTTCTGAACCATCCACCAAAGGGTTATTCGGTCTGGACTGCATGTAACATGTTCGCAAATCGATCTTCTCGATTCTATTAACAATCAATCCATATCTACTCAAACGGTCTTTCATGTCTTTTTCTCAAGTATGATTGCGGGACCGAAGTCGCTTGTCACAAAGGTGGGGAGGAATAACCCCGTCTGTAGCAGTCTCGTTACCAAAAATATAGAGTTGGCTTGTAAACTTTTGCTAACTCCATATTGATTTACAATAATCCTACCTCCATGTGCCAAGCATTCGCATAGATTGTCAAACTGATCAATAACCCTATCCTTTACGTCTCCTATGTAAACGATATTAAATTTGCCATGTGCTGTCTCAACGTCGTTGATAGCTATTGGCTTACACATCTTCTTGATCTTATTTAACTGACTCCTTTCAAGGCTGACACATAACACATGAGGTCCTCCTCTGAATAAGGATGGAATCCTTTTCCTGTCAAATCTTTTCATCTCGCAAGGGTAAACCAGTTTATCCGTAGAGGTTTTGGTAAGAGCATAGCTGGGAGATTTATCTAACGTGATGTATGACAATTCGACTAGACCAGTAGCAACCAATTCGTTGAAAGCTCTTATAACAGAGGTCCCGAACTTATTGTTGACCATAAGATCATGCCCAGCTATCAACCCGCCCTTCTTTACCTTTGGAAAATATGCGGTCATGTCTGCTTTTACGCATTCATACATATGGCATCCGTCTATGTAGATCCAATCGAAGTGTTCATCATCGAACTCATATACCGCTTCATCTGAATAGAGTCTATGTATGGTAACATTGTCATAGTCCGTAAAGATTTTCTGGACATCGCCGAAGATGCCGTTGAATTTATTCTGATCATAGTTCCTCTTGTTGTCTTCCCATTTGTCGCTGTCTTGATGTTCCCATGGATCTACAAGATGCAACATTTTAGGTTCGACTATATCTGCGATATATTTTGCATACGTCCCCCGATAGGTTCCTATCTCAAGACCCACGGAACCTTTGGGAAACATATTGAGCATATCGACTCTGCTTTTAACTGCTTTCATATCTACCATAACGAATAACCTCCATCGATAACTATATTCTGTCCTGTAATGTTGTGATTCTCAAGCAACATGTAAACCACCTTCTCAACCTCTTTGACACTAACCCCACGCTGCATGGGTACATGTTTGGAAAACGTATCCAAAAACCTTCCGCCATCATTGAAAGACTCGATGACCGCAGAAGGGGCAATGCAGTTGACATTGATGTCGTACTTGGCCGCAAGAACTGCTATGTACTTGGTCAAACCAATCAGTCCGAATTTAGAAGCTACGTACCCAGGATTCTTGATCTTATCTCCATACAGATCCAGTCTTGGAGACACTAGTGAATACAACGAACTGATACTAATGACACTTCCCTTGCAGTGCGAGAAGTACTGAATGTATTTTTGCATGATGGCGAATACAGCTACAAGATTAATATCCACGTAGGCAGAGAACGCTTCTACTGGTACATCCTCGATCCCATGGTAACTCAATGCACTTGCATCGTCAGCATTGCCTATGCAATTAACAAGACCATGGACCTCTCCATAGTGACCTTTAAGTCCTATGAAGAATTCTTCCAACTGTTCAGGAGAAGTGGCATCTACTGGATTCTCTCCTCGCAGATCCATGGGTATGACCCAGTAATGTTCAGACAACAAGTGGTCCAACTGACTGCCTATAACGCCTGAAGATCCGCTGATGATGACGTTTTTCTTATCCGACATATTCTGACGCCCTCTTTACAACCCGTTCTGCTGCCAACTTTTTGGTCTCATACGTACTTCCAGCTACATGCGGAGTAACGATAAAATTTCCATAGGTTCTTGCGTAGTCAAGAATAGATTTGTCAATCTCGCTATCGTCCGTATAGCTTGTGTAATCCATAGCTATTCCCCTTACCTGTCTTGTCTCCAATGCATGCAGTAAGGCGATATGATTGATCATATACGGTCTTGCCGTGTTTATGACGATAGCTGACTCTTTCATCTTCTCAAAATCTTCAAACGACAAAAAGTCCTTGAACTCATCTCTTGCAGGAAGATGGAGGGATATGACATCGCAGGTTTTAAGCATGTGGTCCTTTGATTCTTGATCTCTCTTATAAACTTGTATCTTCATGCCCATGGCGTAAGCAGTATGTGCTACAGCCTTGCCTATTCTTCCATAGCCGAAAATACCAATAGTCTTGTTACGCAGATCGTTTCCTTGGACATGAACGACCTTGCCCGACTCCACAGTCTGCCTAAACATGTGGGCCTTCTTAGCCAGAGACAACATAAGGAATACCGTATGTTCAGCCGTAGCGGTAAAGTCCAGTACATCTTCCTTCTCAAGCTTGAATATAGTCAATGGTTTTGATATCTTGATGTTCTCGGTATTAGTCGTGCGAGTGCCTATGACTTTCAGTTTTGGAAAATCTTTCAATGTCTCATCATCTACGGTCTCGCATCCTACAAACAGGCATTCTACATCCCCTGTATAGATGCCTGTCTTCAGTGGTTCGAAACCATATTTAGACCAATCAACTTCTGGGTAGTTGTTGCATTCGTCAAATACGTATGTCACTCTCATTTGCTTTCCTCCAAATACTCAAGCATCTGTTGATACTGTTCTTCATTCATCTTGCATTCGAACTCAGTGCTCTCAAACTGTTCAATCGTATCAATGTCGCCTATGTCTCTAGTAATGAAAGCCAGTATCTTATCTCCATGCAACAACCCCGTATCTCTAAACGTAGAGTATCTGACTACATCCACATAACTACTTGGGCAATAAACAGGCTCAAACATCTGACCAGGTAAGTTGTAGTATTCTGGTCTGTCGTCATCAGGACATAGCCCCTCAAGGTATAGGCCGTCGATAGCGAACATCTTGCATACTGGTTGGGGAAACTCATGTACAGATCTCAATCCTGTCGCTTCTGAATTGTCCATAACCATCTGCACGGACTGATCAACAACACCAGGAGATCTTAGAGGAGCGACAGTCCTGAGATGAACGAAATACTCAGGAACGTGACCTTCATTGCTTTCAAACCATTGGAAAGCATGTGAAAAGAACCCTATATCAGGGGACGAATCAGTGGAATGTTCTTTGGGTCGTAAAAATGGTACTTCCGCTCCGAAGCGACGAGAAATTTCGGCAATAGTAACATCATCAGTTGAGACAATGGTTCGTTCAATACTTTCACTCATTTTGGAGGCAGCAATAGAGTAAGCAATCAAAGGATATCCATTGAACATCTTGATGTTCTTATTTGGGACCCTTTTGCTCCCAGACCTGGCCGGTATGATTGATACAACATCATTCGCCATCACATAAATCTTCTTTAACATGCTCCAAAAATTGTTTATACCTTGCTTGCGTCGTATGATTCTCTAGAAAATTGTCCATAGACTTTTGTCTCATTGCGTCAAGCTCATCCGGGTTACTGAGCAAATGTCTAACCTTTTGTTCAAGCTCATCTGCCTTGTCGTAGCGAATGCAGCTTTCCATATCGACGTAATCATTCCTGACTACAAAAGGATACCTGGGCTGAGCAATAATTGATCCGACCGACGCTGTCTCTTGGAACCTGAAAGTGCAATATCCATGCCCTGAAAAACATAGGCAAATCTTGGCATCTGCCATCTTCTTCAGAAATTCATCTCTAGGCAACTTGTCTGGCGAACGCTCGCCACCTTTGTAAACCTTTAGTTCCTTAGTCAGTCCGTCGAAACGGTCTACCTTAGACAAGATCTTGTTTCTGTCGTCAGATGAGTTGTCGCCCCAGAAATATATGTCGTTTTTCTTGTCGGCATTGGCCTTGGCAAACTCGGTATAGTCCAGACAGCATATGGAGAATGGATGTACTCTAGGGTCATATGATCTATTGGTAAGGTATTCCCTTAGCAGGAACGTCTTGCAATTAAACTCTCCAAATGCCATGTCCCTCAAGCCCTCTCCGTAGGGGTCTTCGTCGCATGCGTTCAGGTCGTCCAACATGCCCAAGGGGGTCTTAGGGTTTATATTGATCTTCAGAAACCTCGCCAGCTTAGAGGCAACCTCTCTAGCCTTCATACGACGCTTCCTCATCTTCCTGGTCCAAGTCTTCATGCCAAATATGAAGATGAAATCAGACTCTTCCAAATGTACATCCCTGCCATTGACGACATCTTCCCAATGAATGGTTTGCATCATAAAGCGATCTTTGTTCTCTTCATGAAGAGGATGATCAAAAAACTCTAGTCGTTCATCGGTGAAGTAAGCACCGCCAACAAGTAGATGTCCCTTTTTCATAGTTCATACTCCTTTTTACGATACTGACGAACTTGCTCCCTGATCTTCTTTGCTTTTTCAGAGTCGAACAGGTCCTCATACACCAGGACATTTACATTCAACCTGCCCCATCCCAAATGATTGGCAATAGCAGTACGATGAGACCCGTCCAAACGGCATCCGTCATCTGTTATGATAGGAGGATCAATTTTGCCACTTTCTTTTATCGATTCATACAATTTGTAAAACCTGTTGATTGACTTAATGATACCATCCACTTTTTTACCAACCGATAATTTGTATCTGAAATATTCAGTCAACGAATAACAGTTGTTGTCGTCATCGAAACGTGAAAGAAGCTCCATATGTCGGCTGCACTCATGACACAACCCGTCTGCCGATTCTTCTATAATGCGAGGATTTTCTCTTGCATAAGCCAAAGCTTGCTTCTTCCATCTCCAAACAGGTATGCCTATGACCGGTTTCTGAATCATAACTTCAGTTGATCAAAAAACTTCTGCCATTCTATCACTTTAATCGTCCAATCCCATTCATCCTCAATATCTTTTCTGATAGCTCTTCTCATTACCAAATACCTGTCTTCGGGCATTTCTAAAACCTCTCCTATACGGTCCCTGAATGACTTGATATTGTCATCACAAAAGAATCCGTTCTCTCCATCCCTGATGATATCTACCATGTTTCCTACTTTTGTAGAGATGACAGGGACACCACAAGCCATAGCCTCAAGACCTGGATTAGGTGTTCCTTCGGTTGTACTCGTAACCAAAAAGTAGTTGAGATTATGGTAATAGTCCCTCATCTGAACTATGGATTTCATGTCTTCTGAATTATCTTTCTTGGAGGATGCTACAATCTGAAAATCAGCATTGACAGATTTTGTCAATGGCGAAACTATAGATTGATAGTTCTTTGTTGCCCGATCTGCATTGCCCACCCAGCCGATGGCAGGGGGATCAGATAAACCTGGTTCCGAATATGTGAAGAAAGAGGCATCGACTCCATTGGGAGTGTATAATAGATTGTCCAACTTGTCGTAAAATGCTTCGAACAGTATTGAGTTATTGACGGATACGGCATTGAAACGTCTTAGATACTTTATGGTAGCCTTCTTATTCGCCAAACATTTGTGACTTGTAACAGAAGCTATTTTAGGACCCTTGAATTTTACTTTTGAAAATATTGAAAAGTGAGCGTAATAAACAGCGTCATAAGAGTCCAGATTAAATCCCTCATCAATAGCAAAAACATCCAGATCGAAACCGGTCAACAGATGTTTAAGATAACACATTCGGTTATACTGTATCCTATACTTCTTGTCAGCTAGACATAAAACTCTCATTTGGTCCATAGTGGCATAATCTCCTTAAGTCTGGAGTCCTCGTTGTAGACAAATAACGATGTTTCCGGATAACGTTCCTGCATAGCCCTAACAACCCTTAAGGTTTCTGGGCATTTGGTATGCATATCGTTCAGATCCTTACCCTTCCTAACTATTGTGTGCCTCTTCTCGTCTTCACCTAACCAGAAATACTTAGAATCCACCAGATCCACTCCAATGAATATGACCTTATCGTATTTCATGGAGATGGAGAAGTGCAAAGCATTGTTCAAAGACATCTCCCCATGAATGATGCCTTTGGTAAAGACATCCGTTTTACCCCACTTGCCTATACCGGCAGCATGCTTTCTTAGCTTGATGTCTTTGACCACGATCCCGTCATTGGTAAACTTCGCCAAATTGTCAGTCGAGTAATACTTGGTATGAGCATCCGGAGAATGGCCCTCTTGATCATGGACAATAAGAACACTATTGCAGTATGGGTCGCTTGACATTGCTTCAAACAGGTGATGGGGTTTTTCTCCTGGCCCGCATCTCTTCTTGTAGTTTGCTTGCTCTCTAATCATGTAGAACGTAGTGAATATTCTGCTCTTACACATCCAGCTAATTGAAGCCGACACTGTCGAATTGTGCCAGCTTCATTATATCCTCCTTAGTAAGTCTGCTAATAGAAGATCCACTACCGTATATCACGATAGTGTCAGATGACTTCCTTTCCCTAACCTGACTAGGAGTTAGAATGTTCATTATTTATATCCTTCTGTTTATTTACATATCTTAGTCTAGACTCTCTCATTTTTTGTCTTGTCTCCATACTTGGAATCCTACCCTTGTTAGCAGCAGACAACTTAGCCTTCACTTCAGGTGACCTGGGACCCAGCTTTCTACCTTGTAGTTTTTTTCTTATCTTTGGTTTCTTCGGAATGGGATTTACCCAGCATGTGCTTAGTCCCCAATTTTGCTTTCCTCATCTTTTCCCGAGCCTCAGGAGATACGCTGTGACCTTTTAGTGATTCGCTTATTTTCCTTTTTGTCTCTTCCGAATGTGTTTTATGATTAGATTGGGTTTAACTCCTTCTAGTTTTTCCACAACATCCAATTGAACCCAACGCCATCGAAACTTTGAAGGCGCTGGATATCCTCTTCGGATGGGCGACCGATGCTTGAGCTCGAACCATAGATGACCAAGGTATCTGACTGTTTTCTATCTCTAATTTGTTCTGGAGTAAGGATATCCATATTTGAAAATTACCACTAAATTACAACGATCTTTCCTTTTGCAGAATGTGCTCACATCTAGCAACTTGAACTCACTAAAATGATTCATAAGGTCTCCCAAACTCAGGTATTGCTTATGCAAATCACTTTCCATACACGCTTTTTCGTCTTCAGGGACCGTAATGCAAACTATGGCTCCTTTTTTGCACACCTTTTTAATTTCATTAACAGCCATTATCGTTTCTTCGTAAGTTAAGTGTTCTAGAGTTTCAGAACAAATAAAACCATCTGCCACATCTTCTTCGTATGCCAAGTTGCATATATTCCGTTGCTGAGCCTTAACACCTCTTTCGTTTGCCTCTGCTACCATCCGAACATCTATGTCGAATCCCAATATTTCAAAGCCCTCATTTGATATCAGACTAGCAGGATACCCATTGCCACATGCACAGTCGATAACCAAGCCATTGGGGACTCGGTCTATTGCTTTAAGTCGTTCAAGGATGTGTACGTACCTTCTGTTCCCAGCTTGGTTCTTGGTTTTAACTTTCGCAGCCATAGCAAATCCCTCTTATAATATTGTCTCAAAGAATTTCAGATAACCTTTTGCCGCATAAGTAATCGTCAACTCTTCTCTATACACAGTCTCTAGAGATCGATGCAATTCTTTTATCGCACTGACCACCTCTTTGCGATCAACTGGAGGAGGATCATAAAGATTAGTGGGCTTAAAATCCCAATCTGCATCTTTTATAGCTATCCCCGTATCTCCAGCAACGTCAGGAGATCCTCCGGAATCAGAATATATCACTGGGCAACCCGCTGTTATAGCTTCTACCATAGAATTGGGACACCAATCTACCCATGACAAATGGATAAGTCCAATCGCTTGCGAAACCAAATTAGCCATTCTCTTATTATCACACCATCCAACGTACTGGATGTCAGGATGATCGATCTTAAAATCAGCCTTGCCCGCAACAATGAGATTGGAAGTAACCCCTTCCTCTACTGCTTGGATGAATGACCGACAAGTTTCTTCCAGTCTCTTATGCGGTCTCCATTTGCAGTTGGCAAGAAACAGATTCTTCACCTCCCTTTTAGGGAACTCTACAGGATCAGCACCATTCAATACGCATGCCGAAGGTTTCTTTACGCCAAGGAATGTCTCATAAGCTTTCTTGCAAAATGGACCTTGGTAAATTACCGCATCGCTGATTCCTATGTTCTTTAGTATCTTGACGTTCATGGATTTGTAATTGACGTCTGTGTTAAAGTTAACGCCATCCAATCTCATGACTTTCTTTTTACTTCTACATTTCTCCAAGTTGCGACCTATATGCAGAAAGATATCCCCTTTGCCCTTGGCTGGCAATACCTCAACACCCATCCTGGAAAACTCATTAGCCAATCTTGACATGAACTTATGTTTTCCCGAATCGCTACGAGACAGATCTTCTGCAAAACTAACCTTCACTTTGTATCCTTAAGTATTCGTCCATACTGATTGGTTTTTTCTTATGAAGGACCTTCCAGTCTTGGTTCAACTTGATATCATTCTTGATGGCATAGTCAACAAACTGACGTCGATACATATTTCCCTCTTTGAAGAAGTTGCTGTTGTGGAACACTCTCTCCGCAACCATGTAGGATTTCATACCACTTAATTTGCGAACTCTTTTCGCTCCTTCCGTCTCGAATCTCCAAGCATCTTCCCCCTTCCTGAGGGCGGCAGCGAAATAGGGTTTTCTCCAAATAGCTGGTTGAAGAGATATGTAGTATTTATACGACCTCTTAAGTTCCCAATAGAACCCTTTCTTAGACGCTAGTTCTGCTTTCTCTTGATGCGTTAGTCTAAGGAATCCCATATTATTGTGAGCAACAAAATGTTCGAAGCATTCGTCAAGTTTGCTAACATCGTTTGTATCGCTCATAATATGATCTTCGCAGCATACGAAGAAAACGTCCTCTTCCACATCCTCCAGAAGCCTGTCCATGTTGGTTGCAAACTGATTATCAGATAGTTGTCTTACCACATGGCAGTTGTCGCCCAGGCCATAGGGATCTGGATGATCCGTAATAATATAGAATTTGTCAAAGAACCCCAATTTCTCCGCTTCGGCGTAGAATATGGGTACTACTTCAAACAACTTGCTAGGAGACTGGATTAGAACAACCTTCTTCACACCAATTTCTCCAAACCGTCAACAAGATTATTTGTGAAGAACAGATCATCGACAACAACTTCAACTTGGTCACTATCACTCCAGTACCCCTCTTTCCATCTATTGACAGACGCTTCGCTCCAAACTTTTTCGGCGACAGGATAAACCTCTTTAGGCATGCTCAACCCATCGTCAAACCGATATGTTGGTACGCCAGCCCGAATCATTTCCATATGAGAAAAACTCAATGGAGGCAATCCTATATGAGAATCTACTACGACAGACAATTCGCATACTGGGGATAGAAAATCAGTATGACTCTTTCCAGGCATGTCTAAGGGTCTATGGGGCTGTTTAACAATAATCTTTGCCGACTTGTAATCGTGGCGTTTGAATATATCCTCAACCCTCTTTACACATTCGTCTTGCTTCTCTTTGATTTTCCATATGATGAAGACGTCTTCTTTCAAACCTTTGATGTACTCCAAAAGTCGGTCGGACTGTTCGTATTGCGTGGCAGATGTGATGAGAACATATTTATCCGCCGAGCCCAACCCATACCGTTTGATAACATCTTCTTTCGATACGAATTTGGGGACATGGGCGTATATATCCAGTTCAGGTTGACTGAAAAAGATTGGATGTATAGGAGTTAGACATTTTCCTATAGCCACAGAAATTGCATCAAAATCCTTCTCAGTCTGTTTTAACTTCCTCTTGAGTTTTCGTTTAGCCGCATCCCAAGCGTAGTCTACGGCTACGAATTTGCCCGACATGTTATCTAAGAACTTAATCAATTCAGGATCAAACTCTTTAAGCCACAGGGATACAGCAGTCATCATGACTATATCGTCGCCAAGGTGTTCGTCAATCTTATCTCTTTGCAAATTGTCGTCGAAGCATTCGGGACAATACTCATCGATATCCCGAGCATCCCTTTCGCTTTCTTTGAGGAACTCTTTGCGGTTTGAGTAGAGATAGAACTTGTAGTCATGCTTGTCTTGGCAGGCCAAGGACATGAGATATGCTCTCCGGGATGTTGCGAAGTCTAGTATCCTCATGCATCACCTATATCAATAATGAATTCCTTATTGTTACGATATGCTATTTTTGATCCGTCTTTCATAAACTTATCTATCCACCATTCGGTAGATTTGATTGTCAGGTGAAGATTGCTTATAACATTTTGAAGTTTAGCCCTGAAGTATGGACCACGCTTCGCCTTCGGCCCACTCACCCCTTGGCTGTATCCGGTGGAAATTTTCATTGATATATATCGCCTAGCAACCCTATGACATTCGTCGATTGCAATATATACGTCTTGCATTCTAAGATGCTCAAATACATCAGTACTCATAATGGCATCAAAACTTTTGTCCTCAAAAGGAAGAGATACGGCATTGCCATATATGCAATTTCTTCCCAATGACTGGGATACGGATATCGCTCTTTTAGATACATCTATCCCTGTGGCTTCTTTACCATTTTTGCTAAAGTATTCCACTCCCCACCCGTTGGCACATCCTATGTCCAATACGCTTTCAAACTCTATATTCTCCACCATCCAGTTACTTAAATGTCTGGAGTGAGTTTTATTGGGCTGCTTGTGGTATCCATGTCTATACAGCCTATTGTATATGTTTTCATAGAATCCCACTAAGACGTCTCCTCTCTGTTCTTGCAGAATTTGTAAAAGTCCCAACCTTGCTTACGATTCCTCTTCAGCAAAGCACCCTTCGACATCATGTACTGATCTTTAACCGACTTATTAAAACCTTCTATGCGACGTTGCATTTCTCTACGCTTCTTCGGGAAGTCTTTTCCGTTATGTTCTCCCCTTAGAATGGCGTATTTAAGATGCTCTTCATAGGTAGAGCAGGCATGAACGCCAAGGATATCCTCATACGCACCTATCTGCCATTTGGAACCAACTATATCTTCACGAAAAGGCTTATCGATCTTACCCAAATGATTAATGCGAAACCCTAATTGCTTTGTTGACGGATGGGTATAAACCTTAACCCCTCTTAGATCTCGCTTTCCATAGGGTTCCCACAACCTCCATTGGGTCATAATTATATTCTTGTATTGCTTCTTTATGCAGTCCCACATATAAGCTACAGCCATAGGATTTAGTAACATGTCATCATCTACTCTGCAAAAGAAGTGAGATTCGCACTGATCTAGAATGGCGTTATTGGATTCAAGCCACGACAGTCCTTTGATGACTGTTGTTTTGAACAAAACCCCCTGCTGTTCGTCTATGGTCTTTTTGCAGTAGGGAAAAGTTCCTCTGCCATTCGTGATAATAAATACTTCCAACTTGTTGTTTATATCAATCATTTTTCTGCTTCCACATATATTGAACAATTTGCCCATCTTGGTGCATCACATTTTCTGAAGATATGACTGCAATCTTTGTAACTGCGTTTTTCTACAGTGGAAAATCCAGCTTTCTTGATCAAAGTTTCCATAACTTCGTAGTTATAAGCAAAAACATGGCCTCCAAGTTGATGTTGATCGTCTACAATGTAGTAAGTGTGGAACCAACAATTAAGATACCCCAACGGATGATCCGGAATACATTCCATCTTTGCGGGATTACTTGAGTATCTCAAGAACTCAATATCACCTTCGACATATGCCTTGATGGCAATGTCTATGTCTGGAACCACAACTCTAAGCCTGCACCCAGGTTTAAGTACCCTGTGAAATTCTTTCAAAACAAAATCTATCTTATGAGCCAATATGTGTTCTAATGTATGTGATGTATAAACAGCATCAATGGTATTGTCAGCATAAGGAAGTGGACCAGCTTGAATATCCATCCTAACATGAGCCCCCTTGCGGATATCTACAATCTCCCAACCTTTGGGGAACTTGCCCTTACCCTTTTCTCCTCCAACATTAAGTTTTTGCATATCTAATCCTCGATCTGTTTCAAAAGGTTTTTGAACTCTGCGTAACATACGTATTTGTACATATTCTTGCCTTCTATCTGATTTATGATGTGAGCCAAACGCTTAGCCGTATTAACAAATCCGAACTTCTTGTAGTAAGCTTTTTTAATTTGTCTGGGATTGAACTCCTTAGACTTCATCGTATCTATGGCATTGATCAAATTGTCCTTGTACAAATCCCTCTTCTCCATGACTTCCCAGTAATTACTTCCCCCATTAAACAAGCAACCAGTGTTGTCGTTTACGTATCTGGACCCACCATAGATTTTATCATTTACCAAAACAGGAATCCCCCGGATAATGGTTTCGGGAATCATCCTCGGACTGGCATCCCTGGTGTTGGGGAAGAACATGAATTTAGCACAACGGGTAATGTAGTTCAATTGCCCTTCGTTCAAAGAGTCTTCTATAAGGTCAATATTATCACATTTATGGAATGACTTGTTAATCTTGCCAAAAGCGTGTTTTTCAGATCCCTTTTCAATAGCACGATTCGATGGTCTTTCCTTGTGAGGGTTACCCATATTGAAGTAATCGATCATAAGACCTTTGTAGTTTTTCTCATCACAAACTTCCTGCAATATTTGCAAGAGATGCAGACCCTTGCATCTCACCCCTTGTATGGATCTTATAGTGAAGTAAACAAAGTCATAGATCGGTCTTACAACCTTCTTGTTATTGTCCTTACCTATTGTGACAACTTCAACATCTTTCTCTCCTGCCTTAATCCATGATTCATCACACATATCTGATTCGGCAAAAGAGAAGAAAGACTTAGTGGGAGGGAATACAGAATTGCTTCTAAAAGGGTGGCAAACGGCTGCAACATTGGGAGCCCACGGAATACAACGTTCATAGAACGAGTAGTTACATGTGATGCAAATGGAATTTAGGTTCAACTTCCTTTGCAAAGGGACCGGAAGACGCTTCCTCATTACTTGATTGGGAATCTTTACCAACTTACCTTGGTTGGTAATTGCTATAAGACCTTTTGTTCCATTGGCTTTTATCTGCATTATACAAACCTCTTAAGAGCTTTCTTTATTACTGGGTTTTCAGCACGAGTTCTCCACCTCCTGATCCAACGTCGCCTGGGTATGGGTTCTTGGTGTTGGGTAATGTACTCAATACAATGTGCTATTTTATCTACATAAGACTCTCTGGAGTCCGGACAGTATTTCTCTGCTTCTTCCATAGTCTTCCCTGTGTATTTGGACGCATGTTCATTATCTCCAGCTTGAATAAAATACATCGCCGCCCAATAGTAAGGCGTAAATGTTTGTTTCATGCTTCCGCATATGTGAGCGTACTTAACCGATTCTAGATAAACTTTCTCCATCTCGTTTAGCTTGTCTGGATTATTGTGATCCAAAAGAGCTTCATCTCCCAACCTATGGCCCTCCATTTCGCATATGATGCAAACACCATAAGGCTTTTCTTTCTCTATGAACTTCTGACGCAAAATTGCTATGAACTTCCTGGCCAAAGTCCAGTCTGGAGGATTCTTCTTCATGTCCTTCAATGCTTCGGGAGAAAGAAGCGTACCCTGCTTGTCGTATTGCCCATAGATATACCTGATACATGCGGCAGGACCGACATGTGCTCCGGTCTTCGTTTTCCACGATTCGGCCAAGCAATCTGCCACCTCGTCCATTTGCTTGTCTGTAAGTTCAGGCAAAAACTGATGTATGTCCTTGCCGGGAGCCCCAAGATACTTCCCCCCATTAAATGATCCATCAATAGGACCGGGGGCCTTGGGAACTTTGGATGGAACACCCCAAGAAATCATTTGTAACAAAAGATCATACCTTATATGTGCCATTTCAATCTCCTAATAAACGAACATCCGACAAGTCTTTAGATCTCTTCTTGATCTTTGCTAATACGGCTTTCTGAAGCTTATCATTAATCTTGGCCTTCTCCGGAGAGCGATGCATTTGTTTCCCATGAATGCGATAAATGGAAACATCACTATCAACCCACCCTACCCTGAATCCATGATTGAATACTCTAGCCCACATTTCACGGTCACTCTTAGACCTAAGCGATTCGTCGTACAGACCAATCTTGCGATGAATATCTTTTCTTAGCATTACACTCTGAGCATGTACCAGTCTGTAACAGCCAGCATCTTTCTTGCTACGTATCCATTGTTTCCAAAGCTTGGAACGAACCAAGTTCCCACCTCTGAGATCCAAGACAGGACCATGAACAAGATCGAAACCCTCCTCCAACTTGGCGTACCTCTTTTTCAAACTGTCTCTAGTTAACATATCGTCAGCATCTAGCATTACGAGTACTTCGGCCTTTGCATTCTCAATGCCCACATTTTTGGCATGAGAATAACCCCCGTTTTCATCAAGCCGTATATATCGGACTCTGTCGTCTCCCTTGCTGGCCTCTTTGATAACAGGCCACGGATCGTCTGACGACGCATCATCAACAATAATCATCTCAACATCATCCGTAACTTGATCCATAAATGACCGTACCGCATCAGGTACAAAATGAGCGTAATTAAACAATGTAGTTACAACTGATATCTTCATACACTTTCCCTAACGACTTTAGCATACTTTTCTGCTACTGAATTAATGTCCAAATCTTCTCTTCGAGCATGAGATTTGTCGTTGCCTGCCTCTATAAGCGAATGTATGCCAGATGCCACGACTTCAGGAGATAATGCATCTAGTTTTTTGAACTTACGGGGCCTCATATCCCACTCATCTACCTCTAATACAATTCCATCTTCTTTAACCAACTCCTTTGTGCCTCCCAAGTTAGCACACAAGACCTTAAGACCGCAGGTCAATCCCTCAACAACAGCATTGGGGCAAGAGTCTATATGACAAAGATGAATTTGATAATCACAAGCCTTCATAACGCTGATAGCTTCTTGGGACTCTATTTTGCCAAGAAGGTGTATGTGGCTATTCTTTTTGTAGCGTTTGTTGATTTTGTCATTCTCTCCGATGACATACAAATGGCGACCTGTATCTGCTGCTAAGAATCCCTCGATCATAGAATGTGGTCTTTTATTACTCCTCCACAAAGCAGACCCAACGAACGATCCAGGTATAATATTTTTGTGAGGCTGAATGGTATCCATGTGTTCAAAATCGATACCATTATGAATGATAGTATACAAAGCTCTAATACCCATTAAGTGGGTAATCATACACATCGAATAATGAGATTGATATATGACATGCTTTGATGCGTTGATGGCTTGAGACAAAGCTACATTTCTTGCGATCTCTTGAGGAAGATAATAACAACCATCAACCCTAAGTATCTTGGGCTTTCGGTGTATATTGAGATGCCTGATGGTACTTAGCTCAATATCAAAATCTTCATGAGGATCATGAATAACCTTGATATCTTCAATCCGGTTAAGGGCAGTCGATATCCTTTTGCGGAAAACTGTAGGACCACCAGAGAACTTTTTCTTATGTATGAGTAGTCTAATAATCTTTAAGTACCACAATCTTATGGGGTTTTAACTTGTACCTTTTTCGCCTTGATATCGCTTCGTTCACGATATTGGCCCATGTCTCTTTTGTCTTTTCTGTTCCAGAGATACACCCCTTAGCACCTTCCCTGTAACGATAACAAACTCGATCAACAAACATTCCTTTGCCGAATTCTTCCAAACGATAACCCATGAACTTATCTACCGCACATCTCAGCCCCTTCTTCCATAACTTCTGAGGTCTAGGGAACCGGCTGGAAAATGTCCTCCAATGAGAGAACGTATGTTTCCTTCTCTTACCCATGTCAAGCAATGACTCGCCAGGTCTAGGAGGAAGGCTGTATCCCTTGCGACGAAAATCCCATTTCTTGGTATAGATGTCGAACTGCGTATAGATGTAAGTTATGTCCTCATGTTTTTTATACAGATTGACAATAAACTCACAAGCGTCCTCAGTTAACATGTCGTCTGAATCCAAAACACCAAATATTTCACCTGTTGCGTTTTGCCAAGCAACGTCATAAGACGAAGCACAATGAATCCTCTTTTCATTCCTGATATGTTTTACATTGATACCAGCGTCCTTGATCTTCTCAAACAAACCTTTTACCACTTTTTGAGTATCATCGGTTGAAGCGTCATCAACAAAAACGACTTCCAATGGTCGATACGACTGGGCAATGACAGAATTTGCCCAATCTTCTAGATACTTACCTTTGTTAAAGCTTGCGGTAAGAATAGAAAACAGAGGCTTGTCGTACTTAATCGTATCGCTCTTTGGTGGTGGATCTGGTAAATCTTTCTTAACCATAATTCTCTTCCTTTTTACAGGCTTAATCCTTCCCTTGACCGGCCCTTCAAACACTTTTCCCGACAATACGTCCTCAAACAGGGACACATAATTACTAGCCATTACTTTGGCGTCAAGATATTTGTTAAAATGGTTAATCGTAGATCGTTTAAGATCATCTATTCGCCTTCGGCTTCTACCTAAATCTTTCAAGGTCTCCTTGAGTTCTCCCTTGCTCTTAAATACATATCCGTTGATGCCATTCTTGATGATCTCACGATTACCATGATGATTGCTACATATAACCGGGACCCCACTAGCCAAAGACTCCAATATCGCCATGCTGATTCCTTCGTTCCTGTTGATCTCGTAAACAAACAAATCCCAGCTTTTTAGAATCGAAATCTTCTTGTCAAAGTCATTGACACTACCCATAATATTGACTTGGTTTTGATACTTCTTACGATTCCCCTTAACGACACCCTTAGCTTTGCTTAAAAATCCGCCGCCACCAATATAATCATGTTCCAATATAAACGGAAGTTCCACTCGGTACATCCACTTAAGCCATTCGTCCGAATACTTGATTCTGTTCAGAGCATTGATGCGACCAGTAACCAATCTGTTGTCATATGATCTTTCTATAGGCTGTATGCCAGAGTAGCGACTGCCGTTTACTGCATTGCGTATAACCCGCATTGGCTCTTTGCGGTAAAGTCGCCTCAAATGTGCTTTCATACCCTCCGAAACACAAACGATTACATCGCATGGTTCAATGCGATTGTAACTCTGGGCATCTGAGTATGTATGGTTAACAACGATAAGAGGGACTCGACCATGAAGTTTTCGGTAAAACTTAGTGTCAGAAGTCATCAGTTTGTGATATACAGCCACGGCTGGCATTTTATAATCCAGCATTGTCTGTACAAACAGTGGGGGAGATAAAGGATGATAATCCTTTATTCCATGACTTGCCATATACTCTTCGTCTACGAAATCCTTGTTAAGCAGAATAATATTCTGTTTAATGTGGGGATGATACTTATTGATCGCTTCGTAGAGTTCAAAAAGCATTGTTTGTGCGCCGCCAACGCACAAACTGTCTATTGCATGACAGACTACAAATTCATCCATTTAATTGTTTCAAGAGACATCGATTACTATTACATACATCGTCCTTCTCGGCCAAAATCTCCACCTTCAAGCCCTTGCGATGTATGATGTCTCTTGAGCAATGTGGACAAGTCGTAGTTCTGCATTCCGGACGGTTGAAGACATTCCCCAAATAGACATGCGGGGACATCCTCATGATCTCTTCTCGACAACGCACCAAAACGTCGTCATCGACGGCGGAATAGTCTTCCCATTCATTAGCCGGAAAAATCTTCAGCAAATGGATAGGTATATCAGTCCTGAAAAACAGCAGATCTTCTGCCAAAGCTTCGGGATCAGTATCATCATAGATCGGAATGCTGATCTCAAGGTGAGTATTGTACTCAGCGGCGATGATATTTTGCCTAATGATATCAGCGAATTGAAATGGAACCTTCGTCGTAGAATAAAAATGCTCTAATCCCTGAGAATCCTTCAGATCTATATTCATGGCATCCACAGCCTGATAGATCATCTCCCAAGGCTCCGGATTGACCATCCCATTGGTCTTGAGGATTATAAGAAGGTCGTTTTCATGGCATTGATCAGCCAAATCAAGCAAATACTCAATAGCAATTGTAGGTTCATTATAAGTAAGGCACACAGCCCCACAGGATCGCTCCTGAGCCATTTGAACCAATCTGGCAGGTAAGATTATCCTAGAATCCCCCGACCTGTCACGCTGGCTCACAGACCAGTTCTGGCAAAACCCGCATTTCATATTGCAACCATAACCGCCAGCCGACAAAACCTTCATGCCTGGATAGAAATGGAAGATAGGTTTCTTCTCAATAGGTTCTACTGCAATAGTCGTGATATGGCCGTAAGCCGTAAGATGGACTCCGGTTTCATCGGCCCTTCTGACTCCGCAATTGCCAACCTCTCCGATAGACAGATCACAGTTCCAAGGGCAGAGAATGCATTGATGTCCGTTAGTCGTCGGTTCTGAAAGCTGCACGATAACTGGAATCTTTCTTTTGATCTTTGACCTTGAAGGTTACAGCAACATCATGATCAGATGCAAGACTTTGACCCATCGCCAAGGAATCTTCCAAGAAATCTTCCAAGAAAGATAAAAGATCTTCTCGGCTGATCGTGCTGTTTCCGACTAGATAAGCAATCTCGTCGTGAACGTCGCTAATCTGATCAATCAATTGCTGATGAGGCTTTGACATGAGGGCATGATACCATAAAGTCGATCAGAGATCAACTGGATAATATCGTCCCTTTACGCCTTCCGGCCAAACCATTGCCATGGTTCGAATAACGTCTGAAGGCAATCGTTCTGGATAAACGAAGGCAAGAATCTTAAACTGCTGATTTCCCCCGATGCCAGCATCCATGGTAACCCTGAGTTCGCACAAATTATCAAATGGAATGAAGCAGTCACATCGTCTGCTTTCTTTAACATTTTCATCCCATCTCTTTCTCATACCGCTATTGACCAAAGAAGCCAATGCGTCATCGATGATCTCTCTAACTCTTTGGGCATCAACTACCCGGATGATCTCTCCAGTTTTGTTAAGACAGATATACCAGCGAACATCCTTGTTCTTCATATCCCTACCAACCGAACCGTACGGGTCTTCTACGGCAGCCAAGATATCATCTTTGACATCTTTATTACCAGTTTTATGTCTTGACTTGAACTGATACTTCTCGTCTTTGTCGAGATCAATGAAGTCGATCTTCCTGAACATGTCGTCGTCGTCAGATGTTCTAGTAAGGTTGAAATGATGAAAGCGATTCAGACATGCGGCCACTTCGTCTTCGATTCTTACTCCGATTTTTACACGATCTTGGACGGGAAGTTCATTAATTTTTGTCATTTTCCGTATACCTCATTATGGGTCCTGTTTACTCTAACGAATGTACAGCATTTGGGCAAAGATTTCAAGTCCCTTGCGCCAACGTAGCTACAGGCTGACGCCAGCCCGCCTCTTATTGACTGTATCGTTTTCGCAACAGAGCCTTTGTAGGGTATCTCAACTTTTTTTCCTTCTGCCGCCCGATAACTCCCAAGACCGCCGTTGTAACGGTCGTGGGCATGTTCGCTCGACATACCGTAGAATGGGACCGTCTCACCATCTCCGACTGAACCGCATTCATCATGACCAGCAAGCATGCCGCCAAGCATGACAAAATCTGCTCCGGCACCGAAGGCTTTAGCAACGTCACCAGAGTTTTTACATCCTCCATCAGCACAAATATGACCGCCCAATCCATGGGCAGCATCAGCACATTCAATGATTGCTGATAGTTGAGGATAACCAACGCCGGTCATGATTCGAGTTGTACAAACGCTTCCAGGTCCGATTCCAACCTTGACGATATCAACGCCTGCCGTAATGAGAAGAACGGAAACCATTTCAGGTGTGGCGACATTGCCAGCCATAATTACGGCAGAAGGAAAACGTTCCCTTACTTCTTTGACATTATCGACAAAGAATTCTGTGTATCCGTTGGCTACATCAATGCATATGTTTCGTATATTTTCTCGACCGATATTGTTAGCAAGACTTTCTAGTTTGAGTCCATCATCTTCATTGACACCACAAGTTAGGAAAACATACTTCGACTTCATGTCACGAAACTCATTCGATTCATACCAATTAAACAGATCCCTAATAGGGATATGCTTATGTAGACATGTCATCATTTGATACTTGCCCAATTCCATCGCCATATCAAACGTACCAACAGTATCCATGTTTGAGGCGATAATTCCGATGCCCCTTCTACTTTGTCCATTCTTAAATTTGAAATCTTTTACCAAATCGATGTCTGACCTACTTGGCGTTTCGGACCACTTTGGACGCATGAGAACATCGTCGAAGTCCAGTTTTACATCGTCTTCAATTTTCATCTATATCATCCGCATTCAATGGAACGAAAAGTCGGAGGAGAATCATCTTCTGTAGCAGTGCTTTTTCTGTCGCAATCTACGGAACGAAAAGTAGGTGGAGGATCTTTGTCTAAAAAACGGATGACAGGAGGTGGCTCGTTGGGATTGAGAATATTCCGTACATGGTGGGGAGCGTACGGATGGAGTTCGGCTACCCGATTGGCGAGCCTATCCGCTTTGGCTTCTGAATCTTGAGCTTTCTTTTTCCAGAACTTGGCATCGGCTTTTGTGGCTGCCAACTCAGTTCCATAAACCTCGCCATTTTCAGAACTCCACATTTTGACTTTTTCAACCATCAGTCGTGTCCGCCTCCGCCGGAGGAACCGTAAGAAGAAACGGGTCCAGTATCTACGTACCTTCTGGTAAGACTCTTGATTTGATTTTCTGCTTTTTCAGCTTTGTCCTTCCAATAAGAAGCATCTGCTCGCAAAGCGTCAATTTCCTTATCGTACAACTCTTTGTTATTCGACTTCCATTTGGTTATCGTCTTTGCCATTTTCGTATCCCATCTCTAGTTCTTGAGCCTGAGCAGCTAAGGCATCCAAAGCCTGCTCTCGTGTCAAGATTTCTTCGTCGTCAAAGTTTTTCCAAACTAATGTACCATCCCGTTTGCGTTTCTTCTCATGAGACTTGATGCCATCAATCGTATCATTGATGAACTGTTCGCCATGATTCTCACGCATTTCGTCCAATTTCTGAGCGTAGAACTTCCTGTCCCTTCGTCTCCATGCATCTTTCACATCTTTTCGTACAAGCTTAAAAGCATAAGGCGTCATTCTCCCTCTCCCTTTCTCCTAGAACGACATTGATTTTACTTCTCCAGATTCGACCATCCTCTGTTTCTTGGTTGTTTTATCCCAAACTTCACCGACCAAGCAGATCCCGTCGAGATGATCAATTTCGTGCTGAGCGACTCTCGCCTTGTATCCCTTAAGAGATACTTCGTGTTCCTCTCGCTTGCTATCTTCATACTTGACCTTGATCGATGTATAGCGTTCGATCTCCGGATAAATACCTGGATACGAAAGGCATCCTTCAACCTTGGTGGCTTTTTCTTCGCCATGCTCCACGATAACCGGATTGATCATCGTATAGATATCTTTTGACTTAAGATCATAGCGAACAACGATAGCCCGCTTGGTTATCCCAATCTGAGGAGCAGCCAAACCCACGCCATCGTCTGTTGCTGCCAAAATTCTGGCAAGATCAGCAAGGAATCCAAGATCCTCATCCTTGCCAACTTCGTCACATGGTTTTTTTAGGACAGGATCATCGAACTTTCGGATACGAGCCCTGAGATCTTTTTGATACTGTTTGAACTTACGCTGATCTTGCTGGCGATTACGTTGTCTTGATTTTGTTCTTGCCTTACCTTTGAGCTTGGCCATGATCTTCTCCATTACTTCATAACTTGAACAAGCGTGATCTTTCTCTTACCGTCCTTAGTAACAGATCGGTTTTTCAGAGTCCATTTCCCCATTCGACGGACCTGCTTCATCAATTGCTTCTCGGCATAGCTCTGTTTGACCTTGCCACCAGCAACTTTCTTGGTATCCATGTCGTCGCAATGCAACTTGAGAGTGCCATTTTCAATTCTCTCGAACCCTGCATTCCCCCATAACCTCATCTTGCCACCAGTAACAGCGACATGTACATTGACCTTCTTGCCTCGAACGTCAATCGTTTTTCCTTCTTTATAGATTACGACCTTGAAGCCCTCTTCGTCCAGAGCCTCGCCCAGCATTTCCATATCCTTGAAATCTACATCAACGCAGTGATAGGATGAAATATTACACCTCCTAACCTATGATCCCAATTTTTACTTTGACCAATCCATCCTGAGTCTTGGATTGAGACCGAACACTCCAACCCTTACGTCGAGCATATTTGATAACCCGATTCTTGGTATAAGATTGTTTGATTTGTTTTTCTTTCCTTGACCAGTTAGTTTTGTCGTAACCAGAAACATGACAGATATACTTTCCGTCCTTCTGTCGCTCATATCCTACGTCATTTGATGCCCCTCCCACTTGACTGCGAGGAACGACAACATGAGCCCTCTGATCTCTCTTGTCGCCTTGAAAACCTTCAAGCTGTTGAGCTTCTTTATGAACTTGGGGCTTATATCCCAACTCTTCCAAGGCGGCAACCAATGATTCTTGGTCGTTGTAATCGACTTTACAAATATGATACTCACTCACTATTACCGACCCTCCTGTTAAGAAAGAAAACTTCTTTCTTGCGTTCTAGATAAACAGTAGCATCCTTGTACATGATATCAAAAACTTTATTCACATTGCAATATCCGCCGAAACTAAGATACCACCCTTGACAATGTTTTTTTGGACGAGGAGTTGATCTACCTGGCAGTTTGTCACATATGAATTGCATTACTTCTTTCCTGCCAAAAAATTCACCATTAACACTGACTTTGGGGCTATTTGATACTGATCCGTCTCCGTCAAAATATCCTCTTATCCAGTGCCTACGCAGACTCTTATTAATTTTAGGAGGCATCAGTGTATGTGTCTTGTTCTGATAAATCCCATGTCTTTCCAAATCTGCTACCATCTCCCGGTGGCACACCTGTAGTATTGATGATTCATAGCCTTTTTTCTTATTAACTCTGTCATAGATGGGACCTTCATACTGAATGGCTTCCTTCAATTTTTCCAAATGATCACGGTCCTTACGAGCTAACTCAACAAAGAAAAGTCTCTTACCAGATTCGTTCCTAAGGCAACCGTCAGCCGCTATAAATCCCAGCCAGTATGCCTTTTCTTCTGTGTCTATGATTGAGAAATATTTCTCATTTACCTTATATGTTCCACATCTTCTGGCTCTTAGTTGTTTGGGCCTGGATATCCCATGCTTCTTGATCCAGTAATACAAATACGTTCTAGGTATCCCAACTTCTTTACTTATGTCCTCAACTCTACGTTTTTGGACGCAGTATTGATCATAAAGCCACTTTTTATTTGTATGGTCCATGTATTATACTTCGACCACATGATTGAATTACCTTTAACTCGCTCATAATGCCTATCCTAAAAGAACCAACGCTCCCAGACTGGTAGTATACATATAATCAAGCACTTCTGATTCGGTTTCGAACAATGAAGTTGCTTCGTCAACGACAACAGCTTTCTTACCGACCATCTTTGCTTTGATCACTTCCAAGCCGCTGTTATCTCCGGTATTGGCTCTTTGAGAAAAGATTGCATGATGAATTTGGTAGATTGATACGGCTTCTGTGCCTTCATGGAGATCGTCCAAAGAACCGCCAGCAATCTCTTTCAAATGATCAAGGTCACGGTAGACCAAAAACGTTGGATAGTTTTTTGCTATATGCCACGCAAGGGTAGTATGCCCAGCCCCTTTAGGTAGAGCTACTTGAATGCGAGAAAGACGATTCTTTGTAAAGTCGTCTAATGAAACAATATCTTGAGTTTCAACAAAATCTTCGTGACCGTCCAAAAACTCAATAACGCATACTTGCCATGATCTGAGATTCATCTCTATCCCTTCCCTGCTAAACGCAGTATTTCCAATACGATATCATATACTGCCCCTTTGCCACCTGGGTAATTAGAGACAAAATGGCTTTCCTCTTGTATTATCGGTATTGCATCGCTTGGGCATGCAGTGTAAGCAGCTAATTCCATACATTCTAAGTCATTTTCCGCATCTCCGACATATGCCAATTCATCCCATCGAATTCGCTTGTCAAGGAATTGGAGCTTATTTTCTACCCCCCTGCATACCTGAAGTAGCTTATGTCGCCGAGACATATTGTAGAACTTATTCGAAGCACATCGATCATTAGATTGGCTTGCAATAATAACTTCGTACCCAGATTTGAGCAATTCTTCAACTGCCCAAACGTCCCTTGTGTAGAAAGATTTAGTCAAACTCACTACGGAAACATTGTCCGGGACATGGTACATGCCATCAGTCAGGGTTCCGTCAACGTCAAAGCATACGGTTTGTATATTGAATTCGCTCATAATGACGATTATAACTTATAGACAACCACTATGGAGAAGATTCAATGGACTATACCCATCCAAAATGTACTATCGTAGCCGAAGCCTGCTGTAACCATGCTGGCGATTTTGACCGAGCAATCGAGATGATCGAGGTTGCCAAACTCTGTGGAGCAGATTTCGTCAAGTTCCAGAAAAGATGCCCCGAAGAGAGCGTTCCAGAACATTGGCATAATCAACCTCATCCCAATCCTGTCCATGCTTATGGCGATACCTACCTAGAACATCGTAAGGCATTGGAATTCACTATAGACCAACACGCCAAACTTAAAGAACGATGCGACAACCTGAATATTGGGTATAGTACATCAGTATGGGACATGACTTCAGCCGAAGAGGTTATGGATCTTAATCCCCCATTCATAAAAATACCTTCAGCCATGAATACGCATTACGAAATGCTTGAATACATCTACATGAACTACGAAGGCCAAGTTCACATTTCAATGGGTATGACTACCGATGAGGAAAAAACCAAAATCAAATACAACATCAATCCCTTCTTGACTAGAACCGTAATCTACCATACAACAACTGAATATCCAGTGCCATTCGAACGCCTGCATCTCAAGGAAGTTGAATGGCTACAAAAGCTATTCCCCATTGTGGGGTACTCAGGTCACAACTACGGTATTGCGGCTGATGTCGCCGCCTACACCTTGGGTGCTCAATGGATAGAACGTCACTTTACGCTGGACCGAACGGCAAAGGGAACCGACAACGCCGCAAGCTTGGAATCCGATGGACTGCGCAGATTATGTAGAGACGTCAAAGCTGTACAAAAAGCCTTGGCTTATCGTGACAAAGAGATTACTGACAACGAGATGAAGCAAAGAGATAAGATGAAGTTTTCTAAAGTATAGTACCGCCGGATTTGGCCCAGCTTTCTAGTATTGCGAAATCGTATTCATCGTCTATCTGATGGGATTCCCACCGATCTGTACAGAATAGTGTAGGTTTCAAACCAATACGGCAATTTGTAGCCAAGAATGGCTCTACCTCAAAAAGATAGACATTGCCGTTGTCATGCATCCACCAACCACCTTCGCCTTGTTCAGGAATTTCCTGTCTCATAGGTCGATTGTAAATATCATGATTGGGCTCAGGTATGCCATCCTCGTTTATTTGCCACATGAGAGGCGTATGCTTAGTTACGGTAACCAAGCTGTCATAATCTCCTTCGGCGTATGAATTCAGACATCTCTCAATCAACTTGTTATGTCTTACCGGTGATGTCGGCTGAAGATTAACGACAACGTCCGCCTTAAAATCAAGGGCATCCATACAAAACTCATAGGCATGTTTGAGAGCTTCCTCATTCTTACAAAGAGGTGTAGCAAGTTCATCTGGTCTGTCTATGTATGTGGCACTTTGATTATTGGTGAAATCGGCAACTACTTCTTTAACATAGGGGCAGTTGGAGGAAATGACTGTTAAGTCTACCAAGTCGCACATAATCGAAGCCATGACGCTCCAATTGGTCAGAGGAACGCCATAGAGTTCACGATAGTTCTTACCTGCAAGACCCTTGCTGCCACCCCTGGCCGTGACAACTGAAAGTACCTTCTTACCTTTGATCATACGTTAACTTTAAGACCATGAATTTTCCAAAGGTCTTGAACCAATTCATTTGATATTCGTGGGATGGTTTCCGACTTTTCTTCTTCTTCTTCTTTTTTTACGTCTTTCTTACTCTCACATTCTTTGGGCTGTTCTGGCATTATTTTCTCCTATCGCCGAATTTCTCGAATACTTCTTCGTAATCCATTCTTTCGAAACACTCTAACAGACCATTCGAAGCATCGATGATCTTGATACCTTGTTTATCGGCCTGTTCAGCCAAAGCTTTCCAGTACTTGAGAAAATCGACAGAATGAGAATCGACAGGTCGTCCCTTAATCATCCCTTTGTTAGGCGTTGAGAATACTGGCTCACCCGTATTCCTTACGCACTTGATCTCTCCAGGAAATTGCCAATAATACCTCCTCTTACCTTCGTAGCAACAGTCGCAGCCAAGAAGAACGATTGGATCACAACCCATGATGTACAAGAAATGGATAGCACTAGCTAAAGAGGTTCTAGCTCCGATGATCGGTTTGTCAGCCTCTTTGGTGAATACCAAACCCTCCGGATGATATGACTTGTCTTCTGGACAATACCAAGTCTTATGGTTGAACCATATGATCTTTTCCTTGTTCAGATGATAAGCCTTGTTATGAAGCTTTCCCCTGAATAACAAACATGTGGCATACAAATTAGGCAGAAGATCCCTGTAGTAATTCCAATGAGATACACCTATATCATCAGCCAAGAAGTAGTCGGCAAACTGAACTTTCGGGATAGAAGAATTGACAGAGATCGTAACGTAATCAGCTAGTTTGCTTACGTCCTGCTTGCGCAGAGAGGGTCCAGACCCTACAGCGAATCCGATCTTACCCTTATGCTTGTCTTGCAGATCTTCAAGCTTCATCATTAATCTTTTCTACATGTTTCTTGATCATACTTTTGACTTCTTTTAGAATATCTGCTTTACCCAAGGCTTCTTCAAACGTACAGAAGTCAAATATCCGCACCTTGCTCCAAGGGTTGCAGTTGTATATGACCGCACCTTTATAATCGGCAAATTCCTTCAACGGAAGATAGGCGATGTCGTTGTACTCAAAAACAGCGTACTGCTGAGTGTGAGTAGCCATACACTTGTCAATACGCTTAGGCTGTTCATGCTTTGGGAAGAATTGCCAGAAATGACTTCTTACACCAACCATGTACTGATCTACGCCAACCAAGAAAATCTGCTTGCACCCCATCTGCAAGGCAAGGTCTATACTGGATGGAACGCTTGAGCAATAAGCAAGACCTATGTCGTCTGGCTCTATCTCATCCTCTGGAGTGGGTCTTCGATTGAATACCAAGAAGTCTGGGATCTCTTCAAAGTGAGGCTTCCAGCTTTCCCGGACGACTTTCGTCGCCTTCATCGCTTTTACCTTTTTCCACCAACTCCATCGTCTACATAGGGCGTCATTGGAAACCCAGTATCTACGATCAGGATCACCTTCCTCCCAAGGCATGATTAGACATGAAGAGTTGGTAGAAACAACGACATGATCGAAGATCTTGTCTAGAGGCTTCTCATAGAAGATCTTTGCTAAACTGGGTCCTGCCCCAATGATAAAAGCAGACTCACCTGAATGCTTGTCAATTAGATTTGTGTACGGTTGTAGTCCCATCTATTTCTATGAACTGTCCTCTGACGATTTCTTCCTTCTCTTCCTCATTATCGTCAGGAAATGCGTATATACCCTCATTGACTACGATCTTAATAATGTACGCATGTTTTCGTGGAAGATAGATAGAGCTTAAAACCTTGCACGGTATATTGGCATTACAAATAACAAGATACGTTGCAAAATCCATTTCAAATGGAGTGGTATAGATATGATCGCCTTCCATGGGCTTGGGAAGCAATTGAACATCAGTAGTAGAGATCAAGAAATGATATTCGACCCTCTTCTTCTCAAAGTCTATTAAGAGGTCTACAGGATCTCTAAGAGATATTTGATTACCCGAAGGCAATGCTAGATAATCGTGTTTATCAGGTATGAATAGAGAAAGTCTGTGCATTAATAACTATAGCGACTCTCCTGAAACACATCTTCCTTTTTCAGCAATCCTGATTCGACCAGGAACATACTGGGTCCAGAAGGAACTGGAGTCGCACCTCTCCCTCCTATATAGTGTCTTCGGTAAGAACAGTAGGAAAGCATTAGGTGCTCTTTCGCTCTAGTCATACCTACATAGCAAAGGCGACGTTCTTCTTCAAGCCCATCGGGGCTCTCAATGACAGACCTTCTATGAGGAAGAATGTCTTTTTCTACGCCGATTATGAAGACTACTGGGAATTCCAATCCCTTCGCTGCATGACAGGTCATTAGAGACACTTGACCCTCTTTGGAGTCCTTGTCTGCCGTACTGACCAATGCAACGTTCTCCAGATACTTGACGACATCAAGACCTGAGTTTGCAGCAGAGTCTACCAATTGCTTTACGTTTTCGATTCGTTCATTGAACTTTTCGTCGTCTGATTTGCAGTAGGACTGCAAATGATCCTCAAAGTCCATGCCGTTTGTCAGGTCGCTGATCAAATCGGCTGTAGGAACCTTGTCCCATTCTTTTCGATACAAGGACCCTATCTTGGCGCAAGCTTCCCTGACCTTCTTTGTCTTGCCGTCTTTTGCGTATGAATCCACGACTTGGAGAATGTCTGAATTACCGGATATAGCATCATTCTCTATTTTGCCGACTGTTACGTCTCCGATCCCGCCCATGCATTTACATATTCTATGGAACGCAATGCCATCATGAGGATTAACCAAGAACCTGAGCATCGAGATACAGTCCTTGATCTCCTTGCGGTCATAAAAGCTTCCGCCACCAATAATCTGGTAGGAGATGCCGCATTTGGCAAACACTTGCTCTATAGGCTCAGAGAAGCTGTTCATCCGGTACAGGATGGCGATATCTTCCGGATTGTACCCAAGCGTATTAACAACATGCATCACCTGATGCCCGATATACTCAGCTTCCTCGAATTGGCTCTGGAACCCATGGCATTGTACGTCTGCGCCCGAGGGATTCTCCGTAACAAATTCTTCAGCCATATGACTGCTGTTATGTCGGATAAGTTGGTCGGCGACGGCTATGATTTCTGGCGTAGATCTATAGTTCAATGAGAGGGTAATCTGCTTGCAGTTCTCATGCATATCGATGAAATCAACGATATTCTGACATCTGGCTCCACGCCATCCGTAGACCGAATTATGTACTAGTATTCCATTGGCACAAAAATTATGATATCTTCTAACATCTAAGTCAATGACATGGCCCGTATATTCTAATTCTTCGACATTTACAACTTCATCATCTACCACATTCCCATCCTGATCGATTGAATATATAGACATACCTCTAAGGACTTGCGAAGCAGGCATAAAAGGTAAAGTTTTTTCAGTCAACCTAGCCTGCTGAATTAATTCGCAATCCACTACAGTGTTTATTAATTCGTAGTTTTTATACAACGCCCCCATATCAGATACTGATGTTTCATATCTCCACCCTTTCTTACTAGACCGAGCAGATAAACCCATATCGTTTATCGCATCGGCATCTTGCCAACTAGAGCCACCGATAGAGCACCTATGCAAACTACTATGCCTAGCATCTCCGCACAACGTAATATTAAAGTTCCTACTTCTGTTCCCGCTCATACACTTGGGCATATGATGTGGATATGATATAGAGTACGCCTTATCATACAATAGTTTTATTGCAGGCGACTTAGTATCCAGAGATGAGAACAAACTATCTATATCATTTTGACTTAGGAAAAATCTATTTCTTGTCTTAAAAGGGCAGGTAGGCAAGCCATACTTAGAGGCATAGTACATTTCTTTCCATCTAGCTTGATGCAAATTATCTACAGCATCAAGAAGCCATATCTTGTCTGCTCCTTCTTGGTTTATCCTTGATTTGCATCCTGCCCATTGGTTCGGGTTGTGTCCATATTTTCTCGTAATTCCTATGCGATATCCCATCCCCTTCTTGTACATCAAATAAACGAAATGATAATTAACCTTTCCTTCGGGAGTATATCCAGCAAAATATATGTGTTCCTTAGTTGTAATAAGAGATTTACCTCTATGAGTAGTTATCTTTATAGCTGGTAAATTATTGACTTTCTTTTTATAAACACTCTCCACGCAACTGGAAGAAGAACGCCCGCCACCCACACCAACAATAATCTCGTCACCTTCTTTGATGCTACTGGCTAAAACATCCCCAGATGGGGTCAGTATCATAGAGCCTTCTATCACACACTGGCTCAGATCGCCAACAACAAAGACATTGTCATGATTTGCGGATATGCGATTGATAAGCGAAAATTGAGCGAAGTTTGTGTCCTGAACTTCATCAACCTGAATGTATTCGAACCTGTTCTGCATCTTCTCCAAAAGATGAGGATGTTCATCAAACAATCTGAGGACTTCGCAAAGCAGACCTGAGAAATCAATCAGTTGATTCGCCTTGATACGCTCCAAGTAGGTCAGAGCTATTGCAACATACGAATCATCTTTCATTCGCTCTTCAAGTCTATCTTCGTCTTCCAATGATTCTCGCCAGTTATTGACTACGGAGGCGATATAACCACATTCAGGCTTAGAAATCTTCTGACCAGCTTGCCTTCCGATTTGGGCTAGGAGATCTTTCTGGTCTCCATCATCAATGATATTGAAGGTTCCATATCCGATGCGGTCCCCAAGCCCTCGTAAAACTTTGGAACAGAATGAATGGAACGTCCCGATGAAGAATGGTTGTTTCGCTCCCTCATCCATACCAAGGCGTTCGTATATGCGTTCTCGCATCTCGGTAGCTGCCTTGTTGGTGAAGGTAACGCATAAGATAGAAGATGGGTTGACCCCTGATTCGATCAGGCGGGCAGTACGTTCTACAAGCAGGCGAGTTTTACCGCTACCTGGAACGGCAACGATCAGACAAGGTCCATCTTTATGATTGGCTGCCAGTTCTTGGGATTCGTTTAGCTTCATTTTCTAGGCTACTCATTACTTTGATCAATCTCTTGACAGGGACATATCCTACCCCTTCTCTAAGCACACATCTCATATCTTGGTGCGCAGTAATGATTTGAATATGTGGAAGTTCATCAACACTGAATTCGTCGCATAATTCTTGGTTCTCGTCGGCGAAAGCATCTACGAACTCATAATCTACGTTATGCTTAACCATGTCTTGCATGAGAAACAGGCATTTCTCGCAGTCCTGACTTCCAAAAATTCGTATCTTAATTTCCACTATTTACGCCAAGAAGCTCGATGATCTCATGATAAGGATACTTGTCGAAGAAACCATGCTGTTTCATGAGTGTGTCCCAATTAGATGAGTCTTTCATCTTGCTCATCATATCGTCCAATTTCTCGTCTGTCATGTCAGGTTCAGAAATCAGAGTAAGTTCTTTTCCAACCATATTGTCGCAAAATTCTATTAACAATTGAGGAGGGATTACTTTATCAATTCCAAGAGCCGTTCCCAAGTCTTCTCCCGGCCATACTAAAGTTCGGTCAAAAGGATCAACTTCCTTTCCATTTACCTCAAAAACCTTGGCCTTCCAAATAACAAGATCCTTACTTTCCTCGTAATGAGTATCAAGGATCTTGATCTTAAACCTGCTTTCCTTTACTGCTTGACGGACATCGTCGCCAGGGGGATTCATGGAAGATGATTTGAAAATATCATTACTCACAGGTGTTCCTCGATAAGATCTGCTATTTCTTCAAAGCTCATTGCATAGATGTCGTTTAGATTGGTTATACGTGCAGGACCAACCCATGGATCGTACGATAGTAATCCCGCCCATTCTACGACTTTGCTAGGAAGAAAATTTATTGTTCCCTCCCAATCTTTGTGAGCAAATGCTATTTTGGTTTTGCAGTCATTAGTATCGTATGGAATGTGGTAGTATTCTTCTACGAATTTCTTGAGTTCCTTTTCAGTCGGTTCGTAATCAAACCAGCCGTCTTCAAGAAGCATGCCGCAGTGTGGGCATACTTCTTCATTGTCATTAAATTCCATTTGAGATCTAAATACTTCTTTCATCTCAGTTTTATCCAATGGAAGCCATTCGTATTTCTCCCCCTTACCTGGACCCTCAAGCCACAATTGGCACAGGACTCCCAGAGGATCATATCCGCCTCTAATACCTGTGTAAGACGATCCTGCGCAATGGGATTTTCTTAAGCTCCCTATGCATTGATCGAACCTACCACTTCGAAGTTCTTTAACCCATTTATGTTTAACGTTAATATCCATTTACGCATCCTCCTGGTTTTGCAATATGGATTGTAGGTTTTTCTGTATCACTTTGATAAAGCTTTTTACAGCTATGGTCTTCTCTTCAAATTTGCCGAATTGCCTCAATACCTGAAGCTGTTGCAGAATATCATCTTGGAACAGGTGAAGTAATATGTGTTCAGAATACCTTCTATATGAACCGCCTACCTCGTCATGTATGTTTTCTCGTTCAACAAACTCTTCTTCGATGTCTACCGTTTTTTCCCACCAACCATCTGTATCTTCTTGCGTTACCTTCTTTCCATTAACAGTTGATACCAGATCGCATTGATCACGGAAAACGGCATCGATCTTATCCTTGTAAATGACTCTCAGACGTTCGACTCTAGGGTTGAATTCTTCCTCAGGAGTTATGCCATACACACGACAAGACAATGGTCTAACGCCATGTATGTTGCAATTGTTATTGTCCTCGTTGAGGAATATACATCCCTTGGTCGGAGAGTCGTTGAGATAATCCTTAATGGCCTTTTCGATCAGATCTAATATATCGTGATATGGCCATTCGCTTATGATATGTTTCCAAGCATTGAGGAATCCAACATACAGTACCTGAGGAGACTGTAATCTACAGCACCAGGCATTACATCCTCCGTCCTGCTCTGTACGGTCGATATGGTCTAGACAGCCCTTGGTTTGAGGGATCTTCTTATAGACCGCCTGCAATCTGGCTGCTACCTTATCTACTCTGGAATTATTTCCAACACTCTCTGGCATTACTTACTAAAGTCAAGTGAATCATAATCCTCGTCGCCGTCGATGTCCGGAATCTTGCTTTCGTCAATTTTCATATCTTCTTCAAAACGTACGGTAACACCAGGCTGACCTTCTTCCTTCTCTACGCAGTCTGGAAGGCTACCAGAGCTATCCCATGCATCGAGAACTTTGTTCAGATCCTTCTTGACCAATTTCCTTTCTTGGACGGAAACGTTATCCAATTCTTTTCCCGCCTTAAGTTTTTTGAGCAATTCACCTTCGTCAATAACAATCCACTTTCTTTGCGCCTTACGGGTATTGACCCTACCGACGCCAGGAAAATCGACTTTTGTTTTCCCATGCTCATCCAAGGTTGCCATGGTTACTTCTTTGAGAAATCCGATTTCATTATTCAACTTAGTCAAGGCATCATCAATTGCTTCTGCTCGTTTCTTTTTCAATGCCTTGTATTCTTCGATTCGATCCTGACATGCCTTGATACGGATTAGAGCGGCTTCGATATCCAGAACGTCGTCTAGTGCCGATCCATCTCCATGCTGTATTTTTTGAACAATTGATTTATCGCCTACTGCTACTTCTGACATATTCTTTCTCCCTTGGTTAGCGTTTTTCTACTTCAATGAGTATACCTGTCTTCTCAACACCACCGAAATCTACAGTCACGAAACAGGCTTTGGCGATCAATTCCTCGCCCTTCTTTTCATATTCTCCTCTGGCGATGATAAATGCTTTCATAGCGTTGTTCAAGGCGGCAGGACCAACGCATCTGAGTTTTGCCATGTCGTGCTTGCCAAAAACTTCCTGTACGGCATTGCCTAGCTTCTTTACATAATCCCTATCTGCGTCTCTGTCTCCCTTACTACCTTTAACTAACAGGATTGAGGGATCTTCAAGTTCAACGTGATCTGCATGTTCTGACATCGTAAAATCCTTGTAATGTGATTTACATTCTGTGTTAGATATCGTCAGAACGTAACTCAAATCTTCACAAGGGATTCCACGACCACTTAAAACGAGTAGAATTTCTCCCTTTTCTCATCCAAACCATGATCCATCCATATTTTGGACTTCAAACATATACTGCCGAATTCACAATACTGACATTCGTACGAAGATTTAGATTTAGGCTTCGGCGGAGGCAGTTTCTTGCTTTCGACCATAGCATTCATGGCTTGTGCCGTCTCTACGATACGATCATACAATCCTTGGTCCCTATTGACCGGGAAAGCAACCATACTTGAGTCGTCTTTGCATTCATAGATCAAACAGCCTTCATCTATCTCTAACAAATGGACGTAGATAGTTAGCTGAATGACATACTCTCGGTCAGGACCCTCTTTCTGGATCTTCTTAAATCTTCTGGAATTGCAAGTCTTCATATCAACTACCAAAGGAGACTTCGGCAAATGGTCTACATTGAATGTTTTCCTAACTCCTTCAAACCTGTCAGGGGAGAGGAGAGAGAAATCCAATACCTGATCGACATGACCTGTAAATTGAAGTTCGTCATTAATGACATTGATTTCATGATACACGAAACCCCTGTTGCCACAACAACATTGCTTCGGTCTTGGCACTCCAAGTATGTCATCTTTTCCATAGGCCCTGGATGCTTGCTTGTCCAAAATGCCTTCTCTGTTTTCTTTGGACAGACCATTGACAGGTTTGCCGTCATCATCAAAAAAGAAGCACATTGGATTTGAACAATGCCATACGCCTCGAAGAACGCCGACGCCATCCCAGTAGTTAGCCCAACGATCATGCATGTTATGGCCCTTGTCAAAGAGCCTAAGCGTTTGGCTTTCTAAATCTGAATGCTTGAGTTCAAGAAAACCCATATCAACGTATCGTTTGTATTGGGCTCTTCTTAGGCATTTTCCAAATTCCGAAGGATGCAAATATGTATAGTCTCTTATTGTAAGATCTCGCTTATTTCGCCATCGTAGATATGTATCGATGACGTTCATTAGCGAAACAATTTCAGGAGGTGTAAAATCAGGCATGCAATAAAATTCCTTTAGTCAAAGTCGTTCTCTGTTTCTCGTTGTTCTGCCTCCCTTAAAAGGGTGACCACGGACTTCTTTCCGTGTTCCATAATGTAATCGTCCGGATCCAAATCCAAAGGAAGGGCAACTGGAATAACCTTGACGCCATACGCTTGGAAATCCATATCTTTAGCCATTTTCAGTGCTCTTGTTGTTGCCGATCTGCCTGCTGTGTCTCCGTCAAACATAACAAAGATTCGTCCACAATATCTACTCAGTAATGCAGCATGAAAAACAGTCATAGCTGATCCTGAAGTGGCTACCGTGTTATCCAATCCATTGCTATGGAGACAGGCAACGTCATATTCCCCCTCTACAACGATAGCTGCACGACGGCGCAGAATTCCTTTCCACGCCATGTTGAGACCAAAGAGGTGAAAACTCTTATCAAACTCTTCATGCAAAAAGGGCTTCGAACTGGTTTTCGTCGGATCTTTGGTTATGATCGCTGTTAGATTGTCATGAACATCGTATAGAGGAAATATTAAACGTCCTCTATACTGATGTTCAATCCGTCTTGGGCAGCAACCGAACCTAAATCCCCTGATTACATCGTCCGAAAGCCCTCTTTTTTCACGAAGGTATTGAAGGTATTTCTTCCCCTCGTCTTTCCATAACGCATCGATGGACGCCTCAACTATCTTTTGCCTTTCGAGGTCGCCCAACCGGTTTACCCACTTTTTCCTTTCTTCCGCCATTGTCTTTGGCTTTCTTGGGTTCGTCTACTGCCTTCGGGTCTTGAAGCAAGATTTCGGGAGGCAGGATTACTTCTTTCTCTGTAGCCTGACCTTTAACTTCAGAAAGCATTTCGTTGAACAGCGTGGGCTTATCATCGAGGGCTTTGATGAAGTCTTCGTAAGTGAGCTTCTTACATTCTTTCCATGTATAGAGATTCTCACGAACAGCGATCAGTTTCATCTGTCTTCCTACGTCGAACAAATGCTGTGAGATGTTCGGGAAGTACTGTTTGTAATAGACAGGAACGCCCAACGTGATGTAACGTCCCTCCTTGTCTATGAAAGGTCTGGCGAAGCGATTCTTTTCAATCTGAACTCCGCTGTATTTACCAACGATTTCGTCGCCAGCAAAGATGGATTCCTTTGCCGCTTTTCGTATGGTTACCTTCAATCGAACTGAAGCATTATGCTTCAACGATCTTCCACCAGGCGATGTCTCCGGATTACCGAATGAAACACCTGGCTTTTCTCTAAGCTGATTAATCAAGATAATCAAAACATTGTGCTTGGCTGCATAATGAGATATGCGCCCAAGTTGTTCAGCCAATAAACGGGGAAGCAATGCAACCGTCTGTTTGCTGGCATCATGTTCATCTCGGTATTTTGGAACAAGGTTTGCAACCGAATCCAAAACAACTACCTTGATAATGTCGCTTTTGCACCATTCGACAATCTTGTCCATGATGTCTTCAGCGAAATAATTCTTGTCTTCCGTTTCGCTAAAGCCTTCACTGAAAATGACCTTGTCAACGTCAACGCCATTTATCTCGGCAAGTTCTTCTCGATAAGAGTGCTCGGTATCAATCCATGCAGGCACTAATCCCATTTTCTGGGCAGAACCGACAATGCGGTGAGCGAGACTTGATTTACCTCCGCCCTCGTTACCGTAGATCTCTACCAAATAACCAAGGGGTAGACCCAGCGCTTTTGCTGGGTCGTACCCCTCGATTTGGTCCAAGTCTACAGCAGACGGATCGAATCCGTAACTCAACGCAAAGTCGAGACCGAAATGCCCAAAAGGAACGTTACCTTTGTTTTTTGCTCTTGCACCAACTCGGCAAAAGCCTTTCATGTTCTTGATGAGTTCATCAAGATTCTTATCTAGGTCACTCTTGGCCATCTGATCCCTCCTCTAGTGTTTGCGGTTTGATGATTTCGAATTTCTAATTGGCAATAACTGATTACCAAGAAGAGAAGTCGTCGTCGTCGCCGCCTCCACCAGACGCTGGAGTATCAGATTTTCCGCCCTCCGCCCCGCTGCTCTTGGGAGCGTTTCCGCCACCGCTGGAGTCCTCTTCGCCGAACAACTTCTGTTCAAGCTCGTCTGGACCCAATGCTTTGAACTCTTGCTCAAGGTCGTAAACACCTTCCTTGATCAATTCGAGTTCTTCTTCTGCGAAAGGCTTGCCTTCGAGGAAGCTGACGCCATACTCGGTATTGCGACCAGTTCCCTTGACAACGATTCCGAAGTCGCCGCCTTCTTTACCGCCTGGAGACTTGCCGCTCATCTGATACCAAGCCATGAAGCCACGGAACACCTTGGGACCGGCTTCGAGAATCTTGATAACGCCATCCGCACGATCAATAACATTGATCGCATAACGCTTACGAGGCTTGTCAAGATCCGGATACTTAGCACCAACTGGACATGTCTTGGGGTTTTCGCAGACGCCGCTACGAAATCGTCCGCCGAACGAATGAAAGTATTTGAAGAACATGACTGGCTTGCCTACGGGACGAACCGTATAGGTATTGTTGCCCGCAAGTCGCATGTACTTATTACTTCCGCCGCTACCGGCATTCTTTTCCTCATCAACGATCTCATTCCAACTTACTACTGCCATAACTTTCTCCTTTCCTTATGGTCTGTTGGATTCAATGAATCTCATCCCAACTGACAGATCGGGTCCCTTGGTCTTGGTTTGGATCAACAACTGAATCTGTGAGTTGATCAAAATCATCGGACTTGGGATTCTCTGCTGCCGGTTGGCTCGGACTGGAAGGAGATGAAGAACGTTCAAGCTCCTTCTGAGGCAATGCGATGGTCACCTGTCGAGACAAACATCCCATTGCTCCATCTAATGTCTTCAATGTATGTTCGGATACTTTGAAGACGGTCTTTAGCCAAGAGAGATAAAGTTCAAAATCTCTCAAGTGCTCGAAGAATAAACCTTCCTGCTTGTTTACCGGTTTCTCGGATTGCGTTCGGTTTATAACTCCGTGCAGTAGGTCTCCAAACCTGTCAGCGGCAAAATATTGTCTACTGACAGTGGAGTAAATTAGTGATATCCTGTTGATCCAATCCTGACATATACGCATCTTCGTATAGATTTCTCTTGGATCCCAAGTCGAATTCTTCAGATCGACCTTGGCTTCAGCTATTTGATTCATCCAATGATGGTATGGAATCTGTTTCCCATCACCCATCTCAAGAATAGTTTTTACAACGTCCTTCTTATGGGCATAAAAGATTACCCATTTCTCAGAAGGCGGCGAGAATTGCCATCGTATTTTGCCCTCAACAACAAGCACTCCATCGATGTTGTCGAAGTTGCCAGATAGATCTTTCTCAGATGGTTCTTTCAAATCTTCAGATGGTTCTTCCTGAGGGGCCTCAGGCTCCTTCACAGGCTTTGCCGGGGAAGTAGCCGGAGAATCCTCTGGGGAAGTCTCGGACTCAACTGGGGTAGTTTCAGGCTCTTCTGGAGCCTTCTCTGGCTCTGGCTCTGGCTCTGGCTCTGGCTCTTGCTCTTCTCCAAGAATGTCTTCCAAAATTTCGCCAGAAGATTTGGGCTCTTCTTTGGGTTCTTCTTTGGGTTCTTCAGCCACCGCTGTACCCTTACCGTCACCAACTTCCCATTCTCCGAAATCGTCGTCAAAATCTCCGGTACTACTCACATCGTCGCCTTTCGTTTCGGGTTTCTCTTCAACTTTGACTTCAACTTCAGGTTCATCGGGTTCGTCTTTTTCTTCTGGAAGAGAAACCTCAAGGGTTTTTGTTTCTTTACCATCAAGCTTTTCAGCTACTTCCTGAACATGATCCGTAAATGCGACGTTCTGGCTGCCATCATCGTAGGCCGACGTATCGTAGTCACTAGACTCGTCAACCGACTTACTCTCTTGAGTAATATCGAAAAGCTGCTCAATTTCTTCCATATCTGGTTTGCTCATCGCTCTGCTATTCTAGCGAATCGAAGTCACTATTCTTAGACTTTGACTGATTAGTTGAGGCATTCTTTTGCCCACAATCCAGTTCCTTCATGGCTTTCTCGATAGTAACTAGAGCTTCCTTGCACAGAAGGGCTGCATGTTTCTTGGTCTTTTCTATTCTTTCCTCAACCGTTGTCCATGTGATCTCTTCTTCAGAAGATACGCTTACTGTTAAGTTTGCGTACGGGGCTGTAGGAATCAGCCTCGTAATCGTCTTGGTTATCTTCGATGTCTTTTCTTCTGCCATTTCTTTGCTCCTTATCCGAATATGTCCATTGATGGGTCGCCCTTTCCTCCGGCTCTCTTCAAGTCCTCTCGAAGCTGTACAAAGGCGGCTACGACCTTCTCTTTTGCGTTCCCCGTCACCTTCTTATGTAGATAGAATCCATCTTCTACAAGGGCCTCAACGGCTTTGGAATTTACGAATTCCGACGACGTTCTAGTTGCCAGATCACGTAGATCCTTATATGGACTATGTTCGGCTATATGCTTGGCTGCGCTTAGCCCCAATCCTTTGCAAGAACCTAAACCTGGCCTTATTTCTGTATTGGAGATGCCCGCATCCGAATCCGCTTGCCTTTCGATCTTGAATAACGCACTACAATCGTTGATCGTCTTAGGCAATACCTTGATGCCAAAGTTTCTTCTTGCATCCGTAAGAGCATGAGCAATTTTCTCATATCGCTTATTACTCGCATCAGTCATGTTAACATTAATGTTGGCACAAATGTACTCGTCCGTGAAATGAGCCTTCAAATATGCCGTCGTCCAACTAATGTATCCGTAGCAACAGCTATGACTTTTGTTGAACCCATACGAAGCAAATGGCGTGATGAATTTCGTCCAGTATTGTTCAGCAACAGTATCAGGTACTCCATTGGCAATACATCCCTCAATAAACTGCTGACGATACTTGTTGATGATGTTCTCTTTCTTCTTGCCAACACCTTTGATCATCGAATAACCATCACCAATGGAGAATCCGGCTAACGCATTGCAAAGCTGCATAACTTGTTCTTGATAAACCAATACACCATAAGTATCCTTAAGATACGGCTTTACATGGGGCTCAATTGTCTTATGAAAATACTCGACCCTTTTATCGCCGGTTTTTCTGGCACAATACTCAGGGATGGAGTCCATCGGACCAGGCCGGAAAAGAGCAATAGCAGCGACAACGTCATCAAAACGGTCAACGCCTATTTGCCTCATTGTGTTCTGCATACCAGGGTTTTCGCATTGGAAAACGCCAGTCAAATTACCCGTACGATACAAGGCCAAAGTTTTAGTATCATCCAACGGGATGTTGGTGATATCAACATCAATATCGTAACGCTCTTTGATAATTCGTGTCGCTTCGCCAATAACTCGCAACGTAATGATTGACAAAACATCAAACTTGATTAGACCTAAAGCCTCCAAGTCTTCAAGCGAGTATTGAGTTGCATATTCTACCTTACCCTCTTCCTTGGTTCGTCTAAGAGGAGCAAGAGTTTCCAATGGTACATCTGATACAACGATACCAGATGCATGCTTGCCGAAGTGGGACTTCAATCCTTCGATATTGTCAACATGGCGAAGGATTTGGGGATATAGATCGAGGTAGTATTTGAATTCGTCGCAATACTCATACGCCATGCGTACGTTTTTAGCGACAACAGGATTGCCCTCTTTATCACGGAGTACGATCTTGTATCCCTTGGGAAGCGTTCCTAGAATCTCGTCAACCTTCATCATATTGGCATGACGAAACTCTTCGGGACCACGACTCCAACAATCGGCAATATCAAGAGACTTGATCAGTCTGGTTATGCAATCTCTCAACTTGAGCGTTGAATGCGTACCGATATTACCGACGTTTTCTCTACCATATTTGTCAATGATATACTGATAGACTGCTGCTTGATCATCGAAGTCTGTATCGATATCAGGGAATCCATCTCTAGCATAGGCACGTCTTGGTTCCATAAACTCGCCATCTGGTTTTTTCTTCGTTAGACCAGACGCCCAAGCGAACCAACTGTTGAGTATGTTTTTCTTACCTACCTTGCCTTTTCTCTTCTGCCAAATTCCGTACATATGCTCTAGGTTAGAAATGCCAGTCAGACCTTCCGTCTTAGATAGGTCTTCAAGTTCTTTATCCACTTGGATAAGGATATCATCAGGAACGTCCTTGATGGCGTCCTTCATCTCTTTCATCATTTCGTCTACTGAAGGCACTATATGATTACCTCATCTTCTTCATCCGCATCTACGGTAACGATGCGTACGACATCCTTATCTTCCTCAAACCCAAAGTCGCTTTCCAATATGAAGCGTTTTGTATCGAATCCCAAGAATCTTTCCCACAATAATCCATATTTGATAGGATCAGGACCATATGTAACACCCAAACATCTCAACAAAACGCTTGCATAAGCGGAACCTCGTCCGCAACCGGTGAGGATGTTGTTTTCCGTAGCATGCTTTACATAGTCCCATACAATGAGAAAGTATGTAGCAAAATCGTAGTTGTTGTTTTCCTTAACGATGTTGATGTCGCCAAGTTCTTTATCCAATGCCTTGATATGTTCTGGACTCTTATCCCATCCAAGTTTTTTCATACCCTCTTGTGCCAAATGTTCCAAGAATTCCTGTGGTCCTGCATATTCATCAGGGACTTGGAATGGAGGCAACCTCATGCCACCAAATAGATTCTTGGCGATATCTTGGTCATCAACCCTTTCCGCCAACGCTACCGTGTTATGAAGTACCGATGGCGTATGACCCCATATCTCAGACATTTCCGGTCCAGACTTGAGATGGAATTCGTTGTATGGGAAATGAACTCGCTTGGGATTGTAAATGCAACTAGACTGGTTCATACACATGAGAACCTCTTGCGAAGTCCCTTGATGCTTATGAATGTAGTGACTATCATTGGTAGCAATGATAGGTATATCAAGCTCCAACGATAGCTTGAATATGTCAGGTATGATATGCTTCTCTTCTGTCAATCCATGGAATTGTACTTCTAGAAAAAAGTCGGCTCCAAAGATGTCTTTGAGAATAGTCGCTGACTTTTTAGCCTCTCCATAACGATCAGCCGCAAGATTTGCATTAATAACACTTGACAAACATGCTGATGAACAAATCAACCCTTCACTATGATCGGCCAGCATATGCAGATCTACTCTTGGATTAGAATAGAAACCGTCCAACCACGCCCTTTGGGAAAGCAGACAAAGATTCTGATATCCAGCAAAATTCTTTGCCAAAAGAACCAGATGCCTATTGCCCTTCTTCTTGTCTACCTGTTTGTGAACATCGTGTTTACGGGAAAGATAGGTTTCCATCCCGATGATAGGTTTGATGGGATCGTAGACAATAGGTTCGTTATCTTTGTCCCTGGTTGCATTGGCGTACTGAATGAACTTAATAGCCGCACTCATGTTGCCATGATCGGTTACAGCCATAGCTGGAGATCCCCTTCGACGGGATTCCATTACTAATTCTTCCAACTTGGCCATTCCGTCGAATTGACTGTACTCGCAATGCGAGTGGCAGTGAACGAAATGATTGTCAGGAACTATTGTCTTTGCCATCTATGCCAACATCCTCAAGTCCTGGGATATCCAGTAAGCTAAATCGGTTTGTCTTACCCCCTCTTTTAAATAAGTCTACCGTATTAGCAACCACTGTGATCTCCCTAATTTCGTCAAAGCCTATATTCTTCTTCATGATGTTGCGTGGATTGTAAATTGCTATTTTGCAGTCATGCTCTCCGACATCCTCGATCTTAACCTTGTGATGGGTCGTAATATAATCCTGAAAATCGCTGCCCTGTCTTTCGACGATAACCATCCTGACATGCAGTCCCTCTTCCTTGATCCCAGAAAGAAGCTCCATAATATGGGAAGTTTCCGTCAACTCGCTATTCGTGACGGTTGTTAGGACTAGTTCTTTTCTTACATATCTCATGAATGCTTGCCTGGATCATAAGGGACCCTATTGCCATCCCTTGTCTTTATATATTTGGGCTTCAGTTTTTTGACAAGATCAGGATCTTTCTTCCAAACCTCAGCACTTCCGTCAACCATGCCGGTTTTACCCCCATTGTCCCAAAACGGGACAGGAGGACATTCGACCCCATCGGTATGAACGTAGGGTTTGTCCTTGTCTTTGAATGATCTAATGTCTTCAAAAACCTCGTCCGTTTCAGGATGTTTAAAAGTGTAGATTGGCATCAAAAATCCAAGTCCAAGAACCCGCCCCTTTCCTCTTGAATATCGACCGTTTCTTCCAAGTCCTTAGGATTCATGCGTTCATCCATTTTGCGGCGATATAGTTCGATGATCTTTAACCCTTTTTTCATAGATGCTTCTAAGATCAGACTGTGGACCTTCTTACCCAACTTTTCTTGACCTGATTGGGTTCTAGGCACACTCGACCTACCCATATCTTTCAAAGCAGCAGAGACAAATGGATTCCTATCATTGTGAAAAACAGTATAGAGATATGGCAGAAAATTGTTCTTGACTATATCTTCGTCTCTATACCCCTTGCTGGACAGATATGAAGAAGACCACCCATAAGCAAATTCTTCTTCAACATCTACGCTCCCCTTTGCTTGCCCCATCTCGTGCGAACAATAATGCAGCAGTTCATGAACAATCACTTCATCGTCTGTTACTTTAGCTCTGATCGCCCCCTTAGCACTACTCCAGTTACGCTTTTCAGGAATAACGATAATCTTGAACATTCTGTGGTAAAACCCACCGACACCTTCGTATCCACATTCATCCAGTAGCCTTTTCCTAGCTCTATAGATCGTCGCCTCTTTTACCTTGCTGTTGGGGAAGATTCTGTCTACATATTCAAAGCTATCTTTGAATTCGGGATAAACAATCTTAACTGTATCCGAATCGGCTTGAATCTTAGCGATATGCTCTTTCTCAAGATTAACTTTGGTTCGTATATCACTAACCGCCTTTTCATACTGACGGCTATAGTTTAGATATGCTTCGCCCTTACGTTGTCTGTATCTACGAGCCATCGTTGTCACCGTCTTCTTCGCTGTCATCGTCTTCGGGACTATGAATAAAGCCTTCACACTCGACTACGGCAAATACTTCAGATCCTCTAATATAAAGTCTGAAGTCCTTGTTTTCTCCGATAACCGAAACCTCTCTACGTTCTATTGGATTGTCGCAATCTCTAGACTGACAGAAGGAACACAACGGTTCAGCCATTCCGCTATAATCAACCATCATTTTGAAAAGCGATACCGTTTTACATTTGTACTTCATTAGATCTTCTTGATTGACTTCTCTTCATCTGACGGAGGCAATAAGTCTTCATCCCCACTCCTCTTAACTGGGCGACTAACAATATCTTCTTCCTGTCCCTCAACAGCAGACGGAACTTCAGTTGTAGCCTGTGCGCTAGTCAGACTTTGCAATGGAGGAAGAACGGCTTGATTTTCATCGGTAAGATCTGACCTCTTTTGTATTTGAGGACTTGGCAATCTACCGCCCAATGCAGTAGGCACTCCTCCGGCTTGCGGTGCCGGAGCGATTGCTGGGAATTGTGATGCTCCAGGCGCTGGAGTTTGAACAGGAATAGCTTGGTGAGTTATTGCCGCTCCTGGCACCCCTGCTACTGCCCTACCGTCGATAACACCTTCTTGACGAAGAAGGTCTATAGTCTCGGTGAATAATGCTGCTGGCAAATCCAGCCAACTACCTTCTAGGTTTTCTGGGGCATCGGTAGCTCGTAATGAAATGGTTTCTCCGAATTCTTCGGTGTGATGAAACCGAACTACGAGTCTGTAATCAGGAATCGTCTCCGATTCGAATTCGAATTCTATGCTTGCTTTTCTGGATGAAATAGGCATACGCTGTTCTCCAAGTTGTTGTCTAATACTCTTCCTTAATATATTTCGGAAAAGATTGCGTTGTATCTCCAGTCGCTTTAATGTTTCTCTCTCCCTGACCTCTGTCTCTGGAGAGCTTATAAACGTTCCACAATGCGAACAGAACTTGCCATAATGGTTACTATGACCCTGAAAATAATGCCCGCATTTGGAGCATCCTATGCCCCCAGTCAGTTTACCCTTAATGTCGCCACTATTCTTCTTGGGCGTGTTCTCTTTCTCCATAGAGGTAATCCAAGTATGGAGAGTTTATAAGTAGCATCTGCCAAAAATGCTTCCAGAACTCTACGTCCTTTCGGACTAAAACAGGATCAGGAATGGGAGGCTTCCATCCATTCTTTTCTGCCCAATTTGCCAAACCTTCAACATCCGGATTGGTAAACAGGTCGCCATTACTGGTGGTGAACTCAAGAATGTAAACTTCACTTTTTTCATTAAGCTGGATCTCCATCTCCGAAACGCCTATGCGACGATATCCCATATAGGTTTCTAAAGACAACTTGGAACGCAAAGTCCACTTTTCAGAATAAGGAAACTCACCTTCCATGATCTTTTTGATTCCTTGGAATTCACCACTAGTTTCCAAGATCGTAAGATCAGTGAAATTTAGCATGTATTGAATATCATTCATACTAAAGACTTACAATCAAATGGCTTCTTTTCCTGCCATTTGTTGCCATATGACATTGTCCCTTTTGTCTTGTTCTTGTTCCTTTGCATACACTTTATATCGACTTGTAAACCATTCATCAGATAGTCTGAAGTAAACCTCTTGCAAAGATTCAATATCCCCACGATAAACAATGCGATCAACAACTTCTTGTACCTTATTAAGAAACAAGGCTTCAGATACATCAAAATCGACCTGTTCCAAGTACAGCCTGCTAACTGTACTTATTGACATGACCAAACTCGCAAGAAGTTCCGGCTCATCAACTACCACCCCTGCTTCTAACCTTCTGGCAACTTCTTCATTGCTAGAAGTTTCGTCATATTCAAGACCGTCGCCCAATTGGGCTACAGCTTTACCAACCGATACACCTTCCAAATTGGCGTATAGATTGATTACGTTCCCGCCGACTTTACAGCCGTAACAATAGAAGTTCTCATACTTACTGTCAGTGTATACAAAGAATGACGGATCGTTGTCTCCCTTATGTATGGGGCAACAATACTTGAGCTTGCCCGCACCGGCATTACCTAAAGGGTTATGTCCCTTACCGGAAAGGTATTCAGTAATTTTGCGTGTTTCTAGGATTTGATCTATCAGGCTCGCCATTACCAATCCTCGATATCAGCTAAACCATCGCCGCCCTTATCTTCATTGAATACCAGTTCATCGATATCTGCATCTTCGGCAATAGCGAGGATGTCATCTTGTTCTTCTTCAGTTTCAAACTGGTCGAGACTTCTGACCAAACTGATCTCTGGACGCACTTCCAGAGTTGCCTTGAAGTGTCCGTTAGCGAATTGCTTATCCCCATATCGAGATTTGATGCGATACAAATTCAATCTCAAGCTAGGCTGTTGGGGATCTGGTATCATGGCAAAGATATCGTCAGCATCGGCGGAGTATTCATGCGAACCACGAAGGTCTGTAGAACTGGGAACATATTTATCACCGCTTTGCTTGATCTTCTTAAGAGCTTCCCTACCAAGCTGGGCAGCAGATACGATGGCAAACCCCATATGTCTTCCCATGTGTCTTAGCGATTTAAGCATGTCGCCAATCTCAAGGTCATTACGATCAGAACGAGCCTGATCTGGGACCAAGTTGGCAATGTAGTCAACGACTACTATTCTCGGATGGAAGGCATTGATATGTCTTTCGATTTCCCTGCGTATGGCTGAGACTTTGGTCCTATCCTCTGCCTCCATGATAAAGAACCTGGACTTAGCATCTTTCCAAGATTCCGTAACTTCCACAACCTTCGCCCATTCTTCTTCAGTAAGATTCTTCTTCTTACGAAGTTTGGCAAATGGTATTTCTGTTTCTCTCGACAATATTTTCTGAAACAGAGCAGGACGAGGCATTTCCAACGGAACAAACAACACGTTCTTGTTCTGTTCTTTCCATACGTTTAGCCCCACGTTCAACATGGTCGTTGTCTTGAAAGCCCCAACATCTCCGGAGAACAATGTCAATGTCCCTCGTTCAAACCCGTTGGGCATTGAGTCGTCAATTTCTTTTATGCCACATTTTAGAAGGTCTGAGTCATCGTCATCAGATGCCATGACGGTCAGGTGCTGATTAGAATAATCGGTTATCGATTCGTAGATGATACGTTTACGTTGCTCTGTACTTATCGTGAGGTCTAATATGTTCTCGGACAAAGTTTGGACAGCTTGAATGCTGCCCTTCTGCTTAATATTCTCATCGTACCTCCTGATGATTTGGCTTGTTTGTTGCCTCAAATACCTGTCTATCAACGATGTTTTCAGGGCCGAAAAATCATCAACCTCAACGTTTTGGAACTGAATGACGTTAAATGCTTGTTCACTACTGATGCGATTCTTACGTTCAGGTACAAAGTTCTCCAAGAACATCTGGAAACCTTTGCGAGTAAGCTTCTCATTGTTAGACAAATAATACTCGATAGCCCGCATGACGATGCGGTTATCTGGATGAAACATATCAATAGGATTATTGTTCTCGAACCACTCTTGGGCGAGAACCTTATGCTCTATGAGCAAGTTGATGAGCATAAGCTCGTTATGTTTATTATCACTGACCGGCAATCTTATTCCCCTCTCCTCCAGACAACTCTACCATCGTAGTATCTTGGTCCTCACATATCCGGCCTATTCCCCTGCCGAATATGTCAGAAGGATTGAACTTAACGACATCCATGCGAAAGACGAGTATAGTAGGTAATCGGTTATTATAACGATAGACAAAAAACGGATCGAACAAAGAAGACAAATACTGTACCTTCTGCGATCCGGTTTTCCCTACATCTGCTATGATGTCGTCAACGACTAACCAGTCACATGTTTCATAATCGACTGATGCCGTATCTCCGTCCTGTAGAGACTTCTTAAGAGTCTGGTAGTCAACCCAAAAATACGTTTGATTACAGAACTCAGGCTTACGTCTCTGTGCGATTGCTTCCTTCATTACAATTGAAGCAGCAAACGTCTTGCCCGATGGATTCGAGCCTTCTTCACTCCCATAGATAACCATGCTGCTCCCCCGTTCCCTTCTCTTGTTAATTACAGAGAAGTGTCTAAGAAGAGCCTCTGTTTCATCGTTGCGTTCGCTCAGTTTATCAACAGGTATGCCGTTCCAACAATATCGGATCAGCTTTTTCTTGGCGTTCAATGCGTTAATGGGATCGAGGATAGTTTTTCCCGACCTGGTTTTACCATCGAAGTCAAAGATACTAAGTTGAGGATACCCCTTGGGGATAACAAACCACCAATAAGCTTTGATTTCAGCAGAAATGGCGCAAGAACATTTGTCCTTAGGACAATGGGATATGTCCTTAACAGAACACATTTTCTTAGCGATGGTCTTGTGGAACCTCTCTTTTAGCTGAGAAAGGCTAGTCATGTTAAGTCAAGATCCTTAGCTCGTTTTTCTTTTCCTCCTTCGACAGTTGCGACAACCGGATCATTAGCAATCTTGCATCGACCCTTCGCCCATTCTCGCAACTCTTCGAAGTCTTCCTTACGAATGTCATGTAGCGGTCTGATACTTTTCAAACCTCTGACAACATCTGCGTCAACCAATGGTCGCTTTGAATCCTCATAGGCATCAAACAAAGCTTCGTTGATTGCTTTCTCTATCTCCGCCCCGCTGTAGTGGTTCGAAGCATGGGCAAGCTTGTCCAAATCAAACTTAGTTGGATCTCTTCCTATCCTTCTCAGCAGAATGCCGAAAATCTGTTCCCTCGCTTCAAGATTGGGAAGATCCAAAAAGAATATCTCGTCAAAGCGGCGCAGGAATTCTGGCGGCACTTCCTCTTGAGCGTTTGCTGTACCTACGACAAACACTGGTTTCTTCTTCTCTTGCATCCAAGTTAAGAACATGGAGAATATGCGGTTCATTGTTCCGCCGTCCGTTCTGGCAGACGATTGGGTTCCTGATATACCCTTTTCGATTTCGTCTATCCATAGTACGCAATTATGGTTCACAAAACCATCCGCTACATACGCATGATCTCCATCACAAACTGGATCGAATACATGGATATATTCAGAACTCTCTTCTATCGACACAACCTTCGACATTGTTATCTCCTATTGTCTATGTTCTTTGGCAGGCAATATTTCTTTCTCAATGCATTTCTCCTTGTGTTCTTTAGTCCACAAGGTTAAAATACTGTCACCTACAGATAATTTCTTTAATTTCTTCCAATCCTGTTTGCCATCATTTTCAACAAGTACACGATGATCTTCTGTTGCTTTTATAGTCATGCCATCGTCAGTACAAATGGTTATCATTTTCCTTACCTGTTTTGGTCTACGAATGATAGATATAGTATTTTGATAAGAAACCTCACATTTACCATCTATGCTATACCCCATAGCTGGGGAACTCGCAGGTATTGTGACTTCTTCATCTTCAGGCAAGTCGCATAATCTATCGCCTATAATTTGACAGCTTTCTGCAAACCAATCGCCCATTGTTTTAAAACCACCATCTGACATTTGTACGATTGATTCTTCAGGTACGCAAGGGCTAATGGTCTCGGCCAATTTAATAGCTTCTCTTGCTGATCTTTCAGATTCCCCTTGAAGGGCATTAAACAAACTACCAAAATCCAAACGAAGTAATGGCATTTCCCATGCTGAGGCGATTGCCTTGGCCGTAAGGGATTTGCCACTACCCGGAATACCAACAAGGAAAAGACCGGCTGGACTCTTCAGGCAAAAATCAGCAGCATCCTTTTTGAATGCCATTCGCCTACGCTTGATCCAATGGATCAATTTCGGCAAACCTCCGACATCGTCGATGGTAAATTCCTGTTCACAGAATTCCAAGGTCCCAGCCTTTTGAATGATCTGTCTCTTCTCATCCAAAATGGTGCTGATATTAAAGTCCCTGTGGATAACGATACTTTTCGCATAGGCAGAATACGCATCCTCCAAAGTAAGCCCGCTGGCAGCCTTGATTAGATCTTCTTCTCGCTTCTCAGTTTTATCAACGATACCATTGATCTTGTTTTTAACCGCTGGAGCATTGACTACCATCCATAGAGCATCATGTAGTTCTTCGTTATTTGGGAATGGTAGATCCAATAAGGCAAACAGGTTTTCTGTTGACGGAGTTGCTGCGAAATATGGAGCAACAACGACTACAGCCGTAACGCTGTCAACCTTAGCCAGTTTCTTGATCCGCCTTTCAATGCCAGGAGCAGCTTCATCAAGATAATGATGGAAGTCAAGCATGATGAAAATGTCGCCTCGAACTCCACGACCTTCCATCTGTTTGATTTTAACAGCATCCTGATCTCCGACATGATTGATGATATGTTCAAGGGCTATGCCAGCATCCTTGATATCGTCTGATACGCTGCCGTCCACCTCTTTGGTTTCAAGGTCAACTAATCCCTCGAAACAATCCCATACATGGGCAACGTATCCCCTTGCGGCGCATAGATACTCAAAATACTGAAGTAGCCTGCGTTCTTCGCTGGTAGTTATGTAAATTAATGGACGCCTTGATTTCAAAAGAGCAAGCAAGTTGTTCTTGAATTCAGGCGTTGCCATACGGTCGAGTTGCTTTTCGCAATCTTCTCGCTTCATCTCAGCCATGCTGTTCCTCTCGAAAAGGTTCTACATCATACTAACAACATTTTGGGCACTTTATTGAGGACGCAGCATAGTATGCAAAAGCGTTTCTCGGCTCTTGGGCTTTTCTGACACTTGAAGAGTATCCCATACAGCTATGTCTTCGAATCCATCCAAATAAGATTCCATCAAAACCTTGGCCTCACTAATCATGCGGCAGTGTCGTCCCCGAAGACGCATGACATATCTTACCCTATCCTTATGGTCTAGGAACTCTCTGATCTTCCTGTGCTTGGTCTGCAAGTCGTGATCAGATATAGTGAAGGATATCTTAATCTCTTTTGTATGAACATGATTTTGGTGAGACTTCTTTTCTTTCTTACTGCGGTCGTATTGCATCTTGCCATAATCCATTATCTTACAAATGGGTAAAGACGTATCTGCATTACGATTTAGCTCTACTAGGTCCAAGCCGCTATTTCGGGCTTTGGCCATTGCTTCCTCTATACCAATGTCGCCTATCAGTTTATTTTCACCATCGATAAGCTGAACCTTTTTTGAACAGATACTGTCGTTGATACGGTAATAACCTTTTTTCATTCCTCTTTCTCTCCCTTCCCCAGAAAATGGAAACGACTATCATCTTTGACAGTCTTTACTTTACAATCTTCTTCATTCATAAAAATAGTATAGTCCATAACGGGCAACCACCTTGGATATGGATTATACCTCTCTGTTGCTTTGATAACGGAATCGAACATGCCCCTACTCTTCAAATTGGCACATATCCTAAGAACTTGGTTGACGGATTCTTCACGATCAAGACCTTTGATAATTTCCAACCAGTTGACGGCGATAAGAACTCCATAGTCACTCACGAACCTGGATGGACCCAATACATAAGCAGCTTCTACAGCCTTTGCGTTGATATGAATAGTGTCATCAATGATATCTTTGATATCAGGATCAGTTTCCATCTTAGATGCTTTGCGATAATTGTATTTGGAGTGAAAATCCATCAATATATCGTCGTATGCGAAGAACTTGATAGAGAAATTGGGGTATATCGCCATAAGACGTTTGATATGTTTGTCAAATACAAACTTGATATAATCACGCAACATAACGTTGTCGCAATAACCAAACAGGTCTACCAGAGAGTCGTGAATCGAATTCATGCGAAGGGCAATGAATCCCAAACTGTAAGACCATTCTCTGTTAAACATCTTCATATATAGGTCTTGGGCATACATCGCAAAATCACGCATCACCCATGTCCCAGCATCGTTTTTATCAAAGCCCTTGCGAACAGGAGCCGGTTCAATCTCATCGAAATCTACGATACTGGGCCTTCTGTCGCTGGTGCTAAAGAGATCTAACTCCGGAGGCTTCTTGGCCTTTCTGGAAACCTTTTTTCTGGGCTTCTTATCAGAAAAGCCAACAGCTTCAGGAACAGAATCCTTGAGGATGTCTGATGTGATACGCTTATCACTCATGATGCAATAAAGAGAAGCTCTCTATCTTTGTTCTCTTTGTTCTTTTTCTTGCGATATTTATAGTAATGTTCAATACTGGCTACCTCAACGCTATCTCTAAATTGCAACAAGATTTCCCGTATTTCCTCTGGAGGTTTCCAACTTGATTTCTCATTATAGCTGATAGCAAGCACAGGAATGTAACTTGCAGCTTGTAAGATGAGTTCAAAATGTTCTTGGTAATCGCTGGCAGACGCAAACTTGGAAGACGGGTCATCTTTATCCTTGCATCTATTGCCAATGTCTTCCTGCAAATAAAACTCATCGAAGAACTTATATATGAAAGCATAATCGCTTTGGCTACCACCATAAGGAGGATCGATGTAAGCTAAATCGACATCAGGTTTCATATTCAGCATATCCAGAGCGTCCAAGTTGTACGCTTCGTGAACATTCTTATTAGAAGCCTGTCTGAAATTCGACTTGGGGAAATTGTTGAAATGTATCGTGCCTCCCCTGTTTCTTTGATGCTCAATCCTATGCTGAAGATTAGCCAATGCCTGGCCACAGTTAAGACGCCCTCCAACATAGCAGTGCTGCATTATTAAGATGCACATAGAGGCCATTGCTAATTCAAATAAGATTTCTCCCGGCGAAGACATTTCTTCCGCATTGGCACGGAAATTATCAAGCTTGACGCACTCTCCCTCCGTAAACCGTTTGCGATAATTCGTCAAAACGAAATCAGACCTGTTCTTATTGTCGTTGTTCAAAAGGAAATCAATCTGTTCATCAGTAAGGACGATGTCGTTATTGACCACGAAAGCCATAGCATTGGCGTAGGAACTTCTCGATAAATCATTGGATACGATACGCTTATTGAGCATCTTGCATCCCAACGATATCGAACAGCCACCTGCGAATAGATCTAGAATAGAATCAAACTTAACCCCTTGGTTGTCAATGGACTTGAATATGAAATCGAATACACTTCGCTTACCACCGGCATAGGGTATCTTGAGCGAGTATATCCTTTCCTTGATATTTCCTAGACATGCATCCAAAGTTTCTTCAGATTCACCAGTCTTGAAATTGATCTCGTTGGGTATGAATAATCTAGCCATTATTTCGTCTTCATAAACTGGATATTGAACTCAGGTTCAGTCTTGTACATGTTGTACCTTTTGTTACTATGACCCTGAAAGAATTTACATCGATCTTCAAAGTCAATTACCGTAGCAGACGTCTTTCCCTCATATGGTCGCAGAACCCTACCCACTCTCTGCAAAGCCCTGGTAGGGCTCTTTCCGCTCCCGGCTTGGATCAATACATCCAAAGGCTTACAGTCAATTCCTTCGTCGAAAATTGAGGTAGCGATAGTGATGGAAGCTTCTCTCTTACGCATACTTGCAATATGCTTGTTCCGTTTTTTGGCACTATGAGCGCCATGGAGAAACTCGCTACCATCTATGATGTCTTCCAGAATTTTCCCATGATTGATATGCTTAACAAGGATGAGAACCAGCGATCCGTTCTCCTTCATGGCCGTAGCTATGTCTGCCACCCTTTGATTACGCAATGCGTTTTCTACGATTGCCTTATTATAGAGTTGAGGATAACTCTTGTACTTGCTACCTCTCATGTTGGTTATAGGGACAAAAAAGATATCAGGCTTAACTAAGTAACCCAGCTTGATCAAATACGATGCTGGTATATCCACGATAGCCCTGCCAAAGCATGACTCGATAAGGATATCATCCCCCTTATCTCTGTATGGGGTCGCTGAAAAACCGAAACGATGTTTACAACTAGTTGCGTTTTTGGATATGATCTGACACGACTTTGCTGCCCAGTGCTGACAATTATGAACCAATATTCCATTTGCAAAAAAGCAATGAGTATCATCTACTGTAATGTCATAAACATTTTCTACACCGCAGCCTTCTATTGATTGTATATTAGACAACCTTGTATTGCATACATTGAGGAAGGTGCTTTCTGACCAGCGGCAATATTTTCTTAACAACACCTGAAGTGATGTACAAGACAAAATACGATTTGGCTTTATGAACAGTGGTTTTACCGTATTTTTCGGAAAACCACTGTGCCGCCAATCTAACTTCTCTTTCTGAGAATCCTTCAGCATGAAGTGTGATGGACTGTTTATACCTACTGCCATCGTCGCCGATCCACCATGCCAACCCAACTTCTCCGATACCATCCAACCACTGTTTAGATATTCTTTTTTCACCGTTTCTATAAATGCAAGCATAAACTGCATCAAAGCACGGAAGGCAAGATGTCCTACATGAAATCGTTCGGTCTCCATATCCCCCATTGTCTGACTCGTATGATTTGGTAGACAATCTTCGTAAAAACCATGCTTTATATTCTGCCCATTCTTTCTGTACGATTCCATGATTAAATGACAACCTGAAATTTCTACTACGTTTTGTCGGCAATACGATAGAAGAATCTCCCAATACCGTACCCATAACTGCCTGATGTTCCTCTGAGGACAAAACGACTCCCCAGGCTGATGGCCTTTTATCATGCCCGTAAATGTATTCTCTATATTTAGAACAACCTTTGTTTTTAATAAACGAAGATAACGAGGCGTATTTGAGATTAACCTTTTCACCACAGCCACATTTGCATAGAGGGGCGTTGTTTTGTGCTTGTTGGTAAATTTCTGCCCACTGTTTTTGGGATCGTCTTTTACACTGGTGTCCCAATACATATCGTGGATATTTGCTAGGGCTTCTGTATTTGACACATATTTTTGTCCCGCATCCGCATTCGCATATGACAAAATCTGGTCTGTCAACCTTAGCCTTCCGGCCTCCACCCATCCTCTTGAAGTCATTATTGGATGATTTTTTGTGCATTTCAACACCTCTCCTGTACTAAGTGTAATTTTGATTACTGACCTTCTACCCCGAACCATAAAGTCAGTAAATCTTCTCCATACAACACTAGTACCGCTAAAACTCAGAACCTCCTCTCCTATATTGTTTTTTAATTCATCAAGTCGCTTGACCCCTGATTTCGTTATAATTAAACTGTCACCAGTTAAACATTCATCAGCGATCATTCCCTTACATGACCTGATGAGTTTGGATATATCTTTGTATGAGGCTTCGTCGAGATTGTCTTCGTCGCTCCATGCTTCTTCGTCGTCATACTTCTCGTATTTCTCGCCCAACGCCCTTACCGCTGTCTGTACGGTCATTACATTGACGTCACGAATATCCTTATTGCCGCCCCATATGGTTCCGACATCAAGGGGCAAACCTCTATGTAAAATGAACCTACTCAACTCGTCGTGTGCCTGTCTTAGAAGATCCTGAGATGGCACAAAGAAAATGAATGGTTTTACATTCAATTCGGCAATGATGCCAGAGGAAATAAATGTCTTGCCGCTTCCGGTGGCTGCTCGCACTAGACCACGACCGACACGCTTTGCTTTGTAGATAGCGTCTTTTTGATAAGGACGCTCTTCAAATGATCCGACATTTAGACTAAGATCAATGTTGGGTTCAACAACTTCCCTATCATCTACCTCATTGAAAACAATGCCTTGGTTTTTGAGAAATAGTTTAACCTTGCCAACGACTCCAGTGGGAAAGTAAGTTCCATCCCTCTTGTTGCGCCGAAGGGTTGTTACCCATCCGTCCCATTTGTTCTTTTGCTTTAGGGCCTTCCAGTATGCATCTTCATCGCAAAAACCGATCTCCTTTCGGAGATCTTCAAATACCTCATCGTGCAATTGGCCCGACAGATAAGTGTAGACATTATCTACATGCAATGTAACGTTGCTGGTTTTAGCCATTATAGTACAGGAAAGACTGGATCATAAACAGTATCTACTTCGTCGCAGACAGCTATACCCTGCGGCGTTTTCTTCTTCTTGCATTTCGGCTTCTTTTTCCACTTCTTGACTGGATCCTTGTTGTCTTCAACGACGCCCATGAACCCGAACGGTAGCTGCTTGTCAGGCCACACGTTGGGCTGCTCATTGTCGCTGTCAGCCAGCTTAATCTTTTTGTATTCCCCAGTCCTTGTCGTTCTCATCTTCTAACGCCTGCTGTATTAAAGAGCTTACATTTTCCTGTTCTTGTTCTTTCGGCTGTTCTTCATTCAAAACCTTGTCTGCTACATGGGTGACTTTGTCCATAATCCCCTGCAAAGTAAACCATGCATCAACGTTATTGCCGCTACGCACCATATGGCGAGTTCTTTCGAGCCTCACCAGAATGTCTTGAAATTCAGCTTTTACCTGATCCTTTTCCATTCTACTTCTCCTACCAGATACGATCTGACCCCAGAATATGCTCTAGGGTATGAGATGTATCGGTTTTATGTTCATCTGATTTCAATCTCAACAACATGTTAAAAGGAACAGACTCACTTCCTCGTTCTTCCTTAACCCTCTCTACTTTGTCCCAGAATTCTTTCACTGGAGCCTCTAGAGCCTCATGAACCGACCAATCGGTTCCCCTGGCGGGTTGAAGCATCTTTTCCATTATCCCCAAATACCACCACATCATTGAACTGTCCATGGACTGAGCCATCTTTACGCCTTCGTTGTCTGGTCTAACAACCCTAAGCGAAGATGTTTCATCCCCTATCTGTAAGACAGAACAAACAACAGATAAGAACTGGTCGATCTTTTCATCATCTACAAAAGCAATGGTAACCAATCCCATGAACTGTTCTTTTTGCGGCGAATGAAGAATATCATTGATCGTTTTGACAGGACATAGACCATGAGCCTTTATCGCCTCGATAAGCACGAATACGTTCTTAATGACATCATTTTCGATATCAGTATTCATGAATATGAATGGATAGCTACCCTCTTCGGCCTCGCCTTCATCGTAGAATTTGGCAATGTCAATATGTGCCGATCCTCCTGAAACAATTCTCATATTTCTTAGCGGCGTACTGGTCAGAGGGCAGATAACGTCTTTCATCATTGTCCATACAAACTGTCTTTGGTAAAGACGACTAAGATTCAAGTCATCAGATTTAGCCTCTGGGAACGAGTCGTTCGAATATACATAGTTCCTCAGAAGAGAGGCGATATAGATCAAAATACTATGACGTTCCCGTGGTGCTATGCACTTAGTCCCAGAAATGTCATTCATGTTTTTCATGTACAGGGAAACAATCTTGAACATGGTTTGACCCAAGTTCTTGGTTTCCGGAATAGTCAAAATGCTATTCTTTAGACCTTCGTCGTTGTCGAACTGGATCTCCAAGTCTAAGAAATCGACTTTCTTCTGACCGCATACGGCTCGAAGAAGAGACTCAGCCAATTTGTAGTCACTTATCTTTATCATTACTGCTCTCATCGTCATTAAGACGAGGACTAGATACGCTTGTGGGTTTGACCCCGATGTGCTTCAAGAAGTCGTCGTGAGAATCGAATTCTTGTAGTTTTCTTCGACTTTGCCGTAACTCGGTCAATGTAATCTTGCTTAGAACCTGTTGTTTTTCTTGAACATCGCCTGATTTGGATTTCTTTTTCTTCGCCTTGGGACCTTTGGAAGGCTTCGACTTCGGCTCCGGCTCCGGCTCCGGCTCCAGCGTTTCCATGTCCTGTTCTATCTCTTCTAGTGCCTGTTTTTCCAAGTCTTCAAGAACTGTTGTGCAGAACTCTTCCAAACCCATTTCGCCCATTTCTAGCATTGTCACTTTCTTGCATTTTTGACAATGATATTCGATAAATAGAACTTCTTTCTGGTCATCTTGTACGGATATGCGTACACCAATTGCATTGATACCATTTTCTTTGAATCCAGCAGCGCAATGGGGGCAGCGTAGATCTGAGTCTCTACTTAATCCGTCTATCAACCATTGAGGTAAATTATCCATATTTCTCCCGTCCCTTCCTTTACGTCTACTTGGATGGGAAATCCTTGTTTCTATTGACCTCTCTTGCTATCCAGGTTGATGTTGTAACTCCATGTCATTCCTTGACGTTCATGAATACCGAATATTTTCTGCTCAGGTTTCATGGCAGAGTGAATGTTCTTGATGGAGTAAACATCTGATCCAACAAATGAACCGTTGACAATGACCCGGCCATTGTTGGTAGAAAGTTCGGCACAAGTATGAAAATGACCTATTAACGTATAGTCAGGAATCTTTTGGATGATACCAGACATCTTCTGTTCAAAATTGGCGATGCCATTCAATACAGAAGCCCCGCCACCTTTGACGTCATCACCGTGGGCCAGCAGGAAATTGTGACTTTTGATCTCTTCCATCAACCACCATGTAGGCGGACATTTGAAACGTATGCGACTATTCTTATCGAAATGGTTTTTCAAGAACAAGTAGCACAAATAGTCCCAGTTGACGTAGTCTTTCTCATAACCCAGAGGGGCTGCTCTACCATGGTTTCCTCTGACCCCATAAAAATTGATACGCTTGAAAGTAGCCAACCAATAATTCAACATATCGCTGATAGCTGCGAATCCCTCAATCATTTGATCCAAGATGGGTATGTTGATAAAAGTATTGCTCCAATTACCGCTCTGGTTCATCCCCGCAACGATATCTCCCAAACAGAACACATGAAGCTCTGGAAGGTCGTACAATCTACTGTGCAAATCGTAGATCTCTTTCGTAGCTATCTTGAGGTTCTTGACCCTCTTCAGGAAGATATCATGGTTATATTCAGAGATGCCGCCAGTCTCTTCCAAAGAATGGTGATGACCAATATGCAAGTCGCTCAATATGAGCCCCACATGCTCTGAATCGCCCTTCTTCTTAGATCTACTTGACGACGGTGATTTGACCGGAGGAAGAGCTTTAATAGCCCTTGCCATTCTGTCGCCTATGATCTCCGCTCTTATTTTGTAAGCTTGAAGTTTGCGATCTTGGCCTTTTGTTAGCCTTTCATGTTCCGCTGACTTCAAATGCTCTTTCATGCTTTCGGTAGGAGCATTGGAGCATTTTTCTTTCGCCCAGTCGGTGGTCTGATACTTGCGTTCACAAGCTCTTAATGTCCGATGCAATTCGGCGGCAATGATGACGTAAGGAATGCCATCCTGTCTCGCATGATACAGGAACGAAAGATCGTCATCTGTCCACGGAGTACCATTCTTATCATTAGTCTCTTCTGGGACTGATTGCTCTGCCATGTCTTTCTCTCCTCTGGCCCAAATATTTGGTCATAAAACGCCTCCAGACGATCATGTGGGCTCCGATCATCTCTTTTTTGTGTACCTTGGTCATCCCCTCTGGGTTGGCCCTATACCTTATCAGACAAGAAGATATGTTACCAAACCTACAGCCACTCATAATAGCTCTTGTCCATAAATCGAAATCAGGAACCGTATAAATGGCTTTCTCCAATGTGTATTTTCCTAATTCCAGAAATTTCCGGCGTTGGAAAATAGTCGTTGGATCGATCATCGGATTCATGCATCTTCGGGTTATCATTGATACAATGTCAGCATGATTGACAGGGGGATATTCCATGTCTCCGCATTCTTTGCCTTCAGAATCGATCTTGATTGCATGCCCTCCTATACAAAACAATGAATCATCGTCATTCAATACTTCTGCCTGTTTTTCGAACCTATCAGGAAAGCTTACATCATCACCATCATGGATTGCGATGTACTTCCCTCTGGCTAAAACAATGCCCTGATTGCGACGAGTCGGTATGCGAAGGTTGTCCTCATTGTCCACGAACCTTATTCGCTCATCCTTGTAGGAAAGAGCGATATCCTTAGAACTATCGGTTGATCCATCGTTTATGATAAGAAATTCGTAGTCACTAAATGTCTGGGCCAGAACCGATTCTATTGACTCGGCCAAATACTCTTCACAATTGTAGATTGGCGTGATAACGCTAAATAGAGGATTGCTCATTGTTTACCCTACTGAAAAGATCGACATATTGTTGACCGATCTTATCCCAATCATATTCTTCCTCTATCTGCTTACGGCCTGCCTTGCCAAGCTGATTTCTCTCCTCTTCATCATCGAGCAAACGATCCAAATGACTAACGAATGTGACATAACTCGTTTCGTCATATGCACATCCATACTCCCCCATCGCCGGATATGGGATCATAAAACCGCCAGAAAGTTGTGGTACATTCCCGACCGGCATAGCAATCCAAGGAGTTCGGGCCGCCATTGATTCCATCACCACGATTGGAGCCACTTCTTTCTGAGATGGAAAAGCAAAGACGTCAGCGGAACAGAAGGCCCCAATCACATCTTCTCTTGGGATGTCCTTGAGAAACTTGACAGGACATTTCAATTTCTCCATAGCCTTTTTGTTGTCTCTTTCCAAACGACTCGCATATGGGAAGTTGACACCAGAAAATACCATAGCTAACGTAAAGTCATCTCTGCGTCCAGCTAACCTCTCGATAACCTTCGCCAGGTACTCTTGCCCCTTACCGGGGAAATAATTTGATACGCACACAATCAATCGAGGCGTTTTGATCTTATATTTTGATCTGAAATCGATTGGATATTCAAACTCATAAAGATCAATGCCATTGGGGATAACGATGGGCGTCAAACCACGCTCTTTGCAAAGAATGTAATCTCTGTAGTTGTCTGAATGCGTTATGACATCGAAATGATCCTGATTATCTACTAATCGCTTGACCTTGTTCAAATTCTTACCCATGTTGTTCATGCCAACCAAGGCGATACCTACTCGACAAGGCATGGTAAAAGAAGCCCCCAAAATATCAGGCCAATATTTGAAGCTATCGCTATAGATAAAAAGATAGTCCGCCTTCATCGACTGGATCTGCTTAAAGAACAAGGCGAACGTTGGCGAACATTGGGATATCTTTACACCCTGATGTTCCAGCTTTTGGTTACCGACGCTCCTGCTTAGAATGGTACATTTATGTCCATTTTCAACAATGCATCGTCCGATCTGTTGGATAACCTTTTCTGTGCCTCCGACATGAGGAAAAGAATGGTTCGCTGCGATAACAACATGCATTAACTAACTCCCATCGAATTCCGGCAATCTTCTCTGCGTCATACGAGGAGCATTGTACCTTTTCCATTTGTCACGAAATCGCTGCAAACTTCGGACAAATCTTTCGTTCTTGTCCTTTGCGTCCCCTAAAGTCTGATGAGGAACATGGATAATCCTGGCCTTAAAATTCCATCCTATGCGGAACCCAGACTGATGTGCTCTTAATACCAGATCAGGATCTTCAAAGTAACTGGGGTTGAATCGTTCGTCGTATATGCCGATTTTTTCCGGTACTTCTTTCCTCATCAATGACCCGCCGCATCCGACATAGGTAAACCATTCATTGAGTCTTTGACACTTGTGTACAGGAAGAAATGTAGGACTCATTTGCCAAGCCTCTACGCCGATCAAATCGTATCCTCTATTCAATACAGCTAGATGCTGTTTTAGCCATCCCTCTTGAACATATTGGTCATTGTCTAAGAAACATATGTTGCTTCCTGATGGGCCATCTTCACCAAGGAATATCTCGAACCCTTTGTTGCGACCACCTATGACGCCCAAGTTCTTGTCAGAAAAAACGACAGTAAAATTGTCTTTCTCTTCCTTGTATTGAGATAGTAAATCAGCAGTGTCGTCTGTAGACCCGTTGTCTATCCATATGATATGGCAACGATCAGAAGGAGTATGCTGATAGAAATGCTCTAAAAACTTCTTAGATACATCGCTTCTATTTTGAGATAGTACGCAAACGACCACCTCAACAGGGGTAATGTCTTCTGTCATGATTTCATCCTATCGTATTGTAACGATATTACTAGACACTGTAATGCCAGAATCCAGTCCATCAAATGGTTCGACCGTAGCTCTCCACCTCTGTCCTCTGCTTGTTAATGTCGATGGAACGTTCAATTCTCCCTCAAGTTCCGATACTTCTTGGAAATCGTTACCAGTAGAAGCGTCCGCAAAGAACCATTTGATGATACTCTCATTGCTTTGAGTAGCATCTCCCTGATCTATATCGGCATCATTGAATTGGAAGAACAAATTCAAAGTATGAGAAGTGCTTGGGCTCGAAGGAGTTACTATCACATTGTCCACCTCTGGAATAGCATTCTGGACGACCAGTTCTTCACTGGCCAGTTCTTCGCCTGATGCCCCATCGGTTTCTGGCGTTACCGTAACAACCAATGAATTGTTAAATGCTATGCCTATAGTCCCAAAGTCATTTATTTCGTCAGCTTCTATCTCTGATATACCAGGAACGATAGACACTGATCCAGTCTTAAACTCTTCTCCATTAACTGTCCATGTAATTCTGGGACTTCCGGACAAGCCATCAGCCAGTAACGCAAAGTCAACAAACGCTGAGTCATTAGCAGTGACAGTAGCTTTAACCTTACCCGTTGGAGTCTTGCCCTTAATCGTTACGCTCTCTATTGTGGGAGGATGCTCAGCTATGGTGACAATTTCAGACTTATGCAAAATACTCACAGAGTTGCCATCGCTTACCTGCAAGGTGTAGTATACCTTGTCGTCCTTCTTCAATATGAACTGACCATTGCGCCTAGCGGCGGCTATGATTTCGTTTTCCGTCGTAAGGGAAGTCGTATCAAATGTGAATACATTTGTAAATATAGGATCTACTCTATTGGTTAGATCATTCCATGTAACCAAATCGTCCAGATACTCTCTGCGTACGCCATTGATGTACCATCTTATAACTCGCTCATCGATAACCTCATCGTCATCATTGATGTCGTTAAATGAATAGCTTGCGGTAAGGGCAGTAAACGATGTGGGCTCGTCTGGAGAGATGATAACATTTACTGCTACCGGTGGGATAGCCTGCACAGGCGGCAGGAGATTAGCATTGGTGCTGTACATGTACCCAACGCCTGTAATATCTACCGGGGCAACTTGAGATCTATTGGTGATTCTAAGACCGACCTTAAGTACGGCTTGGTTGCGGATGTCTATGTAAACATCGCCAGTGGGGATGCTATCGAAGACGATCATGCCTTCTCTGGCATAGGCTGTAAAACTATCGCTACTGATCTGATTGCCGTCACTGTCATATAAGATAATTACGGAATCAGGATCCCATCTTTCAAAGTGGGTTCTGAAAGTGAACCTGTTGATAGAGATCAATTTTTCACGGTCAGCGTTTTCTTCGCCGAATCTTACTGGTATGAAGATCTTGCCATTCTGACCAATCTGCAACTGAGCATCATTCTGATAATCGAGCCAGTTGCCGCTGTCTGACTTCGCAACGCCAGATACGATCTCGTTATTAGTTGTATTGATAGCATCAACAGCAACAACAACCTGTTGAGGCACGGTGGATGTAGAGAGGTCTTCCAGAAGCAACAGATTTTCATTAGGCAGACTATATTCAACTTCTATCCGGGTCATAGCGGGAGAAGCAGGCAATGGAATGAGTTCATATTCAGCATCAGTGAATGCGGAGAACCCTGTGATCAGCACAATCTCGAACTTAATGAATCTGGTCAATAGGTTTGCAAAGGCTACTTCAACATTAGGATTGAATGTATCTTCTATCTCTGTATAAGTGTACCCGTCGTCGCTAACCGATATTTTCCAACTTCCGTTTGTATTAGTGAACAACTCGAACAACGCTGATATCTTATTGATTTCGACGATACTTCCGATGTCCCATATGAACTGATATTCTCCATAGCCCATAGATCCAGTAACCTGACCAGCAAACAGATTGACAGTTTCATCCTCAAAATCTCCGGACAATACGGTTATGACGTTACCTCCGGTCTCGTTGGCAAGCGTCTCTAGTTCGTCAGAATCTACCGTATTTAATGCAGACGACAATGTCGGCGGGCTAACAACAGAGAAGCTGGAGATCACCAGAGGCGTCTCTCCTTCCTGTTCTATGACTCTCCATAACTCAACAACTTCGTCAAGCGTCTTGCGTGACATGTTGGATTCATTGTCGCAGAACAGGTAGCTACTCTTGGTTATTCCATCTACGTCATTGTCTGAAAGAATCTGAGCAGCTTCATCCAAAGAGTCTAGCATAGCCGAAGCTCCGAATGGAATCGTATTCTCAAGGTTTGTGATGATGTTAAGAACTTCTTGAGAACTACCTGCGTTGTTCCCGACCTCAGTGATAACCTGAGGTATCCATTCTATGTCGCTAAACGTCTCTACCCGAGGATCTTCTAACTGTGCCAAAGCTCCAGGCAATACGCTAAACAATGATGCTCCGTCATCAGCCGTAAATTGGTTTACCTCGTTTCTCAAAACCTCTATATTGGCTAATGAGATCCCCACCGACAGTTCGGTCCACTCCATGCTGACCCCTACGTTGACAGACTTCTTGCATTGCTTGGCTACATTACCCAAAACTCCCAAAGCGTCGAACAGGGCATCCGCCCTTTCAAAAGTTCTGGCATTAGGATCAATAATCTGCAATGAAGTAAGATTGGCATTAGGACCTACGCCGAACGCTTGTACATTGGAAACCAAGCTATCTAATTCATTAGCCTCATCCTGATAGTCCAAAGCATCCGAAGCTCCATCTGACATGAATATGACATTGCCGTTTTCTGATGAAGTTCCCATAAGCTTTACGAGTTCAATGGTTTTTGCCAATGCAGCCTTGTAGTTAGATCCTTCAGATACCGAGATAGACCTCAAAGCTATATTTACATCTTCTTCAAAATCGCTATTCTCATCATCCAATGGATGTGCAAAGAATTTGATCTTAGAATCAACAGAAGACATGTCGAGTATAGATGCTGTACTGTTAAAGGTAACAATTGCAACTCTAGCATCAGCCCCCAACTCTCCATCAATCAACTGCTGGTTGATAGCAGAAAAAGCTGCCAACTGAGCATCAAGAATAGTATTCTCTGTTCCGTCTCCATTGAAGTCGCCAACAGAAACTCCTTCAAAATCATTTAGAACACTTGTTGACGCATCAACCACAAAGATGACATCAGGCACCGAGCCGGTCAAGACTCCAACTCCAGTCTGACTGGCCTCTGCATCTAGAATCGACTTAGTTATAGTCTGGCCATAGTAAGTATCATTTATAACCGTAAGTTCAACAGCCAAAACATAAGGGACCCTCTCAACGCCTTCTACAACCTGAAGCTCAACATCAGCATCCTCAGTACTACCAGTCGTAGCGGTAGCACTTGCCTGCGCTACCTCAATTTCACCCTCCTCGTTGAGAGCCAATGCTCTCAATAGGTCCTCCGCTCTTGGTAACAGAGTTACTGTAGCTTTACCATTTTTTGCTACCACTTCTTGTTGAGTAAACAAAACTGGATAAACTGCCGTAGCATCCATGACTGTATCTGCCGCAACCTTTTGAGATGCTTCTGTGTTTTCTTCCAGAGCGGCGACAGCCTGAGCGCCTTCGGGCTGCCCGGTTATAGGTCTTCCATTGCTGTCTAGGATTTCTATAAAACCTCTTACCTTTATCGTTATGTCACCCGTAGGAACAGTTCCGCCTTCATCTACCAAATCTATATCAACAGATACCGATTGTTTACCATCAAGCCTCATACGGCTGAGTACTCCACCGGTATTGATTTCAGTCCTGAATTGAAGGAATCCAGAAGATCTTCCACTCTTGTACCCACCAGCAAGATATAGATAATCAGTGCCAGCGTCATCGGCTATGGCTATGCCAGCAGAAGCCTTGCCATTCGTCAAGTCAGGCAATCTGGTCAACGCATAATCTGAAGATGAAGTATCAATCTTCTCAAACGTCTTAAGCGTTTGAGTAGTATTGTCAGACCCACCAACCAAGAAGTGGTTATTCCCACTTGAATCGTATCTTGTTCTAAATCTTGGTCTAGGAAGAAGATCTATATCGCCATCGGTAATGTCGATCTCTTTGGTTGCGACATTATATGAGAAAGAATCAGTTGGATAAATCAGTTTCTTGCCTGTTTCCTGTTCAGCCAAACCTGTAACGGGGATGTGTTCCAAAATGATCTCTATCGCTCCGCCGAATACTTGGACCTTGTTACCTACCACGAACGATCCAGGCGACAACCTCTGGAATAGAGCTAATTCCAAATCACTAAACGATGAATCAACAACCCATTCGTCATTATCGATATCGTAATAGATGACAGAATCATTGACTATTTCAATCTCTCCATCTTCTGTTATCTCTTGCATCCCGCAAAGTACATAGATCCTATCCTCGCCGCCGACAGACATGTAATGAGCAACACCCATCGTTAACGGAAATGGCATGTCGGCCAGTACTTCCCACGTATCAGTAGCTGGGTCGTATACTTCAGTCGCTGCCGTTGTTGTAAGATTATTAGCAAGGAACCCAGCAGTTATGCCTCCTATCACATATATCTTACTATTAAAGACAACTGACATAGATGAAAATCTGGGCGTTACCATTCCTGTCTTAGGAAGCCACGCATCAGTTGATGGGTCATACTCTTCGACGAATTTGCTTATTGCAGCAGAACTCAATCCGCCTATTGCGTACAATTTGTCTCCAACATTCTCAAGTACGATGTCCCCTCTTGGGTTGATCATTGAACTCTTGGATTCCCAAGATCCGCTTGTGAGAGAAATGTCGTATCGCTCCAGAGCGCCTGAGAATATGTCAGTGATCGTATCTGACTTCTTAAAATCGCCCTGAGTCAGTTTTACAATTATGCATACACTCATCTCACGCTTAACTAATCCGCTTTGATCATAAGTAGATGTTGCTTTGATGGATTCAAGTACAGTTTGCTGCGGAGAGACAGGGGCGAAAACGATATGAGCATAACTCTTAAGAGTATCTGCATCAATGGCTGAATCAATTCTTTGCTGGGTAAATATTGTTTCATCCTGCAACGTAAATACGCTATCTTCTCCATTAAACAAACTCAGAGTAACAGGGGTTCCGTCAGGGACCGGTCTGCCAGAGAATGACACTTCTAATACGATTTCATTTATAGCCGACCCATCAAATACGAAATCGGAAGTCGATACGCCATCAACCCGCTTGTCAACTACGCTTATTGCCAAGGGCTCCTTGGGAGTAAGAATAGTAGGCGGTATGGCTGATAACATATTGCCCCCGCCACCAGTTGCCCGCACGGGAATGTCGTCTACCAATATCAATGTTTCGCCGGATATCCCAATGTCGTCACTTGTGCCACCTTTGGATGATTTGATACCCAAACATTCACATGGGTTGCCCTCTAAGTCTCCTATAGAAGTGATGCTTCCACCCGAAGTCTTGGGAGGATTTGGGAAAAAGGCATTAACTCTAAAGAAGACAGGCATAGGATTTTCATCTGTCAATTCAACCAAAGCCGTACCCATTGCCGTATTGACGTCGTCTCCCAAAATCAATGTATTTATACCAGTATATGGATCTATAGATTCGGTTACATCTCCCCAAAGTATCTCCGTACGTTCATCTATAGCGACTATCTCTATAACCTGTCCTTCATTCAGGTTGGGAGATATAAACTTGGTATCCGATTGCGTAGAACACGTTAGGAAACAAGACGACCTATTCGTTCCGCTGGTCGAGGCGTTTCTGCTGATCAGCAGTTTCTCATAGTCAAATCCATCGGCCCATATACTGTTTGTATACAGAGGAAATTCCATAAGGAATCTAGCGGGTATGTATTCGTTCTTGTCGCTTTCTGGTGTTAGTTTTAATTCTTCTATAGCCGTGGCGGTTAACCCGTCGTACATAATATCAATTCTTACGTCATATATCTCTCCGACAATCGTTTCCTCACCAGTTAGAGGATCCTGTATAACATTGGCTTGTACGTCTGACACTGGACCGAAGAAAATCTGTTTAGCTACACCAGTTCTAACATATGAATATACGCCATTCGGAATAGGCACAGAATCCCTTGAGAAGAAAGGTCTATCTTTGCCGAATTCTTTCTTAATCAATTCCCATTTAGCAACTGTAAAGTCGTCAACAGGAATAGCTCCTTCCGGAACTTCTATCTGACCGGAATCTTGAGGACCAATAATGCCATTCAACCCCAGAAGAGCCGCCGGATCATCAAGCGACAGTTGGGTAACGTTCTCTACCACTTCAGGATTGTCAGGATCAAGTAGATAGACTGCCGCCTGCTGCTCCGCCTCATCAATTCCATCAATAACCGGAGCTTTTGCCGTCAGTTCGATTTTCAGTATGTTCTGGAACACAATATACATCTCGAACTGAGATTTGTACCCCTGATAGTTCACCTCAACATACAACAATATAGCTTGCGGCAAATAGGGGACATTTAACGGAATGTCTGCGAAGGACACAGCTTCACCACCTGATATAATTTCTCCATTCTCATCCAATTCTTCTACAGTATCTCTGATGACTTGGATGTCTTTGGGAGGTATGACCGCCTTGCTTACCCCGAGTCTTAGAGGATCTTCATCTGAACAAAGATCCATAGTTGCATCGAATACTTTTGCTCTAACTATTGTTCCCTCACCTACCGGTTCGTTTTCAAACGTCATGTTAACTCTAGCAACAAACGGTATTGTGGAACGTATGTATGCTCCATCAAATGACCCATCTTCGTCAGCAAAACCAGGTAGATTCGATTTTATAAAGTCTGCCTCTGCCCCACTGAATGAAGACTTGCATTCTTCTTTGATTTTCCTTTCATCCCTATTGGAGATGTCTGCTTCCCACGGATTGTCAAAACCAACTCGCACCGATTCAGATAGGAACTCGAATATTCTCCTCTCATGCTCTCCATCATCCCCTATTTCGCTTGTCAAGTCAGGAACAAAAGATCGTATCCTCACTTGGAAAAATGCACTATCAATCCTTGTCAGGATATTGACATTGCTGGTAAGCTTCAATACGCCTCTGATAACCCCTTGAGAGTCAAGCGTAGATGAAAATTCGAATACATCTTCATCGTCAAAATCCGCAGGATCATCCAAGGAAAATACATCATCTCCAGTTGGCACCTTGTTTATAGTAGGTATGATGTCCAAAAGAACTTCTGTATTGTCAGTGATCGGCTGACCAAACTCGTCAGTAACAGATCCATAAAACAAAACAGTCCTACCAAAGAACGTGCTAATATTGGATTTGAAGTCAATCGGATTTGTCCAGTTGACGCTAATAGACGTATTGCTAATCAGGTTGTACCCGATATCCTTGACCTCCAATAGAGGGAAGGAACTGTCATCCGAAGATGAAAGGGGAACGACCTGGACATTAACTGGGTCGGAAGACCTTGAGAACTGATCAATAGCAACTATGGAATAATAATGTGTTCTAGCGTTGTCAAGATCTCTATGAACAAATTGCTCGTCGTCTAGATCTCCCTCAAAGATAAATTGCTCAGAAGATATGTCAAATGCATCAATCGATGGAGGACCACTGATTGAATGATAAACCCTTATACGCCTTATGCGGGTATCTGTTGTTATGTTGTTCCAAGTAAGGAACACTTTCTTATTACCCGGTTGTGCTGAAAAATTAACCGGAACGCCCAAAGGTGGATCCAATGCCGGTAGTTTCTCCATAGCTAACGTTCGAGGGATAAAAGCGTCAACAAGTGGGGAGTCTTCAAGGTAGCTATAGTTTCCAGTGGTGTTCTTGGAAAACGCTCTGTAATAATAGTTGTTGTTAAGTAAGAAGTCGTCCGTATCCATGATGGCAAACGAACCAGATGATGCATCAATAGTTGCAAAAGCATCTCCATCTTCTTCCCATGTGGGGATCCTGAAAGCGTTCTTGACAATAAGAACCTCACCCCCTGGGAAGTTGAAGTCTTCAGGAATGTCGTAACTCAAAATAACCAATCTGTCGCTGTTATCAGGAGATCTGTTATCTTCATCAATCAAAGAGTATCCAGCAATATACTCATTGTTCCTAACAACGTCATGCACACTTATCTCCGTCAACCTCCCGAAGAACCGGCCTAATGATGATCTCCTGTCGTATCCTATGTCGAAATTCATCGCATCCGTAGAGTTGGTAGACACAGAAGGCAGAGAGCCTCCACCCACCTGAATCCCGTCTACATAGAATCTTACGTTGTTTGATGTCAAGTCAGCCGTTACGGCAACGTGCTGCCATGTATCATCAGTAACTGTATTGGGATCCGAAGAGAATGAAGTAGAGCCATCGACCGAGAAGGTTAAGCCATTGGATGTATTCGTGGAGAAGATGTAGTTGGTTGCAGATGAAGATTGCCTGGCTGCTATAGTTCTAGCAGTAGTGGAATCAAAGGGCAAGATCCATCCCATGATAGTGATCTGGTCCCCTATGGATACACTTGTGGTTGATCCTGATGAGAAAGAAGTATTGGTTCCATCGAACCTCATGCCTGAAACGCCAACCGGAGTCTCGCTTTTATCTATCCATACAGGCGACGTTTCGGAATGAGTCAGACCAATCTTAGAATCACTAAAATCGTAAGCAGTCGTACCCACGCCTTCGTCGATATGCCATAAGCCAATGGTATTGCTGTCCTTGGTTACTCCGCTACCTGCCAAAACCTCTTCAGAGAAATTGCTAACACCTCTAGGTATAACTCTAGTTCTAGGCGTGACCTTAATTTCTACACCATCACTGAATACAAAGTCGTTATCAAATGTATAGACTTTGTAGTAGTAGGTTGTATCTTCTTCCAGTTCGTCATCAAAGGTACTGATAAACAACCCTTCTGATACTACTTCTCCATCAATAGGATTCTGAGGATATTCGCCTTCTTTCCTGACAACCCTGATGCCAGAAAAATTATGTTCGCTATTGCCAAAGAAGGTTCTAGCTATGGCGACCGGATCATCTTCAGCAACAGCATTCTCCTGCAATACCGCAAATAGGGTAGTTTGTATAGGAGTTCCTTGATACTTTACAACATTATATGTTATGTCGCCAGGATACGTGCTGGCCAAACGATTTATAACACGACGAGCGACCGTATGCCTCAATTGGTTGTTGTCGTTCCAACTCATGGAACCGCTTTGGTCCACAACAAACGTTACGATACGATCATCAAGATCAAGTTCTATATCTTCGCCCCCGACGTCGTCAGCAACTTCTTTGGTTCTGAACTTTTCTACACCATCTTTGTCAGAAAACAAATTGATGCTTGTGTTAACGTCTTCTGCTGGACGGGTGGTAATCTTTTCATTAACTTCATCCAAGGCATCAAAGTCGCTGTATATGGCGAAGGCATGTCTTTTTTCGCTATTGATATGCCATACCCCCGAACCTAGAGACGTAGTCCCTGCGCTCGCTTCGTGGTAAGAAATAAGACCTGTTTGACTAAGATCTGGCATGGTTAAACTCTAATGGCAGAAGGTTCCGCTCCATATTCGTCATTGTCCACCAATTCCCAACTGGCGAAGTTCTCGTTATGAGATCCACTCGACGTCATGACCAAGGCGTAGAACCCTACAAATGCTTCGGCCTTCCTGTCGTCTAGGAAAGTTATGTCGAAGTTGTACCAATCATCAACCTTAACGTGGTCAATGCTGTTCTTCCAATCGTAAACAAATAGAGCATCGGTTGGAGCATAACTACTGCTTGCCTTATACAGTTGCATATGTACTGTGAAGAATGGAGACTCGTCGTAGGCGGGTCCGTCGCCGGTTGGGGTCGTTGATCCCCCGGTAATGTATATCTTGTCTATGGCGTTGCCCTTTTCCTCCAAAGAAACACCCAAATCATGGGTTCTGTCGTCTGGAAGAACAATGTCAACAGAAATCCAACTCCAAGTATTGGCAGGAAGTGTTGAAGTAATCGTGGACACGCTATTGCCGTCCATAAATATCTCTGACTCAAAAAGACCCTCAGAAGAACGAACCCGCATCCATAGTGTGTACTTGCCTGCCACCTCCGCCTGCAACGGATAAGTCAAAACAGTTTGGGCTCCGACCAATATATCCAGATCAGTAGCCAATGATATGTAGCCATCGCCCGTTTGGCCAAAAGTCTCGAACGAAAAGAAAGCCCTGTTCCTACCTTGCGAAAGAGTTTGGAAGTTACTTGCATCGAACGTTACGCCTGAAGCCGTGACCGTAAAGAACTCTTCATCATTGCTGCCAAATCGCCGTAGATGCACAGACGCCTTTGTGGGGCTTCCAAGTCCTTCTGACGTAAATGATTGAGCCAACTTAACCATAGAACCAAATCCAATTAAAATGATACACTGTCTGTTAATCTAATCGGCATATCAATGGATGCAACTTTCAAGGAATCGTTACCAAATGCCCAAACGTCGTCTTCTACTATCACAACTTTATGTATCGTATCTAAATGGGTATCAGATACCAAAGTGTACACATCAAACTGCCTAACATAGTACGTCCCGTCGTTCAGAGCAACAACAAGCCGCTCTCCATCGGAATCTATATCATTAACGACCAGGGCCTTGGACAAATTGGGATTATTCAATATGGTAGCCAAAGAGAACGCCCCCTCATCTCCATAAAACGTTCCTCCGTCGTTAAACAATCCTGCTTGGGTTGCTATAAAGAACAAACCACCATGCTTAATGACATTGGTAATAACGCTGGTAGATGTAGCCACCGAACTATAGGACAATCCGTTGACAGTCCTCATAACATCGTTATCAACAACTGCGATCAAAGCGTCCGGGGAATCTATCGTATACACCGGAGTTTCAGAACTAACCCTTCTTTCCCACTTCGACTGACCGGGCGGTCTGATATATACTCCATCAGAAGCTCCGACGACTATCACATTGTGTATGTATCCAATAGAATACAAATCATTGGGCAAGCCGGTTCTATCAACCGCAACCCATGTAGTTCCGTCTATACTATTGTATATACGCTCGCTGGTAGCTAATATAATTGACCCATCATCTTTAACATGCAACTGTCTAATATTGAGATTATCTTCATCAGGCGACACGTTGATTATGTTGAGCGTGGTAGTATCTATAGAAAGAAGACTGCCCAATCCTCCTGCCAATACTTTACCCAAACTTGGAACATAAACCGCAGTTGACACATTCCTAAGATTGGGACCCAAGGTTTCGTTTGATATTTCAATGGTATAGTCTACGGTTGAATTAAAAGAATCGTACCACTGCCTGTCTCTGGGGATTGAGTATTGAGCCTGATAAGCTGGGGCTCGATCCGCTTGTTCTCCGGGGAAATTCTTCTCAGTAAAGATACCCGTCTTCGTCAAGTTTACTTGATACACCCTTGATAGAGAAGAGGGTAGGCCGGAATTAACAAGTTCCATGGCGTCTTCAACTTCTCTATGAGTACTTGTTCCTATATTGAATAGAGTTGCGCCAAGAATATCAACCTCAACAGTATCTGTCTTCTTTAGCTCTTCCTCGAAGGTGAATATTCCGGTTCGTGGATCAACAACCAAACCAATAGACGGTATCTCAACCAGATCTTGGCTGCTGCTACTGCTGTCTTGAGATTCGCTTCTCCCTATTTCTATGCCGTTTTTTCTGACGACTATTTCGCTACCTGGATTCTGATCATACCATCCCCCATTTCCGGCAAGATAGCTATTGTAGTCCGAAGAGATTTCAATATTCTTACTGACCGCCAATCTGTTATCGAAACTGACAGTATTGTCGCTATTGTTGTATCTGTACCCTATGAACTGAATCACATCATCTATAAAGACAGTAGGAGGAAATGGCTCGTCCGTTTCGTGCTGGAGCCATATATTATCGCTGTCATCAAGCATGAATAGTCTTGTCTCTGCACCTATTACCAGCAAGTCTTCAAAAAGACTCAAAGAATGGGCTGTAGAAAAACGTCCGCTAATATTCATTTGAGGCAATGCAGACACCATGTCAACTTCAGCATCATTGAATACATTGCTATCCAAAGCAGATACCAGTAAACCTGATGAAGTCGTAACATACAGACGATTTTCATACAGTTCCATACGACGAGCTAAAGAGATATCCATCTCGGCAATCTCTACGAAATCTCCTGAACCCGTCTTTCTCCATATCTTCGTTCTAGTCAAAGCAAAGATATAATCTCCCGACTGTACAAACCTGAATATAGGAACGAGTTCGCTGAATTCACTTGAAAAACTCCATGACGTTCCATTGTCAAATGATTCGAAAATACCTAGCTCGTTACTGACTATAATTCGATCCTCTCTAGAGTCGTAAAGCAGAGCATAGGATTCGAGACTTCTAGGACCGAAAATGGATGTGTACTCCCATTGGAAGAATGATTCAATCGTAGCTTTTGCCAGTTTGAATACGCCTATATCCGTACTCAAGTAAACATTGTCTTCTTCGTCTACTATGATGTCTCTATATACCCTGGCGGTCTCGGCACCCTTCATGGCTGTCCATTTTTCTACGCCGCCAGTACTGAAGTAGATCCTCTTGTTAGACAAAGCAAAATATGTATCTATGGCAGAAGCATAGTACAACTTGTGCGGGGCAGTCTTAGTCGTAGATACCACTTCCCATTCTGAACCAAAATCATCGCTCTTCAATATTCCATTAGAAGTTGCTGCCAAAAGCGTATCATCGTCAACATGAAGAACGTCGTAAAAAGTCAAAGAGTCAACCAGAGATATCTCTGAACCACTGGTAACATGATAGTTGATATTATCTGCCGTCACCATGGATTCCTTAATAGGAATCAGAGTCTCTTTCATGCGACCCGCATGCTCTAGCTCTGGTAGCTGTGCATTCCTGATACGACCACTAGTCATAACGGATGTATTCAGGTTGCTCTCTACCCTGTGAGCGGGAAGTATGCCTTGAACTTCCTCAACACCTATCAATTCTACTGTAAGATTTGGAGGATCTGTAAACTCCCCTTCTACTAAAGGATTGGCTGAAAACAAAACATGTGAGAAAGAAATGATACTTAGAGTGCTATCGATCTGATATAGAAGATCGGTAATCTCTCCATTAAGTCTGACTACATAGCTGGATGCCCCCGTTATATCAGCAGTTGTCGAGTAGCTCTTAAAGTCAGAGGTAGACCAGTCGGTTATTACAATAGAGTTACTAAGATTTACCCTTCTGTCTGTTCCGATGGACGCAAGCAATATACTTGGAGCAGCAGTAAACGGCGTGTTAGTGTCCCCGCTGGGATCAAATAGCGTTTCTCTAAAAGTCAAAGTTCCGTTGGTAGTATCAACCCAAAAGTCTATATTCGATTCGGCATTATTGATGTACAAAAGATAGTTGTGGTTGGAATTCAACGCCGTAGCTGTTGTGTAATTTTTGTAATCAGTTGTTTCCCAATCAGAAACAGAGAGAGCGACACCCTCTGGCAATTCGTCGTAGTCATGTTTGTGGGCATTGATCTGGCGAGTGGCTTCCTCTTTGATAACGTCTTCTAAGTTAGCCAGTTCTCTTGCGACCGATTCGTCTATGGAGATTTCTCCATTATTGATAACTATCTTTGCAATCAAGGTCGATGCAGAAGGCTTGACAGAAGATTCGGTTATAAATGGCTCGACTTCATTGATGAATTTCCTGACAAGGTAAGAATACGTAGATCCGCTTTCCAGCAATACGTCCTCATCAACATAAGAGGTAGTCGATGGGCCAGTGCTACTAAGTACTTCAAACGAATATTTATTGCCTATCGATCTAAACAGTTGATATCCGTCAAACTCTCCGGTAGTTACGCTCCATGATACGGTGACATCATGGGTTGTTGGGGAACCTGCGGTGATTGTTAAACCAGACGGAGCAGTAAAATTGGCAGATACTCTTGGCGTACCAATAATATAAGGGTAAGAGAAGAACCCGTCATCAGAAGGGTTCAAAGATTCTCTACCGAACGCATCAACCGTAGTGACAAAGTAGATATAGGAAGTTCCGTTACTAACTGTATAGTCAATGTACTGCGTAACTGTAGATGGAACCGTATCAATAAGCGTAAAGTCCGTAGCATCCAATATGAGTCCAAACCCACTTCTCCATACTCTATAGTTAGATACGGCAGGTTCGAGACTCTGTCCCCAAGTTAGCTTGACTTGCCCATCTCCTGAGTCGCCACCTTGGTTGGGTGGGACGCTAGGCTTATCGGTCAAATCAATATCCGGCGTAGAAAAAGTTACTGATCTTTCTATGCTCTCGTTGTCATATATGTCAACGGCTTTAAGTCTGAATTCGAACTCTTTCTTGAAGTCAAAGTAACTGCTGGCAAGCGTATAGGTATTGGCCAAACCATAGTTAGACTGGTTTAATACCGTCGTAATAGCCCCCGAATCAATGTCCGTTATTCTTACTGTCAACAGATGATGTGATATGTACGGACTCTTGCTGTTGATCCATGTGAAGAATAGAGATTGATCAGCATTTTCGGTAACCGTCAGACTGGTCGCAGGCGGAGGTGTTCTGAAACTTGGAGATTCAGCCAGTATCATAACGCCGGTGCTTCTTCTTCCTGTATTTTCGTCTACGACCTGAATGATGACCGTATATACTGTTCTCTCTTTAAGGGAACGAATTTCTCCAGAAAGAAATGTTAGAACCTCTACCTCCAAAGAAGTAGCATCTGCTACAGGGATCAGTTCGCTTGTATCCACTCCGTTTTCCACAATCGTTACATCATATCTCGTTGGCATAGCTAGATACGGGTCAAACTGCGGAGTCCACGAAATGTTCATAAAGGCATTGCCTTCGTTTCTACCTTCAGTAAACGTTACTTCCAAATCTTCTATATCCAAAGGACCTTGATTGGAAGTGGGTATAACAACAGCCGACACGCCAGGAGAGAATATGTCGTTTATCCCAACCGTATAGACCGTAACCCTGTACGGTACATTATTGGTTAATTCGTGGATAATATGCTGCGTAGAAGTAGAGCTTTTCGAGATTTCTGTTGTCGCCGA